>ENA-OQAA01000945-OQAA01000945.1-human-gut-metagenome-genome-assembly--contig:-NODE-945-length-17162-cov-2.843264_pt1 | contig 17162 bp, 15 predicted proteins | sample MGYA00242489_ERZ504515 | MGnify/ENA primary metagenome ERZ504515 (study PRJEB26092, sample SAMD00036237) | human gut metagenome | host: Homo sapiens | study: EMG produced TPA metagenomics assembly of... | reverse complement strand
TCCAGTCGCCGATGGAGAAGGGCTTGTCCAGCAGGATGACCACGCCGCTGAAGAAATTCTTGGCCATATCCTGTGCGGCAGAGAGATCGTAAGGCCGATAAGACCGGCACTGGCCACGACGCTGCCACGGGCAGGCCGCTCTCCTGTGCGATGGTCGCGCCGCAGAGCACCACGACGGCTACTTTGTAGACTTTATCCAGCAGGGTGAGCAGGGTGCGGTTGGTGCGGACTTCTTCGCTGGAGGAGGCCAGCAGCAGAGCCGCGATGCCGGAAGCGTGGTAGAAGCCGGTACCGATGAGGAAGACCAGCATCATCCGATAGGCTTTGAGCAGCAGGGCCGCAAGGCCGGGGATGGCCCAGGCAGGCTGCGCAGGGCCAGATACATGCCGGTGTACCACGCGATGCGGGCCGCCGGGCGGGCAAAGCTTTCCAGCAGAGGGTGCGTAAAGGCAAAGTGCCAGCTGCGTTTCAGCAGGCGGGGGAAGAGGCTTTTTTGCAGCCAGCGGCTGACGACCCAGCCGATGAACAGCAGGGCCAGCGCACAGATGCACCGGGCTGCAAAGGCCAGCCAGCCTTCCAGCAGCAGTCCGGCGATGGAAAAGCCGAGATCGTTGATGGTGAAAAGCATAGAAACAGATACCTTCCTGACGAATAATAAAATCAGTATATCATATTACAGCCGGCGGTGCAAATCGGGAGAGGCTTGTTAAAAAAATGCGCAAAAGGGCTTGACAAGACAAACCTGCCGCGTTATACTCTGCGAAGAAAGTTCGTTTCAGGGCGGGGTGCGATTCCCCACTGGCGGTACAGCCCGCGACCACTCCCAAAGAGTGCTGACCCGGTGAGACTCCGGGGCCAACGGTATAGTCCGGATGCAAGAAACGGCAGACAATTTGATTTGTTTGTGCGCGCCCTGTTATAGTGTAAGCTATGGCAGGGCGCGTTTTCATTTGTCTTCCCGGTTCCGGCGAGCGAGAAAAGGGCTTTCCAGTCTTTATTTGAATGGGGCCACCCGCCCCGGGAGGAAAATTATGAGAAAAGATACGACCCACAACCTGACCGTTGCCGCCATGCTCAGCGCAGTGGCGTTCATCCTGATGTTCATCGAGTTCCCCGTCCCGATGCTCATCCCGTCCTTCGTCAAGATGGACTTCTCCGACCTGCCCGCCCTGCTGGGCGCGTTCGCCCTCGGCCCGGTGTACGGCGTGGTCATCAGCTTCATGAAGAACCTGCTCCACATCGTCGTCAAGGGTACCAGACTGCCTGTGTCGGCGAGCTGTGCAACTTTATGCTGGGCGCTGTCTTCTCCGCTGTGGCGGGCGTCATCTACAAGCATCATAAGAGCCGCAAGACCGCCATCCTCGGCGCGGTAGCGGGTGCCGCCGCCATGGCCGTCTTCAGTGTGCCCTCCAACTACTTCATCACCTACCCGGCCTATGTGGAGTTCTACCACATGCCGCTGGAAGCCATCCTCGGCATGTATCAGGCCATCCTGCCCTCTGCCGACAGCCTCATAAAGTGCCTCGTCATCTTCAACCTGCCCTTCACGCTGGTCAAGGGTCTGCTGGACGCCGTGCTCTGCATGGTCATCTATAAGCCCTGTCTCCCATCCTGCATGGCCGGAAGTAAATTTGAATAAACAAAATGGGCATGTGCCGCTGGCACATGCCCATTTTGTTTATTGTAACGCTCCTTTATCGAGCCACTTGCCTCTTGCGAGCCGAATGAGGAACAGCGCGCCCCGGATGCAGAGCTCGATGCACATGGCGGCCCAGACGCCCACGAGGCCCAGCCGGGGAGCCAGCAGGAAGGCGAGGGTGAGCCGGACGCCCCACATGCTGAACAGGTTCAGCACAAAGCAGCCTGTGCTGTCGCCTGCGCCCTGCATCGCGCCGCTTGCTACGATGCTGGCTCCGAACATCGGCTCTGCAAAAGCTCGATGCGGAGGACCTGCGCACCCAGCGCGATGACGGCGGCATCTGCCGTGAAGATGCCCATAAGGGCCGGGGCGAAGAGCCAGAGCCCACGCCCGACAGCGCCATGATGCCTATGCCCATTGCCGTGCAGAACCAGGCGAACCGCTTCGCCATGTCCCGGCGGTGGGCGCGACGGCCTGCCCGATGAGGCGATGGAGCGTCCTGAATGCCGTAGCCTGCCATGTAGCAGAGGCCCTCGGCGCTGACGCCGAGGCTGTTGGCCGCGATGGCCACCGTGCCGAGGCCCGAGACGATACGGACGAGCAGCACCTGTGCCGACGAGAGGGCCGCACGCTCAGCGGCCAGCGGTGTACCCACCCGCCAGAGGTTGCGCAGGCAGGCGGAGGTGATGCGCCAGCTGCCGGGCTTTCGGATGCAAAGCGGGCCGTCCCGCAGCAGCAGGACGCCCAGCGCCAGCAGACCGCCGATGGCCGTGGAAAGCGCCGTGCCAGCGCCGCACCCGGGACTTCAAGGCCGGCACCCCAGACTGTGACGCTCTGGCCGAAGAGCAGGATCTGCCGGGTGGGATTGATGAGGAAGAAGTTGAACACCACATCCAGCGCGCAGACCAGCACGCTGATGAGGCTGGGCGTCAGGGCGTCGCCGGTGGCGCGGAGCATGGCTGCGTACATCCCCATGGCCATCGTGAAGGGGAGGGCCGCCGACCAGATGGCGAAGTAGGCGCTGGAACTGGCCTGGAGCGAGATGTCCGCCCCCAGCCACCCGGGCAGGAAGCGGCTGATGCCGACGCCGAAAGCCGCAGCGCCCAGACCCAGGATGAGGTTGAAGAGCATGGACTGCCGCAGCACGCCCCGGGCATCCTGCTGGCGGTCAGCCCCGAGGTACTGGGCGATTTGGATCGAAAACGCGGTGTACAGTCCCACAAGGATGCCGTGGAGCAGCCAGGTGCTCGAGCTGACGATGCCGATGGCGGCGGTGGCCTTTGCGCCGATGTGGCCCACCATGGCGGCGTCGATGTACTCCATCGCCGTGACCACCAGCTGCTCCAGAATGGAAGGGATGCTCAGCGCCAGCGCGATGCGGGCTGTGTCGGACAGCGGGATGTCCTCGCCCTGCCGCATCCGGGCCGAGAGCTGCTCCAAAGAAAGTGTCATGTCGTCTCCTGTTTTCTGTGTTGATAAGCGGTCTTACTATTATAGGCACGGGGAGGAAGATTGTCAAACCGGGCGATTGATTTTTTGGCTCTGGCGTGATACACTCTCGGAGTAAGAAGAATATCATTGAAAGAGGTTCAAAATATGCTGCAGCTTATTTCAGCTACCGGCCAGCAGACCGTGGACGCGCTGGCGTTCCTGCTGGCGTTTGCCCTGACCGCCCTGATGGACTCGGTCTTTCACGACAAGCTCCCCCACGACCATGGCCGTGCCTTCGCCGTCAACGGCGAGCTTTCCAAGGGCAAGGCCCGGGGTTCCGGACTCATCTTTGTGCTCTGCATCGCGCTGGTGACGCTGGCGGTGGTGCCTTTTAAGGTAGAGTACCTTATTTATACCGTTCTGCTCATCGCCTCCATGCTGTCGGGCTACTTTGACGACGCCTCCGAGACGGCGTGGAACGAGTACAAGAAGGGCCTCATCGACTTCGTCATTGCCGTGGTGGCAGGTGTTACCTACCTGAACTTCAACGGCACGAGCGTCAACTTCCTGAGCACCACCTTCACCATTGCCTATCCGCTCTACCTGCTGCTCATCGTCATCCTCATCTGGGCCAGCATCAACGTGGTCAACTGCACCGACGGCGTGGACGGCCTGTCTGCCAGCCTCGCGGTGGTGAGCATCGGCACCTTCCTGCTGGCTTACGGCGAGGAGCTGGGGGACTACTCCACCGCTGCCATCGTCTTTATCGGCGCACTGCTGGCCTACCTGTGGTCCAACGCAAAGCCCTCCAGCCTCCTGATGGGCGACGCCGGCAGCCGCGCCATGGGCTTCTTCCTCGCCATCCTGGCCCTCAAGTGCGGCCACCCGTTCGCCTTCCTGCTGGCGGCGCTGGTGTTCATCGTGGACGGCACCTCGGCATCCTGAAGATCAGCTTCAAGCGCTTCCTCCACATCAGCATCCTCAAGAACACCCTCACCCCGCTGCACGACCATGTGCGCAAGCGCATGGGCTGGAGCGACGAGCAGGTGGTGGCCCGCTGGCTCATCCTGCAGGCCGTCGCATCGGCGCTGCTCCTGCTGATGACCCGCTGATTTACGGATTTTAAGTACGATGTTTGTGCAGCTTTCCAAAATGCAGATTGACCCGCTCTGATTTTTGTTGCACTTTATGGATTGAAAGTCGAGCGGAAAAAGACTATACTTTAACCAACGAAAGCAAAGGCGCTTAAGTGGATGGATCCACTTTGCGCCTTTTTTGTTTTTTCGTTTTTGTGTGCGGTTTGGGAAAGCCGCACAGGATGCGCTGTCCGCGGCGCTGGAGCACGGACGACAGAACAGGATAGGGAAAGGCGGGGATCACAGTGATCAAACTCGAACACGTTGACAAGTACTTCGGAGACCTGCACGTCCTCAAAGACGTGAACCTCGAGGTCGCCGAGGGCGAAAAGCTGGTCATTATCGGACCGTCCGGCAGCGGCAAATCTACCACCGTCCGCTGCATGAACTTTCTGGAAGAGCCGACCAGCGGCCACGTCTACATCGACGGTCAGGAGCTGACCAACAAGAACAAGACCAGGATCGTCCGCGACAACATGAGCATGGTCTTCCAGCAGTTCAACCTCTACCCCCACATGACGGTGCTCAAAAACCTGACGCTGGCACCCATGAAGCTCCATCACAAGACCAAGGCAGAGGCCGAAGAGCTGGCATATCATTATCTTGAGGTCGTCGGCCTCCGGGACAAAGCGGATGTCTACCCTCCGCAGCTGTCCGGCGGCCAGCAGCAGCGCATCGCCATTGCACGCGCCCTCTGCGCACAGACCAAGATCATCCTGTTCGACGAGCCGACTTCGGCCCTCGACCCTGAGACCATCCAGGAAGTGCTGGATGTCATGGTAAAGCTGGCACACGAGAAGAACATCACGATGGTGGTCGTCACCCACGAGATGGGCTTTGCACGAAACGTGGCCGACCGTATCGTCTTTATGGCGGACGGCCAGATCATTGAGGAAGGCACGCCGGAGCACTTCTTCACCAACCCCAAGAACGAGCGCGTCCGGCAGTTCCTGAGCAAGATCGTCCGCTGAGAGGACGAACAACAAAGGTTGACACGGCAGGGACTCACAAGTTGTGGTGAGACGCCGTTGTTGATAACAGGCCGTTTTCGGAGCGGACAGGGAAAGCCGCTCGGGCCGAAAAAAACAAAGAGGAGTGGTTTATTATGAAAAAGATCTCGCGTCGTGATTTCCTGAAAGTCACTGGTTTGGTGGGCGCTGCTGCTGCCCTGACCGCCTGCGGCGGCTCTGCAAGCTCCACCGCAGCCTCCACGGCCTCTTCTGCCGCCGGCAGCACGGCCGCTTCCACCGCAGCACTGAGCGCTGACACCCAGGCCATCGTGGACCGCGGTGTCCTGAAGGTGGGCGTCAAGAACGCAGTTCAGGGCTTCAGCTTCCAGGATACCCTCACCGGCGAGTACAAGGGCCTCGAGGACAGCCTCGCAGAGATGATCGCAGAGCGCCTCGGCGTGGACGTTGAGTTCACCACAGTTACCGCCGCCACCCGCGGCGAGCTGCTGGACTCCGGCGACATCGACGCCGTTCTGGCTACCTTCACCATCACCGAAGAGCGCAAGAAGACCTGGGACTTCTCCACCCCCTACTATACCGACTACGTTTCCGTTCTGGTGGAGGACTCCACCGGCATCAAGGGCCTGGCTGACCTGAAGGACAAGGTCGTGGGCGTCTCCTCCGGCTCCACCTCCGCTCGTGCTCTGGTCAAGGCCATGATCGACGAGGGCGTGCTGGACGGCGCAAACTTCGACGCCGACACCTTCAACGCCGACACCTGGAAGGATGGCGTCTCCTTCCGTCAGTACGACGACTATCCCGCCATCAGCACCGCACTGAGCGCAGGCGAAGTGCAGGGCTTCTGCGTCGATAAGTCCATCCTCGCCATCTACAAGACCGAGGGCCGCAGCTACATTGACGCTGAGTTCAGCCCGCAGGAGTATGGCGTCGCCACCAAGAAGGGCAGCGACTTCTCCACCTGTGCGACGACCTCGTCAAGGGCTGGCTGGCAGATGGCACCATCGAGCAGCTCATCAAAGACAACGGTCTGGATTAAGCCAGACTTTTCAGAACCAAGAGAGTGCAGGGAAAGGGGAGTTTGCCATGTCTGGCTTGTTTTCGTTAGAGTCCTGGTCCACCGTCTGGACGCATCGTGAGAGTTTTCTGCTGGGTCTGGGCAACACGCTGCAGACCGCCGTCTGCGCACTGGCGCTGGCTTCATCATCGGCGCTGCGCTGGGCCTGATGTCCACCAGCGGCAGTAAGCTGCTGCGCATCATCGCCCGCATTTACGTCGAGTTCGTCCAGAACACCCCGCTGCTGCTGCAGCTGTGCTTCCTGTATTATGCGTTGGCATTTGCAGGCGTGAGCCTCGGCGTCATCCGCACCGGCATCATTGCACTGGGCGTTTACACCGGCGCTTACATGGGCGAGGTCGTCCGCGCCGCCATCGAGTCTGTGCCGAAGGGCCAGTTCGAGGCCGCACAGGCGCAGGGCTTCAACTATCTGCAGCGGATGGGCTACATCATCCTGCCCCAGAGCATCCCCGTGATGCTCCCTCCGATGGTCAACCAGGTGGTCAACCTCTTCAAGAACACCTCCTGCCTCTACATCGTGGGCGGCGCTGACCTCATCAGCGTGACCTACAGCTTCGTCACCGGCGCTTCCACCGGCGGCGCATACGCCCCCGCTTATATCGTCTGCGGCCTCATCTTCTTCGTGGTCTGCTTCCCGCTGTCCACGCTGGCAGCCCGCTGGGAGGCTTCCCTCAAGGAGCGCAAGGGCCGCGTGAACACGAGTCTCAAGACCGCTGCCAAGAAAGTAGAGCTGAAGGAGGCTGCCTGATATGAAGACGCTTGCTGCAAGCCTTTCCATCCTGACAAGAGAAGGCGTCATGCTCTACCTGCTGCGCGGCGTGGCCTTCACCTGCATCATCTCGGTGCTGGGCGTCATCATGGGCCTCATCGTGGGCTCTCTGCTGGCGCTGGCCCGCACCTACTGCAAAAAGGGTCCGGCCCGCATCCTCGGCTGGTTCGCTGCCGCCTACATCGAGCTGTTCCGCAACACGCCCTACCTGCTCTGGATCTTCATCTGTGTGGTGTTCTGCCCCTGCCCGGGCTTCTTCGCCCGCAAGATGTTCGGCCTGACCAGCGTGGAGATGAAGCTTCTGTTCAAGGCCGCTCTGGCCTCATCCTCTTCAACTCCTCCGTCATCGCGGAGATCGTCCGCGGCGGCCTGAACGGCGTGTCCAAGGGCCAGTTCGAGGCCGGCTATGCACAGGGCTTCAACACCGCTGAGGTGCTGCTCTACATCGTCCTGCCGCAGGCTTACCGCAACATCGTGCCGACCCTGCTCAGCCAGGTCATCACCACCATCAAGGACTCCTCCTATCTGGCAAACGTGGCCACCATCGAGCTGATGGCCCGCATCCGCCAGCTGCTGAGCGCCGCCGGTACTTACAACGGTCTCGGCACGGTGAACGTCTCCGACGTCATGGTGTTGTTCGGCACGGCCTGCGTCATCTACTTCATCATCAACTTCACCCTGAGCTGTGTGGTGCGCGCAATGCAGAACCGCCGCAAGAAGGCTCTGGTCTTTGCCCCGGCAAAGGCCGCATAAACTAAGACCTATTCCAATTTCCCAATTCCCAATTATTCCCCTGTCATTGTTCTGTCAATGCCAAAAGCGCGGCGGGTATCCGCCGGGCGCTTTTGGTGTTCAGGGGAATAAACCTCTCAGTCTCGCTTCGCTCGACAAGGCCGGGTTGCGGCTCCCAGCATCCGCAGCGCTTCGCTTGCGTCTTGCTGGCCGCTGCCCCAACAACGACTCCCTGTTTCCGCCACTGGCGGCGGTCGTCGTTGTTGCCCCTCTGGGGGAGCTGTCGAGCGGCAGCGAGACTGAGAGGTTGTACGAAGACGAGCCTAACCTACAAACAAAGCAGGAGCCCCATCCATTCGGATGGAGCTCCTGTTTTTCTTATTGCTTACTGCATATCCGTCTCAGAGATGGGGGTATCCAGCTCCTCGGCGGGGGCGTTTGCCGTCTCGGGCTGTTTGCCCTTCTTCTCCCTGCGGGGCTTTTCGCCCTTCGGGCCGCGCTTCGACTTGATGCGCTTTGCCAGCAGCAGGAGCAGCACCAGCAGGGCTGCGCCGCCGGCGCAGAAGGCCCAGACGGGGAGCTTTGCGGGGACGAAAGCCACTTCGACCTCGGTTCCGGTGGTGGTGAAGGTGGTGTAGCTGCCGAAGCTGCCCGTCTCCACCTTATGCCAGCTGCCGTCGGCCTGCTTGACGTAGACCTTGCCCTTGGCCTTGCCGGGGGTCAGATAACGGATCTGGTGGGTCTCATTGCCGTCATCGGTGAACTCCAGCAGCCACTGCTCTGTCACACCGTGGACATCGGCTGTGATGTCCTGCTGGGTGACCTGCACGGCGTTGGAACCGCCGAAGAAGCCGTCCACGAAGAAAACGGGGCGTCCGTTCTCGCGGGTGACGCTGCTGCTCAGAGACGGGATGTAGGGCGTGTACTCCACATTGACCACGGTGTCGGTGTGGAGCTGGTCGAGGACGGGTGTGCTCCACTCGGCGTAGTATCCATTCTTCTGGGGGATCTCGGGGTAGTCGGCCAGAGTGAAGGACGCACCGTAGTCAAAGCTGATCTTCTTGATGATATGGCCGTCGGCTTGAAGGTCAGGGTCAGCTTGCGGAAGGAGTCCGGCACATTCTCCTGAGCCAGCAGGGTCTCATAAGCGACCGGCTCTGCCTGACCGACGCGGCTCAGGCGGTCGATGCCCTGCAGATCGTCGGAGACGAAGAGGTTGCCATAGAAGTCGCCGTCCTGTCCGCCGGAGACAGCACCCACGTACTGCTGGCCTTCCAGCACAGAGACGATGGCGCGGTTGTTGATGGCGATGAGGCTGCCGTCGGTGAGGTCGCTGTCGGTACCCTGACCGACGATGCCGCCGATGTACTTTTCACCGCTGAGGGCGCATTTTGCCCAGTTGCTGCGGAGCTTGGCGCTGGCCGCACCGGCAATGCCGCCCACCTGATTGACGCCGGTGACGTCGCCGTAGGACTCGCAGGCCGTCACAAGGCCCAGTTCCTCCTGGCCGACGATGCCGCCGACCATATCCTTCTTGGCGGTGATGCTGCCCTCGTTGATGTTGCCGGTGAGGACGGCGCTGATGGTATAGGAGGTGCGCAGCAGCGAGGTACCCTCGTCCTTGTTGTCCTCCTCGGGGTCCAGCAGGTTCTCGACGCCCATGGTACCGGCGATGCCGCCCACATTCATGTCGGCGTCGATGGTGCCGCGGTTGATGCTGTTCTCGATCTTGCCGTCGGACTGGGAAGCGATGAGGTCTTCCGACTCATCCTCGTAGATGGTCTTGCTGCCCGGGTCGCTGATCTCTTCCACGGCATCCAGCATCAGGTTGGACACGACGCTGACCTGTGCGGTCACGGCGCGCATCTTGTCGGTCAGCTGGTTGCTGGCGGTGCGCATGGTGCTGTTGATGTCGTCCATCTTGTCGTTGATGGCGCTGACAGCATCAAAGAGGGAGTCCTTGGTGTTGGTCAGCTCTGCCGAGGGACGAGGCACCTTGATAGGGTCCTGCTGGTTGAGCCAGTGGAGAATATCGCGGGTCTGGCCCATCATATCGGTCAGGCCGCCGAGGCCGTCCTGCATCTGGCCCAGAGCCACGGAGGTATGCGCCAGCGTTGCGCTGGTGAGGGCGGCGTCGGTCTTGAGCAGGTCGAGGGAGTCGCTCAGGTCATCCATGGCGTCGCTCAGCTTGTCGGAAGCATCGCTCAGCTGATCGAGACCATCCTTGATGCTGCCGCCGCCGTTATTGCCGACCAGTCCTTGATGTTGTCCATGATGCCGTCGGTGATGCTGCCCATGCCGTCCAGCGCGTCAGAGGCTTTGGTCAGAGCCGCAGCCAGCTCGGGGTGGTCGGAGGCCGAGACGGACTTGGCAGCGCTACCCACGATGCCGCCCATCTGGGTGGCAATGGTAGAGATGGTGCCGATGGCACTTGCGATTTGGGAAGTAGCACGGGCAATGTCACTGTCGTTGGACAGGAGGGATGCCGTGCGCAGCAGGCCCATGCCTGCGGTGACGGCCTTCATTGCCGGGGCAACGCCGCTGCCCAGCGTGAAGACGCTGGCCACGGAGTTGGCCACTTTCAGCAGCTCGATACCATTCTTGAGGTACTTATCCGACTTCTTCTCGGCAGAGAGAGAGTCGTAGCCGGTCAGGATGGTGGAGATCGCCTGCGAGGCAGCGCTGTCATCGCCGGTATCGACAGACTCCAACAGCTGTTTGATACCCTCAGAGATAGCCGACATCCCGTCACGGCCATCCTCGGCCGCGTCGCTCACCTTGTCCAGACCGGAGCTGGTCTTGCTGAGGGCGCTGGATGCCATCAGCATCTCAGCGGCCATCTCGCGCATGGCCCACTTGAGGTTTCCGGTGGCGTCGGTCAGCTTGGTCATGGCATCTTCGCCGGTGTCCATGACGGGTTCGAGTTTGGTGAGGGTATCAGCCAGCAGAGTGGAGGCGCGGTCGATCTCGTCGGCCACCTCGTCGCCGTAGTCGCTGGCCTGGTCGTCCAGCTGACGGGCCGCTGCAATGGCGGTGTCCATCTGACTGGTCATGGCGCTGAAGGAGTTGGAGATGCTGGTGGTGGAGTTCTCGACGACGCCGGTGGTGTCATCGACAAGGCCGCGCAGGACCTCCAGCTCCGAACGGAGACGCTTGATGGTGTCCTTGGAGAGGTCGAGTTCGCGATAGGGTTCCGCCTGACCGGCAATGCCGCCCACGTCCTTGCGGCCCAGAACACGGCCCTGGTTGACACAGCCGGATACGAGGCCGTCGGTGCGGCCCACGATGCCGCCCACGTTGTAGCCAACATGCTCGTAGCCGATGGTGCCGGTGTTGACGCTGGTCAGGATCATGCCGGAGGAGCGGCCTGCGATGCCGCCGGTGTCGGTGGCGACGTTGGTGACGGAATTGGTGGCGTCGTTATCGGCGGCGGCCATCTTGTTGTTGATGTAGTCCACCATCTTGGCGGTGAAGCCGTCGGTGTCGAGAGAGGCTTCCGGATATTCGGTGTTGATGCTGCCCACGTTGGTGCAGCCGGTGATGGCGCCAAGGTTGTAGCCTGCGATGCCGCCGGTGGAAGATTTGCCGGTGACGATGGCGCGGGCCGTGCTGTGGTCGATGGTGCCTTCGGACTCGTTGCGGCCCACGATGCCGCCCACCTCGCTGTCGCCGGTGACGACGCCGGTGAACTGGCAGTTGATGAGGGTACCGTGGTTGATGCCTACGATGCCGCCGGTGGTGGTGTCGGCAGAGTCAGAGACAGACACGACGCCCCGCACGCTCAGGGACTCGATGGAGCCCTGTTCCTCCACGATGCCGAAGAGGCCCGCCGGGGAATACTGGCCCGTAATGGTCAGGTCCGAGATGGTGTGGCCATTGCCCTTGAACTGTCCGCTGAAGGACGGGATGGCTCCCACAGCATCCCCTCGAGGGAGAGGTCTTTCTGTAGAATAACCGTCTTGCCCACCGACCACTGGTCGTAGGCACAGTTCCTGGCCAGCGAGAGCAGGTCCGAGACGCTGTTGATGTAAATGGTATCGCCGTCGTCGGACGCGAACACCGGCAGTGCGATGCTCAGCGCCAGCACAGCGGCCAGAAGCGCAGCCGTCAGGCGGCGCAGCAGATGGTTACTGGTCTTCATTCTGCACCTCCTGTTGTTTATTGTCGTCCAGTTCCTGAGAGACGTTGCCCGAGATGACGGTCAGCTGGACGTCGCCGTCCACGATGGCGTTCATCGTACCGGCCACAGAGCCGTGGATCTCGCCCTGCACGATGCCGTTGACACGCATACGGCCATTGCCGCTGCTGCGGGCCACCAGCTTCGGCACAGCAAAGGAGGTACGGTCCACGATGCGGGTGCCGATGAGCAGGATCTGGGGCAGGACGAAGAGGACGAGGATAATGGAGATGATGGTGCCTCGGCCCAGACACTGGCCGATGCCCACGATGCAGGCGTCGGAAGTCATCTGGCCGATGAGGAGGCCGGACACGGTCATGATGGTGCCGGAAGTCAGGATGGTCGGGAACGCGAAGTTGATGGTCTCGATCATGGCCTGCTTGTGCTCCATCTTATCCTTCAGCTCGTTGAAACGGGTAGCGATGACGATGGCGTAGTCGATGTTCGCGCCCATCTGGATGGAGCTGACGATGAGGTAGCCCATGAAGTAGAGGTTGGTCCCCATGAAATACGGGAACGAGAAGTTGATCCAGATAGCGCCCTGGATGACCACGATGAGCAGGATGGGCATACCGACGGACTGGAAGGTGAACAGCAGCACCAGCAGGACGATAAAGATGGACACGACGTTGACAACGACATTATCGATGGCGAAGGACTTCTGGAAATCGTACTCGTTGGTGGCGTCACCGGCCATGTAGAGCTCGCCGTCCGGGTAATACTTCCGGGCGATGGAGCGGATGGTGTCGGTGAACTCATAAGTAGTCTGGCCGGGTTCCAGAGAGGGGCTCAGGTAGATGAGGACGCGGTTGTAGTCGTCGCCCTGCAGCTGGGCCAGTGCGCTCTCCATCTGTTCGCGGGCGTCGTGGAGGTCGTCCAGGTCTTCCTGAGAGAGGGAGACGATGCCGGTGTCGGCCTCGTCGCAGACGTAGAGGAACATATCCACCAGCGGCACTTTATAGGATGCGAAGTTGCCGATGATCTGGCCGTACTCCTCGTTCTCGATGGCGTAGGCGGTGTAGATCATCTGGGCGGCCTCGTAGTCCAGATTGGCCATCTCGGAGAACTGGCGGGCGGTGAGCTTGTCTTCCAGCATATAGCCGTCCTGGGCCTCGATGTTGGACAGACCCTTGGTGGAGTCTATTTCATCATAGCGTTCCAGCTCCTCCAGCATCTTTTTCTCGATGCTGTAATCGTCGCTCTTGGGGTAGACGAGGGCCACGAGGTTCGACTTGGTGAAGTTCTCTTCGATCATCTGGTCCGCGATGAGGGATTCGTTCATCTTCGGCACCTTGATGACATCGTAGCCGTAGGCGTAGGGACAAAGGTTCGAGAAGTGGTAACCGATGAGGATGACCACCAGGAAGATGACAGGGATGACCTTGCGGGTGCGCCATGCAAAGCGGCCCACGAAGGGGATCTCCGGCACGAAGTTCCTGTGCTTGGTCTTATCCATGTAGGGTCCGAAGAGCATCAGCAGGCCGGGCATGACCACGAACACCGAGAGCATCGCAAAGAGGATGGACTTGATGAGGCAGACGGCCATATCGGAGCCGATGCGGAACTGCATGAACAGCATCGCCACAAGGCCGCCGACGGTGGTCAGGGAGCTGGAGCTGATCTCGGGGATGCTCTTGCTCAGGGACTCGATGACGGCCTCCTTCAGAGGCATGGTCTGGTGTTCTTCCTTGAAGTGGTTGCAGAAGATGATGGCGTAGTCCAGCGACAGCGCCAGCTGCAGGATGTTCGTGACCGAGTTGGACACGAAGGAGATGGTGCCGAGCATGAAGTTTGTACCCATGTTCAGGATCATGCCCACCACGAAGGTGAGGATGAGGACGGGTACCTCGGCGTAGGTCTGGGACGTCAGGAGCAGGACGATGACGATGATGACGGCAACGTACACCATGATGACCCGCACCTCGGCATCAATGGTCTCCTGCTGGGTGTTGCCCAGCGAGGTGGAGACGTAGATGTCGTAGTCGGCGAGGTATTCCTTCACCCGGTCAAGGGCCTCGAGGCACTGGTCATCGTCCTCGGGGTAGTCAAAGGTGATGGAGTAAAGGGCCGACACCGCATCCTTATTATAATGGTCGGTGGTGTCGTCGTAGTCCAGCATCTGGACGCCCTTGAGCTCGGCGAGCCGGTCGGAAAGCTCATCGGCCTCAGCGGGCGTGATGTTGGCCACCATGACATCGGCAGAGCCGTAGGTCGTGAACTGCTCATCCATGATGTCGAGGCCCATGCGGGTCTCCGAGGTCTTGGGCAGGTAGGTGGTCATGTCGGTCTCGACCTTGACCCACCGCACCGAGAACACCGTGAAGATGGCAGCCAGAATGACAAACAGGAACACAAGGTTGCGGCGTTCCACGATCTGGCGCGCAAGCTTGTGCATGAAGTCTATCTGTGGTTTTTCGTGTTCGTTCAAAGCGTCCGTCCTCCTTTGTCGTGATTTTTTTGCAGTTTCATCCCCGGGGATGGGCTGCGCAGTCGTCTCATAAACAACCTCCGTCCGATAAACTACATTTGGTGATTTTGTGAAAATTCGAAGGGAAATATTTGTACAAATGATATAATAGAGCGCTGCCCATCAAAAAGCAAGCGACAAAACCGCGCGAATGATAAAATTTGCTTGTTTTTAGCTGCCCTCTCAGTCACCTTCGGTGCCACTGCCCGGGTTGCGGCTCCCAGCGTCTGCTTCGCTGTCGCTCGCATCCTGCTGGCCGCGGCCCCAACAGCTCCTCCCTGTTTCCGCCACTGGCGGCGGTCGTCGCCGTTGCTCCCAGAGGGGGAGCCTTTGGCAGGCCGGGCCACTTTCTACTGCCTTCCTGAGGCCCGATATGACGCGAAAGGGCGGGCCTCGCTACAGAGGGCAGCAGCTTCTGGACAACGCTCCTTGTCAAGCTGCCGTGAGCCTAGACAGCGGAGCACTACCGTTCCCGAGACATCGTGCTTTGCTCGTCCAGTGGTAACTTGACCGACATGCCAAGGGCTCCCCCTTTGGGGGAGCTGGCGCGAAGCGCCTGAGAGGCTAGTGTTTCCGTTTCCTGCGCGGCCCCGCATTGACGTAGCCGAACACTGTGCCGCAGACGCCGCCGACGATGTGCATGAAGTTGGCCACGTTGTCCCGCACAAAGATGATGTCATAGATCTGCTGGCCCAGATAGAGCGCCGCCACCAGCAGCATGGTGACGGGGATGCCGCCCGAGAAGCCGGACAGGGATGCCAGCATGATGAGCATGAAGACGATGCCCGACGCGCCCAGCAGCGCCGTGCGGGGGAACAACGCACACTGCAGAATGCCCGAGATGAGGGCCGTGAGCAGGATGCCTTTGAGCAGGGGCAGGCTGCCGTACTTTTCTTCCATCGGCGGGCCGACGACGAGGAGAAGCAGCATATTGTTCAGGAAATGGTCCCAGCTGCCGTGGCCCAGCACATGGCCGAAGAGCCGGATGTAAAACAGCGGGTCTTTCAGCGAGGAACGGTAGACGCTGAACAGATGGGTGGTCGTCCAGCCGCCGGTGTACTGGCCCAGGAACAGCACCCCCAGTGAGAGGAGGAAAAATGTCAGGATGACCGGCGAATTGTACTGCACAGACAGCGTGAATTTGGGTCGTTTCGTAGTTGTTTCCTTCTTTCCCGGCCCGTCCGGGGCCGCAGTATGAGTGATACGACCATCATATCATAATCTTCAAGGTTTTTCCACTACGTTCGTCGTTCAGCCCGGGTCTGCTCCCAATAGTCCCCCATGCTCTGGCCGGCTGGTCGGTGACTTCGTCGCTGAGATAGTCCGCGAGGCCCACGGCGGCGGGCTGCCAGCTGCGGGCTGCCTCTACCGTGGGGGTACTCCACCTCGGCGTACCAGAATTCCGTCGCTGGCCCTCGTCCACATGATTCACTTCCAGCACCGCACCGTCCGGCAGCAGGTAGCTGCGGCGGAGCTTCGGGATGAGGGCCTGCCGATGATCTTGGTCTCGAGGTCATTGAAAAGCGCAGGGTCGATGTCCCGCTCGATCTCTTCCCTCGCCAGCCCGCTGCCCGACTTGAAGCAGAGGACGTAGTGGGTCTTGCCGCCCGTCAGGGCCTCTTCCCGGATGCGGACGGTGGGCCGCACGCTGATGTAGCCCTGCCGCATGGCAAACTCCTCTTTCAGCGGCAGCCCCTCCGGCCAGCCGTTCACCATCCACTTGCGCTCGATCTCCATGATGTTTTCCTTCCTTTCGGTGGTTTTTGTATTTATTCTAACATATTTTTATGGTATTATAAATGGCGAGTTAGAAGAACAACCTCTCAGTCTCGCTATCGCTCGACAGCTCCCCTACCGAGGGGAGCCTCTGGCGAAGAGGGAAAGTTTACCGAAATGCCAAAGCCTCCCCTCGTTAGGGGAGGTGGCACGGCGTCAGCCGTGACGGAGAGGTTCATCCTCAATTATTAAGGAGCAACCATGAAATCAGAACGCAGCTATCCTATTTATAAAGTAAACAAAAAAGCCGAGGCCAGCCTCGTGGGCGGGCATCCGTGGGTGTACGAGAACGACATCCTCGAGTTCCCGGAGACAGAGCCCGAGAACGGAACCCTCGCCGACGTGGTGAGCCCGAAGGGCGCTTACCTCGCACCGGCTTTGTCTCTCTCAAGAGCAAGATCCGCGTCCGCCTCATCTCCCGCAACGCCAACGACACCTTCGACGCCAGCTTCTGGCGCCGCCGCGTCGAGTACGCCTGGGCCTACCGCAAGACCGTCCTCGAGCCTGCCGACCTCTCGGCCTGCCGGGTCATCTTCGGCGAGGCCGACCAGTTCCCCGGCCTGACCGTGGACCGCTTCAACAACATCCTCGTCACCCAGACCCTCAGCGTCGGCATGGAGAAGCTGAAGCCTGTCCTCTTCCCCCTCCTCGCCGAAGTGCTGCGGGCCGACGGCCAGACCATCGACGGCATCTACGAGCGGAACGACGAGGCCCTGCGGGCCAAAGAGGGCCTCGAGCAGAGCAAGGGCTGGTTCGAGCTGCCGGGTGAGATTCATCCCGCCTCCACCCAGACCGAGATCTGCGAGAACGGCGTCTACTACCACGTCGATTTCGAGAACGGCCAGAAGACCGGCTTCTTCCTTGATCAGAAGTACAACCGCCGGGCGGTCGCCCGCCTCGCCGCCGGCCACACCCGTGCTGGACTGCTTCACCCACACCGGCCAGCTTTGCCCTCAACGCAGCCAGCGGCGGCGCAGCCCGGGTCACGG
>ENA-OQAA01000944-OQAA01000944.1-human-gut-metagenome-genome-assembly--contig:-NODE-944-length-17178-cov-1.930033_pt1 | contig 17178 bp, 22 predicted proteins | sample MGYA00242489_ERZ504515 | MGnify/ENA primary metagenome ERZ504515 (study PRJEB26092, sample SAMD00036237) | human gut metagenome | host: Homo sapiens | study: EMG produced TPA metagenomics assembly of... | reverse complement strand
CGGGATTTCAATAAAGAACAGTTGTGCTCTTTATTGATACCAGAGCAATCGACTGAGATCGTAAAAGCAATCAAAAAGCTAAGGACAAACAGTGGTGAAAAGGAAATGATAATCAAGAACGGATATGAAATGGTTATGAGAAAGTTTTTTTCTGCCAACAAACGTAAGGCAAATATTCAAGTTATATCAAGGATCTTAAAATGGAACAGATAGAAGCAAACATAGCCGTATTACTGACAGTTCATGACAGGAAGAATAAAACATTGAGATGTTTGGAAAATCTTTATAAACAAGTATTGCCAAATTATTTGCGCCTCGATATTTATCTAACCGATGACGGTTGTACGGACGGAACACCGGAAGCGATTAAAAGGCAATTCCCGAAAGTTCATATTATCAAAGGTGATGGTAACTTATTTTGGAACAGAGGAATGTATAGGCATGGGAAGAAGCTGCCAAACAAGATTATAATTTTTATCTATGGTTGAATGATGATAGCTATTTATTTGACGGTGCGTTGTTTACTTTGTTAGATAATTCTGCAAAATGCAATCATCAGGCCGTAATAGTAGCACCAATGAGGTTAAGGGAAAAAGGCGTTACTACGTATAGCGGATATGATGGTTCGCAAAAAATAACTCCTAATGGAAAGTTGCAGGAATGTGAAAAGTTTAATGGAAATTGCGTTTTGATACCACAATGTGTTTTTAAAAAGGTTGGCAATCTTGATTGGACTTATCGTCATGCCATTGGAGATATTGATTATGGATATAGGGTACGGAAAGCCGGCTTTAAGAATTATGTTGCTACTGGATATCTAGGCATTTGCGAGAGCAATCCAAAGTTGCCTGCATGGGCAAGAAAAGAGATCCCGTTCATTAGGCGGATAAAAAATCTTTATTCCCCCTTAGGGTATGCAGAACCGATACCTTTTTTTCCTTTTTGAAAAAAAGCACATCGGATTTGTGACAGCCGTCAAGCATTTTATTACAATTCATATAAGAGTTTTATTTCCGCAATTATGGAAACAATAAATAAATCCATGTTTGTTTTTCAAACAGATTCGGATATTGTACGTAATGTGTATGATAGCCAACACAACTATCTGATTGAGTATAATGAACAATGTAAGGATAAAAACGTATTGTGCTGTCTATTTTTGCAGCAATGATCTATATTATCCAAACGTTGAAGATATTTTCAGGAAAAGGATTGTAGAGAAAAAACTTCTTTGAATGGTATAATTTAAGGATAGAAAAAGCGTATAAACATATTTTTGTTCGTGATGTATTCAAGCAGTGGTATTTGTCCGGTATCAACCAAAGCATTGATTCTCCGGAAAGACTAATCGAATTTCTGAAAAATGAAACCGATGGATACCGTACTATCATGTCTGGCAGTTCAGCAGGTGGTTATGCGGCCATTTTGTATGGTTCCATCCTCAAAGTCGAAAGGGTATTTGCTTTCAATCCTCAAGTAGAATTGACATCCCTATTAACAAAGAGTAATGAAAAGACAAATCCGCTAATCTTTAGATTAAAGGATGGTCCTTATAGGAAGTATTTTGATATTGTCCCATTTATTATGCCTATGATGAATATTTATTATTTCTTTTCCAATCAATCCAGATGGGACATCGAGCAGCGGTCATATTTGGGAGACACAAAGGGAATCCATTTACTGCCATTTAGATCAACACATCATGGTATCCCTTTCTTGAAAGTGGCTCTTCCTGTCATATTAAATATGGAAGATATACAATTAAAGAAGTTTGAGAACAAAATTCAGCATCCGCTTATATTCACGATGAGACTTGTGGGATTGAGAAAAACAATCATAGGATTCTTTTCACAGGTATATGCGACATGCAGGAAAAGACGTTAAAAGATAGTTATGAATATAGCAATTGTTGGTACAGGTTATGTCGGATTGGTTTCTGGCACCTGCTTTGCGGAAATGGGTGTTCATGTCACTTGCGTGGACGTGAATCGAGAAAAAATAGAAAACTTACAGAACGGTCGGATTCCTATTTACGAACCCGGATTGGATGAAATGGTGATGCGCAATTTTCGTGAAGGAAGGTTGAGCTTTACGACCCATCTAACGTCTGTCTTGAATGATGTGGACATTGTGTTCTGTGCCGTGGGGACACCTCCCGATGAAGACGGAAGTGCCGATTTACGATATGTATTGGCAGTGGCAAAACAATTTGGTGAGAATATTCAGAAATATACCCTGCTTGTCACCAAATCAACAGTTCCTATAGGGACTGCCCAAAAAGTGAAGGCTGTTATTCAGGCAGAGCTTGATAAACGATGTGTGAATGTTCCCTTTGATGTAGCTTCCAATCCTGAATTTCTAAAAGAAGGAGCAGCCATCAAAGATTTCATGTCGCCAGACAGGGTTGTGGTAGGAGTGGAATCGAAAAGAGCCAAGGAGTTGATGGGTAAACTTTACCGTCCTTTCCTGCTGAACAATTTCCGGGTAATATTTACCGATATACCAGTGCGGAAATGATAAAATACGCAGCAAACTCTATGCTGGCTACCCGTATCAGCTTCATGAACGATATTGCCAATTTATGCGAATTGGTGGGAGCTGATGTGAATATGGTGCGAAAGGGAATAGGTTCGGACAGCCGTATCGGAAGCAAGTTCCTTTACCCGGGTTGCGGTTATGGCGGTTCGTGTTTCCCGAAGGATGTTAAAGCTTTGATAAAGACCGCAGAGAAGCATGGATATGAAATGAAGGTGCTAAATGCGGTGGAGTCTGTGAATGAAAAGCAAAAGAGTGTACTTTTCAATAAATTGTTCAAGCATTATAAAGGGGCTTTGCAAGGGAAAAAGATTGCTGTTTGGGGACTTGCCTTCAAACCGGAAACAGACGATATGCGTGAGGCGACTTCATTGGTCACTATTGATCGGTTGCTGAGGGAAGGATGCAAAGTACGGGTGTATGATCCTGTGGCAATGGAGGAATGCGTCGTCGTATGGGCGGGGGTGTGGAATATGCCGCAGACATGTATGATACTGTCTTGGAAGTGGATGCTTTATTGATACAGACTGAGTGGAAACAGTTCCGGCTACCCAATTGGAGCCTATTACTGAAATTGATGAACAATCCGGTCATCATTGATGGGCGGAACATTTATGACGCAGAAGAACTTCAACATTTGGGCTTTGATTATTACTGTATAGGAAGATGAATAAGTTGAAAGCATTAGTCTTTTACCAGTACCTACTCCATGGAGGATTGATGTGTTTAATGAGATGGGTAAATATTATGACATGACCATCGCATTTACGGATGCTGACAGTGAGGGATTCACCTATAACAGGAAAGAATTGCTGGAAAACTGGAGAATATTAAGGTCCTTTTCTTGACTAAAGGATTCAGGATTGGAAATAGGCCTGTACGTCTGGGAATTTTCAATTTAATCAAAAAAATAGATCCCGATGTCATTTTCTCCCATGAGTATTCCTATACAAGTATTTTGGTAGCCTTGTATAAGCAAATGGGGCTATTTCACTACAACTATTATCTGACAACATCTGACAACTTGAAAATGGCCGAAATATCTTCCGGATTGAAGGCTAAATCCAGGAGCTATGTATTGACCCACAGCAATGGGATTATAGTCTATGGTGATGCTGTGAAGCAATGGTATCAAAGAAGATTCCCCCGATTGCGGATAGAGGTATGTCCTAATATACAGAATCCTCAAACATTGTTGGCTTATCGCTCACAGTTTCAACCTATCCTTCAAAAATACATTCAACAATATGGTTTGGCAGGGACTTCTGTTATTCTTTACACAGGTAGTTAGTAAAAGCAAAAGGGTTGGATTTGCTGTTAAATGCGTTTGCAAAAGCACAAATCGTAAATTATAGATTGGTCATTGTAGGTGAGGGGGAACTATCAGAAAGCTTGCAACAACAAGCAAAGCGACTTGGGCTGAAAGACAAAGTGGTTTTTGCCGGATTTCATACCGATGTCGGTTTGTATGCATGGTATGAAATAGCCAATTTTTTTATTCTGCCGAGTAGGTATGAACCTTGGCGCTGTTATTAATGAGTCTTTGGTTTACGGATGTCCCGTGGTGGCAAGCAAGTATATCGGTGCCACGGATTTTGTGACCAAAGGCAATGGAATGTTATTTGATCCCATGAATGAAACAGAATTCATTTACATAATAAGGCAAGCCTGTCGGAAATATTCCAATAAGCCTTTATCTAGGGCAAACTTGATGCCATGCTCTTTTGACAATTATGTATCTGCTTTTTATAATATTAATCGAAACAAGTGAAAATAGATTATCATAACATGCCGAAAGGGGCAGGTATGACAACGTTTGCCATACGCTACATAATGAACATTGTTCGAACATGGTATTTATTTCATTTGAAATATCCATGGGTGAAATACAATGGTTTCGTGAGAGTTATGGCTCACACTACTTTTGCCAGAGGCATGAAAATAAGTATTGGTCATAACGTCCAGTTTGGAGAATATTGCAATATCGCTTCTGATGTCGTATTTAAAAATAATATCTTGATAGCCGGACGTGTTTGTTTTGTCGGAAGAATGATCATCAGTTTGATACTGTGGGTGAACTTATCTGGAATAGTTCAAGAGGGTACAATGGCATAACGATTGTTGAAGATGATGTATGGATAGGGCATAGTGCTACAATCGTGGGCGGTATCACTATCGGCAAAGGGGTGGTAATAGCGGCTGGAGCTGTAGTGACACAAGACATTCCGGACTGTGAAATTTGGGGAGGTGTCCCTGCAAAGAAAATAAAGGATCGGTTCTCGACAATTAGTGAGAAAGAACATCATCTACGATATATTAAAAGGATACAAGACAATAAAAGAAAGAATTAATATTACAATGATAATAAGCGGACTGCTTCACATAAACTTTCAGTATAATGGACTATCAAGATCTATGAATATGAAAAGATAAACATGAAAATAAAATGAGAAAAGTAGCATTAATTACTGGTATTACCCGGCCAAGACGGTTCCTTCTTGGACCGAATTCCTTTTGGAGAAAGGATATGATGTACATGGCACCATTCGCCGCTCATCTGTTGATTTCAGGGAACGGATCGCGCATTTGGAAGGCCATCCCGCTTTCCATCTTCACTATGCGGATCTAGGGGATTCCACGAGTCTCTCGCAGGTGGTGAAGAGGGTAAAGCCTACGGAGATTTATAACCTCGCTGCGCAGAGCCATGTGCAAGTCTCTTTTGATTCACCGGAGTTCACGGCTGATGTGGATGCTACCGGGGTATTACGTATTCTAGAGGCGGTAAGGCAAAATGATCTTACGGGTACTTGTCGTATTTACCAAGCCTCTACTTCCGAATTATATGGGAAGGTGGAGGAGGTTCCTCAGAATGAGAAAACGCCTTTTCATCCGTATAGCCCCTATGCGGTGGCGAAGCTGTATGGTTATTGGATCGTAAAGGAGTATCGGGAGGCTTATCATATGTTTTGCTGCTCGGGTATCTTGTTTAACCATGAATCGGAACGACGAGGCGAGACTTTCGTGACTCGTAAGATCACGTTGGCTGCCGCACGTATCGCGCAAGGGAAACAGGACAGGCTTTTATTGGGTAATTTATCGTCGCTTCGTGATTGGGGGTATGCCAAGGATTATGTGGAATGTATGTGGCTGATCCTTCAAAATGAGAAACCGGAGGACTTCGTGATCGCTACGGGTGAGCAACATTCCGTACGGGAGTTTTGCGAATTGGCTTTCCGTTATGTGGGCTTTGAATTGTACTGGCAAGGTGAGGAAGAAAATGAGAAGGGAATCGACCGCAAGACGGGAAAGGTGCTGGTGGAGGTATCTCCCGATTTCTATCGTCCCACCGATGTGGTTAATCTTTGGGGAGATCCATCGAAAGCGAGACGTGAGCTGGGGTGGAATCCGCGAAAGACTTCTTTTGAGCAACTGGTGAAGATAATGGTGGACGCGGATATGGCGAAGGTGGCCGTGGAACGTGCCTCTGCGCATGTTCGTACTAATTTGGCTGAGTATCTAGAGAAGGGCATCGTGAAATGATGGAGAAGAACGCTAAGATATATGTAGCCGGCCATAGAGGATTGGTCGGCTCTGCCATTTGGGAGAATCTGGAAAGAAAGGGATATGAGAATCTGGTAGGACGTACGCATAAAGAGCTGGACTTATTGGATGGCATCGCTGTCAAGCGCTTTTTTGATGAGGAACAGCCGGAGTACGTGATTCTCGCAGCCGCTCATGTAGGGGGGATTATGGCGAATAGTAAGTATAGGCTGATTTTATCTACCGGAACTTACAGATTCAGCAGAACGTGATTGGTGAGAGCTTTCGCCATGGGGTCAAGAAATTGTTATTTTTAGGTAGCACTTGTATTTATCCACGTGATGCGGAGCAGCCGATGCGAGAGGACGCTTTGCTGACTTCTCCGCTGGAGTACACGAATGAGCGTATGCGATCGCCAAGATCGCAGGGTTGAAAATGTGCGAGAGTTTTAATCTGCAATATGGTACGAATTATATCGCTGTGATGCCGACTAATTTATATGGCCCGAATGATAATTTTGATTTGGAACGTAGCCATGTATTGCCAGCTATGATACGGAAGATCCATTTGGGCAAGTGTTTGAATGAGGGAGATTGGCAAGGTGTTTGCCGGGATTTAGATGCCCGTCCAGTGAGGGTATTGATGGACATTGCTCCCAAGAGGAAATTCTTTTGGTTTTGGCTCGTTATGGGATCTCTTCGGATAAGGTGGAGCTATGGGGAACTGGTAAGCCGCTTCGAGAGTTCTTATGGAGTGAGGAAATGGCAGATGCGAGCGTATATATCATGGAACATGTGGATTTTAAGGATACTTATTCGCAAGGAGATACTGATATCCGTAATTGCCATATTAATATAGGTACCGGAAGGAGATTTCGATCGCTACTTTGGCAGATTGATCGTGAGAACAACCGGTTATCGAGGTAAGGTAGAGTTCAATCCCACAAAACCGGATGGAACTATGCGTAAATTGACCGATGTGACCAAACTGCATGAGTTGGGATGGCATCACGTGGATATAGAGGATGGCGTGAGAAAAATGTATTATTGGTATCTAAGCGCTGTTATAAGATAAATGATTGCTTATGGATACGCATGTTGTTATTGCCTGAATACCTTGTATTCGGTTTTTATATGTATCTTTGTGAGAAAACAATAGATATATGATAGCTGAAATTAAATTCAAGAATATGTTCTCATTCAGAGATGAGACAGTTCTTAGCTTTGAGGCAGATAAGAGTAAGGATTTGGAGTCATATCATGTTGTTGAGCTGGCTCCGGATGTAAAATTACTTAAGTTAGCTGTCATTTATGGAGCCAATGCCTCAGGAAAAAGTAATATTATTAAGGTTTGCGATTTTATAAGGTCCTTTATAACTTGCACTCCACTTAATAAAGCGGAGCTAATTAAGATTGTTCCGTTCTTGCTAAATAGAACAAGTAAAGAACAAGCATCAGAGTTTTCTGTTTCATTTTATGCCATGAATGGAGACAAGGCTATCAGATATGTCTATTCCGTATTGTTGGAGACTACGCACATTGTCCGGGAAACCTTGATTTATTATCTCAGTCAACAACCGGCCACTGTTTTTGAACGTAGCATGGAAAACAATGTCTCTTCCATCAAATTTGGTCAAAAAGTTAAATCAGTACGGCTGCAAAAGAGGAAATAACCTTAAAGTGTTTACCTAATATGTCTGTCTTTGCAGCTTACATGCAGGTAAATACCAATATTGCAGAAATGGAAACAGCCCTTCAGTATTTGACTAAACAAATGATGCCTGCGATAGTACCTACATCATCACTTAGCCGCTATGCAGAAGAGGCAATTAAAAAAGAAACTGCCAAAGAATATATCCTAAGGTATTTGCAGGAAGCAGACTTCAATATTTCGAATATTTCTTCAAAAGAGCAGGAGACTAAAAAGGGAGTAGTAAATTATACCATGTATCAGCACAAGGTCTCTTCCGGGTTGGGGGGGAATGATTACTATGAGTTCCCGGAGTTGTATGAATCAGATGGTACCATACGAACATTCGGCTTGGCATCCCAGATACAAAATAGTATTGGAAGCAATGCATTCCTTGCTGTAGATGAAATAGAATCATCTCTTCATCCTAAGTTGATCGAATATATGATTGAACGTTTCTTGAAGGAGTCAAAGCAAGCTCAGTTACTGCTTACTACTCATTATGACGGTCTGTTGGGGGAAGAGGATCTGCTTAGAAAAGATAATATCTGGTTCGCCGAGAAGAACACAGATGGAGCAGTGTACTATATCCTCTAACTGATTTCAAAGGCTTGAATAGAATAAGCTCTCTACAAAAGGCGTATAAGTTTGGTAAATTTGGGGCAGTTCCTAATCTATAAATACCGGCCTTATGAGAAAAGTTAGAAAGAATATTGCCACTAGACAAGTCATTCATATTGTGGGTGAAGGACTGACTGAATTGTTTTATTTCAGTCATCTTAAAAAGTTTCTAGGCTACAGATACTCTATATCTCCACGTCTGTTTGAGAATAATAGTATCGAGAAGATTGATAAAAAGATAAAGGAGCTTCTAAATGAAGATGTATTTGTAATCTGTGTTTTCGATGCCGATGTTAGCAGACGATCAGATGCTGAAAATAGGAAGATGGCAGCTCTGAAAAAGAAATATGAGAAGAATGGTAATGTTATTCTGTGCGACAGTTTGCAATCAATCGAATATTGGTTCCTTTTGCATTTTGAGGATACTTGCCGTCATTTCCTAGATTCAGCAGCTACAGAAAGGGCTTTGAAGCGCTATCTTCCAACATACGGCAAAACACGTAAATATCTGGAAAAAGATAGCTGGGTAAGGGATATGATTGCAGATGCAAAAATGATTAAAGCTTGTGAACTTGCTGAGAAGTATCAAGGTCGAGATTCATATAGTGAGATTTATAAAGCTATTAAAAAAGTAAAAGAATAGTAATCCATAATCTATTCTCTATCTTATCTCCAAGCTCTCCGGTCTTCTTTTTCTCCTTAGGGGAAGTAAGAAGGCCGGTTTCTTTATCGTCTATCCTTTATCGCTTTGAATGTCCTCTTCCTTTTTAGATAAAATGCCAGAATTAAACTGTCCCGCATAAGTTCCGGGATGGTGCTCAGTGTACTTTTCTCCAGATTCTCTTTACGCTTGGGCGCATATTCCGGCTTCAGCTGGTGATAGGCTTTCCGTGCCTCATAAACCGCTTTCGCATTTTGGATATGACCTTCCATCAGAAACTTAGCGGCGGCGATATAGTCCAGCCAAAAGCGAATGCGCATCACATGCTTTAAATCAGCTTCCCGGGAGTTCTTATAAAGCATCAGCAAACTATTCCGGAAATTGAGGAAGGTCTTGCGGGGACTTTCCGCGTTCAAGGTGGCTCCACCGACGTGGTAAACGATGGATTGTGGGACGCATACCAACCGATATCCCCGTGAACGTAAACGCCAGCACATATCGACTTCTTCTTGATGTGCGAAGAATCCGGCATCTAATCCCCCGACTTCCTTATACGTAGCCGTACGAACGAATAAGCAGGCTCCTGTCGCCCATAAGATATCGGCGGGAGTGTCGTATTGCCCCTCGTCCTTTTCCACGATATGCAAGATTCTCCCCCGACAAAATGGATAGCCGTATTTGTCAATGTATCCTCCGGCCGCACCCGCGTACTCGAAGTATTCTTTATTTCGTTGAGCCCGTATTTTGGGTTGGACACAAGCGATTGACGGATCAGAGTCGAGAGTGGCAATCGGGGCATCTAACCAATTGGGAGTAACTTCTACGTCGCTGTTTAATAAAACGCAATATTCATGGTCGAGCCTTTTGAGCGCTTGATTATATCCTTCGGCAAAACCATAATTCTGGTTGAAGGAGATAATGCCAACGGTCGGGAATTTTGCTTTCAACATCTCGATCGAGTAATCGGTGGAACCGTTATCTGCTACGATAACCTCCGCCCATTCCGGAGAGTTGGATACGACGGAAGGAAGGAATTCCTCCATTAGCTTTCTTCCGTTCCAGTTTAAGATGACAATCGCTACTTTTTTTCATCCTTGTTGCTCGTGTTTATGTTTCCAACGTTTATGGGTCCATAGCCAGTAGGCCGGATCACGCAAGATCATTTTCTCTAAAAGTCGTGCGTATCGCTCGGTGATGTAATTCTCCGGAGTCTCTTTTGGATTCTCCGTAATCAGCTTCATGTCTACGGTGTAATATCCTCTTTTTACTTTTTGGGTATCGAGGAAGATCACAGGCAGGTTCAGTTTCCGTGCGATACGCTCCGGACCGGTTAATATGGCTGTATCTTGATGAAGGAACTCGGTCCAATAATGCAGGTTGGCCTTGCTGGGTGTCTGGTCCGCCAAGAAGATGACGACAGATTTGGTTTTGTCTTGTTTTAACTTGATGATATCCCGTATCGTATCGTTTTTCTTGATGCCGAAAGAACCGAACTGTGTCCTGAGATCGGCGAATAGCTTATCAAAGGCCTTGTTGTTTAACGGACGGTATATCTGATAGATGCGTGAGTCCTCGAAACGGGTGGTCGATCCGGAGAACCATTCCCAGTTGCCATAATGCCCCATCGTGAGGATGAAGCAAGTATGGCCTTTCTCCATAAGTTGGTCAACCAATTCCGGGTTCTTCAGATAGGCTCGCTGTTGTATCTCATCCAGAGAGATATGGGCCAATTTAATCGTTTCCACGATATAATCGGCGAAATGATGGTAGAACCGGCGTTCCAACTGACGCCACTCAGCCTTGGATTTATCCGGGAAAGAGGCGGTTATATTACGGCGCACTACTTTTACCCGGTATCCGGCTATCTTATAGATAAGGACATATAGGATGTCTGATAACACGTATAAAGCTCGCATGGGAAGTAAGGCGTGTACTTTTACCCAGCTATAAAGAAAGGCATATTGTATTTTATCCCACATCTTAGTTGACGGTTGATGATTGATTGTTGACTATTAATGCGGTGCGATCCTCATTCCAGCCGCCTAGTACGACTTTGCGGGTCTCATTGACCAAAGCGGCATCATAAGGGATTTCTACCTTTATATAGTTCTCGGTGAAACCGTGCATTTTGCCGTCTTTCTTGGTGTGTTCGAATAAGACATTCGCTTCTTGTCCGATATGGGCCTCATAAAAGGCATGAAGTTTCTGGTCTGAGATATCCAAGAGTTGTTGACTGCGTGCGTGTTTGGTCTTTGGGTCTACTACATAATCGATCTTCAGCGCTTGGGTACCCGGGCGTTCCGAATAACTGAACACGTGCAGTTGGCTTATATCCAAGCTATCGATGAATTGGCGGGCCTCCTCGAAGTACTCGTCTGTCTCGCCACGGGTTCCAACGATTACGTCTACGCCAATGAAAGCATGCGGCATTACTTCCTTGATCTTTTCGATCTTATGACGGAAAAGAGCGGTGTCGTAACGGCGGCGCATTAATTGCAAGACAGCATCGCTACCGCTTTGTAAAGGGATATGGAAATGAGGTGCGAAACGTTTGCTGTGAGCCACGAAGTCTATTGCCTCGTCGGTAATCAGATTCGGCTCGATGGAAGAGATACGATAGCGTACGATTCCCTCTACCTCATCCAAAGCCCGGATTAAGTCGATAAAGGTCTCGTCGGTACTTTTGCCGAAATCCCCGATATTTACCCCTGTCAATACGATCTCCTTTCCTCCTTTACGTGCGACTTCCTGCGCCTGTTCCACCATGCTGGCGATCGTCCCGTTCCGGCTTCTTCCGCGGGCGAAGGGTATGGTGCAATAAGAGCAATAATAATCGCATCCGTCTTGTACTTTCAAGAAATGACGGGTACGGTCGTCCGCCGAGCAGGAAGGGAGAAGGAACGTATATCCTTGCTTTGTGAGGCGATAACAGTTCCTCCGTGTTCTTTCTTCTCTAGGTTCTCCAGATATTGAAGGATCTCTAATTTCTGTTCGGCGCCAAGAACCAAGTCCACGCCTTCTATATGGGAGACTTCCTCCGGCTTCAACTGTGCGTAGCAACCGGTCACCACGATAAAGGCACCGGGGTGTTGCTTGCTGATCCGGCGGATCGCTTGCCGGCATTTCTTGTCGGCTAGTTCCGTTACGGAGCAAGTATTCACCACGCATATATCCGCTTTTTCCCCGGGACGCACCTTGCGTACCCCTTGTTCGGCTAATAGCTTTCCAATGGTAGAGGTCTCCGCGAAATTTAGTTTGCAACCCAGCGTATAATAAGCGGCCTTTTTATTGTTAAATACGGTCTGATCTATCATTTTCGATTTAGTTAGAGTGCAAAGGTACTAATTAAGCCCGGATTAGTAAAGAGTTCGGATTGAGATGGACTTAAAAACTCTTTACTATTGCATAAATAGTTTTCCGGAAGCCTATCTATTCTTCTTTACTATTGGATATATTCTACAAACCACGTCGTGGTCTGTGCGATTCACGTCGTGGTCTGTATAAACCATGACGTGGTCTGTAAAAACCATGCCGTGAACTAAGGAATAGATACAGTCAAGCAACATTATTTATGAAGACTTGTTATCGAATAGTCCTTGCTGCGGCCTTGTTTTGTTTATTGTGCCGATAGAGGAAATACGGTAACTAGGGCTCCACTAAGATTAATACCGGATTGTTATCATTCTCGGGTTGCTCCCAATCGATTAGGTAACGGTTGTCGTTTGAGATGTATTTGGGAGTGAAATAGGCTTCTTCGGGAAGTTCAAATGAGTTTTCCGGGTATATGAATTGTACATAGGCTAATTGCTTCTCCGCTATATCATAATATAATGTATAGGTATCTTTATCGGAGAAGTTATGCATATAGAGCCGGTCTCCGATTTGCCCGGGTATGACAGGGATCGTCTTTGTCCTGAACAGGTCGTTTTTTATATCGTCTATCGTGATATTATAACGGAGTTCCTCGGGCGTCGGTATTTACCTAGATCGAGGACGGCATAAGGAGTTAGCTTCATGTCGTTGGAAACTTTAAATATCGTATCGCAGAACAACTCCTTAAATGCGGCAATCTTATTTCCGTCGAAAGGACGGAACTCATAGGTAAATGTCATGACGAAAGGAGGTTCTGTATAAGATTTATAGTAAGGTATGCTATCCGATATGACTGTATCTTGGCAAAAATAGAACCGAATGGGTGCGTTGCCAGAGAGGTTGGTACGTGACCTAGGATAACGTTCGTCTTAGGGAGTGGATAAAATCCCCGGATGTTCTTATCCGGAATTTGAATGGTTTGGTGGAATTTCCCTTGCCAATCGTATACCTTTATTCGGATGGGGCTATCTTTTATATAAATAAGATGATCATGAGTTCTAGTCCGGATATACGACTAAACTCATCCGGACCTCCTCCTTGTTTGCCGATATCGTATAAATATTTTCCTGCCAAGTCGAAAACAGAAGCTCTGTTATCATGCTGCACCAATAGCTTATCGCCGTGTTTAATAATGCGGGAGATGTATTTGATCAAGATTGAGTCATTCGTTTGCAGAGGGATGAATTGGATGGATTTCGCCCATTTCTTTAAGGCTACTTCTTGAGGTTGATGGTCAAAAACAGTTGCTAGGTCAATTGTTATACATTCCTCTGATTTCTCGCTTGTGCCGGTACAAGCGGTTAGTAATATCGCAAATATAATAAGCCATTTATTCATAAAAATATCTTTGTCCTAAAGTTAATAGGACAAAGATATTTAATTTATTTCGAAATATTCGTAGTATTATGAAGATTTTGTACTGTTATTTCCAATCCACTAAGGATGATTTAAAATAGTTCCAATCGGCCTTTTCCCATAAGGGGGCTTGCGCGCCAAGTCTTACTTTATATTCGTCCCAATGTGTGTTCTCTACTTTGGACCAACCTTTTTCGGCGACACCTGCCAAACGGGGCATTAACAGGAATTGCAGATCTCTGAAATTGGTGATCGTCTCGCACCAGATAGCGGCTTCTATACCCGCTACATCTTTTTGAGGATTCTCTACAGTTGGGTTGAAGGTCATCGGGTCCCAGTCGTACATTTCTTGGATCGTTTGTTTCTCATAGGCGGCCATACCTAAACGTTCTTGCTCCGCGTTTTGGGTGGAGTCCGCACTTGGTTCCAGATATTTATGGTCCAGATAAACGTAACCGCTCGGCGAGAGAATCACTTTCGCTTTTTTGGATATACCAAGTCCCGGATCTTTTGGTGCCTCTTTCATGAATTCGGCGAATAAGGCATGATCTCTTTATATTCGGCAGGTATATTATCTTTTTTCTTAGAAGAGTCCTCGCTTTTTTGCTTCAGATAAATCCAGTGCTGGGATGACATCGCCTTCCGAGATATCCGCACGGGCGGTTTCTTGCCAGCCGACCATTTTCTTTCCATTCTTCAGTACGATTTCCCGTGTCTTATTTATAAAACGGACGAACTTATCATGGGGTAAGCCGATCGCCTCGTCGCCTCCGATATGAATGTAGTTTCCGGGTGCTAAAGCGGCTAGCTCCGCGATAACATCCTCCGTAAATTGCATCGCTTTCGGATCGTCTACATCGAGGGCATTGAAGGCCTGCCCCGGGATGTTAACCTTGGTCTTGAATTTAACCGCGTTCTTGAAATCCGGATAGGCGGCGAATACGGCAGCTGTATGCCCCGGGATATCCACTTCCGGGATGATCGTGATGAAGCGTTCGTTCGCGTAATTCACGAGATCCTTGAATTCCTCTTGCGTATAATAGCCACCTTTTCTGCCGTTGTTGGGAAGTTGACCTCCTATTTCCGCTAGCTCGGGATATTTCTTGATCTCGATACGCCAACCTTGGTTATCGGAAAGATGCATATGCAGTACGTTCATCTTATATAAGGCGACCATATCGATCACTTGTTTCACTTCCTCGGGATCGAAGAAGCAACGAGATACATCGAAAGAGAGTCCGCGCCAAGCGAAACGAGGTGCGTCCTTCACTTCCAGTAGCGGTAGATAAATCTTCTCGCCTCCGGGCTGTAGGTTACCACCCACGATTTGTTTCAAGGTAGTGATACCTCGATAGATACCTTCTAGGGTAGTGGCCTTGATGTAGATGTTTCTCTTTTGGATGGAGAGGGAGTAAGACTCATCTACGGGGACACTATCTTTCGGACTCAATCCATAAGCTTTTGGCAGGTCGGCGAACTCTTTCGGATCTGTCAACTCGAGGAAGATGATGCAATTCGATTCTTTGTCTGAGGCAGAAGCCAGCTTGATGCCGGACAACTTTTCTATCTCGTTGGATAGCAACTCGCCCATACCCTTTAAGGATTCGTCCGCATAACCGATCTCGATGCCGGGATGAATCGTGAATGTACCTTCGCCTACTGTCATTTGGGCCGGAGCGGGGATAATGCTTACGCTTCTTTCTCCAACATCTGGGGATGAACAGGCGATAAATGTAATAAAACTACAGAGGTCAATGCCCATGCGAGAGTGATTCTTTTCATTCTTATTTTAAATTTATAGGTTATATCATGGCAAAAGTAAGGATTTGTTTTTACTTTTACGCGAATTTCACAAAAGTGTGCTATGATCAAAGAGAATTTCATTAAGATTTACGAGGAGAGTTTCAAGGAAAACTGGGCCTTGCCGGCATTAACGGATTACGGGAAAAGTAAAACCTTTACTTTCGGTGATGTAGCAACGGAGATCGCACGTATTCATCTTTTATTCCATGAGTGCCAAGTCCGTCGTGGAGACAAGATCGCGTTGATCGGTAAAGACAGCTCCCGTTGGTGCATCGCTTATATGGCGGTTGTTACTTATGGGGCGATTATCGTGCCTATTCTTCAGGACTTTAATCCGAATGATGTACATCATATTATTAACCACTCGGAATCTGTCTTTTTGTTTGTTAGCGACCGGATTTGGGATTCTTTGGAGGAAGATAAGATAGAAGAGGTTCGCGGTGTATTCTCTCTTTCCGATTATCGTTGCTTGCATCAACGGGATGGAGAGAATATCCAGAAGTTGATGAAATCGCTGGATGAGAAGATGACCGAGAAATATCCGGATGGCTTCACCCAAGAGGATATCAAATACGCTGAGTTGGATAATGACAAGGTGGTAGAGATCAACTATACATCGGGTACGACCGGATTTAGCAAAGGGGTTATGTTGACGGGGAATAATTTAGCCGGAAACGTGACGTATGCCCGGACACTGGATCTATTGTTCCGGGGTGAACGTGAGTTATGTTTCCTGCCTCTGGCCCATGCCTATAGTTGCGCTTTCAATTTATTGGTACCCATGGCATTCGGTGTGCATGTCTATTTATTAGGTAAGGTGCCGTCTCCTAAGATCTTATTAAAGGCATTCGAGGAGGTGAAGCCGAACTTGATCTTGATGGTTCCCCTGATTTTGGAGAAGATCTATAAGAAGATGATCCTTCCTCAGTTGAATAAGCGAACCTTGAAGTTGGCTTGAATATCCCACTGTTGGATTCACGTATCTATGCGCAGATCCGCAAACATTTGGTGGATGCCTTGGGAGGACGTTTCCGTGAAGTGATCGTGGGGGGGGCCGCCATGAATCAAGAAGTAACGGATTTCTTGTATAAGATCAAATTCCCGTTCACGATCGGTTATGGTATGACGGAATGTGGCCCGTTGATCAGTTATGACCATAATAATGAGTATGTGCCCGGTTCTTGCGGACAGATCTTGAAAGGGATCATGAAAGTCCGTATCGATTCGGAAGACCCTTATAATAAGGTAGGCGAGATTCAAGTATCGGGCGAGAACGTAATGAAAGGCTATTATAAGAATGATGAGGCAACCCAAAATGTCTTCACGGAAGATGGCTGGCTAAGGACTGGTGATTTGGGTACGATCGATCATGACAACCGTATTTTTATACGTGGACGTAGCAAGACGATGATCTTGGGCGCTAGCGGACAAAATATTTATCCGGAAGAGATTGAATCCAAATTGAACAATTTGCCATTCGTGATGGAGAGTTTGGTCGTGGAGAAAAACGGGAAATTGATCGGGATGGTGTATCCGGATTACGATACGGTGGATAGTACGGGTATCTCGCATACGGATCTTCCAGTTATCATGGAACAAAA
>ENA-OQAA01000943-OQAA01000943.1-human-gut-metagenome-genome-assembly--contig:-NODE-943-length-17182-cov-2.503020_pt1 | contig 17182 bp, 20 predicted proteins | sample MGYA00242489_ERZ504515 | MGnify/ENA primary metagenome ERZ504515 (study PRJEB26092, sample SAMD00036237) | human gut metagenome | host: Homo sapiens | study: EMG produced TPA metagenomics assembly of... | reverse complement strand
CACCGCATTCCCTCCCAAAGGAATTTTATCCGGAAAGGTGATACACATTCAAATCATATAAATTTAAAAACATCATACCATGACAAAAGACAGTTTAATTCAACAGGCATTTGAAGTAGCGGCAGAACGTTATGCGGCCGTAGGTGTAGACGTTCGTAAAGCATTAGAGGATATGAAGAAAATATCCCTATCCCTGCATTGCTGGCAGGCCGATGACGTAAGCGGTTTCGAGAACCAAGGCGGCTCCTTGACCGGTGGTATACAAGTGACCGGCAATTATCCGGGACGTGCCCGTACTATCGACGAGTTGCGTCGGGATGTATTGAAGGCGAAATCCTATATCCCCGGTAATCATCGGCTTAGTCTGCATGAGATCTACGGGGATTTCCAAGGGGAGAAAGTAGATCGTGACGAGGTAGAACCCCATCATTTCGAGAGCTGGATACAATGGGCGAAAGAGAATGATTTCAAGCTAGACTTCAACAGTACCTCTTTCTCGCACCCTAAAAGCGGAGATTTGACCTTGGCGAACCCCAGCGATGATATCCGTAACTTCTGGATCGAGCATACGAAGCGTTGTCGCTGGATCAGCGATGAGATGGGTAAAGCCCAGAACGATCCTTGCATGATGAACCTTTGGATACATGACGGGAGCAAGGAAGTACCGGCCAGCCGCTTACGTTATCGCCGTATCTTGGAGGAATCGCTGGATGAGATATTCGCTACCGAATATAAATGGATGAAAGATTGTATCGAGGCGAAACTCTTCGGTATCGGTCTGGAAAGTTATACGGTAGGTTCCTATGATTTCTATTTGGGTTACAGGGCGAAAAAGAACAAGATCGTTACCTTGGACACCGGCCATTTCCATTTGACGGAAAGTATCGCCGACAAGGTTTCCTCGTTATTGCTGTTTACGCCCGAGATCATGTTGCACGTAAGTCGTCCGATCCGTTGGGATAGCGATCATGTCGTGATCTTGAATGACGATGTGCAGGATTTAGCCCGTGAGATCGTGCGTTGCGACGCCTTGGACCGGTACATATCGGTTTGGATTATTTCGACGCTACCATCAATCGTATCGGTGCTTATGTCATTGGTAGCCGTGCCACGCAAAAAGCCTTTATGCTCGCTTTGCTGGAGCCGATCGCCTTGCTTCGCCAGTACGAGGATGAGGGTAAGTATTTCCAGCGTCTTGCCTTGCAGGAGGAAGCGAAGAGTCTGCCTTGGGGTGCGGTTTGGGATATGTATTGTCTGCAAAGTGGGGTCCCGTAGGAGAGTCTTATATCGCTGAGATCGAGAAATATGAGTCCGACGTTACCTCAAGACGGCAATGATAGAGATCGGGATCGGGTTGTTGATCATCGCGATCGGCAGTTTCGGGCAGAGTAGCTCGTACGTGCCGATCAATAAGATCCGGGATTGGAGTTGGGAAAGCTTTTGGCTGGTGCAAGGTATCTTCGCTTGGTTGGTTTTCCCTTATCTCGGAGCGATGTTGGCGGTACCGGAAGGGAGTACCTTACTGGAGCTATGGTGTTCGCCGGGTAGCTTGGGAGCGGTTATCTATGGCATGCTCTGGGGTGTCGGCGGGTTGACTTTCGGGTTGAGTATGCGTTATCTGGGCGTAGCTTGGGACAGAGCATCGCCTTGGGTACATGCGCCGGTTTCGGTACGCTCTTCCCGGCTTTGTTCGGTGGAACGAATCTGTTTGAGGGAACCGGATTGATCCTGTTGACCGGTGTTTGCATTACCTTAGCGGGTATCGCCGTGATCGGTTACGCCGGAAGCCTGCGGGCCCGGAATATGAGTGAGGAGGAGAAGAAAGCGGCGGTGAAGGATTTTGCCTTGACTAAGGGCTTGGCGGTAGCTTGCTTGCCGGTGTGATGAGCGCCTGCTTCAATTTGGGTTTGGAATCGGGAAACGAGGTGCTGGCGAAAGCGAAAGAGGCGGGAGCTAGCGATCTGTTCGCCTTGAATCCCGTGATACTGTTGGTTACTTTGGGCGGCTTTTGTACGAACGCTGTGTATTGTATTTTCCAGAACGTTAAAAACGGGACGGGCAAGGATTATTTCTCGGTATCGGGAGGTACATTGCTGAATAATGTCTTATTTTGCGCTTTGGCAGGCGTGCTTTGGTACTCGCAGTTCTTCGGACTGGGGATGGGAAAGAGCTATTTCTCGGATTCCCCGGTTATGCTGGCTTTCTCGTGGAGTATCCTGATGTCGTTGAATGTTATTTTCAGTAATGTCTGGGGCATCTTATTAAAAGAATGGAAGGGCGTGGATCGCCGGACGATCGTGGTATTGATTACCGGCATGTGTATCTTGATCCTTTCCTTATTATATCCAAATATAGTTTAATTAAAATAGACATGATAACACTAAGAAACAATGAACGCCTGATGGCGGAAATAGATCGTATCGCCGAGGTCGCCGGCTATTTGTGGACCAAGGGTTGGCTGAGCGAAACGGCGGGAATATATCGGTGAACCTGACTACTTTATTGAGCGAGGAGGAGAAGGCGTTGCCGGCTTTGGTTTCCTCGATTCCCTTGCAAGAGGCGATGACGGCCTTATGCGGGCACGTCTTTTATGTGACGGGTACCGGAAAACGGATGCGTTACGTGGCGAAAGATCCATTCGCCAACGGCTCTTTGATCCGTATCGCCGCCGATGGGAAATCGTATGATATCCTAGCGGAGCAACCGATCCAACCGACTTCCGAGTTGCCTTCCCATTTGTTGATGCACAATTTCTTGCGTGCGAAGGGACGGGATAACCGGGTGGTATTGCATACGCATCCGACGGATATTATCGGCATGACGCATTGTAAGCCGTTCTTGGATTCGGAGAAGATTACCCGCACGTTATGGCGTATGATCCCGGAATGTCGGATTATCGTGCCGAAAGGGGTCGGTATCGTTCCTTACGAGATACCGGGCACTTTGGCGTTGGCGCACGCTACGATCCGTCAGTTGGAGGAGCACGACGTGGTGTTCTGGGAGAAGCACGGTATCCTTGCCGTCGGTGAGGACCTGATCGAGTGCTTCGATGCGATCGATACGTTGAGTAAATCCGCCCAGATCTATTTCAGTGCCCGCATGACCGGTTACGAGCCGGAAGGTATGACGGAGCAGCAATTGGATGACTTGGTTCCGGCTTTTGGACTCTAGCGTATGCGAAAGAAATTAATCATTCTATTCATAGGGATCGGTTCGTTCACGTTGTTCGCCCAGCAGCGAGACCATCGGACACGGGAGTATATCGCTCCGGTCCGTATTGTCTGGCAGCAAGATAGTTCGCAAATTACGGGAGCGAACCATTTGCTTGTTCCGGGCAACGGACAGTCGGATTTGGCGAATAATCGGTTGTGTGTGTTGAAAAGTACGCCAACCGAACATCCCGCTTTGCTGCTTGATTTCGGGAAGGAGTTGCAAGGCGGCCTTCAGCTGGTGACCGGTATGCCGCCGTCTCACGATCCGGTTTCCGTGCGGGTTCGTTTCGGCGAGTCCGTTAGTGAGGCTATGTGCGAGATAGATGGCGCGAACGGGGCGAGCAACGATCATGCGATGCGGGATTTCGTGGTATCGCTCCCTTGGCTGGGCGTGCAGGAGATCGGTAATTCCGGTTTCCGTTTCGTGCGTATTGATGTATTGGGTGATTCTACGGAGTTGCAATTAAAAGAGGTCCGTGCGATCTCCACGTTCCGGGATATTCCTTATCTGGGCTCTTTCCGTTGTAATGACGAGCGGTTGAACCGGATCTGGAAGACAGGTGCGTACACGGTCCACTTGAATATGCAGGAATATCTATGGGACGGCGTAAAACGGGATCGTCTGGTCTGGGTGGGGGATTTACATCCGGAGGTAATGACGGTCAGTACTGTCTTCGGTTATAATGAGGTGGTTCCTAAGAGCTTGGATTTGATTCGGGATATTACGCCGCTGCCTAGTTGGATGAACGGTATCAGTTCGTACTCGATCTGGTGGTTGTTGATTCAGCGGGATTGGTATTATTATCAAGGGAATCTTGCGTATCTACAAGAGCAACGCTCTTATATGACTGCTTTGTTGCGTCACTTGATCTCGAAGGTTGACCCAAGCGGACAAGAGAGACTGGATGGGAACCGTTTCTTGGATTGGCCTTCCAGTGAGAATACACCCGCTATCGATGCCGGCCTTCAATCGCTGATGATACAAGCCATGCGTGCGGGAGAGGAGTTATGTACTGTTTTAGGCGAGGATGCGTTGGCCTCGGAGTGCCGTATGGTAGCTTCCAAGGCTATTGAGTTTTCCCTTTGGAAGAAATCCCGGTTCCCTTCGGAGAAAGATCGGATTACGCCCGGGGATAAACAGGCCGCCGCCTTGATGGCTCTGGCGGGTATTATGGATGCTAAGGAGGCGAACGAGCGTTGCTTGGCGGTGGACGGGGCGAAAGGCTTCTCTACGTTTTACGGGTATTATATGCTACGGGCGATGGCGTTGGCTGGTAATTACCAAGGTGCGTTAGATGTGATCCGTACGTATTGGGGAGCTATGCTGGATGTAGGTGCTACGACGTTTTGGGAGGATTTCAATATGGAATGGCTTCCTGACGCAGGGCGTATTGATGAGCTGGTCCCCGCTGGAAAGAAAGATATTCATGGAGATTATGGGGCGTATTGCTATCAAGGTTTCCGCCATAGCTTGTGCCATGGATGGGCTTCGGGTCCCACATCGTGGTTAAGCGAGTACGTATTGGGTGTACAAGTGGTGGAACCGGGTTGCCGTACGGTACGTATCATCCACATCTGGGAGATCTCGAATGGGTGGAAGGTACGTTCCCCACGCCTTACGGGGTGATTGAGATCCGGCATGAGAAAGGTGCGGACGGTAAGGTGATAAGCCATATCAACGCTCCTGAAGAGATACGAGTTACCCCATAGCTCTTATACTTAGTTGTAGAATGTATATAATTATAGAATATATGAAACAAACTATTTGCATCTACGCTTTCGCCGCCCTCTTATTAGGCGGTTGTAAAAGCAATAATGAATTAACGATACCTACGAATCTCCGTACGGAATACCTTACGGAGCCTATCGGCTTGGATACTTCGTCTCCTCGCTTTACATGGGAATACTCCGGAAATGAGGAGGGCTTTAAGGCTTCCCGCTATGAGGTACGGATCGGTACGAGTCCGGACGACTTGCGGCCCTATGCGGAAGGAATGGCCCTGAAACCTCATACCCGTTATTACTGGAATGTTACGGTATGGGATGGTGAAGGGCGTCCGTGCGCTACCTCGGAGACGGCTTCTTTCGAGACCGCTAAGTTCGATCCCTCGGATTGGTCCGCCTCTTGGATTACCGATCATAAGGATAAGGAGTTCGAGCCTGCCCCTCTGTTCCGCAAGTCTTTCCCGGTAGGCAAGGAAGTGAAGGATGCCCGTGTGTACGTAGCATCTGCTGGGTATCATGAGCTATTCATCAATGGCGAGCGGGTCGGAACGAATTATCTGGACCCAGGGTATACGCATTTCGATAAACGTATCTTGTACGTGACGCATGATGTTACCTCTTTGCTGGAGCAAGGCGACAACGCCGTGGCCGCTGTTCTGGGAAACGGCTGGTACAATGAGCAGTCCGTGGCGGTCTGGAATTTTCATGAGGCACGCTGGCGGAATCGTCCCCGCCTGCTATGTGAGTTACGTATTACCTATACGGATGGTACGACGGAGGTGATTGGCTCGGACGAGACTTGGAAGACTTCCACCGGGGCCTATACCTATAATAATATATACAGCGGCGATAAATTCGATGCCCGGCTGGAAGAGGCCGGATGGAAAAACGCTCATTTCGACGATAGTAAATGGGAAGCGGCACTTCCGGCGCAGGCTCCGGCACCTCTGTTGGTAGCCCAGCAAATGCCGGGAATCCGTATCACGGAAGAGGTGAGGCCCGTGTCGATGAAACGTTTCTCCGATCAGTTATATGTATATTCTTTCCCGAAGAACATGTCCGGCCTTTGCCGCTTGAAGGTGAAAGGTGAGGCGGGAACCCGTATCACGTTAAAACATGGTGAGTTGTTGAAGAAAGACGGTCGCTTGGAGCAAGGCAATATCAATGTATATTATCATCGGTCAAACCGGACGAGGTATTCCAGATGGATGTCTTTACCTTGAAAGGTACGGGAGAGGAGGAGATCTTCATGCCTTCCTTCTCTTATCACGGTTTCCAATACGTGGAGGTGGAGAGCAGCCGTCCCGTTACTTTAACGGAAGAGAACTTGACCGGCTTGTTTATGCATACCGATGTCCGTCCGTCCGGTTCCTTCGCTTGTTCGAATCCTCTATTGAATAAGATATGGGAGGCTACGATGCAGGCTTACCGCAGTAACCTGCACAGTATCCCGACCGATTGTCCGCAACGGGAGAAGAATGGCTGGACAGCCGACGCGCATATCGCGATCGACCTCGGTTTGCTGGGCTTCGATGGTATCACGCTTTATGAGAAATGGATGGATGACATTATCGACAACCAGCGTGAGGCGGGTGAGATTTCCGGTATCATTCCTTCCAGCGGTTGGGGATATGGCGAGTGGCCGGGTCCGGTTTGGGACGCTGTCATGTTCATCATCCCGAACGCCTTGTATGATTATTATGGAGAGTCTCGCAGTATAGAACGCTTATATCCTACGATGCTGCGATATCTGGATTATTTGAAGACGAAAGAGAAAGACGGTTACTTGCCTTTTGGCTTGGGTGACTGGGTGTATTGGAAAGCTACGACGAATAATGAATATACCTCTACCGCCTACTATTATCTGGATTATAAGTTGATGCTCGCTTCGCCTCTTTACTGGGCAAGGATGCCGCTCCTTATCAAGAGAAAGCGAATACGCTCAAATCCTTGATCAACCAGAAGTTCTTCAAGGCCGAGACCAGTGTGTATGCCGAAGGAACCCAAACGGCGCAAGCTTGGCCTTGTATCTGGGACTTGTACCGGAAGGAAAGGAACAACTCGTGGCGGATAAGCTGCGTGAGGTGGTAGCGGGAAATAACTATTTCTTGGATTTTGGTCTATTAGGCAGTAAGACCGTTCCGGCCATGCTTACGAAATATGGCTATATCGAGGATGCCATGAAGATGATCACGAAGACCGAGGCACCTTCTTGGGGATATTGGGTAGAGACGATGGGTTACTCCACATTGCCGGAGACGTGGACACTTAGTCCGAAGTTTGCCGACGCTTCCTTGAACCACGTCTTTATGGGAGATGTCTCCGCTTGGATGATGAACCAGCTGGCCGGTATCAATCATGACGACTCGGCTCCGGGCTTCCGTCATATCCGTATCACGCCTCATTTCGTGAAAGAACTGGATTGGGCGAAAGGTGAGTACCATTCCGTACGCGGCCGTATCGCCAGCGAATGGAAACGGGAAGGGGATAAGGTTATGCTTACCGTGACGATTCCGGCTGATTGCTCCGCCGATATCGTGGTAGGCGATCAGACCGAGACCGTATCCGCCGGTACGCATACGTTTTCATATCCGGTGTGATAAGAACCGTATGACTTTAGTAAGCCGGTAATGACATCGCCTATATTGGCTTATTTTACCCAGTTGTAGAGACGGGGCGTGCCCCGTCTCTACAACTGGGGATTTCGAAAGCAAATAATTGAGAACCTTAAAGATTAAACGTATGAACAAGCTACTTCTTGCTCTTCTATTGTTTCTCCTATCTTTCAGCTGGATAAAAGTGACTGCCTCGGACAGTTGTCCCGCTTCCTTCCCTTGGAAAGCCCAATGGATCAATACCGAGCGTTGCCAAAGCGCTACGAATACTTGGTTGATCTACCGTAAATCATTCGCTGTGACGAATGTCCCGAATCAACTCATCGCCCGTATCGCCGCCGATTCCAAGTATTGGCTTTGGATCAACGACCAACTGGTTATCTTTGAGGGTGGCTTGAAAAGAGGACCTTCTCCTTCCGGGACTTATTACGATCCGGTAGATATCGCCCCTTACCTGACAAAAGGCTCGAACACCATCGCTATCTTGCTCTGGCATTTCGGGAAAGATGGTTTCAGTCATATCAACAGCGGGAAAGCGGCTTTGTTATTCGAGGCGATTGCTCCGGGACTGGAGATCGTCTCCGATGCGAGCTGGCAGTGCGCCTTGTATGAGGCCTATCAAAATACCGAGGCCCCTTTCCCGAATTACCGTATGCCGGAGAGTAATATCCGCTTCGATGCCCGTCAAGCGATAACAAACTGGAACCGTACGAGTTTCGAAGGTTCCTTCCGGGGGCGGTCTGCGTCGGTAAGGCGGGGAAAGCTCCTTTCGGGGATCTGGTGGAACGTCCGATACCCCAGTGGAAAAACAGCGGCCTGTTATCCTATGTATCCGTCCGGGAATCCTTGAGAGGTGATACCCTGTTCTGTCGTTTGCCCTATAATGCCCAGATCACTCCGTATCTAAAAGTAGAGGCGGAAGCCGGGAAAACCATCCACATACGGATGGATAATTACGAGGGAGGAAGCGAGCGCAACGTACGTGCCGAATATATCACCCGTGAGGTGAGCAGGAATACGAAAGCTATGGCTGGATGAACGGCCATGAGGTCTATTACATCATCCCCGAGGGCGTGAAGGTGCTGGATGTGAAATACCGTGAGACCGGTTACAACACGGACCTCGCCGGCTCTTTCCATTGTGACGACCCGTTCTACGACGAGCTTTGGCAACGTTCTGCCCGCACCTTATACATAACGATGCGTGATAATTATATGGACTGTCCGGATCGTGAACGTGCCCAATGGTGGGGTGACGAGGTGAATGAGCTAGGCGAGGCTTTCTACGCCCTTTCTCCGTCCGGGCAGAAACTAGCCGTAAAAGGCATCCATGAATTAATGAATTGGCAGCGGGAGGACGGAACGCTCTACGCTCCGGTTCCGGCGGGTAATTGGGATAAGGAGCTTCCTTTACAGATGTTGGCGTCTATCGGTTGGTACGGTTTTTATACGCAATATTATTATAGTGCCGACAGTAGTTTCGTCCCGGTGATATACGACCGGATGCGCCGTTACCTGCACGAGGTTTGGCAAGTCGATAAGAGTGGCTTGGTGATCGAGCGTCAAGGCGCTTGGAGCTGGGGCGACTGGGGCGAGCATGTCGATATGGGTGTATTGACCAATTGCTGGTATTATCTGCCTTGAAAGCGGAGCGAGCCTTCGCCCTGCAACTCGGCAAGGATAAGGATGCCGATGAGATCTCCCGGATGATGCGTAGCATAGAACGTTGTTTCGACACGAAGTTCTGGACAGGTTCCGCCTATCGCTCCCCCGGCTATAAAGGGGAGACGGACGATCGCTCCCAAGCCATGGCGGTTGTTTCCGGGCTGGCCTCGAAAGATAAGTATCCGGCGCTGACGAAGGTACTTAAAAAGGAGTATCACGCCAGCCCTTATATGGAGAAGTATGTCCTAGAGGCTCTTTTCCAGATGGGCGAGCCGGCGTTTGCTTGGAACGGATGAAGCAACGTTACACCCGTATGCTGGATTATGCCGAATACACGACCTTGTTCGAGGGATGGGGCATCGGAGCCGAGGGCTTCGGTGGCGGCACGATCAATCACGCTTGGAGCGGTGGCCCGCTTACCTTATTGAGCCAGAAGGTCTGTGGTATCGAGCCAACCTCTCCCGGCTTCCGTACCTTTAAGATCTCGCCTCAATTGGGTTCCTTATCGGAAGCCTCTGCCAGCCTAGAGACTCATTATGGAACCATCCGAGTAAGTATCAAGAAGAAAGGCAAGCGATTGAAGTTCGATCTCCAAATCCCGGAAGGCACCTCCGCCGAACTGATAAGACCGAACGGCACTCGCAAGCATCTCGACCCGGGGCACCATCAAGTGGATTAGTGATCGCCCTCTGTTTTCCTGCGGACATACACCCGGTGGCTTCCATAACCCGATAGGGTGATTCCACTCGTCGGGTCGCTACTGAGGCGTAGTAGCTCACGGTTTGCGCTACTACGTTTTAGTCCGGTGACAGCCATGTAGTCTTGTATGCGCAAGAATGGGTGTTCATCCAGGTAATCCAATGCCCGTGTCCGGCGTTCCTCTTCGGTGAAGGGCGATTTCCGGACACGGCTGATACCTCCCCGTCTTAAATCGCAACGCAGGTTAGTCTCCCGTATCAATTCCTTGTTGGCCCGGTAGTTGATACCATTCACCTCGATGCTCCGTGCGTTACGCTTCGGTTCGTCACCATCCAGCGAGTCGATCTCCTTGTCCTTCGCTACGCCTAGGCGGGGCGTGAACGTACCGATGCCATCCAACGTGACCGACTGCCCTTCCGCCATGCAATAGGCCAGATGTTCCGCTACTGTCGTCATCACCTGTATTACGCTACCCCTGCTCAAGCCCGATCCGGGGTAGGTGATCCGTTCCACGAAATCCTCCATGTCCATGTTCCGTTGTATCTTCATCCGATAATACACCGGCTTTTCCCCCGTCCCGTTCAGGTCGCACATCTCTTGCTTGATATATTCTGCCATAACTGCTACTAGGTATAATTGTTTGTATCTTCAAGTTAAAAACATTCTTCTTACTATATACAAATATACTAACTACTTGATCTATTTCCAAATTATCACCGTGGAATATATAGACCACGTCGTGATTTGTATATTCCACGTCTTGATCTGTACAGACCACGTCGTGGTTTGTAGAATTATACAGTATGCGAACAAGAATTCATCTGCTACCGATAAGGTATTTATGCGGTATCGGAGCGTTATTTACTTAGGGAGAAGCGGACAACCCTCACGTTTCCTCTGCCAAGTACGTCGGCCAACCCTGCGGGATTCTCTATCTTCCCTAAACGGTATAGCTGTAAGACGAGGAAAAGGTCTCGTAGAAAAGGACTACCGTATTCGCTCCCCATAGAAGTAGGTCGCCTGTATGGATTATACCCGGACGGAACGTATTGGTCGCGATCAAGAGTATTATACTCGTTTTCCCTGCTCGTATGCTTGCCTCAAGGTCGGGTTCCCTTCGATCTCGCCCACGTGCCACACACCACCGCAGAATAGCGTTCCTTTCACGGTCGGGTTCTCCAGACAGTCGAGGAATCCCATAAAGTTGGTCACAATGCGATCCATGATGCCGTTATCGTCTTCAGCGGCCGTGGCGATGAAGTAAAACTCCTTGTTTTTCATTTCGGTATAAGGACCGCAGCAACGGTCTATCAGCGTCTTCATCTGTGCGCTCATGGCATAGAAATAGACCGGCGTAGCATCACGATTACATCGGCGGCAAGCATCTTTCCGATAATCTCTGCCGCGTCATCTTTTTGTGGACAAGGCTTCTTGTATTGGCTGCACACGCCGCATCCCGTGCAGGTGAATGGTCTTGTCTCGCAGAAAAACCTTTTCCACACGATGACCGCTTTCGATCGCCCCTTGCATAAACTCATCGCATAGCGTATCGGAATTGCCTCCACGACGGGGGCTGGAAGATAAAATCAATACATTTTTCATGTTTACTGTTATTTATTAGGTTCTACATTCATTTTTAGGATACAAAAATAGCGAGATAATCCCTATCTTGCGGTAGACAAATTACGGATGTTATGACCCTAATTACATAATAATACGGAAGAATGATCACAACGGACTCCGGTGAGCAAGTCGAGGCACTTGCTCCCATCATCATTTCGGCCAGCCGGTCAACGGATATCCCGGCCTTTTATGTCAAGTGGTTCTTTAATCGTTTGGCCAAGGGGTATTGTGTTTGGTATAATCCGTTTAATCGGCGGAAGATGTATGTGTCGTTTGAGCGGTGTAAGCAATCGTGTTTTGGACAAAGAACCCGAAGCCGATATTACCTTATTTGCATGAGTTGGATAGGAGGGGTATCCATTATTATTTCCAGTTCACGTTGAATGACTATGTGAGCGAAGGCTTTGAGCCGAATGTGCCGAGCGTTACGCAACGGGTGGAGACATTTCGGGAGTTGTCGGAAATGATAGGGAAGGAACGGGTGATCTGGCGATTTGATCCGTTGATTATGACTCCATCTATCACGCCTCGTGTCTTGCTTAGCCGTATTTGGAAGATCGGCAATCAGTTGAAAGGATATACTGATAAGCTCGTGTTCAGTTTCGTAGATGTAAAGGCGTATCGTAAGGTACAGAACAATCTTATAAAAGAGACGAATTGCTTTACGAAAGAGGATGTGGAAACCGCTGAGATGAATGCGACGCAACGTCAAGAAACTGTAGAGGGATTGGTGAAGTTGAGGGAAATTTGGGCTTCTACTGGTTGGAATGTGACACTCGCTACTTGTGCCGAGGATATTGACCTTGCGGTTTATGGCATTGAGCATAACCGGTGTATCGACGGTGATTTAATGGAGCGTGTGTTTGGGGAGGATTATGAATTGGTTTATTATCTTCGAACAGGCCAATTACCCGAACCGGATCTTTTTGGTACGTTTCCCGCTTTACCCGACAAACGCAAAGAGCTAAAAGACAAAGGCCAACGGAAAGCCTGTGGTTGCATGATAAGCAAAGATATCGGTAGGTATAACACTTGCTCCCATTTCTGTGTCTATTGTTATGCCAATACAAGTAGGGAATGCGTACAAAAGAATGCGGTACACTATTCGGACGATAGTGAAAGTTTGATTCGAAGTTAAATTTGAAAGCAAGGTCAAATGAAGCGGCGTATTAAATTAAGCCGTCTTTTATAGTAATCGAGACCAATACTATCCTAGAATAGTGTTGTATAACATGCCGGATTTATCTATTTTTGCGCCCAATACGAAAGGTTAAGAATAGGAAGTTTTAGGTATGGCAAAAAAGAAAGGTAAGCCTCAACCCCGGAAAAGCAAGAAGAAGCGGGCATCATCATTCATGTCTTCTGTAAAGAAGATGCTTCTTGGCGCTTTTGCGGTAGTTGTTTGTTTTATCGGTGTATTATTCATATATAACTGGTTTATCCGGTATCCAAGACACGGCCTGTAGAGAAGAAACAGGATCGGGCGGAGACAATAGTCCGTCCGAAGATCTCAGACAAGGGCGGTTCCGGAACATCGGGTAAGAAAGCCGCGCAAGCGACGAAAAACAAGCAAACGACGAACCCAAAGAAAGGGACCTCCGCTTATACTTTTCAAGAGGGAGCTGAGATACCGAGACTAAAGAATAAACAAAAAGAGCAGGTTATAAAGCATGAGCTATACGGTTTCTTATAATTCCGATTATAAGATCGCCAATTGGGTAGCCTATGAACTGACCTCGAAAGAGGCGACAAGTAAGAAGAACGAGCGGTCTAATAAGTTCGTCTCGGACCCCATGGTGAAAGGGGCGTAGCGCCACGAACGAGGACTATACCCGTTCCGGCTATGACCGAGGACATATGGCGCCTGCCGGCGATATGAAATGGTCCGCCAAGGCCATGCGGGAATCGTTCTACCTAAGTAATATCTGTCCGCAAAAGCCCGGCTTGAACCGAGGTATCTGGAAAGATCTGGAAGAGCAGGCTCGTTTGTGGGCGAAAGAGAATGGTTCTTTGTTGATCGTGACCGGCCCGGTGATCACGGACGACCTGAAACGGTTAGGTAAGAATCGGGTGGGAATCCCAAAGACCTTTTATAAGGTAATCTAGTACGATAACGAACGGTAAACCAGAAGGGGTAGGTTTTCTGTTTGATAATAAAGACTATGGAAAGACTCCGTTGAAATCGATGATGATCCCTATCGATAGCGTTGAGAAGGTTACCGGAATTGATTTTTTCCCTTCTTTGCCTGATTCGATAGAAAATCCGATGGAAGCATACGTGAATGATGGTAGTTGGTCTTTTTAAGGCACGTTATGCTCAACAATCTCTAGGCGAGAATGTTTTATATTTACTGTGAAGAAAAAGAAATCATAATTAAATAACAAAATGCAAGTTATCATGAAAGGAAAATTAATCCCTGTGTTTGTTTTGGCAGCATTGGTTTCCTGTAGTCAACCACCCGTTAAGGAGCAAGGTCCTCGTCCAGTTAAATTGGCGGACGTTACTTCTCTGAACATGGTTGAGAAATCATTCAGTGGAGTGGTATCGCCCGATCAATTCAGTGATTTGGCGTTTAAGATGTCCGGCCCGCTGATCTCATTAAACGTGGATGAAGCCAGAAGGTCCGTACGGGACAGATCGTGGCCGAGATTGATCCGCTGGACTTTAAATGGGAATATGAGGCGAAGAAAGCGTCTTTCCAGACCGCTGAGGCGCAATTGCAACGTGCGAAGAAGTTATTGTCCAAACAGCTATCTCCAAGCAAGAGTATGAGTCTACGGAAGCCTCTTACTCAAATGCCAAGGCGGCTTTCGAGTATGCGCAAAATACATTGAACCAGACAAAGCTTCGTGCGCCGTTCGATGGATTTATCCAGAAGAAATATGTGGAGAATTACCAGAAGGTACAGGCCGGACAAGGAATCGTTTGCTTGATCAACCCGAATAAGTTACAGGTCGTGTTTACGATGCCGGAGAGTAATATCAATTACTTCTCTTCTCCTTATTCTGTTTATGTGGAATTCGATAATTACAAGGGCGTTCGCTTCAAGGCGAAGGTGAAAGAATACGTGGAAGCCTCTCCGGATGGTTCCGGCGTTCCCGTGTATCTGTATATCGACGATCCGAACTTTAATTTAGAGAAATATAAGGTAGCCGTAGGTTTCTCTTGCCGTGTGATCTTGAACGTGGATAGCGAGAGTTTCACGCAAGGCGCCGTATTGGTTCCGCTAGCCGCTGTCGTGGCTGACGATGCCAATAGCGATAAGTATGTGTTTGTTTATAATGGGCAGTCTCAAAAGGTTGAGCGTCGCAAGATTACCGAGTCTATGCTGATCGGCAAGGATGGCGTGATCGTAACGGATGGCTTGCGACCCGGCGAACAGGTTGTCTCAGCCGGAGCCACTCGTTTGGTGGATGGACAACAGGTGAAAAGTATTAACAGATTAAGAGATAAACAATGAATATTCCAAAATATTCCTTAGAGAATCAGAAGATTATATACTTTTTCCTAGCGGTCATGCTGATAGGAGGTATATATTCTTTCTTTAAATTGCCGAAGAAGGAAGATTCTCCCTTCGTAATCAAGCAAGCGGTTTTGGTTACCCAATATCCGGGAGCGACACCTCAGGAGGTGGAGAAGCTGGTGACTGAGCCGATCGAACGGGAGATTCAGGCTATGTCGGATGTGTTCCAGATCAAATCTGAGTCTTATTTCGGTATGTCCAAGATTTCTATTGAGTTGCAGCCTACCTTGTCTCCGGATTATATGCCGGTCAAGTGGGACGAGTTGCGTCGTAAGGTGGCGAATATACAGCCCCGCCTTCCGTCTGGCGCCTCCTCGATATCCGTTAGTGATGACTTCGGTGACGTATTCGGAATTTATTATGCCTTGACGGCCGATGAGGGATATACTTACGACGACCTGCGTAATTGGGCGCAAAAGATCAAGACGGAGCTATCTCCTGTACCGGGTGTACAGAAGGTCTACCTATTCGGTGAACAGACACAAGTTGTCAACGTAAAGATCTCTATCCCGAAACTGGCTAACCTAGGTATCGACCCGAACGCTATCCAGCAGGTGATGCAAACGCAGAACTTGTTGGTGAATACGGGAGATATCAATACAGGTAATTATCAATTGCGTTTGCGTGCGGAAGGTACGTATAAGGATATACAAGATATCCGGGACCAATTGATCGTGACGAAAAGTGGCGGTGAGGTTCGTTTGGGAGATATCGCTACGGTAGAGCGTGGTTATATGGACCCTCCCTCGAACCTGATGCGTGTGGACGGTAAGCGTGCCATCGGTATCGGTGTCGCTACCGGTTCGAAAGACGATGTGGTTGCCGTGGGTAACGCCGTGCGGATCATTTAGCGGAGATGGAGCAGCTGTTCCCGGTGGGTATGGACCTGAAAACGATCTATCCGGAGAACAAGATCGCGGATGAGGCGAACAACGGTTTTATCTTGAACTTGATCGAGTCGTTGTTGATCGTTATCGTGATTATCTTTATCGTGATGGGTCTCGTGCCGGTATGTTGGTCGGTAGTTCGTTGTTGTTCTCGGTAGGTGGTACCTTATTGATCATGTTGATCTGGGGTGTCGGCTTGAACCGAACCTCGTTGGCGGCCTTTATTATCGCTATGGGTATGTTGGTGGATAACGCTATCGTGGTGACGGATAATGCCCAAGTCGGTATCAAGCGGGGACTTTCCCGTTATCAGGCGTTGATCGATGGCGCGACGAAACCGCAGTGGGCGTTGTTGGGCGCTACCTTTATCGCCGTATGTTCTTTCTTGCCGATGTACTTGGCACCGGCATCCGTGGCCGAGATCGTGAAACCGTTGTTTATCGTATTGGCGGTATCCTTGGGATTAAGCTGGGTCTTGGCCTTGACGCAAACGACTACCTTCGGTAATTTTATCTTGAAAGAGGCGAAACCGGGTGAGAGCAAAGATCCGTACGATACGAAGCTGTATCATAAATTTGAGTCGGTATTGGGCCGTTTGATCAAGCGTAGATATGTAACGATCTCTACCGTGGTAGCTACGTTATTCCTTTCCTTGTTCGTGATGAGCATCATGCCGCAGAGTTTCTTCCCGATCATGAGCAAGCCTTATTTCCGTGCGGACTTGATCTTCCCGGAAGGATATAGCATCTACGACGTGGAGACGAACGTGAAGAAGATAGAGGAGGAATATCTCAGCAAGAATGAGAATATCAAATCATACTCGTTTACCTTGGGAGGTTCGCCGGTGCGTTATTACTTGGCCAGTTCTTCTATCGGTCCGAAGCCAAACTTCGCCAATGTGTTGATCGAGACACAAGATCCGGAGGATGCGCAAGCGGAAGAGGGTAAGTTCTACGATTATATGGTCGCTAACTATCCGAATATATTGACCCGTTCGGCTTTGTTCGCCTTGTCTCCGGTTCCGGATGCGGCGATCGAGATCGGTTTTATCGGCGATAACGTAGATACGTTGGTTGCCTTGACGCAAAGGGCGCAGGAGATCGCCCGGAATTATGATCAGGTGATGGAGGTTCGCAATAGTTGGGGTAACAAGGTTCCGGTATGGAAGCCGCTATATTCCAAGAGAAAGGTTTGCGTCTAGGTATTACCCGTCAACAGGTGGCTTATTCCTTG
>ENA-OQAA01000942-OQAA01000942.1-human-gut-metagenome-genome-assembly--contig:-NODE-942-length-17186-cov-2.710006_pt1 | contig 17186 bp, 27 predicted proteins | sample MGYA00242489_ERZ504515 | MGnify/ENA primary metagenome ERZ504515 (study PRJEB26092, sample SAMD00036237) | human gut metagenome | host: Homo sapiens | study: EMG produced TPA metagenomics assembly of... | reverse complement strand
GCCGGCACGTGCTTGAGCAGGCCCCGCGAGTGCCTTTTGTGGGAAACCTCTGCGCAAGAACTGCCAAACTTCTTCCGTGCTATCTTCCGCCGCGGTGGACGGAAGCTCGGTGAGCCTATATTATAAACAGGTAATATTACTTAATAAAGATAAGCTTCTGATGATAGCTGTTTGCGTTTTTATCGCAAGTCAAGAAATTAGTGCAACATCCAAACAGCATATTTGCGATATGCAATTCAACGCTGTTGCTGTTGCATTAAAAAGTTGAATTGCTATAATGCACGAGCAACAGCCGCAAACTGCATATCGCAAAGATGCCGTTTTGACCGGCACTATTTTTGAAGATTGCGATAAGAAAATTTCATGTATCACACACTTGACAGCCATATGAATTTTATATATCAGATATACATGGAGTGCATAATTCTGCCGAAAGGGTTTCGTTTTACCTCAAAAATGAAACGAATCACTAAGGAGTGACGAAGAATTTGGTCAAAATGGACAGTTTGACTGCGAATTATTAAGCAAGATGCACAACGTTCCCGGCCAAGGTGTGAAATAAGATATAACAAAAAGTAGAATATCGACCAAAGGTCTTATCAAACGGCACCAATCGTGCTATGATACCAGACGCAAAAGGGCTGCGCTGAGCGCGGAAAGAGGGTGTGTTTCCATGAAAACAAACGCACCTTCTTTGATTTTTAGCGCGGCTGCTTTAATAAAAGAAACGAAAGGAGATAGAGTGAAAACGAACGATACCTTTACGCTTCAGGATAAGACTCTGCTCAGAAAGGAGGCAAAGCGATGAACGCATTGACTGCGGCCCTGAAAGAAGAGCTGAATGTGGAGATGATCTCCCTCGGCGGCCTGCAGGTGCCGGAATCCGTGGTGGTCAGCTGGGGCATCATGCTGTTTCTGGTCATCGTCTCCATCCTGCTCACCCGGAACCTCAAGGTGGACCACATCTCCAGGCGGCAGGCCATCCTTGAGATGGTCGTCACCACCATCGACGGCTTCTTCACGGGCCTGCTGGGCGAGCAGGGCAGACGGTATGTGCCTTACCTCATGACGGTGGCTCTCTATATCGCCTGTGCGAACCTCATCGGCGTGTTCGGCATCAAGCCCCCCACGAAGGATCTGAATGTCACCGCTGCGCTGGCGCTCATGAGTATCTGCCTCATCGAGTATTCCGGCATCCATGCCCGGGGCGCAAGGGCTTCCTCAAGAGCCTCGCCGCTCCTACCCCCATCATGACCCCCATGAACATCCTCGAGATCGCCATCCGTCCCACCAGCTGTGTATGCGACTGTTCGGCAACGTGCTGGGCGCTTTCGTCATCATGGAGCTCATCAAGCTGGTGGTTCCGGTATTCGTGCCGGCCATCTTCAGCCTGTACTTTGATTTGTTCGATGGTCTCATCCAGACCTATGTCTTTGTCTTCCTCACCTCGCTGTTCATGAAAGAGAGTATTGGTGGAGAAGAGTAAACCTCTCCGTCACGCCTGCGGCGCGACACCTCCCCTATCAGGAGGCAAAGAGGAAATTGATTAAAAAATTAAAAGGAGAAATAATTATGAACGGACTCGTAGCTCTGGGCGCTGGCATCGCAGCGCTGACTGGTATCGGCGGCGGCATCGGCATCGGCATTGCCACCGGGCAAGGCAACGGAGGCCATCAGCCGCCAGCCGGAAGCTTCCGGTAAGATCCAGACCAACCTGCTGCTGGGTGCAGCTCTGGCCGAAGGTACTGCAATTTTCGGCTTCGTCGTTGCTCTGCTCATCATCCTGTTCCTGGGTTGATAACGGAGGCATGACGAATGCTGACTCTGAATCTGAACCTTCTGTATACAGTCGTCAACATTCTGGTTCTGTTTTTGCTGCTGCGCAAGTTCCTGTACAAGCCTGTCATGAACATCATCGCACAGCGCCAGAAGCAGGTGGATGACGCACTGAACGCCGCCGAGACCTCCAAGCAGGAGGCCGCTGCGGCCCTGAACGACGCGCAGGCAAAGCTGCGCAATGTGGACGCCGAGGCTGTTGCCCGCCGCACTGCCTACGAGCAGCAGGCCGAAAAGGACAAGCAGCAGCTGCTGCTGACGCCCAGAAGCAGGCCGACGCCATCCTGGCCGAGGGCAAAGCTGCCGCCGAGGCCGAGCGCCAGCACAAGCTGCGTCAGGCTGACGCCCAGACCACTGCACTGGCCCGCGCCATGTGCGAGAAGCTGCTGGCCCGCAGCCTGAACGAGCAGGACGACGCCCGCCTGCTGGACGACCTGTTGGAGAAAGCGGGGGCTGAAAATGGCAAGTGAATTCAGCACCGAGTTCTTCTCGGCCAACCGCATCGTCAAAGCTGACCTCCGTGCCGCCCGCACCCCCCGTGAGGAGGACCTGGAGCGCATCAAGAAAGAGGTCGGGAAGCTGTACGACGCCACCGAGGTCATCCTGAACGTCACGGTGGACGACAGCCTCCTCTCCGGCTATGTGCTGCAGATCGGCGACCGTGTCTTCGATAACTCCGGCCGCCACGCCATTGACCAGATGATGGCCGACAAGCCTCTCTGGCCACCCTCAGACCCGCATCGAGGACTACAAGCCCGCCGCCACCAGCGAAGAGGGCGGCGTGGTCATCTCCTCCGCCGACGGCATCGTGGAAGTGGAAGGCATGGACCGCGCCGTCTACGGCGAGATCGTCACCTTCGAGAATGGCGCCAAGGGCATGGTGGAGAGCGTCGAGCCGGGCCGTCTGGGCATCATGCTCTTCGACGGCGCTGAGACCGTCGGCGTCGGCACCATGGTCACCCGCAGCGGCAAGCGTGCCGGCATCCCGGTGGGCGACGGCTTCCTTGGCCGGGTCATCGACCCGCTGGGCGAGCCCATCGACGGCAAAGGCCCCATCGAGCTGTGGGCTACAACCCCATCGAGAAGCAGGCTCCCGGCATCCTCGAGCGCCAGAGCGTGGACACGCCGCTCCACACCGGCATCCTCGCCATCGACTCCATGTTCCCCATTGGCCGCGGTCAGCGTGAGCTGATCATCGGCGACCGCCAGACCGGCAAGACCTCTATCGCCACCGATGCCATCCTGAACCAGAAGGACACCGGCGTGCTCTGCATCTACGTCGCCATCGGCCAGAAGGCTTCTTCCATCGCCCGCGTGGCCGAAGACCTGAAGAAGCACGGCGCGATGGGCTATACCACCATCGTGGCGGCTACCGCTTCCGACAGCGCCCCGCTGCAGTACATCGCACCTTACGCCGGTACGGCTCTGGCCGAGTATTTCATGGCGCAGGGCAAGAGCGTCCTCATCGTCTACGATGACCTCTCCAAGCACGCGGTGGCCTACCGTGCCATCTCCCTGCTGCTCCGCCGCTCTCCGGGCCGTGAGGCTTACCCCGGCGATGTCTTCTATCTGCACTCCCGTCTGCTGGAGCGCTCCTGCCGCATGAGCGACGCACTGGGCGGCGGCTCCATCACCGCACTGCCCATCGTTGAGACTCAGGCAGGCGACGTGTCCGCTTATATCCCCACCAACGTCATCTCCATCACCGACGGTCAGATCTTCCTCGAGAGCGCTCTGTTCAACGCCGGCAACCGCCCGGCTGTCAACGTGGGCCTTTCCGTCTCCCGTGTCGGCGGCGCAGCCCAGACCAAGGCCATGAAGAAGGCCAACGCCAACCTGCGTATCGAGCTGGCCCAGTACAAGGACATGGAGTCCTTCGCGCAGTTCAGCTCCGATCTGGACGCCGAGACCCGCCATCAGCTCGAGCACGGCAAGGCTCTGACCGAGATGCTCAAGCAGCCGCTCTATCAGCCCAAGACCGACGCCGAGCAGGTGGTCACCCTTGTGCTGGCTTCCCACGGGATGCTGGACGAAGTGCCTCTCGCTGAGCAGCGGGCGCGCACCGCTGCCTTTGTTCGCCAGTTCCATGCAGATGTGTCCGGCACGATGGATGCCATCACGGCCACCGGCAAGCTCACTCCCGAGCAGACCGACACCATCCTGAACGCATGGAAGGCCTACGAGGGAGGCGAGAGTCATGGCGTCCAGTAAGCTGCTGAAAGAGCGCATCGAGAGCATTCAGGATACCCGCAAGATCACGAACGCGATGTATCTGATCTCTTCCTCCAAGCTGCGCAAGGCACGCAAGAACTACCAGAACGTCCTGCCCTACTTCACCCGCATGAGAGACACCATCTCCCGTGTCGTCCCCCATCTGCCCGATGAGCCGGTGCATCCGTTCTTCCACGAGCGGCAGAGAGAGGACGGCGATCCCCGCCGCGCCTATCTGGTGCTGACGGCAGACAAGGGCATGGCAGGTTCTTTCAACCAGAACGTGCTGAAACTCCTGCTGGAAAAGGCTGACAGGAACGACCGTTTCTATGTCATCGGTCAGGTGGCTACCGCGCCCTCCGCAAAGACCCCCGCCTGGTGCGGGAGTTCCAGTACGGCGCGACTGCCCCGTCGCTGCAGCGCGCCCGTGACATCACGGTGGACGCCATCGACGACTTCAAGTCGGGCAAACTGGATGAGATCTATCTTATCTACACCAAGATCCAGAACGCGCTCACCAGTGAGCCGGTCATGGTGCGTCTGCTGCCGCTGGACCGCGAACATCTGCAGCCCGCCCCCAAGGGTCTGGGCGACCCCCGCGGCGAAGTCGAGCTGGTGCCGGACGCATGGACCGTGTTCGAGCAGACCGCTCCTATCTATATGCACGGCATGATCTTCGGTGCCATGACCGAGAGCTTCTGCGCTGAGCAGAGCGCTCGCATGACCGCCATGGATTCGGCCACCAAGAGCGCCAACGATATGATACGCGACTTGCAGCTGGAATATAACCGCACCCGCCAGCTCCATCACTCAGGAGATCACCGAGATCATCGGCGGCGCGTCTGCGGTGAAATCACAAGAATAACTTTTCCGCATAGCCTCCCCTCGCCAGGGGAGGCGGCACGACGCCAGTCGTGACGGAGAGGTTGACACATCTAATAAACGAGGCAAATCTATGATACAGGGAAAAATTATTCGCGTGGCCGGCCCTGTGGTGGACGTGCAGTTCACCGCAGGCCGACTGCCTGCCCTGCAGGAAGCGCTGACCGTGACCGCAGAAGGCACCGAGCGCACGATGGAGGTGGCGCAGCACGTCAACGAATCGACGGTGCGCTGCATCATGCTCTCGGCCAGCGAAGGTCTGGGCAAGGGTATGGAAGTCACCGCCACCGGCCACGGCCTGACTGCCCCGGTGGGCGAGGCCACGCTGGGCCGTATGTTCGACCCGCTGGGCCGCCCCATCGACGGCAAGGGCTCTGTGGACGATGTGCCGCACTGGCCCATCCACCGCAAGGCCCCCAGCTTTGCAGAGCAGAAGCCCGCTACTGAGATTTTGGAAACGGGCATCAAGGTCATCGACCTGCTGGCCCCCTACGCCAAGGGCGGCAAGATCGGTCTGTTCGGCGGTGCAGGCGTCGGCAAGACCGTCCTGATCCAGGAACTTATCCACAACGTGGCCACCGAGCACGGCGGCTACTCCATCTTCACCGGCGTCGGCGAGCGCTCCCGTGAGGGCTGCGACCTCTGGGGCGAGATGAACGCCTCCGGCGTCCTGAACAAGACCGCGCTGGTCTTCGGCCAGATGAACGAGCCCCCAGGAGCCCGTATGCGGGTGGCGGAGACCGGCCTGACCATGGCCGAGTATTTCCGCGAGGAGACCCACAAGGACGTGCTGCTTTTCATCGACAACATCTTCCGTTTCGTGCAGGCCGGCTCTGAGGTCTCTGCTCTGATGGGCCGTATGCCTCGGCTGTCGGCTATCAGCCGACGCTGGCCAACGAGCTGGGCGCTCTGCAGGAGCGTATCACCTCCACCCGCGACGGCTCCATCACCTCGGTGCAGGCCGTCTACGTCCCCGCCGACGACCTGACCGACCCCGCCCCCGCTACCACGTTTGCACATCTGGACGCAACCACCGTCCTGAGCCGTAAAATCGTCGAGCAGGGCATCTATCCCGCCGTGGACCCGCTGGCTTCCACCTCCCGCATTCTGGAAGCTGACATCGTGGGCGAGGAGCACTACCGCGTGGCCCGCAAGGTGCAGGCAACGCTGCAGCGCTATCAGGAACTGCAGGACATCATCGCCATTCTGGGCATGGACGAGCTGGGCGAGGAAGACAAGCTCACCGTCACCCGTGCGCGTAAACTGCAGAAGTTCCTGTCCCAGCCCTTCTCGGTGGCTGAGAACTTCACCGGCCTGCCCGGCAAATATGTGCCGCTGGCCGAGACGGTCAAGGGCTTTGCCGCCATCGTGGACGGCAAGTGCGACGACCTGCCCGAGTGGGCCTTCTTCAACGTAGGCACCCTCGACGACGCCCGCAAGAAGGCAGCGGACAAGCTGGCGGAGGAAAAAGGCGGTGAGGCCTGATGAACAGCTTCATCCTCAACATCACGGCTTCCAGCGGTGAGTTTTATCAGGCAGCTGCGAGAGCATGGTGCTGCCCGTGAAGGACGGCGTCTACGGTGTTCAGGCCGGCCACAGCCCGGTGCTGGTGGCTATCCACATGGGGATGCTCAAGTTCACCGTGGACGGCGAGACCCGTGAAATTCTGGTCGGCGACGGCATTGCTGAGGTGACGCCCACCTTCGTGCTTCTGCTGGTGGACAGCGCCGAGCGCCCCGAGGACATCGACAAGAACCGCGCCGAGGCTGCCCGCATCCGCGCCGAAGAGCGCCTGCAGCATAAGCAGAGCATGCACGAGTATTACCAGACCAAGATCGCTCTGGACCGCGCCATGCAGCGTCTGCAGACTGCTGCGAAGTATAAGCGTTAAAACTTCCTATCCGAACGATATTTCTCCATTTTTCTCCATAAAAAAAAGGGCCTGCCCTTGCCGCACCTGCGGCGGGGCGGGCTCTTTTTTGCGTCCCGCTCTTGACAGCGGAATCACAAAGTGATATGATTTTAATATCAAATCAATCACTTCCACACCCATCAAAGGAGGGAACTTCATGGAAGAAAAAGCTCTCACCGCCAAAAAAAGTGGCTTCTCGATGTTGCCGCTCTGCTTCATCGTTTTTGCGTCGGGCGCAGCGCTCTTCGTGTACGCCATCGGTCATCTGGAACGCGGGGAAAACGCCCTCGGCGGCTTCCTGCTCGTCGTCGCCATCCTCGGCTACATTGCGGGCATTATCGCCCTCCCGGGCTTCAAGGTGCTCAAGCCGCAGGAAGCGCTGGTGCTCACCCTTTTCGGCCACTATGCAGGCACCCTGCGGGAGCCGGGCTTCTACTGGGTCTGCCCCTTCTGCACCGCCGTCAACCCGGCGGCAGGCACCAAACTGAGCCAGAGCGGCGACGTGGACGGCGGCGCATTCCGTCTCCCAGAGCGACGGCATGGGCAAGAAAATTTCTCTTAAAATGATGACCCTCAACAACTCCCGGCAGAAGATCAACGACTGTCTGGGCAACCCGGTGGAGATCGGCATCGCCGTGATCTGGCGGGTCACCGACACTGCCAAGGCGGTGTTCAATGTGGACAACTACAAGGAGTACCTCTCCCTCCAGTGCGACAGCGCCCTGCGGAACGTGGTGCGGGTGTACCCCTACGATGTGGCCCCCAACGTGGACACCACCGGAGACGGCGTGGCCGACGAGGGCAGCCTGCGGGGCTCCTCGGAGGTGGTGGCGGCCCGCATCCGGGACGAGATCCAGAAAAACGTGGCTGAGGCAGGCATCGAGGTGGTGGAGGCCCGGATCACCTATCTGGCCTATGCGCCGGAGATCGCCGCAGTGATGCTCCAGCGCCAGCAGGCCAGCGCCATCATCGACGCCGCAAGATGATCGTGGATGGCGCCGTGGGCATGGTGGAGATGGCACTGGACCGGCTGAGCGAAAACAAGTGTGGAGTTGGATGACGAACGGAAAGCGGCCATGGTCTCCAACCTGCTGGTGGTGCTCTGCGGCAACCGGGACGCACAGCCCATCGTGAACAGCGGCAGCCTGTACTGATGGCAGAGCCCAAAAAGCAGATCCCCCTGCGCCTGAACGCAAAGCTCTATGAGCCCTTGCCGCATGGGCTGAGGACGATTTCCGCTCGGTGAACGGGCAGATCGAGTATCTCCTCACCGAGTGTGTGCGTCAGCGCAAAAAGAACGGCCGGTACGTCTCCGATCAGATCGACCTGCCGCCGGAGCTGGATATTGAATGACCCTGCTCCCCTCCGGGGGCAGGCCTTGCAAAAACGCCGATGGTATATCGGCAGGGAGGATGACTATGACAGTAGGTATGGTACCCGGGGCAAGCATCGCAGGCATGGTGTTTTCGCTTGTCGTTTCCTTCGCACTTCCCATAGGCCTCTTCGTTTACGCAAAGAAGAAGCTGGGCGCGAAGGCTGCACCGTTCTTTATCGGGTGCGGCGTTTTCTTCGTGATGGTGCTGATGCTGGAAGCTGCCATCCATCGCATCGTGTTCCAGCTGGCCGGAGAAGCGCTGACCGGAAGCGTGATCCTATACGCAGTCTATGGCGGCCTGATGGCAGCTCTTTTTGAAGAGACCGGTCGTTACATCGCCATGAGGTTTCTGGTGAAGCCGCTGGATTTTCCGAATGCCTTTATGTATGGTGCCGGACACGGCGGCGTGGAGGCAATGCTTCTGTGCGGCGTGGCATCTATCAACAACATCGCAAGTGCCGTGATGATAAATTCCGGCACCATGTCTGCACAGCTGGCGACTCTTGACGCAGAGAAGGCGGCAGACACGGCAGCGGCTCTTTCGGCGCTGTGGACGACACCGAGCTTGACGTTTTTTGCAGGCGGCGTAGAGCGGATCATTGCGGTGGTGCTCCATCTGAGCCTGTCGATTCTGGTGTTCCAGTCCATCCGCAAAAAGTCCCAGAAAGACCTGCTCAATGCGTATCTGTTCCACTTTGTCATCGACTCGCTGTCCGTTCTGCTCAGTGCAGTGGCATCTGTCTGGGTGGTGGAGCTTGTCGTTGCACTCGTGACCGGCGGGGCTGTCCTAATGGCAAAGTATGCCTGTATGGAAGAGTGAACGCGCGGAAATATTCTTGATATATAGTATATAAAAGTCCCTCTTCGTCATTGGAGCAAGAACCGTGACGAAGAGGGGACTTTCGCTTTCTGTTATTTTTTCTCGTGGTCGGCCCATCCGCTGGACTGGATGACTTCGCCGTCCGGGGTACACCAGAGCTTCTACGCCGTCGAGGGACTCGATGAGCTTCTGGCCATCCTCAAGGGACATACAGAACAGGCCGGTGGTGAGGCAGTCGCTGCGCCGGAGTCGGGGGAGAGGACGCTCACGCTGTCAAAGTAGCGGGCGGGCCAGAGGGTATCCGGGTCGATGAGGTGGTGGTAGCGCACGCCGTCCACGACGTAGTAGCGCTGGTAGTTGCCGCTGGTGACGAGAGCCATATCGCTCATGTTGACACCGGAGACATAGGAAGAGCTGGCAGTGTAGACGTCCGAGGCGTTCCACGGGTTCTCCACGCCGCCCGACCACTGGGAGCCGTCGGGCTTCGTGCCGATGGCGCGGAGGTTGCCGCCCACGCTGATGAGGGCGCTTTTCAGGCCCCGGGCCTCGGCGGCCTGTGCCACCATCTCCACGGCGTAGCCTTGCCCACGCTGCCCACATCAAGGGACATCTCCGGTCGGAGAGATAGACGGTCCTGGCGTTTTCGTCGATGACGAGGTTGGAGATGTCGCAGTGCCGGGCGGCGGCATCCAGCGCCTCCTGTTCGGGCAGCTTGTTGTCCGCCTCGTTCGTGTTGGCTTCGGCGGCCTCGCGGTAGTCGTGCCAGATGCGGAGGACGCTGCCCATGGCGATGTTCAGCTTGCCGTTTGTGGTGTCGTACATCTGCCGGGCCAGTTCCAGCATCCCGAGGATCTTATCGTCCACCTGAACGGGTGCGACGCCGGCGTTGTCGTTGATGGTCTTGACATTCACCACGCCGTCATAATCGTTGTAGATGTCGTAGAGACGGTGGTATTCCAGCAAGTCGGCGTGGAGGGCGTCCATCTGACGGGAGAACTCCTCCTCGCTGTCGCAGTAGGCGATGACCTGCGTAACAGTGTCGAAGGCATCGTAGAAGATGGTGCTGTACCGCTGGGCGTCGGCGCTCACGCCCGAAGAGGCAGGCTTCTGGGTCGAGCCGCAGGCGGTGAGGACGCCGAGGCAGAGCGCCCCGGTCAGCAGAGCGGAAACGAAACGCTTGATGCTCATGCCTGCTCCTTTGCCGCAGCGGTGAAGGAGGCATGCTCTTCCGACAGGTGGGCCAGCAGGTCGCCGAAGACCCAGTTCTTGTTGGACGGAGTGACCACGGCTTTGAGGGGGATGATCACCTGTGCCTGTTTCATGAGGTCCAGCAGGGTGTCGAGGTCTTTCTCCTTGAAGTTCGCCAGCACCAGTGCGGGAGGGTAAGCGCCCGGTTCCAGCACGAGGGTGCGGGAGGCTTTTATCTCCACCTCGCCCAGCAGCTGGGCGACGGTCTTGCCCGTGTCGGCAGGGGAGACGAGAAGCAGCTTCATGCCGAAGGCGGGAGCCATCCCCTCGAGGATGCCCCGGTCAGCGGCGGACAGGTTCCAGCCCAGCGCCAGCGGGACGCCGGCGTTCTGGTTGCGTGCGATATGTGCTTTCATAGTGTGAACCTCTTTCTTTCAGAGTGAAGTTTTTTGTAAATACACTATAGTATAGCACAGATAACAGGAAAAGAAAACGACTGCCGACCTTTTTGCAAAGCGGGCAGCAGTCGAACAAGAAAGACGCTATTGTATTTTGTCAAAAGTTGTGATATTCTGAAACTGCCGTCAGAAAAGGCGGCAGGCACTGTCTGCAAATGCAGGTGGTCACGCTCCTCCGGCGAAGCGCCAGTGGAGACGAAAATCTTTTTGCTTCCCCTGACGCGAGAGCGAAAGGGGGATGTTCCATGACGTTTGAACAGGTCGTATTGTTGCTCACGCTTCTCGGCGGGGCGATCTACATTACCTTTGAGATCAGCTGGACCATTTTTAACAACAAAAAGAAATGACCGCCCATGCCTCTCCAAGCAAGCGGTCATTCTTTTTGACTTAACGCCGGAAGAGCGCTGACCATTTGCTGGACAGTGCCTTCTTTATTTGTAGTATAATCGTTTCAGCGTGAATTGTCAACGCTGAAAGCGTAACTTAGTTCATCTTCTTGCCGAAGAACTCTACTTCCTTACGGATGAAGCCCATCAGCTCATCGAACTGGTCGGGGGTCAGGCTCTGCGCACCGTCGCACTTGGCCTTGGCGGGGTCGTTGTGGACTTCGATCATCAGGCCGTCGGCACCGGCGGCGACAGCGGCCTTGGCCAGCTGAGGCACCATCCATGCGTGGCCGCAGGCGTGGCTGGGGTCTACGATGACGGCAGGTGGGTCATCTTATGAAGCATGACCACGCCGGCGAGGTCGAGGGTGTTGCGCATACTGGTCTCAAAGGTGCGGATGCCGCGCTCGCAGAGGATGACGTTCTCGTTGCCCTCGGCCATGATGTACTCGGCGCTCATGACGAACTCCTCGAGGGTGTTGGCGAGGCCGCGCTTGAGCAGGACAGGTTTTTCTGACGGCTACAGCTTGAGCAGTTCGAAGTTCTGCATATTGCGGGCGCCCACCTGGATGAGGTCTACGTTCTCGAAGAGGGCAGATGCTCGGTGTTCATGATCTCGGTGACGATGGGAGAGCCGGTGGCACGGCGGGCCAGCTTGAGCAGGTCGAGACCCTCGCTGCGCATCCCCTGGAAGGAGTAGGGGGAAGTGCGGGGCTTGAACGCACCGCCCCGCAGCAGGGAAGCACCGGCTGCCTTGACGCGCTGGGCGCAGTAGGTGATCTGCTCCTCGCTCTCGATGCTGCAGGGACCGGCGATGACAGCAAAGCTGCCGCCGCCGATCTTCACGCCCTCCACGTCGATGACGCTGTCATCCGGGTGGAACTTGCGGTTGGCCTTCTTGTAAGGCTCCGACACGCGGCGGCAGGTCTCGACCACGGGGTTTGCCAGCACCCAGCTCTCCGCGATGGCCTTGGTGTCGCCGATGAGGCCGAGGATGTGGGTGTCGCTGCCCTTGGAGTCGTTGATCTGCAGGCCCATGCCTTCCAGCTCGGTGCAGAATTCATGGATCTTCTCTTTGGGGGCGTCCTGTTTGAGTACGATGATCATGGCGGGTTCTCCTTTTCCTGTTCTGGTACGGCAGGGGAGATGAGGCCGCCTTGCCGTTGATGTTTCCGTATTGCAAACTTCAGTATCGTGAAGTGATTGAGCATGGACATAGCATAGCACTTCAGTTTCATGAAGTCAATAGCCTTTCCGAAATTTTTTGAATTTTGGGAGAGAAAGTGGTAGAATAAATCTGGACTCAACCTCTCAGTCTCGCTTCGCTCGACAGCTCTCCCGAAGGGAGAGCCTTTGAGAAAGCGGCAAAACACATAATAACGAAGTAAGAAGGTCTTACATATGGGCAAAGAAGCAAAAACCAACGCCATGCGCATTCTGGAGCGGGCCAAGGTGGCCTACACCGCGCATGAATATCCCCACGAAGAGGGCGTGGCCGTGGACGGCGTGACTGTCGCCGCCAGCATCGGCGAAGACCCTGCCTGCGTCTACAAGACGCTGGTGACGCAGGGAAACAGCAAGAACTACTTCGTCTTCGTCATCCCGGTGGCGGCAGAGCTGGATCTGAAAGCCGCCGCCCGCAGCGTGGGCGAAAAGAGCGTGGCGATGATACACGTCGCTGACATCAACAAAGTCACCGGCTATGTCCGGGGCGGCTGCAGCCCGGTGGGCATGAAAAAGCAGTACACCACCGTCTTCGATGAGAGCGTGCTGAGCCAGCCGAAGGTCTATGTTTCCGGCGGGCGCATCGGTACGCAGGTCTGCTGTGTGCCGGCTGACCTCATCAAGGCCGCACGGGCGACTACGGCAAAGATCATCTTCTGAAAGCCTGGTACGATAAACCCACCGCGCAGCGATAAGCAGACGTTTGGTCAGAGAGATATTAGCGCTGTGCAGAGGCTTTGTCTTTGGCATCCCTGCCCTCTCAGGCGCTTCGCGCCAGCTCTCCCAAGGGGAGAGCCTTTAAGAGGATATTTATTATAAAAAGATTTCCTGAGAAGTCGTACTTAAAAAGAAAAACAGTGTCGAAACTGCACAAAATTTTTGAAAGTTTTTTGACAGCAGGGAACACAAGGGAAAATTTGTCCGAACGCTCTTTGCAAAGGCGTTTTTTTGCCGTATACTGTAGTCAGACGGCGGACGGAAGAGCGCATGAACTCTTTTTCAGCCGGAGAAGAACAGCGTGGACAACGAGGTTTGCGGAGGATGAGCAGAATGCGAAATGAGCTGCTGGGTACCATGTGCCGTCCCGGTACGGGAATGCATCAGGGGCTCCGTGTAACCTGCTGCGGGTCCAGTCTGTCCAGAATGAAATAAAAGGCCGTGGTGTAAGTGCATCACAGCCTTTTTTGTTTTTCGTCGCAGGAGATAGAGAAAGAGAGGTTGGATACAGATGATTCGTAAAGTGGCAGTCATTATGGGTTCGGACAGCGACTGGCCGGTGGTGAAAGGTGCCTGCGCTCAGCTCAAGGCGCTGGACATTCCCTTTGAGGCACACATCCTGTCGGCCCACCGCACCCCTGCCGAGGCAGCGGAGTTTGCAAAGAATGCTAGGGCCAACGGCTTCGGCGTCATCCTCTGCGCAGCAGGCATGGCGGCCCATCTGGCCGGTGCTTTTGCCGCAAACACTACCCTGCCGGTCATCGGCATCCCGATGAAGGGCGGTGCAATGGACGGCTTGGACGCTCTGCTGGCCACCGTCCAGATGCCCAGCGGCATCCCGGTGGCCACAGTGGCCCTGAACGGCGCGAAGAACGCCGCCTGGCTGGCTGCTGAGATCCTGGCCCTCGGCGATGAGGCACTGGCTGCGAAGCTGGATGCTGAGCGCGTCGCCATGGCCCGGCAGATCGCCGCTAAGGAAGAAAAACTGCAGAAAGAGATCGAGGAACTGTAATGTCTGATTTTGCATACCCGCTTCACGAAGAGTGCGGCGTTTTCGGCATCTATGACCGTGCCGGCACCGAGGACGTGGCCGCTGCCGCCTACTCGGCCCTGTACGCGCTGCAGCATCGCGGACAGGAGAGCTGCGGCATCGCCGTGAACGACGACGGCGTCATCAACGGCCACCGGGACCTCGGCCTTGTCAATGAGGTGTTCACCCCGGCGGTGCTGGGCTCGCTGGGCAAAGCCCACGGCCCACATGGCCACCGGCCATGTCCGCTACGCCACCTCCGGCAGCCGCATCCGGGCCAACGCCCAGCCCATGATCGTCCGCCATGGCCGGGGTACCATGGCCCTCTGCCACAACGGCAATCTGACCAACGCTCTGGAGCTGCGCCGCCAGCTGGAAAACGAGGGTGCCATCTTCCATGGTTCCTCCGATACCGAGGTCATCTGCTACCTCGTCACCCGCAACCGCCTGCGGATGGGCAGCATCGAGATCGCCATCAGCAAGACGATGGACGTCCTCGAAGGCGCTTACAGCCTCGTGGTCATGTCGGCCACTAAGCTTATCGCGGTCCGTGACCCCCGCGGTTATCGCCCTCTCTGCATCGGCACCCTGCCGGGCGGCGGCTACGTCTTTGCCAGCGAGAGCTGTGCATTGGATGCCGTGGGCGCGACCCTGCTGCGGGACGTGGAGCCCGGCGAGATCGTCATCACCGACACCAAGACCGGTGAGCTGCGCTCCATCAAAGACCACTGCGGCCGTCCCGACCGCCAGATGTGCGTCTTCGAGTTCATCTACTTCGCCCGCCCCGACAGCATCATCGAGGGCAGCTCGGTGCATGAGGCCCGCAAGCAGGCGGGCCGCTTCCTGGCTCAGGAACACCCCGTGGAGGCCGATGTGGTCATCGGTGTGCCGGACTCCGGCCTCGACGCCGCCCTTGGCTACTCTCAGGAGAGCGGCATCCCCTACGGCATCGGCTTTATTAAAAATAAGTACATCGGCCGCACCTTCATCCAGGGCAGCCAGAAGCAGCGCGAGAACAGCGTCCGCATCAAGCTGAACGTCGTGACCAGCACCGTCAAGGGCAAGCGGGTCGTACTGGTGGATGACTCCATCGTGCGCGGCACCACCTCTGCCCGCATCATCAAGCTGTTGCGGGACGCCGGAGCAAAGGAAGTCCACTTCCGCGTTTCGGCACCCCCCTTCAAATATCCCTGCTACTTTGGCACCGACATCCCCGACCAGAAGCTTCTGGTCGCTACCGGCCGCACGGTGGACCAGATCAACGAGATCATTGGCGCCGACACGCTGGGCTACCTCTCCACGGAGCACGTCGTCCAGCTGGCCCAGAACGACAACTGCGGCTTCTGCACCGCCTGCTTCACCGGCAAATACGCTGTGAAGCCGGAAGAGGTGCTTTCCACCGATATTCATGAACGCCACCTGAATGACCGTCCCAAGGACGAGAAAAAGTTAGGAGAGTAACAATGGAAAAGAGCTATTCGGAAAGCTATGCAGCCGCAGGCGTGGACATCACCGCCGGCTATCGTTCGGTCGAACTCATGAAGCAGTATGTGGCCCGCACCATGAACGAGCACTGCATCGGTGGTCTGGGCGGCTTCGGCGGCCTGTTTGAGCTGGACTGCACCGGCTACAAGCACCCTGTCCTCATCTCCGGCACCGACGCGTCGGCACCAAGCTGAAGATCGCCATGATCATGGACAAGCACGACACCATCGGCATCGACTGCGTGGCGATGTGCGTCAACGACGTCATCTGCGCCGGTGCAAAACCGCTGGTCTTCCTCGACTACATCGCCTGCGGCCGCAACATCCCCGAGAAGATCGCCGAGATCGTCAAGGGCGTGTCCGAGGGCTGCGTCCAGGCTGACTGCTCTCTGGTGGGCGGCGAGACCGCTGAGCACCCGGGCATGATGCCGGAGGACGAGTACGATCTGGCCGGTTTCACCGTGGGCGTTGTGGACAAGGAAAAGATCCTCAATAACGAGACCATGAAGCCCGGCGATGTCATCATCGCCCTGCCCTCCACCGGCGTCCACTCCAACGGCTTCTCGCTGGTGCGCAAAATTTTTGACATCGACGGCGACCCCGCCGTCCTGAAGACGGCCCCCGCAGAGCTGGGCGGCAAGACCCTCGGCGAGGCCCTGCTGGCCCCCACCAAGATCTACGTCAAGCCTGTGCTGAAAGTGCTGGAAGAAGTGGATGTCAAGGGCATCTCTCACATCACCGGCGGCGGCTTCTACGAGAATATCCCCCGCAGCCTGAAGAAGGCTGCTGCGCCCGCATCAAGAAGGAGGACGTCCGCACCCCGGCCCTCTTCCACCTGATGCAGAAGACCGGCAGCATCTCTGAGCACGATATGTTCAACACCTTCAATATGGGCGTCGGCATGGTGCTGACGTCCCCGCTGAGCAGGCCGACAAGGCACTGGAGATCCTCCATGCCAACGGCGAGCCGGAAGCTTACCGTCTGGGCGTCATCGCAGAAGGTGAGGGTGTCGAGCTGTGCTGAACATTGCAGTGTTAGTGTCCGGCGGCGGCACCAATTTGCAGGCGCTGCTGGACAGCGAGGCCCGGGGCGAGAACCCCGGCGGCAAGATCAGGCTTGTCGTGGCCTCCAAACCCGGCGTCTACGCGCTGGAACGCGCCGCCAAGGCAGGCGTCGAGGGTGTGGTGGTCCGCCGGAAGGATTACGCTTCCAGTGAGGATTTTGACGCCGCACTGCTGAAAACGCTGAAAGAACATAACATTGACCTTGTGGTCCTGGCGGGCTTCCTGTCCGTGTTAGGCCCCAGCGTCATCGAGGCCTATCCCCGCCGCATCCTGAATATCCACCCCGCCCTCATCCCGTCCTTCTGCGGGCCGGGAATGTACGGCCTGCGCCCCCACGAGGCCGCGCTGGCCCGGGGCTGCAAGGTGACGGGCGCTACCGTCCACTTCGTCAATGAGGAGTGCGACGGCGGGCCGATCCTGCTGCAGAAGGCCGTGGACATCCTGCCCGGCGACACCCCCGAGGTGCTGCAGAAGCGTGTGATGGAGCAGGCGGAATGGAAGCTGCTGCCGAAGGCTGTGGCAATGGTTTGCAGCGGAGAGATAAAGTAAAAATCTCCGTCCACTGCCTGACGGCGTCGGCCACCTCCGTCCAAGGACGGG
>ENA-OQAA01000941-OQAA01000941.1-human-gut-metagenome-genome-assembly--contig:-NODE-941-length-17193-cov-3.078929_pt1 | contig 17193 bp, 29 predicted proteins | sample MGYA00242489_ERZ504515 | MGnify/ENA primary metagenome ERZ504515 (study PRJEB26092, sample SAMD00036237) | human gut metagenome | host: Homo sapiens | study: EMG produced TPA metagenomics assembly of... | reverse complement strand
CTCCTGTTGAGTAGTCAGAGCTACAAAAACGAAATCAAAAGTCACAGTATCTGAATGTATTAAACCACGAAACAAAAAAAGAAAGGAAGTATGTTGTTTTTGCTTCTAATAACATCATACAAGAAAACGAATGGGATATGATATTGAAAAAGAAAAAAGAGAAGCAATTGAAGCTGGGCGTAGAGCGTTGAATAGTCTTCAAGCAGCAAAAGAAAATTTAAACAGTGCAAAGAATTGGGGACTGGTAGATATGTTTGGCGGTGGTTTTTTCACAACGATGCTAAAACATTCCAAAATGGATCAGGCCAAACGGAATATGGAACAGGCAAAGTATGATCTTCGTAATTTCAGTAGAGAATTAAATGATGTAAATATGGCATGTAACTTGAATATCGATACTGGAGATTTTCTTTCTTTTGCGGATTATTTCTTTGATGGTTTTGTTGTGGACTGGGTGGTCCAGGATCGAATCAATAATGCAAAAAGACAGGTAGAAGAAGCAATTCGAAGAACAGAAGTATAGTCAATCAATTACAGCGTATGTAAAGTAAAAGGCAATGAGTCAGAAATGGTTCATTGCCTTTCGTGGCGTTATGGATTATTTTAATTTTTCTTTCTCGGCATTTAAGAGTTCAAGATTAAGCCCCTGTTCTCCGGCGGTCTTATCTACCCAAAGATTCAAAGAGTCTATGGCTAAAGAAATTTCATCAAGTTTTTTACTGATATAAGCAAAATCTTTCATTTCATCATCGCTGATCTTACCGTCACGGGCAATCTGGATCAGACGACCGGTAAGAGGATTGATTTCATTTAGACTGGCAATTGTCTCCAAAATGATATTTGACAGATCGGTTACTTCTACTTCTGGAACATAACGATAGCCGATTTCGCATTTGTGAGAGCAATAATAATTGCAAAGATCTGGTCTTTTATAGGCATCTGCCATCTGGAGGATATCATAAGGCGTAGGTTCTTGTGTTTCATATTCAAATTTTTCAATTTTTGAATCAGAGACAGCAACCATTTTTTCACTGGCCTCTGCTCTTGTAAGTCCTGCCGCTTCTCGGCAAAGCTGGTAAATTGTTTTGTTTTCCCTGGTGGATTGTTTGCCCATAAGAATTTCCTCCTCGTATATCGCTAAACATGAGGATTATCAATCTTTAAGTCCTCATGCAAGACGCGTATTTCTCGTATAGATTTATTATACTTGAATTATCAATTAACAACAAGCTCAATAATGAACATGAAGTCAAAAAGAGTGATAGAGGAAAGAGAGGTTACAGAAAGGGCATTATGAACAAACAGGAAATCAATGAATCTATTGAAAAAGAAAATCCAGAGATAAAGAAATTTAATTAAACATAATGTAGACGGTGTGCTATAATTGCTGACAGTAGACGTCAGAAAAGAAGGGACAAAATATGCAGATCAGTTTATTACTAATGGAAGAGATCGCAAAGCTTTTTTGCGATCATGCTTATGGGATATGCGGTTGTAAAAGCTGGACTTATGAAGTCATCGGAGAGTAAAAGCATATCTGTAGTCATGGTTTATCTGGTTATTCCATGCGTGATTATCGACGCATTTCAGGTGGACTATACAGCAGATGTAAAAAAAGGACTGCTCCTGGCATGTGCAGCAGCAGTTCTGGTACATGTTTTATTTCTGATACTTACCACAATATTAAAACAAGTATTGCAGCTGGATACCATTGAGCGTGCAACTGTTATTTATTCAAATGCTGGGATACTGGTGATTCCGCTGGTACAGGAGTTGCTTGGACAGGAGTACGTTATTTACTCCAGTGCTTATATTGCGGTACAGCTGATTCTGATCTGGACACACTGCAAAAATATGCTTTGCGAAGAAGATAGATTAGAGTGGAAAAAAGTATTTCTGAACGTAAATATTATTTCAATCATAGTAGGAGTGATATTGTTTGTCTGCAAAATCCAGTTGCCTTCGGGTGTACAGGATGTCTTGGATATGATGAACAATATGATTGGTCCGATCGGTATGCTGCTTGCCGGAATGGTTATTGCGGATGTACCTCTTAAGACTGTATTTACTAAAAAAAGAAACTATGTTTCGACAGTATTGCGATTGGTTATTTATCCAATATTTATATTGATTTTAATGAAAGTGATTAATACATTTGCGGGAGTGAATGATTCCAAACAGATTCTTCTGACTGTGTATATTGCGTCCATAACATCTGCCTGCGCAACTGTGACATCCATGGCGCAACTATATGATAAAGACGCGGCATATGCGAGCTCGTTGTATGTGCTTACGACACTGCTGTCAATTGTGACCATGCCAGTGATGGTGGGAATGTATGAGATGTTTGTGTGAGAGAATAGAAAGATTGAAGAAATGACAGAAGAGACACTGACTGCGGTTGGTGTCTTTTTTTGTTGGTTGTCGGGATTTTTGTACAGTCATTTGCTATAAAATGATAACATCAAAAAATCCAAGGAGGACTGGCAGATGAAAGGTTATAACACAAGCAACGGATATATGGGATATGTAGAAGCAAATACATTTTATTTGCCAGTGAACAGGAATATTTCGAGTTTATGGAAGATTAAGAGGAGGAAGGGCAATGAGTAAAATTTATTTTACTATACTCGGCTATTTGCTTTGGCTGATGGGAAGAAACATAAAGAAACAAGGAAAGCAACAAAATACGGAAAGTTATTTATGACAATTTATTACATGTAAGGTATAATAATGAACAAAAGGTTCATTTTAATAGATATTTGAGAAAATCAAAATAAGGAAGAATTAGATCAGTAGATGCGAATGTAATCAATGAATTGAAAAGCGGCTTAAGTGCTATTTCCAGAATCTTTGGAATAGTGAGTATGCTTTATCTTAGTTGGATTTATGCAGAGGAAGAAAGAATATGGGAATTAGATTAACTGGACTTAGTACTCCTGTTATAGGTGCAGAGTGGGAATATGTAGACAAAGATATTATTGAGTATCGTACGATGGAATATTATCGGAGAAGGTATGTAGAAAACTGATTCTTAATATTATCTCAAGAGGAATTAAAATATGATGTACACAGTAAAACGAATCGATGAAGACCTGGATTTTGGTTGTGAAGAACGGCCGGATGATGCACCAGTCATGGCAATAGTGACTCTTGTGGATTCTTCAGGAAAAGAAGTGACAGTAAAGCGGAGGACGCCAGGCTCTATGAGCGTAATATCAATGAAGGAGACAAAGTTTGTTTCGATGTAAATAATAAATTGGAAAAAGTAGAATGAAAGCTACAGGGAGAAAGTAAATGGTAAAGCAAATTGTAAGAGACGTTTTCTTTTTAGGCCAACCATCTGAACCAGCCACGAAAGCTGATATCCAGGTTGGAAAGGATCTGCAGGACACACTGCAGGCGAACCGGGAACGGTGTGTTGGTATGGCTGCCAATATGATTGGTGTAAAGAAGAATATCATCATTGTGAATATGGGATTCATAGATGTTGTGATGTTCAATCCGATGATTGTTTCAAAGTGTGATATGTATGAGACAGAAGAAGGCTGTCTGTCCCTGGACGGTGTTCGTAAGACGACCAGATACCAGGAAATTGAAGTAGAGTATTATGACTTCAACTGGAAGAAAAAGCGCCAGAAATTGTCAGGATGGACAGCACAGATTTGCCAGCATGAAATTGATCATTTGTCTGGAAAGATTATTTAACCGCATGCGGATTGCGAATATTCGCTTGACTCAAAGCGGATTGTGAGGTGACGGATATGCTGAAAAACGTACTGATTGTGGTAGATGATATAGAAAAATCCATAGAGTTCTATAAGGACTTATTTGGACTGCAAGTGATTCTTAAGAATGAAGGTAATGTGATCTTATCGGAGGGACTTGTTTTGCAGGATGCCGACGTATGGGGGAAAACATTGAATGAAACTTCTACGCCATTTAATAACAGGATGGAACTGTATTTCGAGGATTTTGATATAGATGGATTGCTTGCAAAATATGAATCTGGTAAGTATTTCGTCCGATATGCTACTGAACTGACAGAACTTGTAGGTGGACAGAAGCTTGTAAGCTGTATGATCCGAGTGATAATCTCATCGAGGTTCGTACGCCATTTATGTCTAATTAAAGGAGAAGATATGCAGATTTTTGTTGATGCAGATGCCTGTCCGGTAGTTGGTATTGTTGAAAAAGTTGCAAAAGAGCACAGTGTTCCGGTAACGTTATTGTGTGATACCAATCATGTGTTATCATCTGATTACAGTGAAGTGATCGTAGTTGGAGCCGGAGCAGATGCCGTGGATTATAAACTGATCAGCATTTGCCATGAAGGCGATATTGTTGTATCACAGGATTATGGAGTGGCGGCAATGGCACTTGGAAAAAATGCGTATGCGATTCATCAATCTGGGAAATGGTATACCAATGAGAATATTGACCAGATGCTTATGGAGCGGCATCTGAATAAGATGGCACGAAGGCATCCGGAAAGAATCATTTAAAAGGATCAAGAAAACGAACATCGGAGGATAATGAGCATTTTAGAGAATCCTTCGAGAAAATGATACATATGGCGATGGATAAGGAGAATTAGTTCGAAATGGAAGAATGTAGATTTCATATTGGTGATGTAGTCCAGCATTTTAAACGGGAAAATGTAAATCTGGAAACAGCGGAGTACTTGTACCGGATTCTGGCTTTTGCGCAACATACAGAAAATGATGAGAAGCTGGTAATTTATCAGGCATTGTATCCGCCTTATAAAACATGCGCCAGACCATACGACATGTTTTGCAGTGAAGTGGATCGGGAGAAGTATCCGAATGCGAAGCAGAAATATCGATTTGAGGTAGTGCCGGTAGATTTTTGGCCAAGATAATATGGATAAGGATCTTCTGCTTGTTGCCAAGGACGACGAGATGGGCAGGCAGCTACAGGATCTCAATCTAATCACAAGAAAACGCGCACCAAGGAGGTCTAAATAATGGTGGTTACCAATACGGATGATCACCTGAGAAATCGTGCGTTTATTCTGACAGACAAGGGATGGATTCTTTCACCTTTGTATGACGTAAATCCTGTTCCTTATGGCGATGAGCTGTCTCTTAATGTGGATGAGGAAGATAACAGAATCAGTATTGATCTGGCAGTGCAGACCGCTGTGAGATCGGTATTTCCAAATCGGATGCGGAAGACTATGCGGAAGATATCTTGAAAATCATCAGAGATAACTGGGAAAAAACAGCTGTCGGATATGGCTTGACTCGCAGACAGATCGAAGAAATGAGACCTGCTTTCAGCGCTTGTTACTAATAAAATAAATAGTGGACGGCTCTTCCATGATGGAGTAGTGGTTATGAAAGATATGGTTTGCAAAGTCTCAAATAATGATACTCCAAGAAGCGTAATTGATGGTTGCATGCGAAAGCAACTATTAACGAACATTGATAGCTTAACAATTGCTCTGAACTCTGCGATAGGGACTTTATATTTGCAGCAACATACTCTGCAGAGACAATGGCTATTTACAAATATGACAATAACAGGTATCATTCTTTTATAAATACATTCATAAAAGAAGGTAGAAACAGAATGAGCGGACTGGAAAAGAAATTTGCTACGAAATCAAAAATCGTAAATTATATTATAAATAGAGAATCCACATCAAAAGTGGAAATATCCAAAGAACTGAATCTGAGTATGCCAACAGTTCTGTCTAATGTAAAAGATTTATTGGAAAAAGGTATCATAATAGAAACTGGAGAATATGAATCCACAGGAGGAAGAAAGGCTAAAAGTATTGGAATCAATCCATCCTATCGTTATGTCAATGGGAATTGTGATCACTGCAAATCATCTGGGAATGGTGCTGGTAAATCTGAATGTATGAGATTGTGAAATCAGAGCGGATTCGTCTGAAATTTGTATCTGATATGTCATATTGCAGTCAGGTGGCAGATTATGCGGCGAAATTTCTGGATCATATGGATGATGCAGAACAGAAAGAAAAGCTTCTGGGTGTTGGAATCTCTATTCCGGGAATCATTAATCAGGAGCAGAAACTGGTGATAAAATCCCACGCACTGAAACTTGAAAACTATAGTCTTAGTTTCCTGGAACAGGCATTTTCTGTCTCGGTTTATTTTGCAAATGATGCCAATGCGGCAATGATGGCAGAAGATATGAACACCTATCAGAATGCAATTTACCTTTCGTTGAATCAGACTCTTGGTGGTGCATTTTGCATAGGGGGAAATTTGTTTTCCGGAGAAAATCAGAAGGCCGGAGAATTTGGACATATGATACTTGTACCTCAAGGCCGCAAGTGTTATTGTGGAAAATTAGGTTGTGCAGATGCTTATTGCGCTGCAGGTGCACTTGTTGGTGAGTCAAAGGATTCTGTGGAACAGTTTATGCAGCTGCTCAAAAGTAATGATGAAAAGGCAGAGAAAAAATGGGAAGAGTATCTTGATTATCTTGCAATTCTGATTTCAAATCTGCGCATGGCATATGATATGGATATCATTCTTGGAGGTGAAATGGGTGGATATCTCTCAGATTATATGATACCGCTTGGGGAAAAAGTAATGAAGTATAATGGATTTGATCATGATCTGAGATATCTGAAAAACTGTTCTTATAAGAAAGAAGCCTCAGCTGTAGGTGCAGCAAAGCATTTCCTGCAGGATTTTATCGGAAAGATATAGATTTGCCTATAATCTGCCGATATATCATAGTAAAAAAATATCTGAATACAAAAAATACCCTGATTACAACAATGAAACGTTGTGATCAGGGTGTTTTTGTTGAGGGAATTCCGAAGACAATCAGAAGGATTGCTATAGTAAAATCTGCATAAAAACAAAATCTTTACTTTGTGCAACTGGTAGAAATGAGAAATATTTTTAAATGTTTATTGACAAAGTTAGAGATTTGAATAATAATGTAATTACTTTAATAAAACATTTAATAAAATATAACAAATAACTAGAGGTTCAAAGTACATTCAACAAACAAGGAGGAAAATATTATGTTACAGCAGGTTATGACAAATCCAGGAGAAATTATTTTCAGAGAGGTTCCCGTACCAGAGATTAAAGACAACCAGGTTTTGGTTAAGATTATGAATATTGGTATCTGTGGTTCTGATATCCATGTATATCACGGAAAACATCCTTTTACAAAATATCCGGTAACCCAGGGACATGAAGTATCAGGAGAAGTGGTAAAAACAGGTGATGCAGTAACAGAATTTCATGTGGGACAGAAAGTAACAATTGAGCCACAGGTATATTGTGGACATTGTTATCCATGCCGTCACGGAAAATACAATCTCTGCGAAGAACTGAAAGTAATGGGATTCCAGACAACAGGAACTGCATCCGAGTATTTTGCAGTTGATGCATCAAAAGTAACACCGATACCGGAAGATATGTCTTATGAAGAGGGCGCAATGATCGAGCCTCTGGCAGTGGCTGTTCATGGTGTTAAACAGATGGGCGATGTAACAGGAATGAATATTGTGGTGATAGGAGCGGTCCGATTGGAAATCTGGTAGCGCAGTCTGCAAAAGGGATGGGAGCAGCTAAAGTTATGATCACAGATGTCAGTGATCTTCGTCTGGAAAAGCAAAAGAGTGTGGAATTGACGTGTGTGTCAACACAAGAAATAAAAATTTCGGGGAAGCAATGGTAGAAGCCTTTGGACCGGATAAGGCAGATGTTATCTATGATTGTGCAGGAAATAACATTACAATGGGACAGGCGATCAAATATGCAAGAAAAGGAAGCGTGATTGTGCTGGTTGCAGTTTTTGCAGGAATGGCTGAGATCGATCTGGCAGTTGCAAATGATCATGAGCTTGATATCAAGAGCACAATGATGTACAGACATGATGATTATGTAGACGGAATCAGACTGGTGAATGAAGGAAAAGTGCATTTAAGACCGCTGATCTCTAAGACATTTGCATTTAAAGATTATCTGAAAGCATACCAGTACATTGACGATAACCGTGAAACTACAATGAAAGTGATTATCAATGTGCAGGAAAAATAAAATACCCTGCTGATCATAAGCCTTATGTAAGACAAAGATATAATAAAAAAGACTGCTGTAAAGAAGACATGAGTAAACGGAAAGACGGAGGATGGCAGCAGGCAGGAGGAATTATGGAGAGTAAAAACGAAAATGTAAAAGTTCCGTTGATCAGTAAAATCGCATATGGATTTGGCGATGTAGGATGTAATTTCAGCTGGATGTTCGTCAGTAATTTTCTCATGATTTTTTACACAGACGTATTCGGAATCAGTATGGCAGCAGTCTCTGCCCTGATGCTGTTTTCGAGATTTTGGGATGCGATCAATGATCCGATCGTGGGTGGACTGACAGATAAAACCAAAACAAAATGGGGACGTTATCGTCCATGGCTTCTCATTGCAGCTCCGATCACGGCCGTGCTTCTGATTATGACATTCTGGGCACATCCGGACTGGTCGGACAGATCAAAGGTTATCTATATGGTAATTACATACTGTCTGTTGGTACTTGGATATACTTGTGTAAATATCCCGTATGGCACCCTTTGTGGAGCAATGACACAGGATATCGATGAACGTGCAAAGATTAATACATCACGTTCAGTATCTGCAATGGTTGCAATTGGAATTATCAATATCATTACAGTTCCACTGATTGGAAAACTTGGCAGTCAAAGTGCTAAAACCGGATACCTACTGGTAGCAATCATATACGGATGTATTTTTGCAGCCTGTCATTTCTTCTGTTTCGCAAAAACAAAAGAGCAGGTGATTATGCCGGAAAAAGACAAAATATCCATAAAAGTGCAGTTAAGAGCAGTGATGCAGAACCGCCCATATATTCTGGCATTAATCGGACAGGTGTTATTCGGATTTACACTTTATGGAAGAAATGCAGATGTTTTATACTATTTCACTTATGTAGAGGGAAATGCATCCTACTATACTACATATTCCATGTGCATTATCATTCCATCCATTATCGGTGCTGCATGTTTCCAGCCTGTATTCCGAAAATTGAATAATAAAGGAAGAACTGCATCTATTTTTGCCCTTTTTACCGGAATTTCCATGCTCTGTATGTTCTTCTTCAATGTAAAAGAAACATCGGCAGCGTTCTATACACTTGCAGGAATTACACAATTCTTTTTTTCTGGATTTAACACTGCAATCTATGCGATCATTCCCGATTGCGTAGAATACGGAGAGTGGAAAACGGGCTTAAGGAATGATGGTTTTCAATATGCATTTGTGTCACTGGGAAATAAAATTGGCATGGCAATAGGAACAGCGCTTCTTGCAGCACTTCTTGGAAAATATGGATATGTGGCAAATCAGGTACAGAATCCGGCTGTTCTCAGTATTATGAGACATTCCTTTACTACAATTCCGGGAGTTTTATGGATAGTGACAGCAATTGTACTGTTTTTCTATCGTCTGAACAAAAAACGTTACAATGAAATCGTAGAAGACCTGAAAAAACAGGATAAAATAAATCCCAGATATTGATATTGCAATATCAATGGGATGCAATGTGGGATATTCTTTTATTGGAAGGGCGTTTGATGATAACTGGGGACTTGATGATCCAACGGGAAAATCAGATGATGATTTCAAGGCTGTGATACAGCGGATTGAGGAGAATATCATTGAGCTAAAGAAAAGGTTGAGTGAAAGTTAAAGTGGAGTTTTGCGTGAGCAAACATTAGAAAATACAGATGGTTAAGGTGGTGATCAATGTGGTCATCACTTTTTCTATTTCTGAAAAGACAGGAATATTTCGAGTTTATGGAAGATTAAGAGGAGGGTTCAACTATTGAAGTCAAATATAGAAATGAAAATGGAGCTTATGAAGCGAAGACAAGCGGTACATGCAAATAAGATACAGGCACTTATGCTAATGATAACAGTGATGCAGATCCCGGAAAAAGAGAAGAACCGAAAGATATTAAAAGATGTTCGAGTTAGTACCGCATTATTGTGGATTCTTACATGTGTAGAGGATTTAGTGTTAATGATCCGAAAAAGATGAATGCAGATGCTGTGGCATTAGAGATAATGGATCGCAGGAATTAAAAACAGTAATTAAAATCGAGGGATAAAATGGGAAAAGAACAAATATTTTTACAGCATATTTTTACAGGGACAGGTGATTGTACAGAATGATAAGTTTGTTTTACAGGAAAGATGTACTACAGAGGTTATATCTATGTTATACTTGAGTTGATCTTGCGTGAAAAATCTATCAAAAGGTGTATAGTAAAAGGAAAATTAGATTGTCCGTCTGTCTTTCGATAGACTGCGAAAAGTCAATAACTCAAACTTCGCACATAGATTTTAGCTATGCACCTTGAAAATTCAATACCTGGCAGTTATTCGGTTGTCAATGTTCAGACCTTAGGAAGAGAGTTTCTGCAGTTGATTGAAACAACGGATATGCAGAAAGTGTATAAGATGCCGATTCTGTACGGTTTCTATAACGAGGGAGATGTACGGCTGGCTGTTACAGATGCTGAGGTAGTGGAAAGCTGGAAAAGTTCTTTGCCCGAGGAACAAACTGGAGGATTTTCCGAAAGTAACTTCATACGAAGAGTATCGTACGATGGAATATTATCGGAGAAGGTATGTAGAAAACTGATTCTTAATATTACTTCAGAGGAATTGAACTATGATGTACACAGTAAAACGAATCGATGAAGACCTGAATTTTGGTTGTGAAGAACGGCCGGATGATGCACCAGTCATGGCAATAGTGACTCTTGTGGATTCTTCAGGAAAAGAAGTGACAATAAAAGCGGAGGACGCCAGGCTCTATGAGCGTAATATCAATGAAGGAGACAAAGTTTGTTTCGATGTAAATAATAAATTGGAAAAAGTAGAATGAAAGCTACAGGGAGAAAGTAAATGGTAAAACAAATTGTAAAATATGAATCTGGAAAGTATTTCGTCCGATATGCCACAGAACTGACAGAACTTGCAGGTAGGCAGAAGCTTGTAGCCGAATGCAAAACAGAAATATAGATTTGAGGTAGTACCGGTAGATTTTTGGCCAAGATAAATAAGAATTAGAAACAGAACACAGGAGAATCGGGAGGTGTAGAATGATGGAAAAGAAAAGAACCTATATTGCAATCGATCTTAAGTCATTCTATGCGTCTGTGGAATGTAAAGAACGAAATCGGGATCCTTTGACGACCAATCTTGTGGTTGCAGATAAAAGCAGAACAGAAAAAACCATCTGTCTTGCGGTATCTCCAGCATTAAAGTGTTATGGAATACCAGGAAGAGCTCGTTTATTTGAGGTTGTTCAAAAAGTAAAAGAAGCCAACAGCGCCCGCAGGTGGAAAGTGCCGAACAGAACTTTTATCGGAGCCTCTGATGACAGCACAGAATTAAATAGCAATCCTGCACTGGAGATTGATTATATTGTTGCCCCTCCCCGGATGGCTCTCTATCTGGAATACAGCACAAGAATTTACAGCATTTATCTGAAATATATTGCGCCGGAAGATATTTTTCCGTATTCGATTGACGAAGTATTTATGGATGTAACGAATTATCTGCATACCTATAATATGACAGCAATAGAACTTGCAATGACCATGATACAGGATGTACTGAAAACAACAGGCATAACTGCAACTGCAGGAATCGGAACAAATATGTATTTGTGCAAGATTGCGATGGATATCGTGGCGAAGCATATTAAAGCAGATAAAGATGGCGTACGAATTGCGGAACTGGATGAAATGTCATACCGAAGGAAACTCTGGAGCCACAGACCTCTTACTGATTTCTGGAGAGTCGGAAAGGGATATGCAAAGAAGCTGGAAGAATATGGACTTTATACGATGGGCGATATTGCAAGATGTTCCATCGGAAAAGAGAATGAATTATACAACGAAGATCTGTTATATAAGCTGTTTGGCGTTAATGCAGAGCTGCTGATCGATCATGCCTGGGGATATGAGCCCTGTACCATGGAAATGGTCAAGGATTATAAGCCGGAAACGAACAGTGTTTGTTCCGGGCAGGTACTTCATTGTCCTTATGACTTTGAAAAAGCAAAATTAGTCGTCAAAGAGATGACGGACCAGATGGTTTTGGATTTGGTGGATAAGAAGCTTGTAACGGATCAGATTGTGTTGACGGTTGGCTATGATATTGAGAATCTGAACAATGCCGACAGGAAAAAGCAGTATCATGGAGAGGTTACGATCGACCGTTATGGAAGAAGAATTCCGAAACATGCACATGGAACGATCAATCTGAAACGGCAGACTTCCTCAACAAAACAGATAATGGATGCAGTAATAGAGTTATATGACAGGATTGTTGACAGAAACCTGCTTGTCAGAAGAATCAATATCACGGCGAACAGGCTTGTGGATGAGAGTTCTGTAAAGAAAGAAGAAGTGTATGAGCAGATGGATCTTTTTACAGATTATGAGGCGCAAAGGAAAAAGAAGGAAGAGGAAGAAGCCGCGCTGGATCGCGAAAAACGTATGCAGGAAGCAATGCTCAGTATTAAAAAGAAATTTGGAAAAAACGCTGTGCTGAAGGGGATGAATCTTCAGGAAGGTGCAACCGCCAGGGACAGAAATGAACAGATTGGCGGTCATAAGGCGTAAAGGAGTTGGAAGAGGATGAAAAATAATTCTTATGACGATATCATCAATTTACCCCATCCGGTCTCTAAGAATCATCCGCAAATGCCACTTCGGGATCGGGCAGCGCAGTTTGCTCCTTTTGCAGCCTTGACCGGACATGATGATGCGATAAAAGAAACAGCAAGATTAACCGATGAAAGATTGGAATTGAGCGAGGAAGTGATTGCTCAGCTGAACGAAAAAATCAACATAATCAGAAATAATATCGGTATAGAACAGAATGTATCGATAATCTATTTTGTTCCCGATGCAAAAAAAGCCGGCGGCTCCTATGTCACGTGCTCTGGTATTGTAAAAAAGATAGACGAATATGAGCATACCATAATCATGACAGATCAAACGGTTATTCCAATCGAGCAGATAAGTGATATTAAATGTGAAGAGTGGTAAATGTGAAATCAGATACAAAGAATATAGAATGTTTCACTAGAAAAAGTTGAGACAGAAAGTGGAGGTGCCCACGATGGCTTCTTTTGATCAGAAGCTCCGTACGTTATATCTGATGGAAATCCTGCTGGAACGTACCGATGATGAACATATGTTAAATGCATCGGAGTTGTGCACGGTTCTGGATCAGGAATGGCCGACTGATAAAGTGGCACTATCTCGCTGACTTAAAGCAATTTATCACATCGAGTTGGAATTGTTGACAATCATATTGGCCTAGACTATACTTGGTTTATCAAGCACGGCTCGAAAATTCTGTATTGTCAGAAAAATAAGTAGATGTTGAGTTCAAGAAGGTAAAACTTTCATAAAGAGGTGTCAGAATGGATAAAAAAACAACGTTGGAAATGATTGCAGCAATTTCAAATGCAAACGGTACATCAGGCTTCGAAGATGAAGTGGTTGCAGCGATTCGTCCTTATGCAGAAGGTCTCGGAGAAATTACAGAAGATCGCATGCGCAACCTATATATCCGCCGTAAAGAAAATAACGGCAAACGTCCGGTTGTTCAGCTTGATGCACATAGTGATGAGGTTGGTTTTATGGTGCAGGCTATATGCCCGAACGGAACTCTCCGCATCATTCAGATCGGAGGCTGGGTGAACCACAATATTCCGGCTCATAAAGTCTTGGTCCGTAACCGATTTGGAGAATATATTCCAGGTATTACTGCCAGCAAGCCTCCGCATTTCATGACAGAGCAGGAGCGTAAAGCACCTCTGGATATGAAAGATATCACGGTAGATGTTGGCGCTGTTTCTAAAGAAGAGGCGGTTGAAAAGTTCGGTATTCGTATCGGTGAACCGGTAGTGCCGGATGTGACATTTACATATTCAGAAACCACAGATCTGATGGTGGGCAAGAGCTTTGACTGTCGTCTGGGATGTGCGGCAATTCTTAAGACCATGCATACTCTGGCTGGTCAGGATTTGAATGTGGATATTGTTGGCGCTTGTGCAGCACAGGAAGAAGTTGGTGTACGTGGTGCCACTGTGACAGCACAGGTAATTAAGCCGGATATCGCAATTGTTTTTGAAGGCTGCCCGGCAGATGATACGTGCGTTGAGCAGTATATGGTTCAGACGGCTATTAAGCGTGGCCCGATGCTTCGTCACATTGATTCACGCATGATCACCAATCCGCGTTACCAGAGATATGCGCTTGATCTGGCAGAAAAGCTTGGCATCCCGGTTCAGGATGCAGTTCGTAGTGCTGGTTCAACCAATGGTGCAGTTATACATCTGACTGAAAAAGCAGTTCCGGTCATCGTTATTGGTGTTCCGGTTCGCTATGCGCATACACATTACGGAATTTCAGCTTATGCTGATTTTGATAATGCGGTTAAGTTGGCATGCGAAATTCTTAAAAGACTTGACGAAGAGCAGATTATGAGTTTCTAAAAAAATATAATGATGTGCTGAAAGCGACAGGTATAACGGCAACTGCCGGAAAAGGATATGCAAAGAAGCGTATCACAGTTATTTAAACTTTTATGTGACAAACGTAACTGTCTGTGATATTATGAAAGTGATATAGGCGAAAATGACTTTTGCAGAAACGAAAGTATTTTCAAATTTTATTTAAAAATATACTTATTCTAATGAATAAGTGAGAGGTCATATAGATACGGGACGGTATGAGTACAAAGAACATTACCAGTGAACAGTAATGTAGGAGAACAGTTCGAACATATGTATCGGCTGTTCTCCTTTTGTTTTCAGGCATTAATGGGGGAATATTTTCTATATAAGTGTTGGGAGATTTTATGGAAAAGTTTAAGGCAAATGATAATAAGAATGAAGAACATGAGATTAATTACAGACAATTTAATAAAAAGCTGGAACTTCTGAATCAGATTCTGTCTCTGATATCAGACATTAATCAGGCATCGGATGAGAAAGAGATAGATACCATTCGATTTTATTGCACAGCCCGCTAAAAAACAGTTGGAAGAAAACATAATGAGGAAAATTCAATGAAAATAAATAATACAGCTGCTAAACCTATTAAGAAATACTGCTATATTGTCGGCCTCCTCTCTTTCTTGATCGCGTTTTTTGCGTGTAGTCAGATGCTCAGATATCAGGAAAAAGAAAAAAAAGCATCGGGAATCTATATGGCACAAAGTACGATAAGGAGAGTCAAGGCAAAGCTGGACAATTATATAACGATTTCTGATCTTCTTGGAAATTATATCATTGATGGATCGGATATGGATGAAAACACTTTTTCAGAACTGGCAGAAAAGATCCCAAATGAGGATGGTGTGGTAAAGGCATTTGAACTGGCACCGGAAGGAATCATAACCGAAATCTATCCTATGCAGGGAAATTCAGAGGCTCTTGGACTGGATGTACTGGGGGAACATGAACGGAAAAAGGATGCAGCTCTGGCTAAGGAAACCGGGGAGTATACACTTGGCGGCCCCTATCAGTTAAAGCAGGGAGGAACCGGAGCATTACTTTTTAAACCGGTTTATCGAACCGATGATTCCGGAGAGAGTAGTTTCTGGGGATTTGTACTCCAGGTGATTGACTGGGACCGTTTTATGAGTGACATAAATCTGCAATCCTTAAGTGAGGCGGATTTCAGTTATAAAATCTGTCTTATGACAGAAGCAGTGGAGATAAGGTTATTTTTGCCCAGAGTCAGGACGATATGCCGGAAGACAGCCTGACGATAGAATGCGAGATCCCGAATAACACATGGTATTTTGATATTGTGCCTTCGAATGGGTGGATCCCGGTTTCATACTGGCTCCTCGCTATTGCCGCTTCTTATATATTTTCATTATTGGTCGCTACAATTTATTATCAGATATCCAGCAAAAAGCACAGAGAAAAACAATATGCAGCTGATCTTAAGAATGCAGCGGAGCTGGCGAAAAGTGCAAACGAAGCAAAAACGCGATTTCTGTTTAATATGAGTCATGATATACGGACGCCGATGAATGCGATTATAGGTTTTTCCAGATTACTGGAAAAGAATCTTCAGAACGAGGAAAAAGCAAAGGAATATCTGGGAAAAATCTGTTCTTCCGGAAATCTGCTGATGTCGATCATTAACCAGATCTTGGAGATAGCCCGTATTGAAAGCGGTACTACAGCGCTGCAGCTGAAAGCTGAGGATATAAATACAGTATTTCATACGGTAAACACGGTATTTGAGGATGATATAAGGAAGAAGAACCTGCAGTATTCGGCAGATTTGGATGTATATCATACGTTTATCTTTTGTGACAGAGTGAAACTTCAGGAGATAATGCTGAATATTATCAGCAATGCAATAAAGTACACGTCCGATGGGCATGCGGTCCATGTAAAGATATATGAGAAAGATTCAGAGGATCCCCGGAAAGCCCGGTTTATTTTTACTTGTGAAGATACAGGCATTGGCATGAGCGAGGAATATCTTCCACATATCTTTGAAGAATTTTCCAGAGAGCATACAACCACAGAGAACAAGGTCGCTGGTACAGGATTGGGTCTTCCTATTGTAAAATCCATGATTGAGTTGATGGGCGGAAGTATTCAGGTAGAAAGCACGCAAGGTGCCGGGACAAAATTCACTGTAGATATTTCTTTTGATACAGCCTCAGAAGAGGATGTATATAGGAATCAGATATCTGAACAGCCAGATGTATTAGAAAAGCTGGAAGGAAAACGTATTCTTCTTGCAGAGGATAATGATCTGAATGCAGAGATTGCGATAGAATTGCTTGCGGAAGAAAAGATCGTTGTAGATCGTGCGAAGGATGGAGCAGAGTGTCTGGATAAGCTGGAGAAAGCAGTTCCCGGATATTATGATATGATTCTTATGGACATTCAGATGCCGGTGATGGATGGATATGATGCTGCAGCCAGGATACGCAGAATGAAAGATGAGAAGAAAGCCTCCATACCCATTATTGCAATGACGGCAAACGCCTTCGCAGAGGACAGGCAGAAGGCAATATCGATGGGAATGAATGATCATGTGGCAAAACCAATTGATATGAATGTACTTTTACCGGTGATAGCAAAGTATATAAGGTGA
>ENA-OQAA01000940-OQAA01000940.1-human-gut-metagenome-genome-assembly--contig:-NODE-940-length-17198-cov-3.103333_pt1 | contig 17198 bp, 26 predicted proteins | sample MGYA00242489_ERZ504515 | MGnify/ENA primary metagenome ERZ504515 (study PRJEB26092, sample SAMD00036237) | human gut metagenome | host: Homo sapiens | study: EMG produced TPA metagenomics assembly of... | reverse complement strand
ATTTTTCATAACAAAAAACCGCCATCTCTTGTAGAAAATCCACAGGTTCCCTCTTGCTTTTTCTGAGAATCACTGTTATTATATTGTCAGGCCGTTGCAGTCGGACTCGATTGCCTGTCTGCAGCGGCTCATAAACAGCGCAGGGGTTGGCCATCCAAATACCTCTGCGCCCTGTACCACTCTGTCTTTCAGAAACCGCAATCGGCGGCTTTTTTAAGACGGAACAGTTAGACTGCTCTAACTAATTATTGCAAAGCAGATCGGTTAGAGCGTCAGGAACGGAGCAAGGAGGTTCCAATGATCGATTTTGAACAGTGGGAAGGCTTTGAGGGCCGCATCTGGAAAGAGGAAGTCAACGTCCGCGACTTTATCCAGAAGAACTACACCCCTTATGACGGCGACGAGTCTTTCCTGGCTGGCCCCACCGAGGCCACCGATAAGCTCTGGGGCGCACTGCAGAAGCTGCAGAAGGCCGAGCGTGCCAAGGGCGGCGTGCTGGATATGGAGACCGAGGTCGTCAGCGGTCTGACCGCATACGGCCCCGGCTACATCGACGAGAGCTGAAAGAGTTTGAGCAGATCGTCGGCCTGCAGACCGACAAGCCCCTGAAGCGTGCATTCATGCCCTACGGCGGCATCAAGATGGCAGAGCAGGCCTGCACCACCTACGGCTACCAGCCTCTGAAGAGCTGCACAAGATCTTCACCGACTACACCCGCACCCACAATCAGGCTGTGTTCGATGCCTATACCCCCCGAGATGAAGACCGCCCGCCACACCCACATCATCACCGGCCTGCCCGACACCTATGGCCGTGGCCGTATCGTCGGCGACTACCGCCGTGTGGCACTGTACGGCATCGACGCCTCATCAAGTTCAAGCAGGAAGACTTCGCCAACTGCGGCGACGGCACCATGACCGATGACGTCATCCGCCTGCGCGAGGAGATCGCACGTCAGATCAACGCCCTGAAGGGCATGAAGAAGATGGCCGAGGCTTACGGCTGCGACATCTCTCAGCCCGCAAAGACCGCCAAGGAAGCCTGCCAGTGGCTGTACTTCGGCTATCTGGCCGCCATCAAGACCCAGAACGGCGCCGCTATGAGCGTGGGCCGCATCTCCACCTTCCTCGATATTTATATCCAGCGCGATCTGGACAAGGGCATCCTGACCGAGAGCGAGGCTCAGGAGCTCATCGACCACATGGTCATGAAGTTCCGCATGGTCAAGTTCGCCCGCATCCCCAGCTACAACCAGCTGTTCTCCGGCGACCCCGTCTGGGCAACGCTGGAAGTGGGCGGCATCGGCATGGACGGCCGCAGCATGGTCACCAAGAACTGCTACCGCTTCCTGCATACCCTCGAGAACATGGGCCCTGCACCGGAGCCGAACCTGACCGTTCTGTACTCCTCTGCTCTGCCTGAGAACTTCAAGAAGTACGCCGCCAAGGTGTCCATCAACACCAGCTCCGTCCAGTACGAGAACGACGACGTCATGAAGCCCGTCTGGGGCGACGATTACTCCATCTGCTGCTGCGTGTCTGCCACCCAGACCGGCAAGGAGATGCAGTTCTTCGGCGCACGTGCCAACCTGGCAAAGTGCCTGCTCTACGCCATCAACGGCGGTGTGGATGAGAAGAGCCACGAGCAGTGCGGCCCCAACTACGCCCCATCACCGGCGAGTACCTGAACTACGACGAGGTGCTGCCCAAGTACGTCCAGATGCTGGACTGGCTGGCCGGCCTGTACGTCAACGTGCTGAACCTCATCCAGTATATGCACGACAAGTACTACTACGAAGAGGCTGAGATGGCTCATCGACACCGATGTCCGCCGCACCTTTGCCACCGGCATCGCCGGCTTCTCCCACGTCATCGACTCCCTGAGCGCCATCAAGTACGCCAAGGTCAAGGTCGTGCGCGACGAGATGGGTCTTGCCACCGGTTTCGAGGTCGAGGGCGACTTCCCGAAGTACGGCAACGACGATGACCGTGCCGACGAGATCGGCGTCTGGCTGCTGCGCACCTTCCTTGAGATGATCAAGAAGCGCCACACCTACCGCAACTCCGAGGCTACCACCTCCATCCTGACCATCACCTCCAACGTGGTCTACGGCAAGTACACCGGCGCTCTGCCCGATGGCCGTGCCGCATTCACCCCGTTCGCACCCGGTGCCAACCCCAGCTACGGCGCAGAGCAGAACGGCCTGCTGGCCTCTCTGAACTCCGTGGCCAAGCTGCCCTACCACTGGCTCTGGACGGCATCTCCAACACCCAGACCATCAACCCCGACGCTCTGGGCCACAGCGAGGGCGAGCGCGTTGAGAATCTGGTGCAGGTCATGGACGGCTACTTCGACCAGGGCGCACACCACCTGAACGTCAATGTCTTCGGCAAGGAGAAGCTCATCGACGCTATGGAGCACCCCGAGAAGGAGGAGTACGCAAACTTCACCATCCGTGTCTCCGGCTACGCCGTCAAGTTCATCGACCTGACCCGCGAGCAGCAGATGGACGTCATCTCCCGTACCTGCCATGCAGCTCTGTAACCCCATCGGATACGTCCACTCGCTGGAGACTTTCGGTTCTGTGGACGGCCCCGGCGTCCGCTTCGTCGTCTTTTTGCAGGGGTGCGCCCTGCGGTGCAAATACTGCCACAACCCGGAGACATGGGCTGAGGGCGGCGAGGAATGGACGGTGGACAAGCTCTTCCAGCGGGTGTGGCGCTACCGCAACTACTGGGGCAAAAAGGGCGGCATCACGGTCAGCGGCGGCGAGCCGCTGCGCCAGATGGAGTTCCTGACGGCGTTCTTCGAGCTGGCGCGCTCCAAGGGCGTGCATACGGCTCTGGACACCGCCGGTCAGCCCTTCCGCCCCGACGATGCGGCTTATCTGGCCGATTTTGACCGGCTGATGAAGTCCACCAGCCTCGTCATCCTCGATTTGAAGGAGATCGATCCGGAGAAGCACCGCAGGCTCACCGGCAGGGACAACGCGAATATCCTTGCGATGGCGCGCCACATTTCTGACCTCGGTGTACCGCTCTGGATACGCCATGTCCTCGTCCCCGGCCTGACGGACGACGAAGACGGCCTGCGGAAGACCGCAGAGTTCATCTCGTCCCTCAAGACGGTGCAGCGGGTAGAGGTACTGCCCTACCACACGCTGGGCCTCTTCAAGTGGCAGAAGCTCGGCATCCCTTATCCCCTGCCCGATGCTGTCCCGCCCACGGCGGAACAGGTCAAGCGGGCCGAGGAGCTGCTGGAAGTCAGCAAATATACAGGCTGACAAAATCAGCTGATATAAAACAAAGAGGCGTGACCGCAAGGTCACGCCTCTTTTACTTTTTGTAATTTAACCGCCCAGATATGCGCTGCGGACACGCTCGTTGGTCAGCATTTATATAACCATATAATTATTAGTACACTGTATCATTCAATTATTACACTTCGCGGAATAATATATCGCTCGTGCGCTTCGTCACTAATTATAATAGATTCTTTTGATGTTGAAAGATGTATATTTTGAGGCTTCACTATATTCATTTCTTCCATTTTGCTGATTGGCGGTTTGATATATTTTTCAATATACTTTCCCATTTCCTTCCCCGCTCGAGTTATAAGCATTTTCCAAGCCTCCTCTCCTATTGCACAACGACCGCCTTCTTCAAGATACTTTAATTTAAGTTTTTCTAAGAGTGCTGAAGGTGTTGGATCAAATACTATTAAAATTGGTGTAAGACCAGCCTTTCGTGCTTCATATGGAAAACTCATTTCCTCCCCAAAACGTCCCTGTCCGCTCGCCGCGATTGTTACTCTTAACTTCAATTCATAAACTTCTTTTGCTTCTTCAATATAGCAATCAACCTGACGCCCTTCGTTTGTTCGATTTCCTTGTGCATCAATTCGTTTAACTGGTGAATTTCTATGTGACATCGGTTCTCCACCGAGACAACTAGCTAAAATAGGTTCAAACAAGTATCCTGTTTCCTGTGCGCTTCGATTATCAACATCGTATATAAGTTTTCTCCAAGTCATCCACGAAAACAACAATTTATCATCACAGTTGCCATACTCCAATAAGCACCTTGGCCCAATCTGCTCTGTTGTCGGAAATGACTGTGTTTTCAAAATATTGTAAAATTTGAATCTGCGCCGCCACAGTTCAGATAAATTTTTCATATATAAATATATAATATTTTCAGTATCAGTCACTCCCGAAAGTTGCAAATAACGTATAGCACCATCAACCGTTAATTCCGGGAGAGCATCAACATCTTTTCTCTCAATTTTATAAAAGTCCCTTTGAGCGATATTAAAAAATCTTTCATCAAACCATTCCGCCGCTTTCTCAAAAATATCTAAGTAAGAAATATGAACAAGTAGTGCCACATCTTTTGGTTCTAATTCAACCATTGCGCTCCCCGTTCCATGTTGTGAGAAGGTTCTATAAAATGTTCTTTGTTGACGGGTTGCTGTCATATTTATCCCTCCATTTTTGTTTGTTCATATTCTTTAGCCTGCAATTCATTTAACATCGCATATGTTCTTTTTAATGCGGGGCTCATTGCCGACGATTTCGTAACATCAAATTTTTTTAGTGATGGAATTGTTTCTCCCGGGAGATTACTGTCACACAATTTAATCTGTTTCGCCATTATCTCAGCAAATACTGGTGGAATCGCATTTCCTATTTGAAGTATTTTTTGTGCCTCCGTCCCGCAAAACTTAAAGCTATCCGGAAAAGTCTGAATTCTTGCGCATTCACGAAGTGTTAGATTTCTATTTTGTATAGGATGAACAAACTCAGATAGTGCCGCGCTCGTTATCGTCAGAGAGGGTTCACTGTATACCAATCTCTTCAACCCAGAAGGTGCTCCACCTCTTTTTTCTGATGGCATCCCATCACACACTCTTCTCGATGATCTTCGCTTAAATGATTCGTGCTGTAAATATTCCGGTAAGTCTTTCATTGATTGTCCCTGTTTCAAAGCCATCATTCGTTCTAACTGTATTCCATCCTCCTTTTTTCTAATGTGATCAATTTCAGGAATATCACACATTTCCAAATCTTTTATTGCTTCTTTTAAATGTAAACGAGGAATTTTTATATATGCATCCGGAAGCATACTCAATTGGATTGGGGAAAATTAAAATCCTTTCCTTCTCTATTTCCAACAATAATCACCCGTTTTCTTCTTTGAGGAACAGCATATTCTTGCATATAGACTTTCTTCAAATTAACAGTATACCCGATTTCAATCATTTTTTTTATACATTCAACAATATAATTTCCCTTAGCTGTTGTCAAGATCCCTCTACATTTTCCATCATAAACCATCGTGGATAAAAAATTTCGAGTGCTTGTGCATAATTTTGAATCAATTTATTTCGAGGATCATTCCAAAATCGATTTCCTGCAGTAGTAAATCCTTGACATGGCGGTCCTCCAATAATTAGATCTATCTCCCCTCTATATAATCCCAGTTCTTTCTGTAATTCTCCAAAATCGCATATTCCCAAATCTACTTTACGGCACTGACCCGGTCCAAAATTCATATTGTATGTATTGATGGCGGGTTCCGCATTCTCAAAAGCCGCAATAATATCAACTCCGGCGTTCTTAAAGCCTAATGAACAGCCGCCTGCCCCAGCAAACAAACTTATTGCCCTCCATCTTTTTTGCTGTTTTTCCATCAGCTATCTCCTATTTTATCACGCATTATCGTAGCACTAACTTTATTATATAAATTTATCTTGCCATCATCATACCATGAAGCCACAAAATTTTCAACTTAGTTTTCCCTTGTCTGCTCCATATCCAAATAACAAAATAGGACCCCATATAGAACTTAACTATATGGAGTCCTATTATTTACCAAAATATTAACCGCCCAGATATGCGCTGCGGACACGCTCGTTGGTCAGCAGCTCAGCACCGGTGCCATCCATGACCACGCGGCCCGTCTCAAGGACGTAGGCGCGGTCTGCCACGGAAAGGGCCATCTGTGCATTCTGCTCGACCAGCAGGATGGTCATGCCCTCTTTGTGGATGTTCTGGATGATGTCGAAGATCTCCTGCACCAGCAGGGGCGACAGACCCATGGAGGGCTCGTCCAGCATCAGCATGGAGGCGTTGCTCATCAGAGCACGGCCCATGGCCAGCATCTGCTGCTCGCCGCCGGACATGGTGCCGGCCAGCTGCTTGCGGCGCTCCTTCAGGCGGGGGAACAGCTCAAAGACCTTCTCCTTGTTGGGAGCGATGGTGGAAGCAGGCTGGGTATAAGCGCCCATGTCCAGATTCTCTTCCACGGTCATGTGCAGGAAGACATGACGGCCTTCCGGCACCTGTGCCAGACCGGCCTCGACGATTTTATGAGCGCGGACGCCCTTGATGCTCTTGCCCTTGTAGAGGACGTCGCCGGTCTTCGGGTGGAGCAGGCCGGAGATGGTCTTCAGGGTGGTGGACTTACCGGCACCGTTGGCACCGATGAGGGTGACGATCTCGCCCTCGTTCACCTCGAAGGAGACATCCTTGACTGCGTGGATGTTGCCATAAAAGACGTTGATATTATCAACTTTCAGCAAAGTCTGTGCCATCGTTCAGCCCTCCTTCTTGCCCAGGTAGGCTTCGATGACCTGGGGATTGTTGCGGATCTCGTCCGGCGTACCCTTGGCGATGATGCGGCCAAAGTTCAGCACGGCGATGCCTCGCAGATGCCATAACGAGGCTCATATCATGCTCGATGAGGAGGACGGCGATGTTGAACTCGTCGCGGATGCGGCGGATGGTCTCCGTCAGCTCTGCGGTCTCGGAGGGGTTCATGCCGGCGGCCGGCTCGTCCAGAAGCAGCAGCTTCGGACTGGTAGCCAGCGCGCGCATGATCTCCAGACGGCGCTGTGCGCCGTAGGGCAGGCTGCCGGCCTGTGTATCGGCGAGGTCGGCCATGTGGAAGATGTCCAGCAGCTCGAAGGCACGTTCGGTGCAGCGCTTCTCTTCCTTCCAGTAGTTGGGCAGGCGGATGAGAGAGGAGCCAGATTGTACTTCATGGACTCGTGGAGGCCCACCTTGATGTTGTCGATGACGGACAGCTCCTTGAACAGACGGATATTCTGGAACGTACGAGCCACGCCCATCCGGTTGACCTGATAGGTCTTTTTGCCGGCGGTGGGCATCCCATCGATGAGGATGGAGCCGCGGGTGGCTGGTAGACGTTGGTCAGCAGGTTGAAGACGGTGGTCTTACCGGCGCCGTTGGGGCCGATGAGCCGGTGATCTCGTTGCGGCCGATCATCAGGTTGAAGCCGTCCACGGCGGTCAGGCCGCCGAAGTCGATGCCCAGTTCACGGACGTCGAGGATGGGCTTTTTATCCTTGTCGCGGTCGGTCAGGAAGCCGCCGGAAGGGACGCTGTGTAACTTCGTCTGGAACTCATTCATGGTCTGCGCCCTCCTTGTCAGCATTCTTCTTGTGGAACAGCTCGCCGTTCATGACCTTTTCCACGATGCGGCTCATGGAGAAATCGTAGCTGCCCAGCAGTCCGCCCGGACGGAAGATCATCATCAGGATGAGCACCAGCGAGTAGATGACCATGCGGTAGCTGTCGAAGCTGCGGGTAGCCTCGGGCAGGATGGTCAGGACGGTAGCGGAGAGGATGGAGCCCAGCATGGAGCCCATGCCGCCCAGAACCACCATGACCAGGATCTCGATGGACTTCATGAAGCCGAAGGTGGAGGGGTTCAGAACGCCGATGTAGCAGGCGTACAGACCACCGGCCAGACCGGCAAAGGCAGCAGAGAAAGCGAAGGCCATGACCTTATAATAAGTAGTCTGGATGCCGCAGCTCTCGGCAGCGATCTCGTTGTCACGGATGGCGAGGACGGCGCGGCCATGGCGGCTCTTCATCATGGCATGGATGAGGAAGCAGGTGATGACCACACAGAGGAAGACATTGGCGAAGTTGGAGTACTTGGGGATGTTCTTGAGGCCCTTGGAGCCGTAGAACAGGCTGTAGCCCAGCACATCGTCGATGTTGTTCAGGGTGATGCGGATGATCTCGCCGAAGCCCAGGGTCAGGATGGCCAGATAGTCACCGGTCAGACGGAGGGCCGGGACGCCGATGAGGACGCCAAACAGGCCGGCCATCACAGCGCCCAGTGCAAGGCCGATGGCAAAGGAAACACCATCGGGCAGAGGGCTGTACTTGGTGAAGAGGCGCAGGTGTAAGCACCCACGCCATGAAACCGGCGTGGCCCAGCGGCAGCTGGCCCAGATAGCCGGTGGCCACGTTCAGGACACAGCCAGGATGATGTTGATGCCCACGGTCATGAGCACCTTGTTCTGGTAAGTGGAGAGCATGTTGCCGGTCATGTAGGAAAGGGCCAGGAACAGCAGCACCACCAGCACGGCGTTCATGAGGTAGCGCACGGGCATTTTGAGCGTTTTGCGATTTTTGTTCATCTTCATGCCCTCCTTACACCTTTTCCTGCACCTTGCGGCCAAGGAAGCCCGTGGGCTTGAACAGCAGCACGATGATGAGGATGGCGAACGTGACAGCGTCCTTCCAGGCAGACAGGCCGATGGCAGAAACGAAGCACTCGCACAGGCCGATGACGATGCCGCCGACCATTGCGCCCGGGATGGAGCCGATGCCGCCCAGAACGGCGGCGACGAAGGCTTTCAGGCCCAGCATGGAGCCCATGGTGGGGGTAGCCTGCGGGTAGGAGCAGCAGTACAGCACCGAGCCGATGCCGGCCAGTGCAGAGCCGACCGCGAAGGTAAAGGAGATGGTGCTGTTGACGTTGATGCCCATCAGGCGGGCAGCGTCCATATCCTCAGAGACGGCGCGCATGGCCTTGCCAAGCTTGGTCTTCTGGACGAGGAAGGTCAGCACCAGCATGGACAGCACGGTGACCACCAGCGTGATGATGGAGGTCAGGCCCAGAGGCACTTTGCCAGATAGAAGGTCTTGTTGTCGTAGTAAGACGGGATGACCTTTGCGCCCGAGCCCATGACCAGCTCAGCCGTGTACTCGAGGAAGAACGACACGCCGATGGCCGTGATGAGCAGAGAGATACGGGGTGCGCTGCGCAGCGGGGTGTAGGCGATCTTTTCGATGACCACGCCCAGCAGCGTACAGGTGAGGATGGTGGCACAGACCGCCGTGACCGGGCCGAGGCCCAGCTGGTTCATGACGAACCAGGACATGTACGCGCCCACCATGATGACGTCGCCGTGGGCAAAGTTCAGCAGCAGGATGATGCCGTACACCATGCTGTAGCCCAGTGCGATCAGTGCATAGATGCTGCCCAGCGACAAGCCGTTGATGAGCTGGCTGAAAAACACTGTCATGGATGGATACTTCCTTTCTTTCCGGCGCTGTTGCACGCCTTATGTGGGGATACACTTTTTTACCAAAAAGGCGGAGAGCACCGGGGCAATACTGTTCCGGCGTTCTCCGCAGTCGGGTCAATTTACGATCATTCGGATCTCAGCGGCGCTTCCATCACCGGTCGGTGGAAGAAAGCTGGGATCAGAACATTTCCTTCAGCACCGGCTTGCCGTCCACATAGGTCAGGATAGCAGTCTGCTTGACGGGGTCGTGATGCTCGTCGAAGGTGAAGGTGCCGGTGATGCCGTCGATGGTGCCGGAGGCAATGGCATCGATGACAGCCTGCTTGTAATCGTCGGTGCCAGCCTCGAGACCGGCATCCTCAGCAGCCTGCAGGCCGTAGACGACGGTCTTTGCTGCATCGTAGCCCAGAGGAGAGAAGCCGTTGGGGTACTCCTGACCGTACTCTGCCTTGTAGCATCCTCAAACTCGGAGTTGGAGCCTTTGCGTAGTTCGCGCAGAAGTAAGTGTCCTTCAGCTGATCGTTGGTGGCGTAGCCTTCCAGACCATCCCAGCCGTCGCCGCCCAGGAACGGAACGGTCAGGCCGACGCTCTCAGCCTGAGACAGGATCTGGCCCACTTCCTCGTAGTAGTTGGGGCAGAAGACGGTCTCGGGGTCCTTGCCGAGGATGGTGGTCAGCTGAGTCTTGAAGTCCACATCGCCCTCAGAGTAGCTCTCCTGATCAACGATGGTGCCGCCCAGAGACTCGAACTCGTTGACGAAGTTCTCTGCCAGGCCCTCGTTATAGTCTGCGCCTTTCTTGAAGATGACGGCTGCCTTGGTGTAGCCCAGCTTCTGGTATGCGTAGTCAGCCATCTTGATGCCCTGGAACGGGTCGGTGAAGGTGGCGCGGAAGACGTTTGCGTTCACGGTGTCGGTCTCGGCATCGTAGGTGACAGCCTCAGCGGTAGCGGAAGCGGTGACCATGGGCATATTGTAGTCTGCGCTCTCAGCAACGACTGCCAGAGTCGGGGTGGTGGTAACGTCGCCGATCAGAGCGGTCATTCCCTCGTCCACCATCTTGGTGAAGCAGTTGACAGCCTGCGTAGCGTCGCCCTGCTCGTCCTCGGTGAGGATCTCGATCTGCTTGCCGTTGATGCCGCCGTTGGCGTTGACCTGCTTCAGGTACAGGGCAGCACCGTTGACAACCGCCTGACCGTAAACGGAGACGTTGCCGCTCAGGGGGCCCATAACGCCGACCTTGATGGTGTCGCCGGAAGCTGCAGCTGCGGTAGAACCGGCAGCGGAAGCTGCGGTGCTGGAAGAGCCGCCGCAGGCAGTCAGAACACCGGCAGCAGCCACGACACCGGCAGCAGCCAGAAAGCTACGACGAGAGATCATGTTTTTCATAAGTCTATATCCTCCTGCTATTTGGAAGCGTTCGTGTTATTTGCAGCCCTCGCGCACGGCCCATGAGCCAGTGTCCCGAAAAGCTGTTAAGGAAGCAGCTCTCTCTTCCCTCAAAGCAGCTCTGCTTCCTTGAGTCTTATTATAAGCACTTCGGTGCAAGTCCGCAATTCACAAATCGTCCATAGTTTGGGAGGGGTTTCAGGCAAAACTTGCTATTTTTAACAAAATCAAGCGTCGATTTTTGGTTACTTTTTCAAATTGTTCACCTGAGAAAAACAGAACATGAAATTGATTCACAAGTAACAAAAAAATGACACAACTTTCCTCCCCTGAAGTTTGCTATCGCTAACATCCATGCATTCTCTTGCATCCCGGGCCGAATCATGGTAGGATAATATCGGTTAGTTAGCGTATACTATCCAAATGAGAAGAGCGCATCCATTCCTATTATATATGGAGGTACAAATCATGAACTATCTTGAGATCGTAGACGTTCAGGGCCGTGAGATCCTGGACTCCCGCGGCAACCCCACTGTTGAGGCTGAGATCACCCTCGCCGACGGCACCGTGGCCCGGGGCTGCGCACCGTCCGGCGCATCCACCGGCGAGTTCGAAGCGCTGGAGCTGCGCGACGGCGACAAGGGCCGCTATCTGGGCAAGGGCGTCACCAAGGCTGTGGAGAACATCAACACCGTCATCGCTGATGCCGTCATCGGCATGGATGCTTCCGACATCTACGCCATCGACAAGGCTATGATCGACGCCGACGGCACCAAGGACAAGTCCAAGCTGGGCGCAAACGCCATTCTGGCTGTTCCATCGCTGCCTGCCGCGCTGCTGCCACTTCGCTGGACATGCCCCTCTACCGCTTCCTCGGCGGCGTGAACGGCAACCGCCTGCCCGTCCCCATGATGAACATCCTGAACGGCGGCGCACACGCCACCAACACCGTGGACACCCAGGAGTTCATGATCATGCCCGTGGGCGCACCTTCCTTTAAGGAGGGCCTGCGCTGGTGCGCTGAGGTCTTCCACGCTCTGGCTTCCATCCTGAAGGCAAAGGGTCTGGCTACCTCCGTCGGCGACGAGGGCGGTTTCGCTCCCAACCTGTCCAGCGACGAGGAGACCATTGAGACCATTCTGGCCGCCATCGAGAAGGCCGGTTATCTTCCGGCAGGGACTTCATGCTGCCATGGACGCTGCTTCCTCCGAGTGGAAGAGCCCCAAGGCAAGGGCTTCTACAAGCTGCCCAAGGCCGGCACCGAGTTTACCTCCAGTGAGCTCATCGCACACTGGAAGAAGCTGGTGGAAAAGTACCCCATCATCTCCATCGAGGACGGTCTGGACGAAGAGGACTGGGAAGGCTGGCAGGAGATGACCCGCGAGCTGGGCGGCAAGGTCCAGCTGGTTGGCGACGACCTGTTCGTCACCAACACCGAGCGTCTGGCCAAGGGCATCCAGCTGGGTGCCGGCAACGCCATCCTCATCAAGCTGAACCAGATCGGCTCCGTATCTGAGACTCTGGAAGCCATCAAGATGGCTCACAAGGCCGGCTATACCGCCATCAGCTCTCACCGCTCCGGCGAGACCGAGGACACCACCATCGCCGACCTGGCCGTGGCCCTGAACACCTGCCAGATCAAGACCGGCGCCCCCAGCCGCACCGAGCGTGTGGCAAAGTACAACCAGCTGCTGCGCATTGAGGAGCAGCTGGGCGGCAGCGCCGTCTACCCCGGCATGGCTGCCTTCAACGTGAAGCGCTAACTCAGACTCTGCGACAGGAGCGCCAGTCCCGGCTTTGCCGGAGCTGGCGCTCTTTTTTGTCATTTCCATGTCAATTTGTCTAAAGTATACAAGAAAAAACATCAAAACTCAGCAAATCGACTATTGCCAATTCGCAACTGATATATTAGAATATAAGTGAGAGAGCGAGGCACTCCTGCCGCGCATAAACGCAAAGCAATATGAACGGAGGACATCCACTATGCCTATGAAAATGGGTTGGCGCTGGTATGGCGAGGGCAACGACCCCGTCACCCTCAGCGACATCAAGCAGATCCCCGGCGTGACCAGCATCGTCTGGGCGCTGCACAACAAGATGCCCGGCGAGATCTGGGAGATCGACGAGATCCAGAAGGTCGCAGACCAGATCCACGCTTACGGCTTCGACATGGACGTTGTCGAGTCTGTCAACGTCCACGACGACATCAAGATCGGCCTGCCCACCCGCGATCAGTACATCGAGAACTACAAGCAGTGCATCCGCAACCTGTCCAAGTTCGGTGTCAAGGTCATCTGCTACAACTTCATGCCCATCTTCGACTGGACCCGCACCGACCTGTTCCACCCCGTCGGCGACGGCTCCACCGCACTGTTCTACGAGAAGGACAAGATCAAGGGCGACTACAAGTCCATGGCCGAGTACATCATGTCCTTCACCGAGAAGTACAACATGACCTTCCCCGGCTGGGAGCCGGAGCGGATGGCAAAGCTGGACGAGCTGTTCAAGGCCTACGCCCCTGTCACCAAGGAAAAGCTCTGGGAGAACCTGAAGTACTTCCTCGAAGCCCTGATGCCCACCTGCCGCGAGTGCGACATCAAGATGGCCATCCACATGGACGATCCCCCTTGGGACATCTTCGGCCTGCCCCGCCTGCTGGTGGATGCTGAGAGCATCGACCGCTTCCTGAGCATGGTGGACGACGAGTACAACTGCCTGACCCTCTGCTCCGGCAGCCTGAACGCCAACCCCAACAACAATGTGGCTGAGATCGTCCGCAAGCACTGCGACCGCATCGCATTCGCACACATCCGCAACATCCATCACTTCCCCAACGGCGACTTCTCCGAGGCTGCCCACCGCGACTGCTGCGGCGAGACCGGCATCATCGAGATCCTGCGCGCCTACCATGACTGCGGCTTCGAGGGCTACATCCGCCCCGACCATGGCCGTCAGCTGTGGGAGGAAGGCCCCGGCAGCTGCCGCCCCGGCTACGGCAAGTATGACCGTGCGCTGGGCATCCAGTATATGCTGGGCGTCTGGGACCTGCTGGACCGTCTGGACGAAGAGAAGAAGAAGGGCTGATCTATCATGAAGCTGACTGATATTAAGAACGGCAATCTGTCCGCCGAGTGGGCAGAAAAGGGCTACGAGCTGCCCAAGTTCGACGTTGAGGCCGTCAAGGCCAAGACCCACGCAGAACCCACCTGGGTCCACTTCGGCGCCGGCAACATCTTCCGCGCATTCCCGGCTGCATCCTGAACGACGCCTGAACAGCGGCAAGTATGACCGCGGCGTCATCGTGGCCGAGAGCTTCGACTACGAGATCATCGACAAGGCTTATCAGCCCTACGACAACCTGAGCCTGCTGGTCTGCCTGAAGTCCACCGGCGACATCGAGAAGAAGGTCATCGCCTCCGTCACCGAGAGCCTGAAGGCTGACTACTCCTTCGGCGCTGACTGGCTCGTCTGGTCGAGATCTTCCAGGCACCCAGCCTGCAGATGATCTCCTTCACCATCACCGAGAAGGGCTACGGCGTCGCTCCTGCTGACCTCGAGTGCGGCCTGACCCCCGTTCTGGCTATGGGCAAGGTCACTGCTTTGCTCTACGAGCGCTTCAAGGCCGTGCTCTGCCCCTGACCGTCCAGAGCATGGACAACTGCTCTCACAACGGCGATAAGGTCAAGGCCGCAGTCTTTGCCTACGCTTCCAAGTGGGTCGAGCAGGGCCTGGTCCCCGCCGAGTTCCTGGCCTACGTCAAGGACGAGACCAAGATCACCTTCCCCTGGAGCATGATCGACAAGATCACTCCCCGCCCGGATGCCAAGGTCCAGAAGATGCTGGCTGACGACGGTTTTGAGGACAACTACACCATCGTCACCGAGAAGCACACCTTCACCGCTCCCTTCGTCAACGCCGAGGAGACCCAGTACCTCTGCATCGAGGACCACTACACCAATGGCCGTCCTCCGCTGGAGCTGGGCGGTGTCCTCTACTGCGACCGCGAGACCGTCGATAAGATCGAGAAGATGAAGGTCTGCACCTGCCTCAACCCCCTGCACACCGCCATGTCCATCTACGGCTGCATGCTGGGCTACACCCTCATCTCCGCTGAGATGGCTGATGAGGATCTGCGCAGCTTCATCCAGAAGATCGGCTACATCGAGGCGATGCCCGTCGTCGTTGACCCCGGCGTTCTGAACCCCTACGAGTTCATCGGCGCTGTCATCAATCGCCGTCTGCCCAACCCCTTTATGCCCGACGCTCCTCAGCGTATCGCCACCGATACCTCCCAGAAGCTGGCGATCCGCTTCGGCGAGACCATCAAGGCTTACGAGGCGCGCGGTCTGGACAAGTCCAATCTCGTGCTGATCCCACTGGTGCTGGCAGGCTATGCCCGCTACCTGACCGGTCTGGACGACAACTGCCAGCCCTTCGAGATCTCCACTGACCCGCTGCTGGCTGAGCTGCAAGCCATCGTGGCTCCCCTGAAGGTGGAAGCTGGCGAGCAGGACTTCTCCTGCCTGAAGGCTCTGTACAGCCGCACCGATGTCTTCGGCGTGGACCTGTACGCCGTCGGTCTGGGCGAGAAGATCGAGTCTATGGCCAAGGAGCTGTTCGCAGGCCCCGGCGCTGTCCGCGCTACCCTGCACAAGTACGTCAAGGCCCGCTGATCTAAGCGTTCCTTGACTTCACAAGCCATTTCCGCACCCATGCTGCGTTTTGCTTTGCCGCAGCATGGGTTTTTATTATGTCTTTTTCCGGCACAGGAAAAGCCGCCGGGCCTTGCGGCCCGACGGGCTTTTCTTATGATAGGAGGATCAAAAATGATCGTAGACTATCTTATTCAGTTCAGGATGGTCTGCTCGGTCTCGACGTCGAACAGGTGGACCTTGTGGGGATCGAAGGCAACGCGGACGGTGTCTCCGTTGCGAGCCTTGGAGGTGGGAGCGACGCGGGCGGTCATCTTGTTGCCCTTGTACTCCAGGTACAGGTAGATCTCAGCGCCATCATCTCAGAGACATCGACCTTAGCATCCAGCTGGCAGTCGGTGTGCTTTGCCATGAACTCGGGCTCATCGTCGATGTCCTCGGGACGGATGCCCATCTTGACCTTCTTGCCGACGTAGGATCCAGCTTGCCGTCAGCGGTCTTCTCCTTGGGCAGGGGGATGAGGTCGCCGCCCAGATCGACGCTGTACTGGTCGCCCTTCTTGACGATGGTGCCGTCCAGGAAGTTCATCTGGGGGCTGCCGATGAAGCCTGCGACGAACATGTTGCAGGGCATATCGTACAGGTTCTGCGGGGTATCGACCTGCTGGATGATGCCGTCCTTCATGACAACGATACGGTCGCCCATGGTCATAGCCTCGGTCTGGTCGTGGGTAACGTAGATGAAGGTGGTAGCCAGCTTCTTGTGCAGCTTGATGATCTCGGTGCGCATGGAGGTACGCAGCTTAGCGTCCAGGTTGGACAGAGGCTCGTCCAGCAGGAAGACTGCGGGTTACGAACCATTGCACGACCCAGAGCGACACGCTGGCGCTGACCACCGGACAGAGCTTGGGCTTGCGGTCCAGCAGGTGCTCGATCTCCAGGATCTTAGCAGCCTCGTGGACGCGGCGGTCGATCTCGTCCTTCGGGGTCTTGCGCAGTTCCAGACCGAAAGCGATGTTCTTGTAGACGGTCATATGGGGGTACAGAGCGTAGCTCTGGAAGACCATGGCGATGTCGCGGTCCTTCGGGGGAACGTCGTTGATGAGGCGGCCGCCGATGTACATCTCGCCCTTGGAGATCTCCTCCAGACCGGCGATCATGCGCAGGGTGGTGGACTTACCACAGCCAGAGGGGCCGACAAAGATGATGAATTCCTTGTCCTGGATCTCCAGGTTGAAATCGGTGACGGAAGGAGCCGTAGCACCGGGGTAGATCTTGTAGATATGCTGGCAGCTGATAGAAGCCATAAAGCTTTTTCCTCCATTGATGTTGTTGCACTCAAAGGCTCAGCTTGACGATGAGCCGTTTCATTGCTATTATAATAGCAGATTATTTTGTGTTATAAAATAGCATTTTATTGATTTGAGGTGTCAGATATTGATTTACTCTCCCAGCACGACTGCCGCCCTCGGCATCGTGGAGGATGCCCAGCCGGAAGAGCCCCTCACCCTGCGGGGCGAAGGACTCTGGGTCTGCCTCATTTCCAGCGGAAAATGTGTCGTCTCGCTGTCCGATCTCGAACTGATTCCGGCAGGCTCTGCCCTGTTGCTGCCGCCCCAGAATGCCGCAGCGGGCCATCTCGTGCTGAGCCGGGGGCCGCTGACCCTCGCGCCGGAAAACGAGTGCCATCTGCTCTGCGTCCAGCTCACCGGCAGGCAGCGGAACAGTTCCTCGCAGGGCTTTCCGAAATGCCCTTCCTTGCCCGGGGCGAGACCTGCCCGGCGGCGGCAGAGCTGATGGGGCGCCTTGCCG
>ENA-OQAA01000939-OQAA01000939.1-human-gut-metagenome-genome-assembly--contig:-NODE-939-length-17211-cov-2.333997_pt1 | contig 17211 bp, 28 predicted proteins | sample MGYA00242489_ERZ504515 | MGnify/ENA primary metagenome ERZ504515 (study PRJEB26092, sample SAMD00036237) | human gut metagenome | host: Homo sapiens | study: EMG produced TPA metagenomics assembly of... | reverse complement strand
AGATAATCTAAATGCCGTTGCCCCCAGATGCCTATTGCCTGTTCTTCTTCGGCGGGTACAGTTAAGCACGGTATCAAATAATCCCCTTGCCTTTCGTATTTGCCGCCCAGTTCCTCAAATAATGATTGATCGCAGAGCTGTTAATGAATATCTTACTCTGATTGGAGAAAAAGAATTGCCCCTAAATTTTTTTGAAATAATTGACATTGAAGACCGATTTCCGGTTGAAAGAGTAAATAAACTATTGAATGGGAAAGAATAATAAATCTTGAATTTGCAAAGGAGACCAGTTATGAAAAAAACTAATAAATATAATGGAATGATATATGGGATGTGCATCGGTGTAGGTGTAGGAACTGCATTAGGCGTGGTATTCAATCATACTATATTAGGATTAGCTATAGGACTGGGAGTGGGAATGTTTGTTGGGAGTCTTTTTACTAATAAACATGATGATGATATAGAGTAGTAAGCGAAAATAAAATTCCAGTTTGACAATTTTATATCTACACACAAAGCAGTTAACCTTAGGATTATTAGAAATTTATAGTGGTAGTGGAACAAATGTTAAGGTTAGTTAATTTTGTCGTAAAGTGATAATACTCCAAGTATTTTATCCAATTTAACAAGGATTTCATCGAGAGGCTTTCTTGTAGTTGCTTCATATTGTGTAATTCTGATATCAGTAGAATCTTCGGGGAAGCCAAGTGCGATACCAAGTTCTTTTTGTGTGAGATGATTTTTCTGTCTCAAATGATTTAATTTTCTTCCAAATGTAATCATAGTAGTTATTCCTTTCTGCAAGTTATTTTGAGTGTGTGAGGTGTCGAATCATAAATTATTCGGCACCTCTGGTTTTATGATCTTTATTCCCCGGTACTTCCAAAAGCCCCGATATCTCTTGCTTCTCCGAGATCCAGAACAAAGTCGGCGATTAGAACCGGAGTGATAACCAGTTGCCTACACGGGTATCTTTGCGGAGTATTTGGGATTCTGAACTAACATTACTGATGATGGCATGAATTTCTCCTCGATATCCGGAATCAATAGGCGGAAGTTCGCAGACCAACCCTTTTGCTGCCATGCTGCTTCTTGGAAAAACATAACCGGCATATCCATCTGGAATCATGAGACCAAATCCTAATGGGATTCTTGCAATCTCTCCTGGTTTTAATGTGTAGTCATAAGGCATATATACATCGGCCCCGGCATCGTTTTCATGAGGTCGGAAAGGATAATGATCTTTCTCTAACCCAAAGTCGATCAATTTAATTTTCATAAACAGTTTCCCTCCCTTCTACGAGCAGAGGATAATCTGCTCTCATTATTTCTAATGGTAGACCATTCTTTTGGGATAGGAATTCCACAGGACATAGCACCTTCTTCACAACATCCCCTCTGGCAGAAAGGACCGGTCAGCTTCGGTGAAAATAACACCGGATCAAATTCATATAATTTCTGCCAGATGTCCAACATTACAATTCTTGTTTCGTCGGTATTTCTCCTGCAGATTCGCTGACTGATCATATGTTTCCACTCATAAGGTGTAGCGCAGATAATCAGAATATTTCTTAAAGCATGAGGGAGGGCATATCCTGCAGAATCATGATGAAATCCCACAGAGCACAATTCCTGATAACATCTGAGATCCGATAAGCAGCTTTTCAGATAGAGATCAATGTATCTCTGTTCGGAAAAAAGGATTTCATATGGGATCGTAAATGCAGCTTTTTCTGAATAGTTGCTATATTGCAGAGATGCACTCATGAATTTTACTTCGTTTTGATGACGAGTAATCTGTGCAAGAAAACGTCTGCTTGCCCCCACAATCGCAACAGTGATCACCGTAAATTTCTGTACGGTTGGATGAGGAAGACTGGCAATCCGATCTACGGTTTTATCTGTAAAAGATTTCTGATAAAGAGCCATAAGATCATCCATGTTTTGAATGGAATGCCCCTGTTGGGTAAGCCTTGCTGCGAATACCATGTTCTGAGCTGCTTCTTGAATGGTATAACTATTTAAAATCTTTGTCTCAATGTGATCCATAGGCTTGTTCCTCCTTTATCAATGCTTTCAGTAGAATGAGATAGTTGATGCAGTCTGTGATCTTCTCATCCCATTGTTCTAAGTCAAATTGGAGCAGCGAAGAGTAACACATGTCATAGAGAGATACGACATGCTTCGACATCATTCCGGCCAGAGCAGCCTTAGGTGTGCATCCCTGTAATGAGGCAGCGATTTTAAACGCACTCAGGCGGTCAATGCGGTCTCCGGTGTATTCTTTCTTCTTGTGTGCCAGGACATCGGCACATTTTCGATATTGTTGTTCAAGGACAACATTAAATTCATTTTGTGTCATATTGTAATTCCTCCTTCGTAAAATGATTTATAATTCGGGTTCCTGTGTCTTTTGCTTTTTCGGAACCTGGTTGTGGAGAATTGCTTCCACATTTTTGTCTACGGTTCTTAAATCTTGTGTCAGATCCTTTAGAGATCGGATGGATGATTTTTGCTGGTCGATCTGTTCCTGCAAGCTGTTTTTTTGTTCCTTCAATGTTTTGATAGGAAGCATCTTTCCATCGGGATAAAAAGATTTCAGCCAGTCACGGGCTTCTTCATATGCCTGAATTTCAGCGGTGTGTTCCTTTCGGAATCTGCCTTTGTTTTTCGCCTTTAAAAATTCGGTATAGATTGCTTTCTGTGAAAAATATTGTCCGGTGTAATGGATCTGACGGTTGATGTTTTTCAAATCTGCATTCATTTTCATTAGCTGATCTGTTGCCTGATCTAACTGTTTTTGAGATTCGGAAAAGGCATTTTTTAATTCGATTTGGGTATTGTATCCATTGTTCTTGCACATAGATAATGGTATTTGCCATTTCTTGAAGATTGGATATTTTTACCCGATGAGCATATCCGGGACTTTGCATTGCTTTCACATTTTTCTGAAGATCTACTACCAACCGTAAATGCGATCTGACATAAAGAATGGTTATCGGATCTTTTCGTAAGAAGAGCTGTTCTAAATGTTCTTTGCCGTATTGAGTTCCCAAAGCCTTCTCTGTAATCCGTTTGTTCCGATCCGGATGGAGATAACGATATCTTCCTCTTTCTTCAATGACGGAAATCTGATATTTTTCAAAAAGAAGAGATTGAAATTCTTGAAAGCTTTTAGAATGCGAGCTGCATTCTTCGATGGCATTTCGGAGTTCCTGCTTCTGCGTCTGAAACATTGTGGCATTTGGTTTCAATCCATCTGCAATGATTTTTTTGTTGGTCTCTTCTAATTTTTTCTGCCCGGATTTTTGGGCCATATATTCAGCCTGTGTGATCTTTGTTTCAGCCGGAGAGAGAAGATCAACCTGATGAAGTCCCTCCTGGATGCACATATCCATAATTTCCTTTTTGAAATAATTCAGGAATTTATTTGTGGATCGGTGTTTGTATCCGGCAATTTCTTCATGGGGCTTATCCATGTAACGTTGCCTTCTGACAGCTTCCTTACGGACGCTGTTGATCACAATATGCGTATGGATATTGCCGGAACCATTGTGACCATCGGTATGTGTCACGATAAGAGCCTGATATCCCGGAAATATTTTTTTGGCAAGGTCTAAAGATAGAGCCTGTGCTTTTTCTCCCGTCAGATCACATTCAATAGCATCAGCAGGATCATAACTGATGATATAGTGATGACTTTTGATTTCAGATGATTTTTTGTTTTTATGAAATTTCGCATTTGTCAGACTACACTCCTTGTCAAAAGACATCGGATCACAGTTGAGACCATCCATGTAGAACTCATCTCTTAAAAGACTTCGCCCCATTTCATCTTTTATCTTTTTTCCAGTGCTCTCATCATGTTGGAAAAGCAGATAATCAATGGCATTTGAATAGTTGGCATTTCTACTTTTGATGTGTTTTAGTATTGCCATGAAAATCACCTGCCATTTCTAACACTTTTTTTTCGCAAGAGGAAGAGGTCGGAGATACATTGATGGATTTCATTTTCCATAGCCTGGGAATGAGTTCCACCGGTATTAAAATACTTGGCGATCTGGTTCAGATTGGAACCGATTTTACCGTATTGCCCGACCAGCTCCCGAAGTACTTTGATGTCTGCGACAACTTCATAATGAATTTGAATTGGTCTATTTAGGAACAATCTTCGTAGATATTCTGAACGAGAGATTCCCACAGAGCTTGCGGCCTGATTTAATATTTCCAATTCAATGTCTGTAAGTTTCAGACAGATTATGTTTCGATGCTTCAATTCCTTTGATTTTTCTTTTGGTGGCATACTCCTCCTTCCTTTCTAAACTGTGACATCGAATAGTGTTACAGTTCACTAATTTTTATCGGCTGTCCCTTCCGATAGAGAATTAGTGCAGTATCCATTTTTGTGGATACTGACTGCATCTTTGATGCAAAAGCGAGGGTATGGGGAAACGTAATCCCCATCAAGATACCTAACCCGGGGATAAGACCGTTCTCATAAAATGAGGATACGGTATTACCCGGGTGGATCTTGCTCTTGAAAGATTAACCCTCTCATATAACGAAAGGCTCAGGGCAGAAAATACAGGGTGAGATAGAAAAAAAAGTAAAAAAAACTGCTATACTACAATTCAGAACAAAGCAAAAAAAACGATTTTGAGAATAGAGGTATGAAGAAAATGGTAAAACCAATTATGAAAGATATATTTTTTCTGGGACAAAAATCTGAACCGGCAACAAAAGCCGATCTTCAAGTTGGAAAAGATTTAATGGATACGTTAGCTGCGAACCGTGAGGGATGTGTTGGAATGGCAGCGAATATGATCGGTGTGAAAAAAAGTGTCATTATTGTAAATATGGGATTCGTAGATGTGGTAATGTTTAATCCTGTATTGGTAAGAAAAGAATCACCTTATGAAACTGAAGAAGGATGCTTATCTCTTACAGGAGTGCGTAAGACAACGAGATATCAGATGATAGAAGTTGAATATCTGGATATGAATTGGAAGAAACAGAATTTGAAACTTGACGGTTGGACCGCACAGATTTGTCAGCATGAGCTGGATCATTTGGAAGGCATACTGATTTAAGCAGAGAGAAATTTACAGGAGTGATACTTTATGGGAACGGAAAGAACAGATGAATTATATAAGGTTTTACTTACCAAAGGATATCCGAAAGAACTTTGTGCAGAAATAGCCTATAAGAATCTGAATACAGATTATACAGCGACCAGGATGTTGGGATACTTGTATCGTTACACAGAGCCCAGATTGGAAGATGTGATAGATGAAATGATTGCAATCCTAAGTGACCGGGAAGAAATCATAAAGAAAAAAGAAATGGAGCAGGCGCAGGCTGTTATAAATGAGATTTATAGAAATGGATTATAAATTTTTTTAGTCACCCTGTAAAAATCCTCTTTTTCCTTTCGTTATATAGAAGGATCTTTTTCCTTCCTATATGTATGAAAGAAGAAAGAGGGTTTTTTATATGTCAGAAAAAAGATGTTATACCGTAAAAGAGATTCAGGAAATTTTAGATGTAAGCCGCCCGACAGTCTATGCATTATTAAAGAAAAAAGAGTTCCGATGGATCCAGTTGGATGGAGGAAAGTATAGAATTTCAAAAAAGAGTTTTGATGACTGGCTTGATAAACAGCCGGAGTAAAAAATCTGGGATGTTGGTTGAGAGAAAAAGTCGCAATCGACATCCTAATTTTTTATTTGAAAATGATGTATGATGCAGAAAAGAAAGGAGAGTTGATCAGATGAATCAAGTTGTTATAGAAGAAACTTCGTTTGAAGAAGTGCTTTCAGAAATAGAGGAGAACAGTAAATACAAACGACTTCCTCCAAAGGAAAAAACCTGGATGACAGTTCCAGAGATTGGAAATCTTTTGGGACTAAAGAAGACAGGCAGATACTGGCTGGTTCAGAAAAATTATTTTGAATGCAGAGAAATCGCAGGACAGATGCGAGTGAATATTGCGAGCTTTGAGAAATGGTATGCAAACCAGGTGAAGTATCATAAAGTGAACGGGGAAGAACCGGGGAAAAACCTAAAAAAATGGTCTTATTCCATATCAGAAGTTGCCAAGATGTTGGGGATTAGTGAAACTACGGTTTATGATCTGATTAGACGTGACGGTATAAAAACAGTTACTGTTGATTACTGGATCAGGATTCCGGAAAAAATCTTTTTCAGGAATGGTATGAGAAGCAATCGAAATATCGCACACAGAAAGACAGGGAAAAGGACAAGGAGCTGGAAGGAGCAACAATTACCATGCCAGAAATGGCAAGGCTTCTGGGAATTCCAAGACGTCAGGTATATGAGATTTTGAAGAATTCTAAATACAGCCATTTTTTGAAACGATTGAAATTGCAGAGAAGAAAAGAATTACAAAAGAGAGCTTTCAGAAATTTTAGATGGACAAGATCATTATAAATTGGATCCGGCCAACGATTATGAAGAGTTGTCAATGGAACAAAATTTTAGTTTGGCAAATTACAGGCGAAAGAAATTAGCCAAAACCGGAGATCGTAGTAAGAATGGAAATCTGAGTTATCTGACATTTGATGAGGCAGCGTTTCTTGCAAAGGTCAGTAGAGGGATGATTTACAAATGGATGGATGATGGGAAATTTTCAGCAGTGAAGATTGGAAACATATCCAGAGTAAAAAGAGATGAATTTGAAGCTTGGTTGGAAGAAAGGAAAGGGAATTAGCATGGCATCGATCAGAGAACGAAACGGAAAATTTAATGTGATCTATAACTATAAGGATGATTCCGGTAAACGGAGACAGAAGTGGGAAACATATGATACAAAAGCAGAAGCAAAGAAGCGAAAAAAGAGAAATCGAAATATAAACAGGAAATGGGCGCACTTGTTGTGAGAAAGTGCAATACATTGTCGGATCTGCTCACGGAATACGTTTCTTTGTATGGAAAAGAAAAATGGGCATTATCCACTTATGAAGGGAATGTAGGCTGATCAGAAATTATATTGAGCCTATGGTTGGCTCTGTGAAACTTTCGGAGATTAACACCCGCTTTATGGAAAAATATTATCAGGGATTGCTACAGACAAAAGCAGTCGGAAATCCGGTGAAGGGGAATAAGAAAAATGAATTTGTTTCTGCGAGTACTGTCAGAGAAATCCACAAGCTGCTCCGTAATTGTTTTGAGCAGGCAATCAAATGGGAGATGATAGAAAAAATCCGTGCACCTATGCAACGGTGCCGAAACATAAATCACAGAAACGGGAAATCTGGACAGCAGAAACCTTGATGTATGCAATGGATGTCTGTGAAGACGAACGGCTGAAGCTGGCAATCAATCTGTCATTTTCCTGTTCCCTACGATTAGGGGAAGTGCTTGGTTTGACCTGGGATTGTGTAGATATTTCTCCGGAAGCAATCGAAGAGAATCGTGCATACGTTTATATCAATAAAGAAACACAACGGGTAACAAAGGAAACTCTGAAAAATCTGGAAGGGAAAGATGTGTTGCTGGTATTTCCTTCGCAACATAAAACCAACAAAACTGTTCAGATTTTAAAAACACCAAAAACAGAAAGCAGTATCCGTAAGGTATTTCTTCCCAAAAGCGTTGCTAATATGTTGGTTGAGTGGAAAGCGGAGCAGGACGAAGTAAAAGAAGTCTTAGGTGAGGAATATATAGATTATAATTTGGTGATGGCAACGACATTTGGAAATCCCATTGGTACCGGAGCAATCCGGGGACAATTAAATAAACTGATCGAAGAATATATCTTCCGCCGGTTCGTCTTTCATTAGTTTGAGACATAGCAGCGTGACATATAAATTAAAACTGAATGGCGGAGATATCAAAGCGGTTCAAGGGGATTCCGGGCATTCACAAGTGGATATGGTAACAGATGTGTATTCCCATATTATTGATGAGGATCGAAGACGAAATGCAGAATTATTCGAGGAAGCGTTCTATGAGAAGAAAAACCTGGATCCAAAGATGCGAGAGGAAACCACAACTCAGACAGTAGATGTGCCGGATGATGTGGATGCAGAGCTGCTTGCAAAAGTATTGGCAAATCCGGAAATGAAAGCACTATTGGCTTCGTTGGCAAAGGCGATGAAGTAATGAAAAATAGTGAAATTTTAGTGGAAAATTCGATGTGCAGAATTTTCAGCAAGTTAAAATATAAAACAGCAGTTTTATCCAACTATTGAAAGTTTCATCCAAAATGGGGTATAATATGGACGAAAGAACAAAGGAATGGATGATAAACCTAAGGAAGGTAGGTGTAGAGGTGAGAAGTTTGATTATATGAAATTAGCAGATAGATTGTGGGATGGAGAAGTCGTGTCATATATTGCAAAAATTCATGAATGTAAAGGGCGTCAGGAATTATTTACAAGGCAGAAGCCGGTTGAACTGGAGCGTTTGATAGAAATTGCACGTGTACAGAGTACAGAGGCATCAAATAAAATAGAAGGTATTGTTACAACAAGTACACGTATTAAACAGCTTATGAATGAGAAAACAACACCTAAATCACGAGATGAAAGTGAAATTGTTGGATATCGTGATGTACTTAATACCATTCATGAGAGTCATGATTTCATACCAATTAGAACAGCATATATTTTACAATTACATCGTGATTTGTTAAAACATGCAGGTCTTTCCTATGGAGGTCAATTTAAGAATACACAGAATTATATCAATGAGACAAAGGCTGATGGAACAGTAGTAACAAGATTTATTCCGTTGTCACCGTATGAAACGGAACAGGCAATAGAGGCAATTTGTGAAAGTTATAGAAGAACATTGGCAATGGAAACGGTTGATCCGTTGATTTTAATTCCAACATTTATTTCTGACTTCCTTTGTATCCATCCATTCAATGATGGAAACGGAAGAATGAGCAGATTACTGACTTTATTGCTTCTGTATCAAAATGGATATGAAGTTGGAAAGTATATCAGTATAGAGAAGCAGATTGAAAAAACCAAAGATGCGTATTACGATGTATTGGAACGAATTGATTATGGATGGCACGAGGAAGAGAATGATCCAACTCCTTTTATTAAGTATATGCTTCAGGTAATTCTCGCTTGTTACAAAGAATTTGAAGAGCGAGTTGGATTGATGTCAGAAAAAAATAGAAGTACGGTATATGATGTTGTTAAAAATTATGTAACTGAAAAAATAGGTAAATTTACTGGTGCGGAGGTTATCGCAGCATGCCCGATTGGTAGTCGATCAGCTGTTTTAAATGCATTGAATAAGCTTACAAAAGAAGAGATAATTGTAAAGTGCGGTTCAGGGAGGGGAACGTTCTATGTACGGAAAGATGCTATGGAAAATGAGAACCTTCCCCAATAGAGGTGATATTATTCATAATATGTTGGAATATGTTGATAATTGCTGGAGAGTATGTTTAAATCAGGTAAATGCCCGAAAAGTCTTAATGAAAATCACAATATACGAAAAAAAGGAAGGGATTTTAATGCTGAATATTTATTATGGTGATATGAAAGAAGCTGTATATAATACATCGGCTTATTTTAAATATGATTATGAAGATAGTTGGATTGTAGATCCTTTTGTGAAAGAAATGATTCAAGATGTAGATAAGTCAACAGTTTTGGATAGTGGAGTAATAGATAGTCCGGTTTTAGGAAAGATTCCGCCAACCGGGTTATCCGGAGGAGTAAAAACGTTAATCCTTTTTAAGTTTAATAAAGATAAAATTTTCAACGTATCAACCTGTGGAGATAACTGTGCGAAATGGCTGCTTAAAATTGCAGAATCGGAAGACAGGACTGTAAATCTGAGGCATCTGATGGATTTCGGTAAGGAACCTTTTGAAATTCGTATTTTGAATACTAATGAAATTGTTCATTCTATGAAAGAACTGGTACCGATTGCAGGAGAATTTGTCTAATGGAGGGTGGTACGATGAGAGGGAAACATAGAGTTATTGTATCAACAAAACGCTTAAAATATGATTTTGAAATTCGGAAAAATTTAACGATCATTCGCGGGGACAGCGCTACGGGAAAAACTACTCTTGTAGATATAATTCAGGAATATGTGAACAATCCAACAGGAAGTCCGGTAGATTTGACATGCGATAAGAAATGTTATGTGCTGGAAGGTGCTTTGTGGAAAGGACAACTGGCGGAGATTACGGACAGTATCGTATTTATTGATGAGGGAAATGATTTTATCAAGACTGAGGAGTTTGCTAGAGAAATTCAGAAAACAGATAATTATTATGTGATTGTAACGAGAGAATCCTTGCCAGCTTTACCATATAGTGTGGAAGAAATTTATGGGATCCGGACATCCGGGAAGTATGGAACATTGAAGCAAAGTTACCATGAATTATATCGGATATATGGGACAAATGAGTAGCTTGGAGAATATGCATGTACTATAAGTAGCAGGAGATCACTATGTTAAAAATATATTTAGGAAATATGGAGAATGCGATTTATCATCCTCCGACTTATTTCGATAATCGATATGAGGATGAATGGATTACAAACGAATTATCAATCAGAATAATTAAAGCTGTAGATAAGTCAGAAGTGATAAGTTCTCATCTGATACAAAGTCCAGTATTAGGAACGATTTCCACAAAAGAACTGTCAGGTTCTGTAAAGACATTGATGCTGATGGCATTTGACCAATCTGGAAAAGTGTTTAATGCAGTCTGTATGTGGAGATGATTGTGCAAAATGGATTCTTTCTATAGGTAAATCAAAAGACTTGACAATAAATTTAAGACATATTATGGATTTTGGAGAAGAAGATTTTGAAATAGAAATTCTCAATACAGGTGATATTGTTCATAATATGTTGGAATATGTTGATATTGCAGGAGAGTATGTTTAGATCAGGTAAATGCCTGAAAAATATAACTTTACTAATGTTTTGGATGTCACTACAAGTAATATATCATGGGAGTTACATTTGAAAAGCGTGAATCTATTCATGACGGACAAACAGAAAAGATGATATTTTTTTCATCATTTATTACGGATGAAATTTTCTGATTTTAATTCTAATGTATATTATACGAATCCGGATTACTTGCGATGTTCCTATTTAGAAGGAAAAATGTTGGCATAAAAAATTTACATTATCAGTAGTCAAAACACCGTAGACAACCAGTCTAAAGTACGGTATTATATATGTAGAAATCAATTCAATTTCATATTGTTTATCATTCTCGAATGCTTGAACGATGGTAGCCATATTTTTCATAATGGTGGTGACACGAAGGTATTCCCCAAGTATTAGCTGATGCAAATATTCTGCTAATAAACAGGTCTTATCTAAGGCATATATGTGGGTACAGGAATTGACTTGATTTGACTCGGAAGTAGAAAAAAGCCGTGACTTTAAAGGCTTATAATGATAGTTCTTGTCTGGAATTGACACTACCTATTCGCTCTCCTAAGCACTAGATGTGGGTTCGATTCCCGCACGGGACGTTGCGGAATGATTAGCAGAAATCGCCAAATCATTCCGTTTTTTATTGGAAACGCATGAAAAACGCTTCCTTTTTCAGCGGAATTGCAAACGAATGGGCGAAATAGGCAAAGCTGATTTTCCAACAAAAACGGGCCCATTTCTAAAATAAAAAAATAATTTTTTCTAAGAGATTATGGCGACGACATTGTTTTCGCCGATACGGTTAGCGTTAAGTAGAGTAAATTACAGTCAAAGCCGGCATTTTCTTGGCAAAAATCATTGCTTTTGTAACTCTATATAAATTTTTGAATGAAAATACTCATTCACAGATCTGTTTATGGTCTTGTGGATGAGTTTTTTATGTAATAGAAAATTACTTCGTAATGTTCCTATTACATAAAAAAGCTCCGCGAGGATGCGACCAGATGCATGAGGAATATGTCTGCTAAAGCAGACTGCATCTGGCGCGCAAAGCGAAACAAGTCCTTCAAAGATTGATGGATTCAGGGGATTTGAAGTGGACTTGTCCGCTTTGGCTTGCAAATGAATAGCTGAAAAAGGAGGGATTTCTAATGAATTGCAAAAAGAATGCGAAAAGCAGATCAGACGATGAACACCGACTATTCAATCCTGCTGTTGAGAAGGTTGTAGAGATCGGTCTGGAGCATCTAGCCATTCGAGAATCATCGTTCAAGGTAAAAGAGGATGAAGTAATGGCACGGCTCATGGAAAGCATTGAGAGATACGGAATTATGAATCCGCTGATCGTAATGCCGACAACGGAAGGATTCTATCGGATCATCTCCGGTCATCGTAGAAAATACTGTGCAGAAAGACTTGGATATACACAGGTGCCGGTGATTATCCGGTATATGAAAGAGGATGATTTGATCATATCCATGGTGGATTCGAACCTTCACAGGGAAAAGATTCTGTTCAGTGAGAAAGCATTTGCGTATTCCATGAAGAATGAAGCTATGAAGCGTAAAACCGGGAAGAGACGAAAGACACAGGAAGGTCTGTTGGAAGCACTGAAAGGAACCAAGACCATAGATCTGATTGGTCAGGAAACGGGTGAAAGCTCAAGGCAGGTGCTCCGGTACATTCGTTTAACGTCTTTGATTCCGGAATTACTGGATATGCTGGATGAAGGAAAAATCTCATTTAATCCGGCAGTGGAACTTTCCTTTTTGTCAATTATAGAACAGGGATGGGTAGCAGATGGTATTGAATATACGCTGTCGGTTCCTTCTGTATCACAGGCAAAACGCATGAAAGCACTGAGTCAGGAAAAACAGCTGAGTCCGCAGAAGATCAACGAAATTTTAAACGAGATCAAGAAGACGGATATGAGCAGAGTGATTTTTAAGAATTCTCAGATGTATAAATACTTTCCAAAGTATTACAGCACAGAACAGATGAAAGAAGAAATCATAGAACTTCTGGAAAAAGAAAGAAAGACAGAGAAAACGATACGATTATATTCTGATCGACTGCATGCCATCTCTTGGAACACTGACGATCAATGCGTTGGTAGCTGCAGATTCGGTGCTGCTCCCGGTTCAGGCTGCATATCTGCCAGTTAAAGGTCTTCAGCAGCTGATTAAGACCATTTCTATGGTAAAGAGAAGACTGAACAGACGACTGATGATTGAAGGAATCCTTCTTACAATAGTGGATTTCAGAACCAATTATGCAAAGGATATTTCAAGTAAAGTCAGAGAAACATACGGAACCAGTATACCGATATTTGAGAGCGTGATTCCGGTATCTGTGAAGGCTGCGGAAGCCAGTGCAGAGGGAATCAGTATCTATGGTCACTGTATCAATTGCAAGGTATCAAATGCCTATAAAGAATTAACTCAGGAGGTATTAGGAAATGGCAGGTAAGGCAAGCAAGATGAATGAAAGACTGAATTTTAAGAGTGTGGAAGAACTTGTTAGGTGTTGTAAATGAAGAGTTCGTTATGGATATTGAGATCTGTAAGATATTAGACATTGGATAAGGGGGATGTGTTGTCATGAGAACTATAGGTAATATCCTTTGGTTTGGAACGGATTCGAGAAGCCTTTCCAGAGTATCGGTTTGTGCCACCGGTTGAGATAAAAGAAAGTATTTATCCGGAGCATATGACAGCAGATGAACTTGCGGGAGTATTGCTTGATTTGGCAAATGAATTCGATGCATATGATTTTATGGATCAGGTGGAAAGTCCGGAAACTGCATTGACTGAGATTAAATATAATCTTCTGACAGGACTTGGCATGCAGGAATATGCGTCTTTTCTGAAAGATGTAAAAGAAGAAAGCAAAGAACTGGCATCACGGCAGAAGCTCTAAGGGATAGACTGCGAGAATACACACCTGAGCTTACAGACGAAATTCAACCAATGGTAAAAATTCGGTTCAGTCAGGATCCGAATATAAAAGAAGGCAGCATGTTTTCTCTGACAGAAGCGGATGAAGCATTTCGTGAATCAGATAAAAGCCAGGCAGCTTTCAATAGCGATCAACCAGGAGATACCAGAGTATGGATTGTGTCTTATGAAATCATTTATTTTGAAGCTGAAGAGATGAAGATGGTAGCCGGTACGGCATTTATCAGCGAAGGTCATGGAGGAATTCTTGAAAACCTGCAGAAGGAAGTGGAGGAACATCTGAACAGTCAGACCTGGCTTGATTATAAAAAGGCACAGGGAGCAGAGTCTTTTCAGAACTATGTAGCAGAGCTTCATGATACGCAGGAACATGTGCTGCCTTATCTGCAACAGTACCTTAGTCTGGAAGAAAGAGGCAGCATTGATATTTTGGAAGAAGGAACAAAAGAAGTTTCATCCGGAAAGGAAAGCAAAGCTGTCATACCGACAAAACCTGCAAAAGAAAAAACGATTGATGAGGTTTCAAAGAAATCCATCCATGCCAGGTTACAGGAAAAGAAAAAATGAACTCGCAAAAAAGCCGGGAAAAGATAATCCACAGAGAGGAGTTGAATTAGCGTGATGCGATTTACAGAAGAACAGAAAATGATCCTGAATTGTTATGAGGGCGGAAAGACAAAAGTTATTCACGAGGTGCAAAAATCTATAGAAGAACTGAAAAGTACCGGTGAAGATCCGGAAATGTTAGGGCTCCTTACAGATCTTGCAGCTCAGCTTAAGGACTGCACCAACCGGGAATACTTTCAGGCTAAGAAAGAGGCTCTGATCGATCCGGTTAATGCAGAAGTGATGGTGCTTTCTCCGGAACCTTGATACCAGCTTCGCGGATCATAGTATCAAAATTATTTTCAATTATATGCAGGGTCTTCTGTTGCTTTTGGAGATCCTGCTTTTCTTTTTTGGCTGAGGACAGTTCTTTTTCCAGTTCCATCTGTTGGCGCTGTAGTTTTTCAGCTGAAGCAGTTTGTGAATACCAAACTCCGCCAGTTCTTTCAAAGTGGTTTCATGCAGCTGATATTCTGCTTTGTACTGTTTTCGATAGAGTAATCTATCTGGAGCATCTTTCTCAGCAAGAATGACATCACGACAGGCACGGTAGATTTCACAATGTTTCTGAATTACTTTCTGATTTTGAAGTGCCTGTTGCACTTGCTGAATGTTATTGTCGGCAGCATGAATAGAAGCCTCCAAATCTGCAACATGATTTTGGAAGTCTTCGTAGTTTAGAAGATTGTGTTGCGAAAGGTAGTTGAAAGTTTTGGCAGCTTCCCTCAGATTATTTTTCTTTGCCCATTGATCAAAACCAGTTCGATTCCGTCAGCCACATAGGAAGTCATCTGTACGAATGTTCTTACCTTGAAAGAAGCGTTCTGTGGAATGCGGACCTTGTGGCGGTTCTTTTCCAAACGTCTTAAGATGCTGTCTTCGGCATAATAGGCCCCTAATGTTTTGACATTAGTAAAATGTTTTTGCTCTGGAGCACGAAAGGCCAGGTATTTTCCTTTTCTGATTTCATATCCGGACTCTGTCATTTTCATCAGAAACTCATCAAAAGATACGGAAGACCAGATGGCACGATCTACGTTATATTTCAGTTTAGCCTTCCAGCTGTTGCCCCGTTTATATTCCATGTTTTCTTTATAAGATTTTGCTTTCTGGCCGGTAGGCATAGATTCCTCCAGACCATATTCCTGGCAGATACGATTGCTAAGCTTGCAGATTTTATGATAATTACGTTTGTTTGAAACATATTTGTGGTAATCAACAAAATTCGTAGCATTAAAAATCAGATGGCAATGTACGTGATCTTTATCTACAGGGGTAGAAAGAACATATTCATGCTTGCCTTTAAGTGTCGCATCCGCAATCTTAGTTGCTACTTCATGGGATATGTAGAAGGCAAATACATTTTATTCGCCAGTGAGCAGGAATATTTCGAGTTTATGGAAGATTAAGAGGAGGAAGGACAATGAGTAAGATTTATTTTACATTGACAGGAACAAACCATTATTTTGGAAAAGAATTTCTGAAAAAAGGAATGAAAATCCGATTAGAAAAAGAACCAGACAATGAATATGACAAGGAAGCAATTAAAGTACTTTATGAAGGTCTGGGAAAGATCGGATATGTAGCAAACAGTTCTTATACAGTACTTGGAGATTCCAAGAGTGCCGGAAGAATCTATGACAAAATCGGGAAGAAAGCAAAAGCAAAAGTAGTGCTTGTCACAGATCATGGAACAATCTGCAGCATCAGCAAGAAGAGCCTTTTGGATAATCAAAAGAAGATTAAGAAAGCTGAAACAGAAGTTGAAGAATAAAGAAATCTGAGGGAGGAAAAATCATGTTTGGATTTGATAAGATGTTTGATTTTAACAGAGACGGGAAATTGGAGAGCTGGGAACGTGCTGCACAGTTTCAGTTCATGGACGAAATGATGAAGGATGATGAAAAAAATATCTTTGATGACGACGATGAGATCGATACTTTTGCCGATGCCGGACTTGATTATGATGAGTTGGAATTTATGGATCCGGATGAAAGAAGAGAAGTGTTGGAAGAAGCAGGATTGGATCTGGATGAGTTTGATTTTTAAGAGGAGGATTCAACGAATGAAGTCAAATATAGAAATGAAAATGGATCTTATGGAGCGAAGACAAGCGGTACATGCAAATAAGATACAGGCACTTATGCTAATGATAACGGCGATGCAGATTCCGGAAAAAGATAAGAACCGAAAGATTTTAAAAGCTGTTCGAGTTAGTACCGCATTATTGTGGCTTCTTACATGTGTAGAAGATGTAGTGTTGATGACCCGAAAGAATTATAATTGATTGGCTGAAAAATATAGTTGACTCATCTGTTGCTATATGATTATTGTGATAAAAATACTAGTATAGAATAAATTAAATTTCTGCTATATATTTTTGAGATGATGTATAGTAAAATAGTGTTATCAAAGAAAGGATGATCGCTATGAGAAAACATATCTTCCTCTGTCAGATGAAGACAGGAATTACCTTAAATCATTATCAAAAAGAGAACCATTCAGGCACAAGTCGTGGATCGTGCCAGGATTCTTTTATATAAAGCCGATGGAATGACATTCCAGGAAATTGCTGATAAACTTGCAATCAGCACTGCCACGGTACGCCTTTGTGTTTCGAAGTTTCATAAAGGCGGTGTGGATGCTGCACTGTTTGATGTTCAGCGTCCTGGACGTCCATCCGAAATCACCGACGATGCGAAGGCATGGATGATCAGTATTGCGTGTCAGAGACCGGCAGAACTCGGTTATGCGC
>ENA-OQAA01000938-OQAA01000938.1-human-gut-metagenome-genome-assembly--contig:-NODE-938-length-17211-cov-2.643994_pt1 | contig 17211 bp, 14 predicted proteins | sample MGYA00242489_ERZ504515 | MGnify/ENA primary metagenome ERZ504515 (study PRJEB26092, sample SAMD00036237) | human gut metagenome | host: Homo sapiens | study: EMG produced TPA metagenomics assembly of... | reverse complement strand
TACATCTTGACTTCCATTATACTTATAATATTTCCTGCAATTCTTCATCTTTACCATAATAATGTGCAATCAGTGCAGGGCCTCCCATTCCATCATATAAATCATTATCTACTAAATCATAACTCCATTTCCCAAAATTGTTAAGAATTGGTGCATACCATGCCTTTTCATCAGCAATTTTTATTGCATAATCTTTAACCTTTTTTAAATATGAAAATATATAATATTCATTTTTCATATCAATTTCTTTAAATGTAAGCTTACTACTATCACACTTTCCATCTAAAATTAGATCTTGATAATCTAATGCTAAATGGATAAATGATTTTTGTTTTTCCTTATTTTTAACACTTAAATTCTCAATATTTTTTATTAATCTGCTGTATGCATCTTGACTAAAATAACCATCTTTTCTTGATTCATATCATTAAATATAGAATTGCCATCCGTATATTTGTAAAAAATTGGGATATCATTCTTTGCATCCCATTTACTTCACTGAATACCACAAAATCATCATATGCACTACTACTCCACATATTTTCTAATATTTTTTCCCTATCCAGCATGTCCATTAAATGTTCAGGATGCATAGAATGTCTCAAAATGGTGTCATACTGATCTGTATTTCTTATGATGTGTCTTACCTGAACGCCTGAAAATTTCTTTATTACATCTCTAAAACAAGAGTCATCTTTAAGCTCCAAAACGCATCATACACATATGAAAATCCCGTCAATATTTCATTAATGTATTTTTTTACATTCCTAGAATATTTCTCTGAAAATGGCAAGTTTTTTGCACCTTTAATCTGAACTCTTTGTTTTTCATACCTAACCATATCCGTATACATATTTATTGGCACTAAAACCTCATCCATCACGTATCCCTTACCGTTAATTGCACTAATATCTATGCCTTCATTTACATCATTTTGACGAAGTCTGCTTTCCAAAAGTAGTGTTCTTTTTACACTATCAAATTCATAATTAATTTTCTCGTTTAAAACATCATCATTAAACTGTTGGGCTGTTGTATAAAAGTTTCTAAATCAATTATTACCGGATATTCTCCATATGCAATTAAATTTTCCATATGCAAATCCGTAGCATTTAATATATATGACAACGCTAAGATTTCTCCAAATCTAATATAAAAATTCTGTAACTCATATTCTGTTTCGCATAAACAATGGTCTAAAAATTCTTCATATCCATGGTCTTCAAATGAGAGAGATTTTAGCTTCTTTAATACATGTATCTTTCCAGTTTTATTAAGAAAATCAATAAGATTATTATATGCCTCATTAATTTTTAAATTTCTAGGTTTATAAACTAGTTTTTTATTATTGGCAAACTCAAGTATAGTAACTGTTTTACCAAAATTATGCGTATCACCTATTCCAATAGCTACTTTATTTAATACGAACTCCCCGTCAACTATCCCAAATTCTTCCTTGAGAATTTCTTTATCATTTTTTATAAAATCCCATATTTCTTTGATATTATTAATAAACAAAATCGAAAGTTCCGTATAGAGTCTTGCAAGTACAGAATATTTTTCATAAAAGCTTTTCAAAAATTCCATATTTTCAAATAATGAAATAAAATATTTGAATCTTTCTGCAGAAGTATCTCCTTTTAGGTTCTGAGATTCTTTAAGATGATTTAATTCCATTATCATTGCTTTATTTCCCAAATCCACTAACTTTAATGTAAATTGACGCAAGATGCCATCCAAACAGTCTTTTGTGAATTTAATTCCCTCCAAAGACTCAATTAATTGTTTTTCTACATATTTCACAAAATGTCTAACAATGTAATTAAACCCCTCATCTTGACCCCAGTACGATTTCTCTTCGTAAAGGATATTAGTATTTAATATTTCCCAATAAGTACAACGCCATATATGTTCAACTTCACTCTTTTCATATAGTTTTACGATATTTTCGTCTGGCTCTCGTGTTACAGCATAAGAAAAAATCTTTTTATCATACTGATTGTACTGTAACATCTTTTGGAACTGTTTTTGTGACAAAAGGCTCATATCATTACGCCACTGAATCAATGCATCAGTATTCTCTTTTTCAATTTTCCAAACTCTTTTAAAATATTGTATCTTTCATTTATTGTTAATGATTTATAAGACATTATTTCACTCGTATGATGTTTATAGAAGCTAAAACATCACATTTCCCTTTCTTTTAGTGATGTGACATAATACATTCACATGCTATGAACTTTAGATTGTTTTTCTATTTCCCAACTACTTGAAGGAATGTATTACTACGGTTTTATTTTTATTATTTATATTCAGGATGTGCCACGTAGATATTCCTATCAAAGCACTTATTTCAATAACATTCAAAACTTACTACGCAAAAAATGTTATGAAGAAAAATTCCATTACAATGCAAATTGTGTCGTAAAACTAACTCGCATCATTTTTAGGCTACTCACTGACAACATTCTGTTTAACTTAGATTAATAACTAACTATTCATATAAATTTATGAAAAAAACTCTTATGGTGGAATTAAATTTATGGTTGATTTTTCATAGCTAATTTTATATTTTTAGTAAAAAGAACATGTCTAAATTTTTGAAATTTTAAACATGTTCTTTTATTAGCAAGCACTTCATTGTTTGTTATTATTCTTTACATAAAATTGCTGTCGTTAAGTATGATCCTACTGCTGTAAATAGTGCACTGCAGATAAATGTAGACCGCGGAGATACGGTTGGATCATCCCCACCATATATTTCATTTAACTCATTATGAGAAAGTTCTCTCATACTTTCTCCCACAACATTTTTTTTATTCATAATGTTTCTCCTATCCTAAGCATTCTTTATTATAAGAAAAAATACCTGAAATTGCTGATAAAGAAGCACCGATACAAACTTTTGAACTGTTCACCACAGACTTTGAAACTACAGAAACCGTCTTTGCAACTGAACAAGGGATCGTAGAGATAGGTGTTGCTGTATCTGCTCCATAAATATTTACTAACTCCTCCGTTGACAATTCTCTCATACTATTTCCGCATGGATTAATTTTTTTATTCATGTTAGACCTCCTTCAAAATGACTCCGATTTAAGTGCTTGCAATTACATCATAATCTAAGTTTTGAAACAATTTTTGTTTATGTAAAAAAAACTTGTACTATTGTTATTTTTCCTATCGCTGAAACTAAAGCAAGATTCGCCCAAGTAACTCAAAACCCACTTTGTGGATTTTGGTTACGGGCAATCTTGATGGGATTCCGTTTCCCCATTCCCTCGGTTTCTTACACAGCAAGCTGTGTTTTTCGGCTTCTATATAGAATATAGTCGCAGCGTGATGGTTCCATCAGAGAAAGGATAAAACATGGCAAGACCAAAAAAGCAAAAGGAACTGAAACGAAATCATCACATCATGCTCCGTCTTAATGATACGGAATATGATATTGTCACAGAAAATGCCCAAACAGCTAATCTGCCTGTAGCGGAATATGCACGTAAGCAAGTGATGAACCAGCGTATTACGATGAAATATGAAGTAGTGGCTGATGTGCCGGAACTGAAAAAACTGATTTCTGAATTTGGAAAGATAGGCAGTAACCTGAACCAGATTGCAAAATATTTTAATCAGGGTGGAATCCATTCACAGGAAATGAGGGCAGCAATTAACCAGTGTATTACCGAACTTTATGAGATGAAATATAAAGTGACCAAAATGGCAGGAGTTTTCATGGCGATACTGAAACACATAGCAAGTAAAAATGCCGATTACGGAGAGGCACAGCGGTATTTGATTTTTCAATATGATGAATCCACAAAGAAACCGCTGCTTGATGAGAACGGACATCTGCAGCCTCGTGAAGAATATTATCTGGACGGAATCAACTGTGATCCCTTTACCTTTGATACGGAATGTATGGAACTAAATGCAGCTTACCATAAAAACCAAAATTATAATGAAATTAAATCGCACCATTATATTCTCAGCTTTGATCCGAATGACAAGGATGAGCATGGATTAACAGGAGAACGTGCCCAACAGTTAGGTCTGGAATATACAAAAAAGAATTTTCCCGGACATCAGGCTCTCGTCTGCACACATACAGACGGACACAATGGAAGTGCAATATTCATGTACATATTGTAATCAACAGCCTGCGGAAATTTGATGTAGAACGTCAGGACTTTATGGAACGTCCCTGTGATTCCCTTGCAGGGAACAAACATCATCTAACAAAAAAATATCTGATTCATCTCAAGCAGGAAGTGATGGATATGTGCCGCCGGGAAAATCTGAATCAGGTGGATTTGCTGACTCCTGCCGAAAGGAAAATTACTGAAAAAGAATATTGGGCAAACCGCAGAGGGCAGGAAAAACTTGATACGAAAAATCAACGTATGATTGCCGATGGCGTCACTCCCCGTAATACTAAATTCCAGACACAGAAACAATTTTTACGGGACTCCATTGATAGTGCCGTTTCATCAGCGCATACTCTGGAAGAATTTCAAAAGATTCTTTCTGAAAAGTATGGGATACTTATAAAAGAAAGCAGAGGACGAGTTCAGTTATCTCCATCCGGAACGTACTAAACCGATTACCGGAAGAAATCTGGGAACCCATTATGAAAAGAATTATCTTCTGCAGGTAATAGGAAATAATGTAAAATGTCACGATGAAGAGGTTGTAACTCCTGTTCCGAAAGCCGCCATACCTGCACCGGAAATGTATGCTGCTCAAAATAGTTCCATTCCACATGAAACTGCGTTTGCCATTCTTTTTATAAAATCAGATTTACATTTGGTTACGGATTTGCAAAACTGTGTAAAGCTCAGCAGAATGCCGCCTACGCCAGAAAAGTAAAACTGTCCAATCTGAAAGAAATGGCAAAAACGGTAGCCTATGTTCAGGAACATGGTTACGATTCTCTCGATGCTCTGGAAACTTCCTTTTCATCTGTAAAAGAGCATACAGACACTTTCCGAAAAAATCTAAAATCAACGGAAAGAGACTTACGGGAAATCAACGAACAGCTTCACTACACAGGACAGTACCTTGCGAATAAAGCTATCTATACTAAATTTTGTCAGAGTAAAAATAAGGGTGTTTTCCGTAAAGAGCATTCCGCTGAAATTGCACTTTATGAAACTGCCCGGAAATTCCTGAAGGAGAAATCCGGCAATATAAAACTCCCTTCTATGAAATTGCTGAAAGAAAAGAAAGAAGAATTGTTAAAACAGAAAAAGTCAGCCCAAGAGCAGTATCAATATTATCGAGATTATCAAAAAGAATTGAATACGGTTCGTTCTAATATAAATTCTATTCTAGGAAAAGAATATCCTCACCAAAAAACTCATACAAAAGAACAGACTCTCACGTAATATTGGAATTATACAATGCTTTCAGATACCTTGTTTCAAATGAGTTGCTCTTGATAATTCAGGTATAATATGGTATGTTGATTGAAAGAAATATGAGAAAAGGATAGAATTACATGAATATTGATCTGAATAAAGTACAAAGATTTTTAGACTGGCTCAAAACACAGCTCTATTTAGATACGTTGGTTGTAAACGCAAGCAGACGAGTTGTAAAACGTGGACAAGTATATCGTTGCAATTTCGGTATGGGGATCGGAAGTGAAATGCAAAAAGAACGACCTGCTGTTATTGTACAAAATAGCATCGGAAATTTAAAATCTGGGAATACTATCGTGATTCCCATTACACATGATACAAGCACTTTACCTTGTGTTGCTGTCATTACCACACAATATGAAGCAGATGGTACAACTACCAAACTGGACGGACAGGCAAATGCCTCAAATATCATGTGTGTAAGTAAATCCCGTTTGGGTACATATATCTGTGATTTACCTGCCAGTGATATGAAGAAAGTTGACGAAGCTCTTGCAAAAACAATGGGGCTGATTGGTTACTATGCAGACTTAAATAAAAAGCTTTCTGATAAACTTACATATATTTCCAAAATTAAAGCAGAACGAAATACTGCACAAGATACATTAAAAGAAATTTATTCTGTTTTGGGTCTTGAAGAAACAGGCGATACAACCGAATTACTGGATTATTTAAAAAACCATATTGACACAAAACAATAAATCATGTACTATATAAGTACAAAGAAATCCCTTTCCGGTGTGTTGGGGACATTACCAAATTTTCAAAGGAAAGGGACTCAGGGTGAGTTCCTTTTTGCTACATATTTTATTTTTAATTAACATATGATAAGAACACAAAGTAGCTTTGGATCGGATATCCAAAGTTTTACCGGAGAAGGGAATCCGTTGAACGGTTTTCCCTTCTCTGTTTTTATAAAACGTTACAACCTTTATTTCCGTCTGCGCTCCATATCTTCCGCCACTGCCATCTGCGGTACTTCCTTTCCGCTTCGTTTTGCAATCTCTGCCTGTTTTTGGTGCAGCTTTACCAATACCGATGTCCTGGTCTTTTTCGGAGGCATATTGTTCCGTCTGCCGTCAATCATATTGTAGTTTTGTTCTTCACTGATTTCCGAACTGCGGAGATATTCCCCATTTTCCATATACTTCTGCCAGTTTTCAAGCGGCGGCTTTTCCTCTGGCTTCTGCACAGGCTTTGGCGGGTGCAGATACTCTCTGATCTGCTGCTTTGCGTTCTCATCAAAGCCGTTCCGGTTATCCTCCGCCACAATTTTCCCTTCTGCATCCAGTATCACATAGGCAGCATTCCTGCCGTATTCCATATGTTCCATAAGAAAAAATTCCCTGCCGTCTATAATCAGGGTGTCCAGCACCAGCCAGCTTCCTGCTTTGCCTTCAATATGAAAATTCGTAGTTTCAAAGGTAAGCAGCGCCCCGGATGAGCCAATGCGGATAAAACCTGCAATGACGGTAAAACCTTCTTTTTCTACATAGTAAGCGGTAATCTCGCCCTCTCGGTTCAAAACCAGCACATCACTGACACTGAGGGAATGACCGTCGAAGCTTTTCGGTATTTTCTTTTGCAGGCGTTCTCTTATGTTTTCGGGAGTATCCTGCCGCTGCATTTTGCCAAGATACACCTCCCTGTAATATTCGTACCGCACCTGAATCCCGCTTTGCTGCAGTTTTTCATAAGACCGGAAACGCATCTGTCTCGTCTCCGGCCCGTTTTTTAACTGATATACCGCAAACTGGTTTATATCCATTCCTTATCCTCCAAAAGTTCTGTCAAATACGGGGTTAAATCCATTTTGGAAAATTCCTCCTCTGTCAGATGTTCCATCTTCTCCAATGTCCCCTTTACAAGAGCAGTCATCTCTGTATCATGCTTCAAAACGGAAGTATCTTTTTCATCTCTTCCTTCGTCTGTTCGCAAGTATCCTCCTGACAAATCGCCATAAGAAGGCATTCATCCTGTTCAAATTTTTTCATCATAATTCCGGTTCTCCTTTTCTGCGTCCCTGTGTTTTCTGTTCTGTCTGTCCTGTCTCCTGCGCTTTCAGCTTCGCCTGCCGTTCCCTGAGCGCCTGTAAGACAGACTGTTTCTTCCCTTTACCCTTGGCTGTCTGTATGTCCGCTTTCGGTGCTTTTTCAGCCGTTTTCTCCAGCTCCAAAGGCTTTTCTTTTTCCGGTTCCGTCAGTTCCTTCTCTTTCCATTTATCTAAAATTTTCTCCATATCCACGATAGCCTGCTGTACCAGCGGACTGTCCCGGTAATGCGGGATTTCATTAATAAATTCCGTCTGCATTTTTCCCGCCGTCATCAGTTCATATGTCCCGTCATAGATACTGCCGTCCTCCAGACGGAAACCAATCCCTTTGATCCCGTTCATCCGGTCTGCCGGGATGGTCTGGTACAGTTCTGCCGCTTCCTGAAGGCTCAAATCTTCATGATATTCTCCAAGAATGTGAAACTCTGTACACTCTGCCACATAAAAGCTGATTTTGGGTTCCGGTTCTTTTCCATCAGAAGCAGATAAGGAATGTCTCGCTTCTTCTATCTCTTCCTGTGCCGCTTTTTCTGTTTTCTCCTGCAGTTCTTCACAGTCTATACGTGTACAGTCCTCCAGCGCATAACCCTCTTCTGCAAGAAGATCCCCCGCAGCTTCCTCGATTGTCATATCATCGCTGTCCTCATAAATGCCGCCGTCTATCTCCCGGTAATCCATACCATAAAATGTATAATCATAACCGCCTTCTGTATCCTGGATAAACAAAAATCGGTCTTCCGCCTGATATGCAAGTTCTGTCTCCTGACCAGAAAGATTCCATATATCATTTTGTCCCATTTCCTGTTCATGGTTCATCTCCTGCCCTGCTTTACGGAACAAATTTACAAATCCATCCAATACTGCCGGATGGCTGTTTACAATATAATCTGCATTCAAGTCTGTTCCCCTGCTGACATTCTCCGGTATTTGAATCGTTTCTGCCCATGCTTTATTGTCTCTGGAATATCTGCCGTCATAAGAATGCTTCTGTATCGTGTTTGCAAGCACAAAGGAAATTCTCTCTGCACCATATGCCTCCAATACCTTTTCTGCAGTTTCCTGTGCAAGATGCATCCCATCAAAATTTTCCTTAATTGCTTCTTCAATGGCATTTTTACAGTCTAAATTCAGCTTTCTGGAATCCAGATAATCATCCGCAGCGCCATGTTCCATCGCATAGGATAATGTGTGAGGATAAACGGGCGGATAATTTTTCTCCAAAGATGTACCTGTTCGCTCTCCGGGTGTTCCGGTTCCCACGTCATCCCTTTTTCCGCAAGATACTCCTGAATTGCTTCCATTGCACCCTTATCAAAACCATTCTCCAATTCCTGCGCCACCAGTTCGCCGTCTGCATTGACAATGACAGCCGCAACCGAATCACCATATTCATTGTTTTTCATAAGATAAAATATCTCATCCTTGATTTCCCGTACATCAGCGGTATGCCAAAGACCGTCATGCTGCTCAATCTCAATTCCGGAAGTATCCAGTGTTACAGCGGAATCTTCTCTTTTATGGTTCATTTTTACTTCATGCTGACGCTGCAGGATAAAGTCCGGTAATTCTGCAAATCCCATACTGTCCACATAATATGCCTTTGCACTGCCCCCGTTTGTCAAAACAACTACATCACTGACAGAAAGTGAATGTCCCTCATATCCTGCCGGATGGTTGATCTTAAACCGTTCATACAGTCCCTCTAGAGTTTCTCCTTCTGACAGCTTTCCTCCATAGACCAGACGGTAATCTTCTGCATTTATTTTTAAATTATGGGCAGTCACAAAATCCATTCCCATAAAACGGTAATCTCTTCCTTTTTCAGAATCACCAAGCTGATAAATGGCATACCGCTCTTCCTTACCGGACAGATATAGATTTTCATTTGCCCGTCCGATGGCATTTTCCATTTTTTCCTGTTCTATGTTCAGGTCTATGGCATTCATTTTTTCCTGATACTCCGCAAGTGTCACCATCTCGCCTGTGAAATTCAGTTCATCTCCAAGCCGGAAATATCCCTGTTCTGGGAGGGAAAGCGGAACTGCTGTGAGAATGGTTGCGGCATGATTGACCATTACCTGTTTTTCTATGGTAAGCGGATAACCGGGATCATAATCTGCCCCTCGTAGTTCATAGCGGTGCAATCCTCCGGGACAGCTTCCCCGGCTACACGTTCATTTATAAAAAGTGCCGGGACATCAAACAATTCTACTTCCTGATACTTTTGTTCCTTTTCCGGCATTCCGCTTTCTTCTCTGACTGCTTCCCTCCTGTGGTACTTCTCCCACACTGCCTTTTCTATCCCGAAAAGACCGTCATGCGTATCAAGTTCTCCTTCATCATCCAGCATTGCCTCCGTATCATCCGGATACAGGGCGAATATCTCAAAACCTTCCTGAAACAATTCATGTGCCCTCTCCCTTTCAACCGGAAGCATTCCCTCATTCTGATAGCCATAACGATGCAGTTCCGTCATTCCCACCATGCCATCAGGGAGAAACTCGATTTCTTTTTGTATATCCCGGCAGATTTCTGTGGCGGAACGAAGATCTGGAATCGCCTTTGCCTCCGCCAGTTTTCGGATAAGTTTCTCCGTTTCCTCTGCATTGTCAAACTTATACGCATAATTGACCAGCAGATTTCTCTCTTCGCCGCTAAAAAGTGTCCGTTCCTGTTCTACCCTGTCTATCAGTATTTCTGCCTGCTTCATGGCAGACAGTGACAGTTCCGGTTGTTCCCGCATAAGCCGCTGTATCACTTCTGTCATGCTGTCAATAAAAGAACCTGCCGTTTTCCGTATCGTATCCATCGAGGTACGCAGCTCTTTCATATCCATGCTGCTGCTCCATCCGGCAATGTAAGGAAAAGAATAATCCGAAGTATCCAAACCAAAATACTGGCAGACTGTATAGGCAACACTTTCCGCTTCTACTTCCTTTGTCATCTGGTTCTTTTTCTCTCCCTGTTCTTCCATAAAATCCCGGTCATGCAGCATCGCATGGGTAACCTCATGGATGCCTGTTTTCATTGTCTGACTCTCGCTCATACCGTTTTGGATAACAATTTCTTTCTCCGTATTACTGTAATATCCCTTTGCCCCACTGCTGATTTCATCGAAACGTACAGGCACAGGAGACACTTCCTGCACCGCTTTCATAAAAACTTTAAAGTTTTCGACACTCCCCATCAGTTCCGGCGTCTCCAGTTCCGGAAGCGGCTCTCCATCCGTCTGTGAGATGTCAAAGACACTGGCCACACGAAACCGTGGAATCACAATTTCCACCTCTTCTGTTTCCGGCTGTCCGTCAAACCGCAGCACAGGTTCCTGTGTTTCCGGATCAATCTTTTCCACTTCCTGCTTCTCCCGGATAGGTGCAGGTGCGATAATCTGGATTGCCTTCTCCCCTCGCCGCACCTGCCGCTTGAACTTCTTCTGCCATGCCTGATACCCGGCTACCAGTGTGGCGTCTGGTTTCTGCATGGCAATCAAAAGTGTATTGTTAAAACTATAATTATGGAATTGGGACATGGTTCGGAGATATTCTGTATACATTTCTGATGTAAACAGTTCTTTCACTCCCTGTTCCAGCTGTTCTGTGATTTCTTTCATCTGCAGTTCCCTTTTTTCTGCCATAAATCTCCTTTCCAAAAATCCCGTCTCCGATTTGATTTTTCGGGACGGGATTCTCTGCTCTTTATTTTGATTTTCTTTATAACTGTTGTTCTTTTTTCTTTGCGGTATGTTTCCAATTCTTCGCCTCATGGGAAAGCCGTTCTTGTGCCTGCTTCAGCTTTCCAAGCACTGACGGTTTCTGTACACTGTCTGCGGTATGGGAAAGCTCTGATACCCTCCCTGCCATCGTGACTGCACATCTCGGACTATCTGCCACCGCCGCTATATCTTCCCCCATGCCAAGTGCTTCGGATGTTCCTTTTTCATCCATGTTCAGCAGGGAATTTAATTCTGCCAGACGTTCCATTTTTTCTGTCAGTTCCGCCTCTTTCGGAAATGGCTTTTCCACCTCCTCCTGTGCTGTGGCAAGCTGACTTAACAGATTCTCCATTTTCTGTTCTGCTTCTGTCAGACGTTTTTCTATCCCGGTCAGCATTACTAATACGCTGCAGGTTGCCCAGAACATCCTTTCCAATCTCAATCTGATAACTGCACTGCCGTTTTATTGTCAGTTTATAGGTCTGGTAAAAGCTGTCATAAGATGCATTTAAGGAAAAGCCATGAAATTCCCCAATCTGCCCATTGCTTTTTACTGCTTTTAACCCGGCACAGGCAGCAAGGATTGCGGTTCCTGCCTCCTTCCTGTCTGTGTACGTCTTTCCTCCAATCATCATTGAAAAATTGTCTTTTTCCTTCTCTTCCAGAATCGGCTTTACTGCCTCCCTGTCCGCCCGAAGCCCTGCAATCTGCTCTTTTTGTGCGGCAATCTGTACCGGATAATTTTTAGCAATGTCTGTCTCCAGATGGTATTTCTGGCTGGTATGGTTCGCTTTCATCAGTTTTAATTTACTGACCTGAATATCCAAATCCATTTTTTCACGGATATACGGATTTCCTGTTGCAAGTGCCTTAATTTCCGCATAAGAAAGCGCCGCATCATCCACATCCTCACAGGCACGCACAGGGGATTTGCTTGTCATGATCTGGCTGATAAATTTCTGCTTGTTCTCCAAAATCTGCCACATATAAGCATCAAATGTATTTTCCGTAACATAACGGAATATCTTTACCTTCTCATTCTGGTTACCCTGACGAAGGATACGTCCCTCCTGCTGTTCCAGATCCGAAGGTTTCCAAGGGCAGTCTAAATGATGCAGGGCAATAAGCCTGTCCTGTATATTCGTCCCTGCTCCTAATTTCGGCGTGGAACCAAGCAGGATACGCACCTGTCCGGCACGTACCTTTGCAAACAATTCCGCTTTTTTTGCTTCTGTGCCCGCTTCATGGATAAATGCAATTTCCTCCCTCGGTATTCCTTTTTCCACCAGTTTTTCACGAATGTCATCATATACATTGAATGTCCCGTCATTCTTCGGCGTGGACAAATCGCAAAAGATAAGCTGCGTTGATTTCTTTTCTGCCGTTTCTTCCCATATGTCATATGCATTTTTTGCGCAACGGTTTACCTTGCTGTCCGCTTCATCCGGCAGCATGTCGTTTAACAGCCGCTGGTCTAACGCACACTTTCTTCCATCATTGGTAATTTTCAGCATGTTATCCACTGTTGGCTCTACCAAACCGCTTCTAACCGCCTCTGCCCTGTCGGCAAATGCACTGACATATCCTGCTGTATCTCGCTGGGTTTTAGCACCTCATTGATATATTCCGCTTCTGGTACAGGCAGATTCAGCATATCCGCAGTCTGGATATCTGCACTTTCTTTAAAAAGAGAAATCAATTCCGGAAGATTAAAAAACCGGGCAAACCGTGTTTTCGCACGATAGCCCGTCCCTTCCGGCGAAAGTTCAATCGCCGTAACCGTCTCCCCAAAAGCCGCCGCCCAGGAATCAAAATGTCCGAGGCCCATTTTCTGGATTGTATCATATTGTAAATACCGCATGATGGTGTAGAGTTCAACCATACTATTGGACACTGGGGTCCCCGTTGCAAAGGTAACTCCTTTTCCTCCGGTCAGTTCATCTAAATACTGGCATTTCATAAACATATCGGAGCTTTTCTGTGCGTCCGTCTGGGCGATTCCGGCAATGTTCCTCATTTTTGTGTAGAGGAACAAATTTTTATAATTATGGCTCTCATCCACAAAGAGCCTGTCTACGCCAAGCTGTTCAAAGGTCACCACATCGTCTTTCCTCGTCTGGTCATTTAATTTATCCAGTCTTGTCTGCAGGGATTTTCTTGTCTTTTCCATCTGCTTGACTGTATAACGGGTTCCCTCCTGCCTTCTGCATCCTCAATCGCCATAGTAATATCACGAATCTGTTTCTCAATCGCTGCCGCCTGACGTTCTACAGAAAGAGGAATACGTTCAAACTGGCTGTGCCCGATGATAATGGCATCATAATCCCCGGTAGCAATCCGGGAACAGAATTTCTTTCGGTTGGCAGGTTCAAAATCCTTCTTTGTGGCAACAAGGACGTTTGCCCCCGGATAGAGCCGCAAAAAATCACTGCCCCACTGTTCTGTCAGATGGTTCGGTACCACATATAAATTTTTCTGGGATAATCCAAGCCTTCTGCTTTCCATACCTGCCGCAATCATCTGGAAAGTTTTTCCTGCACCGACACAATGGGCAAGCAGTGTATTATTTCCATATAAGATGTGGGCAACCGCATTTTTCTGATGCGGCATCAGCGTGATTTCCGGTGTCATACCCGTAAACTGAATATGGCTTCCATCGTATTCACGTGGACGGCTGCTATTGAATAATTCATTATACTTTTTGCATAATGCCTCTCTTCGGTCTATGTCACGGAAAATCCACTCTTTAAAGGCTTCCTTTATCATCTCCTGTTTCTGTTGTGCCAGCATGGTTTCCTTTTTATTCAAAACCCTGTGTTCCCCGTCCGCATCCTCAATGATATCGTAGATTTTCGTATCACGCAGGTTTAAGGCATCCTCTAAGAGACGGTACGCATTTGCTCTCTGGGTTCCATAAGTAGACTGCACAAGGGCATTACCCCTGTTGTCCATATTTTTCCCGGTAATGTTCCACTGCCCATTAACGGCTGCATACCGGACATCAATCTTGCTTCCCAGATAATAGCCCGGTGTATGAAAGGTTTCCCCCATAAACTGTGTTATATACTCTGTATCAACCCAGGTTGCCCCCAGGCGGACTTCAATCTCCGAAGCATCCAGGTCTTTCGGCTGTACTTTTTTAAGATACTGCACATTGCCTTCATACTCCGGATGGTTTTCGGCAAATCTCTCTGCAATCCCCAGCTTTTCACGTACATTTCCGGACAAATATTCATCCGAGGTTTCCCACTTGTCTGTCAGTGGATTCCGGAAATTGCGCCTGCCAGTTCTTCCGTGATTTGTTCCTCTGTTTTTCCCGATAATTCTGCCATAAACGGCAAATCCACTTTTGCACGTTCCCCGATGGATACGGCAAGGGCTTCACTGGCGGTATCCACACTGGTCACTGGTTCTGCCTGCGGATGGTACGCTTGCTGAAAATATCTGCTTTACGCTTCAGCTTTCCTTCCTCATCCAGATATTCCAGAGATGCCAGCAGACAATAGCTGCTGTCCTGCGAAAATGCCCTGCGGTTTGCCGTACTGCTGATCAACCCATACCGGGAAGAAAAACGGTCATACTGCTGATTCAATTTTTTCTGCAGAAGAGCTATCTCTTCATCACTGCCATCCTCCATCTGACACTGGATAAGTTCCTGTGTCACATTTCTCAGCTCAATCATCCAAGTACACGTTCCGCTGTCAAAGCTGGCAGTTCCACCGGATTCATCTTTGAGTTTTCCCGGTAATATACTTTCCCGTCTACATTTGTAAAACTGAAATTCCTTACCGCCGGGTCTGCCGGAATGGAACGGTCTGTTTCTGTCAGTTCAAAATCGTCCAGTGTATTCTCCGTAATCTCTCCCTGTATATGCTTATCGCCTCTTTTAACTGTACCGCAAGTTCCATCCCTTCAATGGGTTTTACTGTCACTTCCTGTTTTCCGTACTGTGTACTTTCTACAGAAAGTTCCCCTAACACCATTTCCGGATGACGGACAAAGTAGGCATTCATCCTATATCCTTCCGGTGTTGTATCAAGCTGTACCCATTCCGGCTGTTCCAAAGATGCACAATCTCTTTTCTGGAGAAACAAAATATCTGACACCACATCTGTCCCTGCATTCTTTCGGAAAGCATTATCCGGCAGACGGATGGCTCCAAGTAAGTCAGCACGATTGGCAATATACTGACGGACAGCCGGGTTCTGCTTATCCAGTGTGCCGCTGGAAGTGACCACTGCCACAACACCGCCCGGACGAACAAGGTCAAGGGATTTTGCAATGAAATAATCGTGTATCATAAAATTGTGGCGGTCGTACTTTCGGTCAGCTACTTTATAGCTTCCAAATGGCACATTGCCAATCACACAGTCAAAGAAGCTGTCTGGGTACTGCGCCGTTTCAAATCCCTGCACAGAAATATTATTTTTCTGGTAAAGCTGTTTTGCTATCCTCCCTGAAATGCTGTCCAGTTCCACCCCATACATTTTCAAATCTTCCATGCTCTTTGGTACAAGTCCCATGAAATTTCCAACACCACAGGATGGTTCCAGTACGTTTCCTGATTCCAGCCCCATATTGGAAAGTGCTTCATACATGGCATGGATCACAACCGGAGATGTATAAAAAGCATTTAAGGTAGAAGCCCTCGCCGCCCGGTATTCTTCTGGAGACAGTTCTGAATATAATTCCGTAAATTCCCCTGCCCACTGATTGTTTCCTTCCTCAAACGCCTGTGAAAGTCCGCCCCATCCTACATAACGGGATAAAATTTCCTGTTCCTGCGGAGTTGCCAGACGGTTTTCAAGTTCCAGTTCATGCAGTAACTTCACCGCTTCCATATTGGCACGAAATTTCTGCTTCGGTCCGCCTTCCCCCAAGTGTTCATCCGTAATACGGAAATTAATCAGTTCCGGTCTGATGGTTTCCTGTGCTGTGTCCGCATGTTCCACTGCTTCCGCCTTTTGCTGTTTTGTCGGCTCCTGAAATGGGATTTCCTCTGCTTTTTCTGTCCCTTCTACTGTCTCCGGTACAACTTTCTCCTGCTCTGCTTCTTTCTCTAATGGCTCTTTTTTTTCTTCTTTATCCTGTATATCAGATTCCATCCAATCAAACAAAGACAACTGCTTTCCATTTTCCACCGCTGTTTCCTGCACACGTTCCGGGAAGATGGTATACGTCCCCTCCACATATCCATGTAAGTCCACAAGGAACTGTACCTTTGCTTCATAGCCTTCAAAATCCAGTGGTAAGGATGCAAGGGCGGCATCCATCTTTTCCACTAATTCTGCTGCTGTTTCCGTATCTTCCAGTGCTGCAGCCAGTTCAATTCTTGCGTCATCATGGAAAAAATCATCTGTAAACGGACGTTCTGTTTCTTTTGGCAGACGGGCATAAAAACTAAGGATACGGTTTACCATCTGTTCCCGTTCGTATCCCGGCATTCTGGAATAATCTGCAGCTTTTAGAAATTTATCATTTTCAATCAGATACGTTACCCTCTTCGCTACCTGCGGCCATTTCAATAGTACCTGCGTATCCGGGTTTCCAAAACTTCCCCTCGCCAGCTTTAATCCTTTTCCGTTATAGTCCGCATGAGAATCATCCGCACCGTCAAGTGCATGACTGCATCCGCCTGTCCCGTACCGTTCCTTTAAAAAATCTGCCATTTCCTTTTCCGTTTTATTCTGGAGATAAAAAGCATAGGTACTCAACCTTCCATCTGAATAGGAACCGCCACGGGCAAGAAACGAATCTATCTCATCCTGTGTAATAAACAGCGGATGTTCCTCCCATGCAAATCCGTCTCTTGCGCCAAATGGCACTGCCTCTTTTGCAAATTTTTTAAACTGTGCCGATACCTTTATCCGGACGGTAGAAATGAAAACGCATGATGTCTTTGTCCTCCGCATAGGCCAATGCTGCGCCCTCCAGGCGCTCGTTTATTTCCCGACAGATATTCCGGCTGTGCCAGCAGTTCACTGAGGTTTTTTACCGTATCCGGGAATCCATGATGAAAATCTCTG
>ENA-OQAA01000936-OQAA01000936.1-human-gut-metagenome-genome-assembly--contig:-NODE-936-length-17243-cov-3.385779_pt1 | contig 17243 bp, 19 predicted proteins | sample MGYA00242489_ERZ504515 | MGnify/ENA primary metagenome ERZ504515 (study PRJEB26092, sample SAMD00036237) | human gut metagenome | host: Homo sapiens | study: EMG produced TPA metagenomics assembly of... | reverse complement strand
ATAATAGTTACATCACAATAATAAAGGAAAAACGTACCGCTTTGAGCAGAAAACGAGTACCGCTAAATCAGAATGAATGTACCGACGATTTCAGAATAGGCGTACCGTTCGAGCAGAATTTGCAGTTGAAACTGTTTTCTCACTGCAGAGTTTTGAAACTGTTCGTTAAAATCAGGAGCAAGAATATTACACATTTCAAATTTTTTATCAAATAAATTCAAACATGGATAAATGCCCCCTTCTGGAGATATTGTCAGCGTTATAACACCTGCTCCACATGAAATCATTTTTTGCGAAAATCTTGCTCCCATTACTAGCCCCATAAAAGATGTCTCATCTAATAGCTCAATAATATCCTCTCTTCTTTTAATCAAAGAATACATTCTATCAACAAATTCATCTAATGGAACTCTTTCCATTTGTCCTACAGCTCTTCCCATATTCATCAAAGAAATCAATCTTACTTTTTTAATATTGTACTTTCTTGCAAAGTCAAAATATTCTTCTATCTTTTCAATATTCCCCCTATGATATACAAAGTTTGTTTGAATATCAACATCATACTCATTCAAAATTTGCAAAGCTTTATTGCCTTATCCCATGTCCCTTTTCCTCGAACATATTCATGACTTGATTCATCAGTTCCATCTAAAGAAATTTGTACGTTTATATTATTTCTTTTTGCTGTTTCTGCAAATTTTGAATCTACTAATACCCCATTTGTAGATAAACCAATCTGATATCCCAAATCAGTAGCATAATCTAATAATTCCAGAAATCTATCTCCACACAAAGGTTCTCCTCCCAAAAAGGAAAGCCCTTTTTTACCCTCATCCATTAGTGTAATACATCTTCTCAAAATTTCTTTCGCTGTTTCTAAAGACATTCCCTTCAAATCCTGTTCTGGCATATCCGCTACACAACAGTGTCTACATCGTAAATTACATCGCATCGTTTGCAAAAAAGTTATTTTATTAGGTTTTAACTCCTTTTTATGATTGTTTGATATTTTCGTATCGTATAAGACATTACTTTCTAATAACGGTGTAAAAAATTTTTTAATTTCTTCTAATGCTTGCGTTTCTCCAGATCCTAAAACTTTTTCAGCAACACGTCTAATACTACCAGTTCTTTTCATTTCTTCTAATGCGGCAAGACCCTGCTTAGAAACTGCAACCCAAAACGGAATTTCAGGAAAAATAACAATACTGTTTTCTCCTCTTGTTGAAAAAATTTCATATGGATCTAGCGTTAATTTTTCAAACGTTTCTCTCATGTATACTACCCTTTCTTGCTACAAAATTGCAACTCATCTTTTACTTACACAAACCCACTCTATTATTTCAAAAGTATCATTGAGCTTTTCTAAAAAGTTACTGTCATTTTAGTTTAAACTTGTCTATAATAAAATGGCGTAATCGGTGATATGAATTTAACCGATTACGTCATTGTCAACGTTCTGAATTCCTTTTACAATAGCTTTCAAAAAAGAAAGAAGGATAATTTTATATGAAAAACAGGATATTTTTAGGTTATTTCATGACAATTGCTTTAATGATATGGGCCAAGCCCCATCTGGCTTACAGCATTATGAAGAAGCGCCTTACACTATTTGTTATAATACAAACAGTGATGATCTTGAAATTGATGAGGAAGAAGAAAATATACCAACTCCCTATGACTGCGATCTTCCACCTCAAAAATGAATTATTTGATTCTTTTCAAAATATTTCTTAATATGCTCTAAGTTTTCTTTACGTTCTGGGTACAATTCGCAAAGCTCATACGCTTCCCATATGTAGAGAAGTCCGATTTTTCTTAATCTAAGGGATTCTTCTCCGGAAAACCTCTTAGATTTTTCTATATAATTCCATCCAATATTGTAGATAAAATTGTAAAGGCAATTCCCTTTTTCCCATTTCAAAAGCCAGGAGATTCCTTTTCTGCACATTTCGATGCTCTCATCATACTGCTGATGCAGTCCCAGGATATTGGCATAGTTTACCATAAGAAGATAATAAGGCTTATAACCATCCATATAAGACACTTTTTCCATCTGTTGGATGACACTGGAGAATATTCTACAGGCTGTTTCGTATTTCCCTGCTTCTCCATATGCAATTGCAAGGTTATTTAAAATCAGCAGCTCATTCTCTGTGTAAAAGTATTTATTAACAAATTTTTCGCTGTCATAGTCTTTGAAACTCTCTCTTAATAATTTTTCAAGAGATAAAATATAATTAACTAAGTCTAATTTCCCACTATTATTTTCCACTACAAGACGTATCCGATAAAGAAATTGTCTGTTTTCCACGTACATAAGTGGCAACTGGTTTTTGCTGATAATTTCTTCTATTTCATTTTCTGCGCCTTGATAATCCCCTCTTTCAAATAGCCACAATAACCGATTCCTAACTTTTGCAATATTCACATCCTCTGTCTGTAGATTGAAAAGAATGGTCTCTTCTGACATTTCCAGTTTATTCATTATTCTCTGATAATTTTCTTCTGAAGGATTTAAGGTTCCGTTTTCATACCTTGATAATGTATAAGTGTCACATATGCCTTCTGCAAGTTCTTCCTGGGTCATGTTCCTTTGTTTCCGATAATAACGAATTACTGATGCTCTGTTATATTCTGACATTTTTCTCCTCCATATAGGCAAGCATTTCTTTTTCATCTGTACACTTTAACAATTCCAGAGCCATAATTTTGTTTTTGTAATCCTGCTCTTCCTCTGCTGTTAAATGGTTCATTTTTTCTTCCAATGCCATTTTTAACTCCAGCACTTCTTTCATGGATTTAACAAAATAATGTTCTGTCATGCCAGTATATACTTTTTGAAGGGCAGAATACGCATCACCATAATTATATTTCTGATAATTCTGCTCTGCTATTTTATATAAAATGCCATAATAAAGCTGCTTCATTTCTAAAGAAATGCAAGGATGGCTTTCAAGATATGTCTGAATCTCCAAATATATTGCCTGCGCCTCCTGTGTTCTTTGGACTTCCTGATAGCATTCTCCCAACTCTTTGAATACTTTAAGCTCCATAAAAGACAGAAGACCTTGTCCACTTTGTTTGTACGCTTTCTGAACAATGGTTTTTGACAAAGATGTCTCAAAATCAGAGGCAGCCTTTGTATACTCACCCGTATATTTCTTTACAAGCCCTGCATAGTAAAAAACATATTGTTCATGAATTGCTTTTGACGGAGACTTCATTTTTTTATAGTTTCCAATTTCATCCTCAACCTCTGAATATTTTCCCTGTTCAATAAGTTCTTCTATCTTCTTTTGCTGCTGCATTTCATCAAACTCTTCATTGCTGATAATCATTTCATATTGCTGCGCATTGCATCCAAGTCTCTGCAACAGATACTCTAGCAGAAATTTATCTGGAATCCTCATCCCATTCTCATATCTGGATAATGCAGTAACACTACAAAGTCCTCTGCAAACCACAGATTTGGAATATCCTTTTTCTTTTCTCTGTCTTTCCAATAACTCACCTATGGAAATTTCGTACATCTATAATCTCCCCTTTTGTCTCTGATACGCGCTCCTATAATATCATAAAAAAATATGCTTGTTAGCATAAACTGATACTTTTAAAAAAATTTATAAATTCCCCCACTTAGGACTGGCAGTTGCTCCAGAGAATTGGTATAATACTTTGAGAAATCATTTCACAAAGGAGGCTATCAAAATGAACGTATATAAAACAAAAGGCGTATGTTCCCGCTCTATTGAATTTGAACTGGACGGAGATACCATTAAATATGTAAAATTCAACGGAGGCTGCAACGGAAATACCAAAGGCATCGCAAGTCTGGTAGAAGGCATGAAGGTAGATGATGTAATCAATCGCTTAAAAGGCACAGACTGCGGCGGAAGAGGAACTTCCTGTCCGGATCAGCTTGCAAAAGCGCTAGAAGCTGCAAAAGCTCAGTAAATTTTCAAGCAAAAAGAGAAATCTCGTACAAGAGCGTATTTAAAAATGTTTATACAATTCCGGCAGCTCCAGCAGGCACTCTTTGAGACGAAATGTTCAAAGGCAACGCTTGCTTAGCCGGAAAATGTATAAATATTCTCATAAAAACTCAAATAAATTCATCTGTTCTGCTTCTTCCCCCGATACTTTTTTCCCTGTTTTTTCTTTTTCTATACAGGATAAAGGCAGTTCTTCTAAAAACATGGAAGGCTGTCCTCCATGAATAATCATAAGCTCTTCTTTTGCTCTGGTCATTCCCACATAAAAAAGTCTTCTCTCTTCTTCTATGTCAGCAGGCTCTTTTCCATTTTCTAAAGGCAGTTTATCTTCTTCTGCACCAGCAAGCAGTACAACCGGAAATTCCAAACCTTTGGATGCATGAAGGGTCATTAACGTAACTACGTCCGCGCGATAAGTTTTCCCTCCACATCGCATCAATCCCCTTCTTCTCCAAGAGAAAGACTGCTCAAAAATTCTTCTGTATTCTGGTAGCACATAGCCATATGTTCCAAATTGTCCATAGCTTTATTTCCCTTTAAGTTCATGTCCTCCTGCCATTTTTGAAGGAGTTTTCCAGGTTTACTCCGCTTTAGAAGAGGCTGATATTTCGCTTTCATAGTTTCATAAGTCTCAGATGTAAGAACATTCTCAGGAAGCTTCCATAAAAGTCTCAGGGCTAAGATTCTTGCAAGGGAATCCTCCGGTTTGGCGATACTTCTGAAGAAGCAAACTGTCCCCCTTACTTCTGGTTCCAGGAGAAAATCCTCCCTGCCGGTAATCACGTAGGGAATCCCCTCTTTTCGAAGACTGTTTTCCAATAATTTAGCCTGTCTGTGGGTGCGGTAGAGAACTCCAATGTCTCCAAAGCTTCTCTGTCTTCTCTCTGATTCTCTCTCAAAACTCTTTTCTGTATCCAGCATATCAATGCCGCCAATCTGCCTGTTAATCTCTTTTGCTACGAAAACCGCCTCTGCCATTTCACTGGATGCTTCTATAACTCTCACTGGTTTTCCATTTCCCAAAGCAGCATGAAGAGTTCTTTCTTCACCAGAATTATGAGAAATCACTGCCATGGCACTTTCTACGATTTTTCCTGTGGAACGGTAGTTCTCTGTAAGACGTATCACCTGTGCCCTGGTATATTCTTTCTGCAAAGTAGCAGAACAGGCTGAATCTGAACCTCGAAAACCATAAATAGACTGGTCCGGATCACCAATCACAAATAATTCTCTTCCCTTGTTGTTCCAAAGCCGGATTAATTCATACTGAACAGGCTGATATCCTGAAATTCATCTACTAAGAGATAATGAAATTGTGGAAGCTCCAGTTCTTCTTTCTCATGAAGTAATCCTATAGTCTCGATTAAAAGATCATCAAAATCCAGAGCATTCTTTGCTATTAATTGCTGCTGATAATATTGCAGCGCTTCTTCTGGTATCCCGGTTTTTGATACATCTGCATCTTTTTTTGTCTTCCAGAGGGAAATCTCCTTCAAAAACTGAGAAATGCTCAATCCTAACTGGAACTCTTTCACCGTTTCTTCTGCTATTTCTCTGGTAAGCATAGCATCTGCAATGGTAAATTCCATTCCCTGACTTTTCAGCAGTTCCAGACAAATAGAATGGAAGGTTCCTATCTGTATCTGACGCACTGACTGTTTCTTTCCCAATTCCTGCTGTAAACGCTCCTGCATTTCTCTTGCAGCTTTTTTCGTAAAGGTAACTGCAGTAATTTCGGAAGGTTTCACTTTACGGTAATTAAGCAAATGTAAAATTCTGGATACCAGGGTTTTCGTTTTTCCTGTCCCTGGACCTGCAACAACTGCAACTACCGGCTCTATAGATTCTACTGCCTGCTGCTGTTTTGCATTTAATACAGCAACTCTTGGCAACGCTATAGTTTCCTCCGAAATGGCTGTTTTCTTCAGCGTCGGAAGCCTCACGTCTGCTGCTTCCTCCTGTTCTTTAATTCCAAGAGTCTCAAAAAAACTTATCTGACCTTCTGTATCCTCCAGTTCTGAGACGTGAAACAGCTTAATCGTACCATATTCTCCATCAAATCCCGGATGTCTCTGTACTTCGCCTTTTCTTAACCGCCGGATGCCCTCTGCTATCATATAACCAGATTCCTTGCGGATATCTTCCACCGGAATCTCTCTTAAAATCTCAAATTCCGACCCTAATTTAGAAAGCATGTCCTCATACTGCCTCTGCACCTTCACACTGGTAGAAGAATGCCCGGTGGCTTCTGCAATGACCTCTGGCAAAGGCACCAGACTTTCAAAAGCCTTGGCCTGTTCCCGCACATATCCCTGAGATCTGTCTGCCAAGGCTTCTACTGTGTTCCACACCAATGGTAATCTTCCTACCGCAAACCGGACATTTCCCCCCATATTCCTTCGTCTGAGCAGGCGTCAGGCAGAGATGGCATTTCCTGTGTCCGTCATAGTGATACTTACCCTCTTCCGGGAAGAATTCTACAGTTCCATGCAGGCCCTCTCCTGTCTGAATGGCCCTTTCCAAATCTTTGTAGGATAACTCTATATCCATGAGATTTGCCTCGCGCCCCAATTTTCCCGGAGAATGGGCGTCCGAATTTGAAATCAACTGATATCCATCCAGGTTTGAAACTCTCCAGTTCATAGGCGGATCTGAAGAAAGCCCTGTTTCTACTGCATGGATGTGCCCTGTTAAATCTCCAAAACATTTCTCAACGGAATCAAAACCTGAAAACGCACCAAACATGGCAAAATGAGGCGTCCAGATATGCGCCGGCACATAAATTCCATCAGGAACACTTTCCAGCATAATTTCCAGCAAGTCCCTGCAGTCAAGCCCAAGAATAGGCCTTCCATCTGAATGAATATTTCCGATAGTCTCCAGTTTCGCTGAAAGCAAATCCGCCTCTTCCATCCCCGGCAAAATCAAAAGACTGTGAACCTTCCTGGTCTTTTCACCTTTTTTATAAATAGAACTGATTTCCCCTGTTACTACAAAACGTGGCTCCATGTCATCTGGAGTTGTTCCGTCCTGAATCCGATATTCTTTTTTCAAACGATAGAGACCGTCTTCTGCCGGCTCCAGCTTCTCCTTCAATTCCTCCCGCCAAATTGGATGGGTAAAATCACCGGTTCCTAAAATATGAATCCCCTTTTTCCTCGCCCACAGCTCCAGATGCTCCGGATCACCTTCCTTGCTGGTAGCACGGGAAAAACGGGAGTGTATATGCAAATCTGATATCAACATGCCAAAATTCCTCCGTAAAACTCAATAAATTAACGCGAATTATCTGCTTTACGGATTATTATACAACAGGCGGAGTGGAAAATATACGGTTATTGTTTACAGATCATTCTCTTTCTTCCTGTTCAAATATTTTTAATCGCTTTACTATTTCCTCTGGTTCCGGTAATATCTTCTTCATATCTTCTGGTAATGTGTTCCTTAGCTGATATGTTGCAACACCAATCGGCGCTCCTGTTTGTCTCAATGCATACTCTACATATGTCTTATCTTTACTCTTACAAATAATAATTCCAATAGATGGATTCTCTTCTGGTAATTTAATCTGCTCATCTAAGACAGATAGATACAATTGCATTTTTCCAGCATATTCAGCTTCAAACTCTCCTATCTTCAATTCTATTGCTACCAGGCTTCTAAGTCGTCTATGAAAAAGCAACAGATCAATATATAAGTCTCTAGTTCCAACAACTAAATGATACTGGTTACCCACAAAGGTAAAATCACCACCCATTTCAACTAAAAACGCTCTAATATTATTTACCAGCTTCATTTCTAACTCGTGTTCTGAATATTCCGGTGACAGTTCAGCAAAATCAAAAGTATATTCATCCTTAACTGCTAATTTAGCTTGTGCCCTTCGTTCTTCTGGTATCATTAAATCAAAATTGGTTTGGTTTAATAAATATTTTTCATATGTCTGCGCTTCAATAAAATTGATTAATACACGTTTTGTCCACCCATAACGTTTCACCATTTGAATGTAAAATTCCCTTTGCAGATCATCTTTACATTTTTCCACAATGATAATGTTATTGCTCCAGCTGATTTCTCGCACCAATGGTGCGAGCTTTTCAGAATCTCGATATGTTAAATAAAAATTACGCATTCTCCAGAGATTTGATGCTGAGTAACCTTTTGATCCAGGAAATTCCTTCTGTAATTCCCTGGACAGCACTCCTACTATAGATTTTCCCCAACCCTTTTCCTTTCTGTTGCCTTATAAATCTCTTCCCCTATCTCCCAGTATAGATTTATAGTTTCTGAATTAATCATTTGCAGCGCACGATATTGCTTTTTCTGAATTAATTGTTTTAAGTCATTCACTAATGGTTCATATCCTACAATTTTATTCTTTTCCATACACTTCTCCATTTCTCGCACCAGTGGTACGAGATTGATATCAAAAACATAAATACAATATATACTTGGAAAACACTGTATTATAGCATGCAATTCATAACGCCACTCACCATCATTTCCTTTTCTCTACCAAATAAATCCGATTCATTACCAAATCTCATACTCTGAATCGCTTCCATACATTCTTCATAAGAAAGAACATAGGTTGCGCGATTCCCTTGGGGACGGGTCATATTCTGATGGTCATAAGAATCCAGTAAATCAAGAGCATTACTGTATTTCTCTATTACAGAAAGTACCTGCTTACTGTCCAGTTCATCCTCTGTCCGCTTCATAATCCGTATCACCTCTCCCAGTTGTTTGATACGATTATCATTCACAGCGTAACCTTTTAATATGTATTGTTTTAGCACAGAATTTGCCCATCTGCGAAATTCCACACCACGTTTTGATTTTACACGATAGCCAACGGAGATGATTACGTCCAAGCTATAAAATGCTACCGGCTTATTTGAATTTGCAATATGCAAAAAATGCATATTGCTTTTTTCATCAACCTCATGTTCCTTAAAAACATTTCTAATATGCCTGGAAATTACAGATTGATCTCTACCAAATAATTCAATCATTTGATTTTGATTTAGCCATACAGTTTCATCTTCTACCGTTACAGGTAATTTCACTTCTTTATCTTCCGTTTCAAAAATTACAATTCATTCTTTTCCGACATCCGCTTCCTCCTCCATCTTTTTCATCAATTCCTCATACCTCAATTGATATGAATCAATCTTGGTATATATTCCGGCGGTCTCCTGCGCCCTGCTTCCCAATCCTCCACTGTTCTCAAAGGAATTCCTATGTGCATTGCGAAATCCTTTCTTGTCATTCCTATTCTTTCCCGAAGTTCTCTGATTTTATCTGCTGTTTCCGTATTCCACCACTCCTCATTGTTTTTTTATTATCATATCACACTTTTTAAAATTTCGCAATGCGTGGTTTTGTTTTTTCAAAAAAATCCCCACTGAAGCTAAGCATCATCTGCCTTTCCAGTGAGGAATCCTTTATCCTATTCTGCTGTACCTTCTGCACCTCTGTTTCTTCAGTCTCAGGCTGTTTAATAGTGTATTTATCGTAGTCTGTTAATTCTGCTTTTTTCCACTCTTTTTTATTTACAGTGAATTTAGCATCTTTTTCCCAGCCTTCCAGAAGGTCATTGTATGCTTCCTGTTTCCGTTCTTCTACAATGTTTTCTTTTTCTTCATCTGTAGCTTCCCGGTCTAAAACACTGTCCATACGGACTACAAAGTATGCGCTCTCGCCTTCTACTACTTTTTCATACACCTGACCATCTTCGGTAAGTGTAAGGGCTGCTTCTTTCACTTTCTCATCTAAAACGGTATCTTCCCCGTCAAAGGTTGTATCAAAGGCACTCAATTCTTCATCGATTTCTTTTGCCAGGGCATCCATGTCTGCAGCAGCCGGGTCTGCAGATGCATTCAGTTTGTCCAAAAGCTGCTGCGCCTGATCTTTTTTCGCCTGCTTTTCTTCATCTGTCAGTGGTGTTGTAGTACCATCTTCGTTTTGTTTATCGCTGGTGCTGAATCTGCAATAGGTTATCTTGCTTTGCTGAGCTTCAGAGTCTTCTACATTGGTATCTACCTCTGCTGTCATTGGCTCATACATTTTTTCCTGATAAGTATAGAGTGTCAGCAGATTTTCAATATCATCCTGGGTAACTGCCAGTTTGGTAAGGGTTTCTTCTGTATTTGCCTCTACAAAAGCCTTGGCAGATTCTTCAATCTTTTTCTGTTCGTCTTCTGTAACAGTTACATCATAATCTTTGGCATGCTGTTTTAAAAGCACCATGTTCTTTAGCTGCTGCACAATCATGTCCTTGGTAGATTCCGCATAAGTTGTACCGTCTCCAGCATCCTGTTCCCAGATACCAGCGGTACTACCGCCCATCATTGCATAGTAAGATTCCATCTGTGCCTGATTCATGCGAAGCATGATGTTGCCTGTTCCCATAGTTACCGTATCTTCTCCGCAAGTAAGAAGTGGTTTCGTTCCATCTATGGTCTTGCTGCATCCTGACAGCAGCCCAATTCCAATGACACCTGCCATAGCTGCGCAGGCCAGTTTTTTTTGTTACTCTATTCATATGTATGCTCTCCTCCTGAATTTCAAATATTGCCTGATTTTTCTAATTTACAGCATCTTTTACCATTATAGACGGTTTTAGGCGTTGGGGCAAGGAATTTTTCAGGGGAGAGTGTGAAGATATTGTGTCTTTTTATTTACTCCATAATCACCCCTTGAAACTCCTTCAGCACCTGTTCCAGCATCTCCAGCACATCCAGACTTTCTTTCGGTCTCCTGCCTTTTAATGACAACATGAAATACGGTGTTTCTTCCAGCCGCATGGTAAGGTTGTTTTTGAATTTCTCCAAAATAGGCGGAAAGCCTGCCGGGTTTACTTTTGCCCGCTCAAACATGGTGATTTTCACATCCTGTCCGGTCTGTTTGATTTCCTGAATATAGGCCTTGTGAGCCATGGCTTTCAGGTTGGCAATAAAAAGAAGATTCTGTACTGCTTTTGGCGGGTCTCCGAAACGGTCCAGAAGTTCTTCCAGCATATCCTCATATTCTTCCTGTGATTCAATGGCAGCGATTCGCTTGTAAATATCCAGTTTCTGAAATTCATTTGGAATGTATTTCGGCGGAATGAAAGCATTGACTTCTAAATCAATAGTGGTCTCAAAGTCTTCCTGCTGCTTGATTCCTTTTTCTTCCTTCACTGCTTCGTCCAGCATTTTGCAGTAAAGGTCATATCCAACTGCCTGCATATGTCCATGCTGTTCTGCTCCAAGAAGGTTTCCGGCACCGCGGATTTCCAAATCCCGCATGGCAATCTTGAACCCACTTCCTAAATCCGTAAACTCCCGGATTGCGTGAAGGCGTTTCTCTGCCACTTCTTTTAACATTTTGTTTCGTTTGTACATAAGGAAAGCATAAGCTGTCCTGTTGGAACGTCCCACGCGGCCACGAAGCTGGTAGAGCTGAGAGAGTCCCATCTGGTCTGCATCGTGGATAATCATGGTATTGGCATTGGAAATATCCAGTCCGGTTTCAATAATAGTGGTGGAAACCAGCACATCAATTTCCCCGTTAATAAACGCATACATGATTTTTTCCAGCTGCCTCTCCTGCATTTGTCCATGGGCAAAGGCTACATTTGCCTCTGGAACCAGTTTTGCAACCCGGTTTGTAACTTCATCAATATCATTGACACGATTGTATACATAATACACCTGACCGCCTCTGGCCATTTCCCGGCTAATGGCTTCCCGCACCATTTCTTCATTATATTCCATCACATAAGTCTGGATTGGCATACGGTCCATAGGCGCCTCTTCCAGTACGCTCATATCTCTGATTCCAATAAGACTCATGTGAAGAGTTCTTGGAATCGGCGTAGCGGTAAGGGTGAGTACGTCCACGTTTTCCTTCATTTTCTTGATTTTCTCCTTGTGGGTCACACCGAAGCGCTGCTCTTCGTCAATAATCAATAATCCCAAGTCTTTGAACTTGATGTCATCGGAAAGAACTCTGTGTGTTCCAATGAGAATGTCCACCAGGCCTTTTTGCAGGTCTGTAATGGTCTTTTTTTGCTCTGCCGCTGTCTTGAACCGGCACATCAAATCAACCCGCACAGGGAAGTCTTTCATTCGCTGGACAAAGGTATTGTAATGCTGCTGCGCCAGAATAGTAGTGGGCACCAGATACACCACCTGTTTTCCTTCCTGCACTGCTTTGAAGGCAATGCGGATGGCAATTTCTGTTTTTCCATATCCAACATCACCGCAAATCAAGCGGTCCATAATCTTGGTGCTTTCCATATCCTGTTTGGCCGCCTCAATGGCAAGAAGCTGGTCCTCGGTCTCCTCAAAAGGAAACATTTCTTCAAATTCCCGCTGCCAGACCGTATCCGGCTCATACTGGTAACCTGAATTTTCCAGCCTTGCTGCGTAGAGACGCACCAAATCTTTGGCAATGTTTTTTACCGCTTTGCGAACCTTGGTCTTGGTTTTATTCCACTCCTGACCTCCAATTTTATTTAATTTCGGCGCTCTGGCATCTGCTCCCGCATATTTTTGCAGCAAATCAAGCTGGTTTGGCAGGATATAAAGAGTACTGTTTCCTGCATACTCGATTTTAATGTAGTCCTTTGCCACCTTATCTACGGTAATTTTTTCAATTCCTTTGTAAATACCAAGGCCATGGTTTTCATGCACCACATAATCCCCTACGCTGAGTTCGCTGAAGCTCTGAATCTGCTTTCCGCTGTATTCTTTTTTCTTCCTCTTCTTCTTTTTTTCCTGTCCAAAAATATCAGACTCTGTAATCATGACGAATTTTATCATGGGATACTCAAACCCACGTTTCATCCGTCCAAAAGCTGTCATAATTTCCCCAGGGGAAACTACCCTGTCCATGTCTTCTGTGTAAAAACTATTCAGGCCCTCGTCTCTTAAGTCTTCTGCCAAACGCGCTGCCCTTGTTCTGGAACCGGACAGCAACAGAACCTGATAACCGTTTTTCTTGTACTGTTTCAAATCTTTTACCAGAAGTTCAAAGCTGTTATTATAGGGACTTACTGATTTTGCAGAAATATGAAAACTGGATTTTATATCCCAGTCCCCTTTTTGCTGCTCTATGGTACATAGAGAAACACAGTGTTTTTTATTCAACTTTGATATTACCTGTTTTTCCCCCATAAGCAAATCTGCCTGTCCCGGAAGCAAATATCCTTTTTCCAGTCTGTGCTCCATGCTCTCTCTGAATTCCTGTTCCACAGCCTGAGCATGCTCGGTAAGGCGGTTGGTTTCATCCAGAATCACCAGAGTATCTTCTGTATCAAAATAGTCCGGCAAGGTCACAGCATCCTTATAAAAATATCTTAAAAACTGCTCTGCCGCATAAAAATCCTGGAATTCTTTCAGATTGTCCATGGTTTCTTCCACGTATTGCTTCAGTCTGCCTCCTTCTTCTGTAAGAAAAGCATCCCGAAACTTCTGCACCACTGCTTTCTTTTCTTTTTCAATGGCTTTCAGACCTTTTTCCAGCACTTCTTTATCCAAAACCATCTCAGATGCCGGATAAATAGTGATTTCCTCCAGATTTTCAATGGAACGCTGGCTTTCCCCATCAAAGCTTCGGATGGAGTCAATTTCATCTCCCCACAATTCAATACGTACTGGATTCTCCTCTGTAAGAGGAAAAATGTCAATAATGCCCCTCGAAAAGAGAATTGTCCAGGAGTCTCTGCCTTTACATCACGCTCATAGCCCATGCCACGAAGCTGCAACTTCAGCTTTTCCATGTCCAGAGGACTGCCTGTCTTAAAAGACAGGGTGTGCTGCCCCAGCACATCCAGGGGAAGGAGATAATCCATACAGCCGCTCATACTGGTAATCACAGTGATATTTTTCTTTCCAGCAAGGTGCAATCACCTGCATCCTCTCCCTGGTCAGAAGATTTCCATGAATATCTGCCTGGAAGAAAATCAAATCCCTGGCAGGATAAAAATACACATCCCGGTTATAAAGACGGTAATCCTCATACAATTCTTTTGCTTTTAAATCGTTTTCTGCAATAATCAAACAGTTGCATCCCTGTTTCCGGTCTTTTTTTAAAGCCTCAAAAAGCCCATACATCATATGGCTTTTTGGGATTCCACACAACCGGAAACCTGCAGAATACCTCTGTTTTTCACAAGTCTGGACCTGATTTCATCAAATTCGCCCAGTTGTTCCAATGGCTGCATGAATACCTGCATAATCTTACTCCTGTTGTTCCTGCTTATTTTTTCGGTTATAATGATTCATAGCAGATTCAATGCCATCTCTTAAAATCATTTCCACTGCATCTGCTGCATCACAAATGGCTTTATCCACTGCGATTCTCTCATCCGAAGAAAATCTCCCCAGCACATAATCTGCCAAATCCCATCCCCTGGGCTTTGCTCCCACTCCTACCTTAATACGGTAAAAGTTCTGTGTGCCAAGCTGGGCAATAATGCTCTTAATGCCATTATGACCGCCTGCGCTGCCCTTTTTCCGGATGCGTATCTGTCCCGGCTCCAGATCAATGTCATCATAAATCACAATCATCTCAGTTTCCGGATCCAGCTTGTAATAATTCACCCATTCTCTCAAGGACTCTCCGCTTAAATTCATATAAGTGAGAGGTTTTACTGCCAAAACCTTCTCCCCTGCAATCATCCCCTTGCCATACATGGCTTTGTGCGCAATGCTCCCTGGGGAATCCGGTGACGGTCAATCAGCTCGTCTATGGTGTCAAACCCCATATTGTGTCTGGTTTTTTCGTATTGTCTGCCTGGGTTCCCAAGCCCTGCTATTAAAAACATATGCTGCTCCTTAATTAAAGTATACCAATTCCTGTTTCAAAGGTTCTGTGGGCTCAATGGAAATGGCGGTAAGCACAGGTCCTTCCCCATGGTAGGATTCCACATATTCATAATCTACGGAAGCTACCACTTTCACCCATTTTCCTGTTTTCAGAGTTTTTGCCATAGGGCTTTTGCACACATAACCAATAAAGCTGGTATCATCTGCACAGCAGGTCATAGCCATTCTTCCCGGAACAAAAACGTCTCTGGCAAGTTCTCTGGATTTCAGCACCATGCTGTAAATGCCACTTTTTTGCCTTCGTAAGTTTCTGGATGGTCCATGGCATCAATAAACCAGATTCCATAGTCCTCGTCCATAATGTCAATAATATCTGCATTGACATCAAAGGGCATTTCTTCTGCAAAAATATCCTCAATTTCGCCCTCTTCATCCTCAAAAATAATCTCTGCCCCCTGGTTTACTACCTTCACACTTCTTCTAAAAGATGCAAGAGGCATGTCCATCTGGCAGCGGTTAAACAGAACCATGTCTGCATTTCGCACCATTTCTACAAACAGAGATTTCATGTTGTTCATATAAACCTGGAAAGTGCTTGCATCTACAGTCACAATGTGCTGCACAATGCCCCAGTCTTTTGGAAGCTGCATTTCCTCAAATTTGCTAACCTGCCACATGCCATTATATTCAATAATCACACGCTCCGGGGAATAAAAAGCATCGTAAGCCACCAGGCGCTCTGGGGTCAGTTCTTCCAGACTATTTAAAACCTCCACTGCTGTTCTGCTTTTTCTTAATTTCTTCTCGTCAAATTCTACCTCTCCTTCTTCACAGAGAATGAGAAGGGTTTGACCGTCAATCTGAAAATATTCCTGTTCAATGGTAAAATCCAGAAATGTGGACTTCCCGCTTTCCAGAAATCCAGCCATAAAATATATGGGAACTCTGATTTCGTCTTCCGTCATGAACCTGTTCTTCCTTTCGATTTATTTCTGTAAATTTATCTGCTGCTTTTACAGCCCAAACAGTTCAGCCAGTTTCTCTTCCTTAATCTTAGAACCAATGACACACAGTCTTCCTGTGTAATCCGGAGAACCTGTTCTGATATCTGCCTCTCCCGGAACCATGTCAAAATAAATCCACTGTCCGTCTTTTCCTGCTACCATACCTTTTGCACGAAGAATCATGCCATAGCTGTCATCTGTGGAAAGCGTATTAAGAATCTCCTTGATTTCCTCCTGGGTATAAGCTTGATGGTTTCCCTTCCCCAGCTTGTAAATACCTCATCTGCATGATGGTGATGATCATGGCCCTCATGGTGGTGGTCATGACCGCAGCCACAGCCCTCGTGGTCGTGATGATGATCATGCTCCTCATGGTGATGGTCATGGCCGCAACCGCATTCTTCATGGTCATGGTGATACTCATGTTCTTCGTGATGGTGGTCATGTCCACAGCCACATTCTTCATGGTCATGGTGATGATGATCATGTCCTTCATGATGGTGACCGCCGCATACCGGGCACACTTCCTCCTCCATCAGTTCTTTTTCCAGGGAACGATTATGCTCCATGGTATCCAGGATTTTCTCTCCTGAAAGCTGTTCAACAGGTGTGGTAATCACTGCTGCATTTTCGTTCAGGGAACGAATGAGTTCTACTGCTGTCTGTACCTTGTCATCGGTTGCTTTCGGAGTATCTGTTCGGCTTAAAATCACAGTACCGGCATATTCAATCTGATTGCTGAAAAATTCTCCGAAATTCTTCATATACATTTTGCATTTGGTTACATCCACAACTGTGGTAAAACTGTTTAATGTTATGTCAACTTCATTTTCTACTTTCTGAACTGCTTTGATAACATCGGAAAGCTTTCCAACACCTGACGGTTCAATGATAATTCTGTCTGGCTGGTATGTGGTAATCACTTCTTTTAAGGCTTCTCCAAAATCTCCTACCAGAGAACAGCAAATGCATCCTGAATTCATTTCACGGATTTCGATTCCTGCTTCTTTTAAAAATCCGCCATCAATGCCAATTTCTCCAAATTCATTTTCAATTAAAACAACCTGTTCCCCTTTGTAAGCCTCACTGAGTAATTTTTTAATTAATGTGGTTTTTCCTGCTCCCAGGAATCCTGAAAAAATATCTATTTTTGTCATGTTATCTGCTCCTTTCTTTGGAAACTGTGCGCCACAGGCACACACTGGAAAAGGGGACGAAAGTTTTACTTCCGCCCCTCGTACCGTCTAAATTGGAGTATAGCACTGTTCTATGAAGAGTGCAAGGGGGATTTAACAAGCAACAGTTTTAAAAGGTAAATTAATTTTATAACCTGCCATTCTAATAGATTTGCCTGTTTACACATTTATTTCAAATTCCCAGAAGTTATCCACATTGAATGGGGGCATTTATTCCTTTTTGAAAAAATT
>ENA-OQAA01000935-OQAA01000935.1-human-gut-metagenome-genome-assembly--contig:-NODE-935-length-17246-cov-3.796776_pt1 | contig 17246 bp, 27 predicted proteins | sample MGYA00242489_ERZ504515 | MGnify/ENA primary metagenome ERZ504515 (study PRJEB26092, sample SAMD00036237) | human gut metagenome | host: Homo sapiens | study: EMG produced TPA metagenomics assembly of... | reverse complement strand
TCTTATATTTAATTGCTGCTTTTGAGACACCATATTTTTCGGCGAAACGGATCAGGGATAGACGATACCTCATATCTTGTGTTATACTTGCCATGCGGGAATACTTCCTTTCTTAAATGTTTAGGTTTGGTAGCTTAAAGCATAACACAGAAAAGGTATTTCCGCTTTTTAATTATTCAGTTGTAACACATGTATTGTAATCCTACAAATTTAGAAAAAAGTGTGGTAGAATGAAGCAAGCAACAAATGAGGAGAGTGAAAGAGCATGATGAACAAAGAGGTTTATTTGAAAAATGTGGCTGAGAGTCTGGCCTTATTAAGTCGGGAAGTGTCTATCTTGAATGCGGTAAATCTCTATGATATTAACATCGTTGCAGAAGATTTCTTTCCCGGATTATTGAATCTTATCTATGGATATGAATTGAAAAATGCAAACTATTTGGAGAAAAATGCCCCGGCGATTGATTTGGTAGATCCAAAGAATAGGATAGCAGTTCAAGTCACATCAGATAATAGTAGTACAAAGATTAAGCATACGATAGAAGAATTTAATAAAAACAAAGCGTATCAGAGCTATGATAGATTGATTGTGCTGATTTTGACACAGAAGAAAAAATATTCTTCCAATTTTGATACACAGGGAATGTTTTCATTTGAAAAAGAAAGAGACATTTGGGATGTAGAAAAACTGATGCAAGATGTTCGAGAGTTGGAAACAGAACAAATAAAAGCAATCAGTAATTACCTGTCAGCAGAATTGTGTAATAAATATTATTCAGTGAAAGAAACGCAGGCCAGTGAAGTGGACACGATCATAGATTTGATAGAGTATATTTCGCAACACAGAAAAGTAAAGAAGCCTTGTGAGACAACGGTAGATCCGGAGTATAAGATTTATAAAAGGTTTCGGGATTTTGCAGATAGATTGATTGCGGAATATACGACACTTTACACCATTTATGGGGAAGCGTTGAAGATTGTAAATGAAACGCTGGGGATCGATGAGGCACAAGACATTATTATTATGTTCTATCTGCAGGATATCAGCGTACAATTTTTGGAAGAAGAGCAGGATAATCCGATTGCTGCATTGAATAAACTGGTTACATATTTTGAAACAAAATTAAGCGCGAATGGTAAAAAGTATGACCGTTCTGCAATTAAATTCTATCTTGTCAACGAAATGATTAAATGTAGGGTATTCCCAAACGAAAGGAGTGAGTATGATGCTGGCAAGTAGCAATGCACTGAAATCTTCCGCAATGTATATTGGCTATCTCATACTCAAAGAGAATAAAAAGCAGGAAGCTGGGAAGATTTCTAATTTATGATGTATCTAAAGCATTGAAAAAGGCGGGGATCACAAGCAGCAGACAGTTGATTTTGGGTCTTTCCTTTTTATATTCTGTTAATATTGTCGAATTTGAGGAGGCGAATATATGGGTAAAGAAATAAGTCGTATTCGTCTCAATCGGCTCTATTCAGAAAGTAATATTTTGAAGAGATTTCTTTTCATGACGGAGTCAATATTATATTAGGCGAGAAATACGATGATAGTTCTGTAAAAGGTCGGAAAACAAATGGTGTTGGAAAGTCTATGAGTATTGAGTTTTTAGATTTTGGTTTCTTGAATGATTATGAAAAATCAAGAATTGCAAAAATACCGAAAGAAGTATTTCCGTTAGAAGAAAACGTAATATTAGATCTGGATATAGGGGACGAAGCGATCACGATAAAAAGAAACCGGAAACAAGCGGATCAGCCTGTAATCATAAGAGAAGGGAGAACGGTATCTTTTGATAAACTTCAGGATGCAAGAGAATATCTGACAGGCTTATTTTCCCAAAATTAAATGGGAAGAAAGTACCTAGTTTCAGAAATCTCTTTTCAATTTTGATGCGGGATGAACGTTCGGAATTCACAGATATCATCAAATGCCATGATTTGACGAAAAAGATTCCGGATGATTTGAGCGCTCATTTGTTTTTGTTGGGATTTTCTTTAGAGGCATATAAAAACACTTTAGAAACTATAAAGGAGATAGAGGCAGTCAATACCGTTATTGCAAAAGATAAAAAAGAATTGACGCAAGAAGGAAAAAAGAAAATTTCAGATGTTAAGGCAGAATTAAATGCATTGGAAGATGAATTACAAAAATTGGAAGATGCGATTGAAAGTTTTAAAACGAATGAGACTTTTGATTCTATGGAGGCAGACCTTATTGAACTGGAGGATTTGCTGGATCAGTTGCGTAAACGCCAAAAGGCTTTGCGATATGACTATGAAAAAATCAGAAAAATGCCAAAGCCGGAGCAGATTGATGACAGAGAAATCGAATTGGTCTATAACCAATTTAAGAGCGAGTTGGGAAATGCAGTAGTAAAATCTTTAAATGAGGTCGTAGGTTTTAAGAACAAGATAGAAGAATTCCAAAGAACATTGGTAAACCAAAAGGCAAAGGAATTGGAGAGCCAATTGAAAAGTATTGCGGAACAAATTCGGGTACTGGATGATGAATATTCAGAGAAACTGAAAGTCATCGATAAAAAAGGAGTGCTAAAGAATCTAAAAGTAAGTTTAAAGATTTATGAGGCGAAGAAGGATTCCATTTCTCATACGAAGTTTTTGTTTGATCAATACGAAAGAATGAGAAAAAGAAAGAATGCTGAATTTACAAAAAACCCAGCAACTCATGGAAATTGATAGTGAGATTGAGCAAAACAAAGAAATCATGGATGACTTTATTGATACCATTTTGGAAATCCATGAATCCATTATGGGAAATAAGGAATGTTCGTTTAGCCTCCAGACTGTTGATAAGGCACGAAAGAAAACACCAGTTGAGTTGACGCTTCGTATTTACGATGATGGAAGCCATAGTGTAGACAGAACAAAGGTGTTCATTTATGATATGGCGTTATTATTTAATCAATACACCAGAGACAGGCATCCGTTGTTTTTGGTACATGACAACATTTTCGATGTGGATCAAGATACGTTAGTTCAATGTTTAAATTATATTTATAAGCAGGAAGAGCAGTATCAGGATTTTCAATATATCCTTACGTTGAATCGGGATAAAATCGAAAATGAAGAACAGCGGAAATTAATCCAGATGGATATTGATGAACATCAGGTAGCTGTGTTTACGAAAGAAAAGAAATTTTTAGGACGGAACTATCAGGAAAAATAGTAGCGTATGTAGAAGGAATGTTTTGTTCTAAGTTTGGAGGTATTTCATGCATTTAAGAAAAGCAGCGGAAGATGTTTCAGTTTTGAAAATGCGATGTTCTATTAATGCAGATACTATGACGAAAGCAGAACTTCACCAAAAGCTGAAAACAGGATACCGAGATATTGGGAAAGGAAGAGTGAGAAACGCTTCGAAGGCTTTTGAAGAATGGCAGAGAAAATGTGAAACCAGTGAATAGTGAAAGGATGAAAATATGCAGATTGAGATTCAAATACCGAAAGCTGTTTTATTTGATGTCAAGTATACGGTAGAACAAGCAACCAATTTTGCAAAGAAAGAAGTTGCACTTGGATTCTATATGCAAAAAGGGGTGTCAGTTGCACTGTGTTCACAGATTGCAGGTATGTCGGAGAAAGAATTTCTAGTAGAAGTAAAAGATGTGATCCAGATCTGCGAGCCAGGTGGAAGGATCTTAGACCCCTTTGCCGGAGCTGGGACAACCATCCTTGCAGCCGTAGAGGAAGGATATGAGGCAGTGGGCATCGAGGTGACGGATGCTTATTATAAGTTGGGAAGTGACCGGGTAAAGTTGCACTGGAAGCAAAGGAAAAAGAAGAAAGCGAGAAATAACAAGGGCATCCACATGGATGTCCAAATTTATTTCAGAAGAAGAAATGTGCATCCACATGGATGCAGGAAAGGGGACTTATGGACAGAGTCTATGATGTGACCATCCGAGAAGTGCGTGAAAAGACCGTTGCGGTGAAAGCATCCAGCAAAGAAGAAGCAGAAAAAGGATGTCGTATGTATGGCCCAAGTACCAGTGAATATGACATTCAGTCCGTTCAGTATGAAGCAGTGGAACGGGAAGCGGAAAAGACATTTGAAATCGAAATCCGAAAAAGTTACACCATCCGCAAATCCATCTCAGCACATTCCAAGGAAGATGCGGTAGAACGGGCAGAGATTCTGTATGATGACGGTGGCTTTGACGAGGAATTTGATGAAAGTACAATGGATGTGAGCTTTGAAGTAAAAGCAGAAAAAGTAAAGAAAAAGGAACAAGTGCGATAGGAGGTGAGGCGATGGAACAGGCGATGGCGTATGTGTGCTGTCCGGCAGAAGAAAGCAGGGTGAAGGTGCAGAGATACTGCCGGAAGATTTATGAGCTGGGGTATGTACCGATTTGTCCGAGGTTTGGGTTTCTGCCATTTTTGGATGAAGGAGAAGCGGAGGATCAACAGGCATATAACCGGATGTCCCACTTGATCTTAAAACGATGCCGGATGGTAGTGGTCTGTGGAAAAGAAGTGACTGGAACGATGAATACGGATATCAGCACTGCTGATCGACTGCATATCATCTGTACCACATTGGATGGCTTAATCAAGATTAAAGAGGCAGAATGAGATGGAAGAAAAAGACAGACAAAGGATGGAGAAAGAATACAATCGCTTGGAACAATGGATCGTGAAGCTTGAAAGGATGAAAAATCCGGAGAACATGGAAAGTATTTTTTTTCGACCAGAAGAAGCGCATGAATTGGAGGATCTGATCAAAAGAGGAAACCGGAGCTTTATAAAATAGGGAAACGCCTAGGGATGCCGGAAGAACCAGGACCTCCCTGGTTTATGTTTTATGATATGATTACGAATTCTATTAAAGAGTATCTTCCTTATAAATATCAAGACTATGAAGTCTGCATTAAGACCGTAGAAATAGAAGGTCAGAAGTTCGATGTAATGAAACTTTGGAAGGAGGATGATCCGAAACTGCCTATGTTACCAATAAAGGAATATGAAAATCAGGTGGCGGATGGTGCCGATGGATATTGTATTTTAGGTCGAATGGCGAGTGACTATAAAAAGTTGATCCATCCAGTGAAGAAATATCAAAGAGAACGTTAAAGAGAACTTGCATGGGGGAGTCGATTTGAATCGATGGAACTGGTTTGGCAAGCATAGCGTTTGGATATCCAAACGCACTTTGGGGAGAACCCCAATCCCCCGGCAGTCGAGAAAGGAGAGAAGTGAAATGTTTTTTGCAGGAATGGCTCTTGGGGCAATGGCAGGTGCAGCCTTTGGCATTGGACTGATGTGCTGTGTGGTTGCCGGAAAGAGAGAAGATCAGCAGATGGAGCAGATGCGGATACGCAGACAGAAACAGGGAGAACCAAAACAGATCCAGTTCCGAGATATGGAAGGGACAAAGCGGTTCATCCTTTTGGATGGGGAAAGTCTTTGCATGATGGCAGAGGACGGAACGAAAGAGATTGGGCTTTGCCGCTTTGTGGATGAAAAGCAGGTAGATGTGAATGGGCAGGTCTGGGAGATCGGGGAATTCCTCTGGCAGATGGAACGCAGGGGAATTCAGGTGTATCCCTTAGAGACAGCAGAAAAGAAGAAAAGGTAGGTGGTTGAATGAGAAAACGAAACCATGTAGTTCCTGTCCGTCTGAATGCGAAAGAACTTCGCCATCTGGATGGGCAGGTAGCAAAGAGTGGACTAAGCAGGGAGGAATTTTTACGTTCTCTGATCTTAGGTGCACAACTGCAGACAAAGCCCTGTGAGCATCACGCAGAACTTCTTCGAAAAATCGCGGGGCTTTGCAACAATGCGAACCAGCTGGCTCATGTCGCCAATGGAACAGGGAGGGCAGGGGAAGCCAGCATACAGGAAATGCTTCGGATTTCCAAAGAGACCTGGCGTCTGGTGAAAGAGGAATGGTAGATGGCATATACCAGCGTTCTCCCCGTCCACCGCCTGGACCGTTCCATTGAATATGTGAAAGACCGGGCAAAGACAACCAAGAGTGCCGGATCCCTGGAAGAAGCCATTGATTATGCATTAAACCGGGAAAAGACGGAACAGACCATTTTTGAAGATGCCATTGGGTGTACCTGTGAGAATGCCTATGTGGACATGGTAAAGACAAAAGAGCGTTTCCATAAAAAAGAAGGGGTACAGGGATACCATTTGGTACAGAGTTTTGCGGAAGGGGAAGTATCTCCGGAACTGGCACATCTTATTGGACAGGAACTGGCAGAGCAGCTTTTGAAAGGGCAGTATGAGGTCGTGATCACTACTCACTTGAATACGAAGCATTACCATAATCATCTGGTGTGGAATTCAGTGAGTATGTAGATGGGAGAAAATACCACAGCAATGCCAAAAGTTATTTTACCGAAGTGCGTCAGATTTCCGATCAATTATGCAGAAAATATGGTCTTTCGGTGATCCAGACGAATCAGGGAAAAGCCATGCATTATGCCCAGTGGAAAGCAGAAGCAGAAGGGAAGCCCACTTGGAGGACTGCCATCCGCATGGATATCCGGGATGCCATTGGTGTGAGTTTTTCCTGGAGTCAGTTTGTCAAAGAAATGGAGAAACGGGGCTATACCTGGAAGCTGAACCGGAAGTACCCATCCTTAAAACCACCGGGGATGGAGCGGTATATTCGTCTGCGTTCCTTGGGAAAAGGATATGGGGAGGCAGAAATCCGGGAGAAGATCCTGCGTCCAAAGATCCAACAGGTGTATGGAAACACGCAGATGCAGTTTCCAAGACGGAAACTTACCGGACTTCAGAGACTTTACTATTCCTATTTATATCAGATGGGGGTATTTCCGAAGAAACCAAAGCGGATTCCCTATGCAGTGCGTTCCGATATTCGGAGGCTGGAGAAACGAATCAGCCAGATGGAATTTTTACAAAAGGAAGAGATCACCACCAGGGAAGAGCTGGCAGCATACCGGAAACCCTTGGAAGAACAGGTACTTTCTTTGATGAAAGAGCGCAGAGAATTATACCGGAAAGAACCGGGCGGTATGCGCATTCAGGAAATCAATGGGGAGTTAAAAGAACTTCGTAAGAAAATCCGTTTAAGCCAGCAGATTGAAAAGCAGTCCTTGGAAATGGAAGAGCGGTTAAGGCAGGCAAAAGAACAGGAGGAGGTACAGGAAATGTCAGGGAAACAGCGAAGGGAGGCAGAATGGAATCGGTAAGGAGGTGAGAGCGTATGAACTATGGCGGTGATGCGGCGGATCAGATTGTCCGGTATTCCATGGAAGGCATGGAACATACCTTACGGATTAGTGGAAGCATTGCAAAAAATCTGGCGGTGCTGATTGTAGCGGTGATGAAGGATCAGAAAAAGACCAGGGGAAAGACCAACCTGCTTCGGATGTTAAAGGAACAGCGGGCAATGAAGTTTTTCACCATTCCCCATGACAGGCTGCGGGAGTTTGCCGGGGAAGCCAAATCCAGAGGGCTGTTGTATGTGGTCATCCGGGATAAGAAAAATCCCAAGTCCGCAGAAATCATGGTGTTTGCCGATGATGCAGCAAAGGTAAACCGGGTGCTGGACAAGATGAATCTGGACTTTGTAAAATCCGAAGCTGGAGAAGCGGTTGTAGAACAAGCGCCAGTACGGGAAGCAGACCGTGTGATTGATGCAGAGTTTACCGAGAAAACAGAAGGGAAAGAGGAACTTCCGGTGAAGACCGAAAAGGTGGTGCTGCCGGAAGGGACCATTGAATTTGAACTGGATGAAGAAGAGCATTTGTTTGATGTAGGGGAAGTTTCTCCTTCGGGGGAAAATTTTACCCAGGCGGAGAAGGCAGAGAATCTGTCCGAACCTTCCTCGCACAACAGCGCTTCTTTTCCGGGCAGGAAACTAGCTGGAAAGGGGACAAGCCATCTGTCCGGCAGGAACTAAAGAAGATTGAAGCCGAGCAGAAACAGCGCAGGCAGACACAGAAGAGTCGGAGAAAACCGAGAAACCAGCAGAGAAAAAAGAAAAAAGTGAAAGGCAGGTAAGGTGATATGGATTTAACGAATATGATCCCAGGTGGAGCAGGGGAAGAACAGGCGGTAGAGCAGCGGCTGTCAAAAGAAGAATATGCAGCCATGAAAAAACAGCAGAGGGAAGAAGTGTGGGCAGAGGTTGACGCCCAGGCGCAGGCAGTGTTCCAAAATGGAGAATCTTTAAAAGGATTCTTGGATTTTATGGCACAGTGCAACACTCAGAAAACGCCCAACCTTCTGCTGATCTACGGACAGAATCCACAGGCAACCGTGTAAAGTCTTATGATTACTGGAAGGCAGAGAACCGTTCCCCAAAATCCGGGGTGCATGGATACACCTATATGGTCAGTACGGAATATGAAAAAAGACGGGGAGATGCGCACAGGCTATACCATCAGTAAGGGCTTTGACATCAGCCAGATGAGTGGAAAGCCTCTGGAAGAACGTCCGCAGCGTTCTATGGAAGAACTGATACAGGCTGTACTAAAGGATCAACCAGTGCGGATGCAGATCGCAGACAATCTGCCGGAGGGCATCCAGGCACAGTATATCCCGAAACAGCGTACCGTCTATGTGCGCAATGGCATGGATGAGAATACAACGTTCCATGCAGTGAACCGGGAACTGGCGTGTGCAGCATTAGACCAGCATGATGGGAATTATGTCAGGAAGAAAGTTAATGCCCAGGCATACTGTGCCGCCTATGTAATCGGTAAGCGGTATGGGGCAGAGGTGTCCGGTTTCCAGTTTGGAAAAGTAGCAGAGATGCAGGCAAACGGGCAGAAAGATCCCCAGGAACTGCGTGGCTTTTTAAATGATGTGCGTCAGGCAGCCTATACCATCCGCAACCATATGGAACGGAACTTCGGGGAACAGGAGCAGACTTTTTCTAAAGATGATTTTTCCTTTGAGGAACCGCCAAAGCAGACATCGAAGAAGGAGAAAAAAGAGAAACAGCCGGAGCGGTAAGTTCTGGAAAAAGTTCCGCTGTTGGGATAGCTATTGCGGGGTTTTTGTGGTATGTTGGGTGTAACAAAGGAGGTGTCAAAGATGGCAGATTACTATTTGAAAACAGACAATATCATGAAAAATATGTTTACGGTGGCATTAAAAGACGAACTGGCAGCCCAAAGTCAGATGGGAAAGGTTCGTCCGGCTACAGAAGCCATGCTGCAGAAAGTCCGGGACTATGAACTTTCTGAGAAAAGGCTTCCCATCACCACAGGGGAACAGCGGGAACTTCGCAATACCCTCAATCGGCTGCGGGACAAGTATCTGCCATGGGCAGGTACAGCGATGGCATTGACAGTGTGATCTTAAAGGTCATGAAACCGAACACCAGCAGGCGCTTCTTCTGGTAGCAGAAGGGAGGGATGTCTATGAGGATGTATAATCAGAAACAAGTGGAACAATTACGAAAGCGGTATCCCGAAGGAACAAGGCTCTGCCTGGACTTTATGGATGAGGCAGGGATGCCGCCGGGATTACAGGGAACGGTAGCATTTATCGATGATGCCGGACAGATTCACATGCATTGGGAGAATGGGCGGAGCCTTGCCATCGTTCCCGGTGTGGATTCTTTTCATAGGGTAGACGGACCAGCAAAGGAAGCGCCAAAGAGTGAAAAAGCGAAGAAGGAGCGAAGCCAGCAGAGGTAGCATGGAAACGTTCTGACCTTTGGGTATGGCTGTTGTTTCTGCCCGTTGTCTGGTGGACAGGCGCCATCACTGCCTGTGCCATTGAGCCGGATACCAATCTGTTACAAATCTTACAAGTGCTGACCGAAAAACTGGATCAGCCATTTTCTATCACTTATACACCGTACACGATGCGGTGTGTGTTCACATTCACAATCGCCTATGTGTCAGGCATCGGTATTTATTACTCCCAGAAGAAAAATTATCGGAGAGGGGTGGAGCATGGCTCTGCCAAGTGGGGCGATGCAGCTTCCATCTGCAAGCGTTACCGGGACAAGCGGTACACCCAGAATCTCATTTTAACCCAGAACTTCCGCATGGGATTGGACTGCTATAAACATAAACGAAACTTGAATGTCCTTGTGGTGGGCGGTTCCGGTGCAGGAAAAAGCCGGGCATATGCTGTAGTCAACATTATGCAGTGTAACTGTTCCATGGTGATTACCGATCCCAAAGGAGAGCTTCTGCGGAAAACCGGAGGACTACTGGAGCGGGAAGGATATGAAGTGCGGGTGTTTGACCTCATCAATCCGGAAACCTCTTTTTGTTACAATCCCTTTGCTTATGTGCGGGATGACAAGGATGTGCTAAAACTCATCAACAACCTGATCCGAAACACCACGCCGAAAGGAGCGCAGAGTTCGGATCCGTTTGGGAGAAAAGTGAGACTGCCTTGCTTCAGGCGCTGATGTTATATCTGTTACATGAAGCACCGCCGGAAGAACAGAACTTCTCCATGATCATGGAAATGTTAGGCTCTGCCAGGTAAAAGAGGACGATGAGGAATACCAGTCACCCTTGGATATTTTGTTTGAACGACTGGAGATGCGAAATCCGGAAAGTATTGCGGTGAAGCAGTATGCCATTTACAAGCAGGCGGCTGGAAAAACTGCCAAGTCTATCCTGATTTCTGTGGGTGTCCGTCTGGCAGCCTTTAACTTAAAGCAGATCGCCAATTTAACCTGTACCGATGAACTGGATCTTTACAGCATCGGGGAGAAAAAGGTGGCGCTGTTTTGCTGTATCCCGGATGCAGATACCAGCCTCAATTATCTGGTGGGCATGATCTACAGCAACCTGTTTCAGACCCTTTATTATGTGGCAGACCGGAAATACCATGGGAAACTGCCGATCCCGGTACACTGCATCATGGATGAGTGGCCCAACGTGGCATTGCCGGATGATTTTGACAAACTTCTGGCAACCATGCGGTCGCGCGCAATTTCCTGCAGTATCATCATTCAGAATATTGCCCAGATGAAAGCCTTGTTTAAGGACAGCTGGGAAAGTCTCATCGGGAATTGCGATGAATTTTTATACCTGGGCGGGAATGAAAAAGAGGGGCATAAATATGTCTCAGAACTACTGGGAAAAGAAACGTTGGATACCAATACCTACGGGCAGACCAAGGGGAGAAGCGGAAGTTATTCTGTGAATTTCCAACAGTCTGGAAGAGAACTTCTTACCCCGGATGAAGTGCGACTTTTGGATAACCGGAAAGCGGTGCTGCTGGTGCGTGGGGAGCATCCCATTTTGGATGAGAAATACGATTTGCATAAGCATGTGAATGTGAAATATACCGAGGATGGCGGTGCGCTCCATATGATTATGCGAAAGCACCGCTGTCCCATGAAGATGTAACCATTGATACCAGGAGACTGGATGATTATGAACTGCTCTCAGCTGAGGAGATCCTCGGAGGGGAGCAGTCTTTTTGATTGGAGGAATGCCATTGAAGAAAACAAATGAAATGCCAAAGAATCAAACAGGAAGCCATGCCATTGTACCGAAACGGATGGGAAAAGGGCCAAAATATCCCTTTGCCTTTTATGTGGCGCTGGTGCTGTCTATGACCGTAGGGGCAATGCCGGTGCTTGCTGCCGGAGATCCGCTGGCGTTATTAATAACCTGTCCACCTTTATCTTTTCCCTGATCCGGGCCATCGGTCTGATCTTATTGGGATTTGGTGTGGTACAGGTAGGCTTGAGCCTAAAGAGCCACGATCCCAGCCAGAGAGCCAACGGGTTTCTGACGCTGGCAGGCGGCGTCATCATCACTTTCGCAAAAGAAATCCTGGACCTGATCGTTGGGTAGCAGGAAGAAATGGAAAGGGGCGGGGAGAGATTCTTCCTGCCCCGGCAAAGGAGGTGAAGCTGTTTGAGTGATAACTGGATCGTGCAGAACCTAAACTCTGCACTGAACACCTGGAATGAGAAGCTGGCAGAAATCTGGACACTGCTTACCCAAAGCCCGGAATCTTTTAAGGGGGGAGATATTTGGAGTGTCATCACTGGAATCAACGGAGCGCTGACCGCCATTGGTTATGGGCTGTTAGTCTTGTTTTTTGCTGCCGGGATTGTCAAGACCTGTGGCAGCTTTACGGATATGAAGAAGCCGGAGCATGCCCTCAAAGCCTTTATCCGGTTTGCTCTGGCACAAGGCGCCATTATGTATGGCATGGAACTGATGACAGCGCTGTTTTCCATTGTGCAGGGGATTGTGTCCACCATCATGGCACAGTCGGGCATGACAAACGGGGGTGTGACAGAACTTCCGGCAGAGATCGTGGAAAAGATTGAAGCGGTGGGAATGCTGGAATCCATTCCCTTGTGGATTGTGACCTTGCTGGGAAGTCTTTTGATTACGGTACTGTCCTTCATTATGATCCTTACCGTATATGGAAGGATGTTCAAGCTGTATATGTACACTGCCATTGCACCCATCCCCATTTCCACTTTTGCGGGAGAACCCTCCCAGTCGGTGGGAAAGAACTTTATCAAGTCCTATGCGGGAGTGTGTCTGGAAGGGGCGATCATTGCACTGGCCTGCATTATCTTTTCCGTATATGCTGCCAGTCCGCCGGCAGTAGGGGACACCTCTTTAAGTGCGGTGACCATTGTGTGGAATTATATCGGAGAGTTGGTGTTTAACTTATTGGTACTGGTTGGGGCGGTAAAAGCATCCGACCGGATTGTGAAAGAAATGATGGGATTATAGGAGGAAGTAAAACCATGAATGAGAAGAAAAATAGAAACGATAGAAAGACTTTGCCATTCCCTTGGGAATACGGGCAGGAAGAAATTACTTTGAAGGTATCCAGCTATGCTTACGGAAACGGACTTGCGATTTTGATGTATCGCCAGGAAGAAGGGGAGTTGGAATTGTTTGATGATCTGACGGTAAATCTTCCGGGCGGGTATGGGCTGGAACCCCAAGAGGCATTTATAAGCGGTGATTTTACGAAGGACAAGCTGGCATTCATCGAAAAGAACAGGCTGGGAAACAGACTGCCGGGACAGGCCCGGTCAGGCTTTGCTACCTACACCCCAGTGGCGTTTGACCTTTCAAGGCTTGCCCAGTATGACCGGGAAGGGGTGGAAGAATTTTGCAGACAATGGGGCTGGATGTGCCAAAAGAATCGGAAAAAGACCAAGGGAAACTTACAGGCAAAAAGAAAAGAGAAAGAGAGAGATAAAAATATATGGAAGTAAAAATGAATAAAGAAATCCGTAACTATCAGGAGTCCATGTTTATGGGCTGAATTTGCGCCAGTGTATCTTTTCCCTACTTGCCATCGCTGTGGCAGTAGGGATTTATTTTGGTCTGGGAGACTATGTGGGGCAGGAAATGACCGGGTGGCTGTGTATTCTTGGTGCTGCCCCTTTCGCAGCCTGTGGGTTCTTCCAGTATCATGGCATGAATGCAGAGCAGTTTGCTGGGCATATATCAAGTCCGAATTTTTATACCCCAAGCGATTGCTGTTTCAAAGCGAGGATCTGTACCATGCCTGCATGGAAGAGACTATGAGTCTTGGAGAAAAGACCAGGGGAGATGGCGCTGTTCTTTTGAAAAAGCGGGAACAGCGGGCAAGGAAAAAACAGATGAAGCAGAAAAAGAAGGCAGGAAGGAGTGGTGCGTTTGATTAAAACCTTACAGCAGGCATTAAAAATGGACCGGGAGAAGTTCAAAGTCCCAAGGTCTGTTCAGCAGGCGATTCCCATCCAGCGGATCTGGCCGGATGGGGTGTTCCAGTCCGGGACGAAATTTTCCAAATCTTTTCGGTTTTCGGATATCAACTATGCCATTGCAAGCAAAGAAGATAAAACGGAAATGTTCTTAGATTACAGCGAGTTGTTAAATGCTTTGGATTCCGGCGCATCTGCCAAGATCACCCTGAACAACAGAAGAATCAATAAGGAAGAGTTTGAAGCCTCCCTGCTGTTGCCGATGAAAGAGGACGGGCTGGATACATACCGGAAGGAATACAACGAAATGCTGTTATCCAAGGTCAGCGGCACCAACAACAGCATTTATCAGGAACGGTATCTGACGGTCAGTGTCCATAAGAAGAACATTGATGAGGCAAGAACCTATTTCGCCCGTGTGGGAACGGATATCATCACCCATCTGAGCAAGCTGTCCTCTATTGGGGAAGAACTGGATGCGGAACAGCGCCTGCAGATTTTCCGGGATTTCTTTCAGGCAGATCAGCCCCAGTGTTTTCCCTTTGATATGAAGGCATTTGCCAAACGGGGGAGCAGTTTCAAAGACTGGATTTGTCCCCAGTCCATGGAATTTTCCAAAGACTGTTTCAAAATCAACGAGCGGTACGGGCGGGTGCTGTATATGCAGGATTATGCCAGTTATGTGAAAGATGACATGATTTCGGAATTATGTGATTTGAGCCGAGATTTGATGCTGTCCATTGACATCCTCCCGGTGCCAACCGATGAGGCGGTAAGGGAAATCCAGAACAGACTTCTGGGCGTGGAAACGAATGTGACCAACTGGCAGAGACGCCAGAATGCCAATAATAACTTTTCTGCCATTGTGCCCTATGACATGGAACTGCAGAGAAAAGAGACCAAAGAGATGCTGGATGACCTGACCACCAGGGATCAGCGGATGATGTTCGGCATCCTTACCATGGTGCATATGGCAGACAGCAAGAAACAGTTGGATTCGGATACGGAAAGCATCTTATCCGTGGCAAGAAAGCATTTGTGCCAGATGGCAACTTTGAAGTGGCAGCAAGTGGATGGCTTGAATACGGTACTGCCTTATGGCATCCGAAAGATCAATGCCCTGCGAACCTTGACCACAGAGTCCACTGCAGTATTGATCCCGTTCCATACCCAGGAGATCATGCAGCCGGGTGGTATTTACTATGGGCAGAATGCGGTGAGCAAAAATATGCTGGTGGCAGATCGGAGGAAACTTCTGAACGGAAATTCTTTCCGTCTGGGTGTCAGCGGTTCGGGAAAAAGTTTCTCAGCAAAAGAAGAGATTGTGGACCTTGCCTTGTCTACGGAAGATGACATCCTGATCTTAGATCCGGAGTCTGAATTCGGTTCACTGGTGGAAGCACTGAATGGAGAAGTAATCACAATTTCCGCCACATCCAACACCCATCTGAATGCACTGGATATGGATTCTGCATATGGAAACGATAAGAATCCGCTGATTGAAAAGTCGGAATTTATCCTGTCTTTGTTTGAACAGTTAGTGGGGGCTGGCAATCTGTCGGCAAAGGAGAAATCCATTCTGGACCGCTGTACCGCAGATGTGTACCGGGACTATATCCGAAGCGGTTATCAGAGCGAAGCGCCCACCTTGAAAGACTTGTACCGCCAGCTCATGCTCCAGCCGGAAGAAGAGGCCAGAGGACTTGCCTTGTCTTCCGAACTGTTTATCAATGGAAGTCTCAATACCTTTGCACAGAAAACCAATGTGGATACGAAGAACCGTATCATTGCCTATGATATCCGGGAACTGGGAGAGCAGCTCATGCCCCTGGGGATGCTGGTTACTTTGGACAGTATTTTCAACCGTGTGATCCAGAACTGGAAGAAAGGAAAGACTACCTGGATCTTTGCCGATGAGTTTTATCTATTGTTCCGATACCAATATAGCGCTGACTTTTTCTACCGCCTCTACAAGAGAATCCGTAAATACCAGGATTTGTCACAGGTTTAACGCAGAACGTAGAGGAACTGTTAAAATCCGATACGGCAAGGCTGATGCTGGCAAACAGTGAGTTTTTGATCCTTTTGAATCAGGCAACCACAGACCGGGATGAACTGGCTTCCCTTTTGAATATTTCCGAGAACCAGTTATCCTACATCACCAATGTAGGCGCAGGAAAGGGACTGATCCGGTGTTCCGGAAATCTGGTGCCATTTGAGAACAGCTTCCCGAAGAATACGAAGCTGTACCGCTTGATGACAACGAAACCGGGAGAGTGTTAGTCGAAAAGATATTTAGGGTGCTGCTGGAATTTCTTCGGCAGCATCTTTTTGGGAAGGAGGGAATGTAAATGGAAGAAGGACAAACAGTGGAAATCCAGGAAACGAGAGAACGCTTCGGGAGCAGGGCAGTGTCCGGGCATTACTGGAACTGTTGGAACAGCAGGGGATGGAGCAGGAAAAAAGGGATGTACTTTGTATGGCAGATTATATTGATTCCATGGAAATGCAGCTGGGAACCGTCCTAAAGGAATTGGGAGAGGTGAAGAAGCAACTGGGTGTGATGCAGGAAAGCAAGGTCAAACTCTTTGCGGTGAACACAATCCAGAAGGCGGAACATCAGGTGCAAACACTTCGTTTTCAGGTGGGAGAATTTAAGACAAAGTTTGTGAAACGTGCAGAGCAGGCAGTTGTTGATTTTAAAGAAAAGGGGAAAGATGCCCTTGCCTCTGCGGTAAAGGGAATGCACCTTACGCAGGGATTACAAATACTTCAGTCTTCTCTGCACAGCGTGATGCTGTCGATGGATCAAAAGATTGATCGTCTGGGAAGTATGGCGGAAGAACTGCATGTTGCCAAAGGGCATCTGCGGAATGCATTTCTGGAAGCGGGTGGAAAAGAGGTGCGAAAGCTCACAGAACGCAATCCCGAACAGGGAATCATCTTTCAAACCCAGAAGGTGTTATTCCAATCCATGCGGAGTATCCATCAGTTGGAACAGAAAACGGAGCGATTGCAACAGCAGATAGGGAAGCTGGAAGCAAGAGAAGGAAAACAACCGTCTGTGAAGGATACCCTGCAGAAACTGAGACAGGAACAACACCCTTTGAAGTTTGGTAAAGAAGAAAAACAGAAGTCTGCGGTTCGATAAAGAGAAGTTTTTCAAAGGGAGGTGAAATCCATGAAAGAAAAAACAACCATTACGTTTCTTGCAGCGGAGTGCGGGGAGTTCCATGGGATGGGGGAATGTATCGAATGTACATCTTTAAAAGAAGCCTTCCGGCATTACCAGAGATTTTGCAAACGTTCCCCTCAGATGCTCCCGTCTTTGGAATTTTCCCTGCACCATGCAGAGGATCCTCTGTATAACGAGGGAGAATATCCATTAGTTACCGGGGAGAAGGGAAAAGAGTTACTATCCTATGTTCCTACTATGCCAATCATCCGCTGGTGCAGGAAGCGGTAAGGGAATTGGAACAGCTGGAGAGTCAGCAGAAGAAATTAAAAAAAGCGGGGGAAAGGGAACGTTAGGAAAGTACAGAAAGAAGGGAAGGTGGTGTGATTAAAAGATATCAAAGAAAAAAGT
>ENA-OQAA01000934-OQAA01000934.1-human-gut-metagenome-genome-assembly--contig:-NODE-934-length-17272-cov-2.991426_pt1 | contig 17272 bp, 27 predicted proteins | sample MGYA00242489_ERZ504515 | MGnify/ENA primary metagenome ERZ504515 (study PRJEB26092, sample SAMD00036237) | human gut metagenome | host: Homo sapiens | study: EMG produced TPA metagenomics assembly of... | reverse complement strand
AGCGCCGCATAGGTGGGCACTGTTTCCACCACGCCGGGCAGCTGCGCCGCCTGCACAGCGGCATCCAGCGCCATAACCTGCGCGTTCACCTGTTCACTGATCTCACTGCCGCAGACGGCCAGCACGCCGCTGTCCCCCACGGGGGTAAACTGGATCATAACAAAAATCCCCTTTGCGTCCGGTATTTTGGGGCTGGTCAGGAAGTGTGCGGTGTTGCCTTAGGTTAGCGGGCGCGCATTGTGCGCCCCTACGGTCTAAACGTGCCGTTTTGGGTTCACTGCTTCCTGACCAAGGCCAATGTGCCTATTATAGCACAACCTGCTTTATGCCTGCTCAAAAAATTTCTTTGCCAGCACCGGGCCGAACCAGTGGTCCGAATTGTGGGAATACCGCACCGCATACGCCGTGCACTGCCGCATCATGCTGACAATGCCAACGTTCATGCGGGTATCAAACCCATCCACACCCGGCAGCAGCGAGCCTGTCATATCGATCATACCATTGCGGGAAAGCACCCGCATGACCTCGCTTTCCATCTCCTCCCGGTGCAGGATGTCCATATCCTTTTTCAGGTAGGCCAGCGCGGCATCAGCGCATAGCAGCCCCAGTCAGAGCAGGTTGCCGTGATGATGTTATCGGTGCTGCTTGCGGCCAGAATGCCGCCGCAGCAGCCGTCCTGGCATTCGCCGGGGGCGGTGAAGGGCACATATTTTTTAATGTGCTCCCCAATGGTGCCCATGCCGATCTCATTGCCCAGATCGCCGATGGCCACATTGGGCACGCCACGGGCGCGCAGTTCGTTCCACAGCACATCGCTTTTGGCTTCCAGTGCGGTCACATCCTCGCCCACCGCATTGTGGTAAACACCCTTGGCGTTGCCGCCGCAGGCTTCCACCGAGATCACCGCTGCGGGTAAAATCTTATCCGCCAGCGCTTTGGCCTGGGCGGGGGCTTTGGCCTTATCTTTGGTAAAGGCCACAACGCCAAGGCTCAGCGGCAGCTCCATGGCGGTATCCAGGTCCTCATACACATGCAGACCCACCACATTGCCGCATTTCTTAAAGGCTTCCACGCTGTCCTGCGGGCAGACGATGATCGGCTTTGCCCCAAAGGCCAATACCAGAGACCGCGCCAGCAGGATCGCACTGACAGAACCGTCCATTTCCGGCACCTTGTGGGGCAGCAATACAAACCCGACCAGGATATACACCGGGTCGCCGGGGTGGATGGCTTTGCACAACGCTTCGGCTGCGTGCATGGCGGTCGGCTCCCCGGTATATGCCCGGCTGCCCGCGTACAAAATGCGGCACACCCCGTAACCGCGGGGGTCCAGACACATGATGGCATCCAGGTTTTCGCCTACATTGCGTTTTTCCAGTTCGTCACGGGTCATGGTGTTTTCCCCCTTTTCAGCCCCACAGACTTTCGCAGCCGGTATAGTCATAGAACTCTTTCAGCACTTCGTCCTGGATGGCTTTCAGGGTAGCGGGGTCCTTGCCGCCGGCGGGCTTGCCCTCAAACTCGCAGGCATGCAGACAGAAGTTGGAGGAGGAGGTCACGATGATCTCATCCGCATCGCGCAGGAAATCCACCGTGAACGGTTTTCCATCACGGTAATGCCCAAGCGGTAGCAGGCCTGCAGCATATGGGTCTTGGCAATGCCGCGCAAAATCAGTTCATCGTTCGGGTGGGAATAGAAAATCCCGTCTTTCAGCACTGAAACGTTGGAGTGCGCACATTCCGTTACAATATCCCCGCGGTGGAACACAGTCTCGCTCATGCCGGCCAGCTTGGCGCGCTGGGCGGTCATAACACTGGGCAGCAGGTTCAGCGTTTTGATGTTGCAGTGGTAAAAGCGAGTGTCCTCCTCAGAGTTCAGGCGGATGGGCTTGTCGGGGTCGTTCAGGGTGTTGGGCCGGATGGAAACCCACAGCTTGCCGGGCACGCCTTCCTCATACACATGGTTGCGGGGCTCCACACCGCGGGTGACCTGCCAGTATACAAAGTTGACCTTGCTGTCCACCTTGGCCAGCAGGTCGGTCAGCAGCCTGCCCAGCTCGGCCTTGCTCATCGGGATGTTGATATCCAGTGCCTTGGCGCTGGTAAAAAAGCGGTCCAGGTGGTCCTGCAGCAGGTATACCTTGCCGTTCGCGCCAACGGTGGCATCGTAGCAGCCATCGCCAAAAAAGTGAACGCGATCATTGAACGGCACCATCAATTCTTCCGGTGCGCCGATTTTGCCATCATAATATGCAATGGATTCCATTTTTCCTTACTCCTCTCATCTTGGTTGCCTTTATGTTCAGCCGTTATTTGGCTTTCCCATCAAATTTCAGTTCAATCACTTTTTTAATCAGCTCCACGCAGTTATCCAGCCCAATGGCGGCGGAATCCAGGCAGAGGTCATAATTTTCCACCCGCTTCCACTGGCGGCCGGTGTGGTATTTGTAATAGTTTTCACGGTAGCGGTCCAGCTTGTCAATATAGTGCTTGGCCTGGCTGCTGCCAATGCCCTGGCGCTTCATCTCGCGCTCCACACGCCAGTCATAGGGGGCATCCACATACACGGTCAGCACGTTGGGCTTATCCCGCAGAACAAAGTCCGCCGCGCGGCCCACGCAGATATAGCTTTCCTCGTTCAGCAGCTCCCGCAGCACCTTGGCCTGGTAGTTGAACAGGTTTTCATCGCTGATAAAGTTGCCGCTTTCCGGCGGGATGATGCTGCCGTCATACACCCGTTCCGAAACCCGGTACAGCATGGTTTTGCGGGTGTTCTCATCGGCGCGGGCAAACAGTTCCTCGCTGATGCCGCTGTCCTCTGAGGCAAGGCGCAGCAGCTTGCGGTCATACAGGTCAATGTCAAATGCCTTTGCCAGCTGCTTGCCAATGTAGCTGCCGCCGCCCGAACCACAGGTGCGGGTAATGGCGACTGCAAAATACGGATAATTGGGATACATTTTCCACCCCTCCTTACTGGCCCAGATAGGCTTTCTTCACGCGCGGGTCGTTCAGCAGATCCGCGGCGTTGCCCTCAATGCTGATGTTGCCGGTTTCCAGCACATAGGCGCGGTCCGAGATGGCCAGCGCCATCTTTGCGTTCTGTTCCACCAGCAGGATCGTGATGCCCTGCTTGTTTACTTCCTGAATGATGGCAAAGATCTCTTTGACCAACAGGGGCGAAAGGCCCATCGAAGGTTCATCCATCAAAATCATTTTGGGCTTGCCATCAGGGCGCGGCCTACGGCCAGCATCTGCTGCTCGCCGCCGGAAAGGGTGCCCGCCAGCTGGCGGCGGCGCTCATCCAGACGGGGGAAGCGCTTATACACATCCTTCATCGTCTCTTCCATCCCGGCCGGGTCGCATAAGCGCCCATTTCCAGGTTTTCTTCCACCGTCATCTGGGGGAAGATATGCCGCCCTTCCGGCACATGGGCCAGCTTGTAGGTAATGATCTTGCTGGGTTCCGCCTTGCGCAGGTCGTGCCCGTCAAACATCACGCTGCCGGACGCAGCTTTTTCCAGCCCGGTAATGGTGCGCAGGGTGGTGGTTTTGCCCGCGCCGTTTGCCCCGATCAGGGATACGATCTCGCCGTCATCCACATGCAGCGATATGCCGTTCAGCGCGTGTACCGCGCCGTAATTGACATGAAGGTCTTTTACTTCAAGCATCCGCTTCGACCTCCTCCTCTTTGTCTTTGCCCAGGTATGCTTCAATCACATGGGGGTCATTGGCGATCTCTGCCGGTGTGCCGGAAGCGATCGTGGTACCAAAGTCCAGCACCTGGATTCGCTCGCAGATTTTCATGACCAAACTCATGTCATGCTCGATCAGCAGCACCGATACCTTGAATTCGCTCCGGATATAATCAATAATCTCCAGCAGTTCCTCCGTTTCAGTCGGGTTCATACCGGCGGCCGGTTCGTCCAGCAGCAGCAGCTTCATGTTGGTGGCCAGCGCGCGGGCAATCTCCAGGCGGCGCTGCTCACCATAGGGCAGGTTGTCGGCCTCCAGGTCCTCCTTGCCGGAAAGGTGCACCACCTGCAGCAGCTCTTTGGCGCGTGCGGTGGCGGCGGCTTCCTGCTGCCAGTACGCCTTGGTGCGGAAGATGGCCTGCGGCATGTTGTAGGTCAGTTCTTCCAGCATGGCAGCTTTGACGTTTTCGATCACCGTCATTTTTTGAACAGGCGGATATTCTGGAAGGTTCTAGCAATGCCTGCATGAACGATCTGGTGGGTCTTTTTGCCGTTCATCCGCTCACCATTCAGGTAAAGGGAGCCTTCGGTCGGCTTATACACACCAGTGATCAGGTTGAACACGGTGGTTTTGCCTGCGCCGTTGGGGCCGATCAGCCCCACCAACTCGGATTCGCCAATTTCCATATTAAAATCATCCACGGCTTTCAGGCCGCCAAACTGGATGCCAAGGTGCTGGCATTTCAAAACGGGTTGTGCCATGGTTCAGGCCCCCTTTTCTGCTTTTGCTTTTACCGTGCCGCGGCCGGTCAGTTTTTCCAGCGCGCGGGTCAGGCTGAACTCCCACCGGCCAAAGATGCCGCCGGGACGGAACAGCATGACCAGCACCAGAACCACCGAGTAGGCCAGCATGCGGTAGGTAGAAAATTCACGCATCAGTCCGGTAAAGCGCTCAGGAACGCTGCGCCGATGATGGAACCGGTCAGCGAACCGGTGCCGCCGATGATCACTTCGCTCAACAGCTCTGCGGAATAGTTAAAGTTGAAGTTGGTGGGGATCATTGCCGTCATGTAATGGGCATAAATACCGCCGCCGATGCCGGCAAAGAATGCGCTGATGGCAAAGGTCATGACCTTGTAATAGGTCACGTTGATGCCGGAAGCCGAAGCCGCGATGTAGTCCTCACGGATGGCCTGCACGGTGCGGCCATATTTGCTGCGGACGAACAGGTACATGATGGTAACGCAGACCACCATGATCCAGAATACCCGCGGGAAGTTGGACAGCTTGAGGATGCCGCTCATTGTTTTACCGCCGCCGGTGATGGAAAAGTTGCAGAAGCAGACGCGGATGATTTCGGCAAACGCCATGGTGACAATGGCGAGATAGTCGCCGCGCAGGCGCAGCGCCGGGATGCCGACCAGTACGCCCATGATGCCCGCAGCCAGGCCGCCGACCAGCAGTGCGATCAGGAACAGCCCCAGATCCGAAAGCCCTTTGCCTGCCAGTGCGCCGGATACAATGGCGGAGACATAAGCGCCGACCGAAACAAACCCCGCATGCCCCAAGGAGAACTCGCCCATAAAGCCAACTACCAGGTTCAGCGATGTGACCATGATGATGGTGTAGCAGGCGGTGGTGCAGATGCCCTGAATATAGGTGGTGGAGGTGCCGAACGCATTGGCGGCGAACAGCCCTGTCAACAGGGCAAACACCAGCGCCACGCCCACAGCGTTCAAAAGATAGGAGCCTTTTATTTTTTTACTCATTGCTCTGCTCCCTCCCTTACACTTTTTCGCCGGTGTTCTTGCCCAGGATACCGGCGGGTTTGACCAGCAGGATCACGATCAATGTGCCGTAAGTAACGGCTTCGTACCAGCCGGGGGCAAACAGCTTGACAAAAATTTCAATCAGGCCGACCAGAATGCCGCCGATCATGGCGCCGGGATGATGCCAATGCCGCCCAGAACTGCGGCGATGAAGGCTTTCATGCCCATCATGGAGCCATATCGGTGGTAACGCGGGTAGGTAGAGCAGTACATCAGCGCTGCCACCGCCGCCAGACCGGAGCCGATGGCAAAGGTCAGGGTGATGATCTTGTTCACGTTGATGCCCACCAGGGTGGAAGCATCCTTATCCTGCGGGACGGCGCGCATGGCCTTGCCCAGCTTGGTCTTTTTTACAAACAGCTGCATGCAAAGCATCATCGCAACGCCGATGCCAATGGTCAGCAGCACGTTCAGCGGTAGCGATACCCCGCCGACCGTAATGGTGGGCAGGCTGAAAATAGCCTGCACGTTGTGCGGCTTGGCGCCAAACAGCACCATAGCCAGGTTTTCCAAAAAGATGCTCATGGCCAGTGCGGTAATCAAGGCGGACATGGGCCCGGCCTTGCGCACCGGGCGGTAAGCCAGGATTTCAACCAGCATACCAACCAGTGCGCACACCGCAACGGCCACAATCACGGCCATCCAGGCGGGCATTCCCGCATCGACCATCAGCGGGATGGTGTAAAACAATGTGTAAGCACCGATCATGATAAAATCGCCGTGGGCAAAGTTGATCATGCGGATGATACCGTAAACCATGGTGTAGCCCAACGCGATCAGCGCATAAATAGCGCCCTGGTTCAGGCCGTTGATCAGGCCCTGAACAAATAATGATGCAGTCATGGTCCATTCACCTTTCCTATCATTTTTTGTGAATGTTTGATTCAGGGGAATCAAAAAAATAAAAAGTGCGCGCGGCTGCTTGCATTGCCGCGCGCACCATTGCGCCTTTGCTCTGGAGGGGGTGTTTTAGGGGAATCTAAAAAACTTTACTCAGCGGAGGAAACCAGGTTGCCATCGGAATCCAGCGTCTCAGACCACTTGACCTTGCCGTCAACAAAGGTGTTGAATGCAATGCTCTTGATGGCGTCGCCGTTTTCGTCCAGCTTGATCTTGCCGCCAACGCCGGTAAACTCCATACCGGTCATGCCTTTTACCAGGCTTGCGGTATCGGTGCCGCCGCCATTCTCGGCAGCTTGCAGCAGCATGTAGATGGCGTCATAGTACAGGGCCGCGCAGGCGTTCAGGCTTTCGGTGCCGTACTTTTCGGTGTACTTTTGCACAAAGTTCTGAACGGCGGGGGCGGTATCCTCGCTGGAGTAGTGGTTGGTAAAGTAGCAGTCATCAAACTTGTCTTCCAGGCCGGTGGTATCCGCGCCATCCCAGGCATCGCCGCCCATGATGGTACCGGTAAAGCCCGCGTTGCGCGCTGCGCCTACAAACAGCGGTACCGTATCCAGGAAGCAGGGATAATACAAAAACTCTGCGCCGGAAGCCACGGCCTGTGCTGCCTGGGAGGAAAAGTCAGTATCAGTGCTCATGCACTCGCCGGTATAGGTAATTTCAATGCCGTTGGCCTCGCAGTTTTCTACAAAAGCGTCTTTCAGGCCGTTGGAATAGTCATCATCCTTGGCATAAATCACGGCTACCTTGCTGAATCCCTTGCTCTTAACAAACAGGGCGGCCATCTTGCCCTGATACGGGTCAATGAAGCAGTTACGGAAGATCGTGGAGCCTTTCTGGGTCACATCCACGTTGGTAGCGCCGGTTGCCAGCAGCAGCATTCCGTCATTGGCAGCCTGGGTCGCCATAGGCAGTGTAACGGAAGAGAAGAAGCTGCCCACGATAGCGGCCGGGGAATCTGCCATGACCTTGTTGTAAGCGTTCATGGCCTGCTTGGCGTCCTTGGCATCGTCAGCCACCTTGCCGCCGTTGACGATCTCGACCGTGTAGCCGGAATCGCCGGAGTTGATCTCCTCCACAGCCATATCCACCGCGTTCTGGGCACCCTCGCCGTAAATAGCGGAGCCGCCGGTCATGGAGCAGACCACACCAACACGGATCACATTACCGCTGTCCGCGCTGGATGCTGTGGTGGAAGCGGCACTGGAAGTATCTGCCGTGCTGGCTGTGCCGCCCTGTGCGCTGGAAGAACAGCCGCCCAAAACGCCTGCCGCCATCGCTGCCGCCATGGTAAGAGAAAGAACCCGTGTTGCCTTTTTCATCGTAAGCCCCTCTTTCTTTCATGTTCGTTCTGCTTTCTTCTCTCAGATATCTCCTGACCAAACAAAAAGCGCGCAGCCCCGCCGTCAAGCGGGTGCCGCACGCCTTTGTGCAAAAGCAAAATCTCTTTTGTTCTTTTTATGCTTTTGTCTCCGGAATCAGAACGGGGTCCGCAGCTTTTGCACTGCGGACCCCGTTGTCCCTGCTCCGTGTTTGGATTGTTCTGATTATAGCATACTGCCAAAATTTTGCAAGCACTTTTTGTCGGCCTCAGGGGGATTTTTGCCGCCGATCGCCTTATTCTATTAAGCTGTTTCTTCGTTTTTCATCTCGTATCCCCGTTTTTGCTTTCTTTTTTTCCGTCAAATTGTCCTTTGGGCTAAATAACTTCAAAATTACAGCTTTTCCCCCGCACCACTGGGTTATGCCGGGCAGCGGACGGCCCAGTCCGGCAGCCTTATTCCGCTGTTTCTCCCTGCCTTACGTTGTCACAGCCTTGTTTATCGAAGAGTTTCTCTGCCAATTTCTTATGTTATCCAAAATCCAGCATTGTTTCTCGCTTTATCGCACCATGGTTTTATATCGAATGTTCGTCTTATTTTGTGGCGGGTTTTTCCGCCATTTTCCAATATTATATATTTTGTGAACAATCATTGCATAGGTTGTAAACATTAGCACTCTGCTATTGACAGTGCTAATTTTAGGGTTATAATAAAGGCGTACCTTGAAAGAGGGGGTGCGGAACGCAAGAGTGTTCCGGGAAACACCGCCAAGGAGCCGCAAGGCTCGGGAAGCGTCAGACTTCCCGGAGAGGCACCAAATAAAATTCCAGATTTTTACAAAGTGAGGTTATGACTTATGTTGCCGACTGTTTTTGGTGAAAATCTTTTTGATGATTTCTTTGACGATTCCTTTGGTATGATGAACGCACGCAGCCCGCTGTACGGCAAGCATGCACGCAACCTGATGAAGACCGATATCCGCGAGACCGATACCAACTATGAGCTGGCCATTGATTTGCCGGGCTTCAAGAAGGATGAGATCCACATTGAGCTGAAAAACGGCTACCTGACCATCAGCGCCGCCAAGGGCCTGGATAAAGACGAAAAGGCCCCCGAAGGCAAGTATATCCGCCAGGAGCGTTACACCGGCGCCTGCAGCCGCAGCTTCTATGTTGGCACCGACCTGCAGCCCAAGGATGTCAGCGCCAAGTTCACCGATGGCATCCTGGAGTTGACCTTCCCGAAGGAAGCTCCCAAGAAGGAACCTGATGTGACCCGCGTTGAAATTGGTGAATAACCGATCTGCCTTTGCGGCATAACTGAATAAGTCTCAGCGGTGCCCCGCCCTTGACCCCAATCGGTCATGGCGGGGCACCGCTTTTTTGTTTTGTTGCACCCCCTGTGGTATAATGATTTTATAATAAATCCAACAGGGGGGCTGCTGTTTGTATGGTCGATCATATTGAGATCCGCGGGGCACGGGTACACAACCTAAAAAATATTGATGTCGATGTGCCGCTGAACAAAATCGTCGGCATTGCGGGTGTATCCGGTTCCGGCAAATCTTCGCTGGCGCTGGGCGTGCTGTATGCCGAAGGTTCGCGCCGGTATCTGGACGCACTTTCCACCTACACGCGCCGCCGCATGACCCAGGCCCCCAAAGCTGATGTGGACGAGGTTCTGTATGTTCCCGCCGCGTTGGCGCTGCACCAGCGGCCGGGGGTGCCGGCATCCGCAGCACCTTTGGCACCGGCACCGAGCTGCTGAACAGCCTGCGGCTGATGTATTCCCGCCTTGCCAGCCACCGCTGCCCCAACGGGCATTATCTTGCGCCCACCCTGGCCGTGGCCGCCGGGCAGGAGCTGATCTGCCCGAATGCGGGGCCCGCTTTTACGCCCCTTCGGCGGAAGAGCTTGCCTTTAACAGCCAGGGTGCCTGCCGCACCTGCGGCGGCACCGGCACCGTACAGACCGTTGACCGCGCCACCCTTGTGCCGGACGAAAGCCTGACCATTGACGAGGGCGCTGTGGCCCCCTGGAACTCTTTGATGTGGTCGCTGATGACCGATGTCTGTCGCGCCATGGGGGTGCGCACCGATGTGCCGTTCCGCGACCTGACCGATGTGGAGAAAGAGATCGTCTATGACGGCCCGGCTGAGAAGAAGCACATTTTCTACCACTCCAAAAACAGCGAGCAGGCCGGGGAACTGGATTTTACCTATTACAGCGCCGTACGCACGGTGGAAAACGCACTCTCCAAAGTCAAGGACGAAAAAGGCATGAAGCGGTGGAAAAGTTTTTGCGTCAGGATATCTGCCCGGACTGCGGCGGTTCCCGGCTGTGCGCTGCAGCCCGCGCGCCCAGGCTGCAGGGTATCCCGCTGGATGAAGCCTGCCGCATGACCCTTTCCGACCTGGTTGCTGGGTAAGCGGGGTTCCCGCCGCCCTGCCGGAAGAAATGCGCCCCATGGCGCAGAGCATCTGTGAATCGTTCCAAACTGTGGCCAAGCGGCTGATGGACCTGGGGCTGGGCTACCTGGCGTTGGACCGCGCCGCGGCTACCCTTTCCACCGGCGAGCGCCAGCGTATGCAGCTGGCCCGCGCGGTGCGCAACCGCACTACCGGCGTTCTGTATGTGCTGATGAACCCTCTATTGGGCTGCACCCCGCCAACATCACCGGCCTGACCGGCGTGATGCAGGACCTGATCCACGACGGCAACTCAGTCATTCTGGTGGACCATGATACCCAGATTCTATCCGAAGCCGATTGGCTGATTGAGATGGGGCCGCAGGCCGGTGCGGGCGGCGGCCAGGTGATTGCCCAGGGCAGCATCCCGGCCATTGAAGCAAACGCTGCTTCCCGCATTGGGCCGTTCCTGGCGGGCAAAGCGCAGTGTCTGCGACCCCAGGCCCCGCAAAGCGAGTTGTTCGCGCTGGGGCGCATTCAGCTTTCCACCAACGCCATCCACACCGTAAAGCCGCTGGACATCGAAATTCCCAAGGGGCGGCTGACTGTGGTGACCGGGGTTTCCGGCTCCGGCAAGACCACCCTTGTGCTGGAAAGCCTGGTTCCCGGCCTGAACGCCGCCATCCACGGCCAAAAGCTGCCGGAGCATGTACGCTCTATTGTGCCGGACGGCATCACCCAGGTCAAGCTGATCGATGCCGCACCCATTGGCATCAACGTGCGCTCCACCGTGGCCACCTATGCCAATGTGCATGATGAGCTGCGCAAAAAGTTTGCCGCCACCCCGGATGCCAGGCAGGCCGGGTATAAAGCGGGCGATTTTTCCTACAACACGGGCAGCTGCGCTGCCCCGTGTGCGATGGCACCGGCAGCATCAGCCTGGATGTACAGTTTTTGCCGGATGTGGAGATTCCCTGCCCCGAATGCCGCGGTTCCCGCTATGCCAAGGAGGCCGGGCAGATTTTTTACACCAGCAAGTCCGGAACCAGATATTCCCTGCCGCAGCTGATGGATACGGATGTGAACACTACCCTGACCGCCTGTGCCGACTGGCCGGTGGTGCGCCAGCGGCTGACTGTTTTACAGGAACTCGGCCTTGGCTACCTGACCCTCGGCGAGGAAACGCCCGGCCTTTCCGGCGGCGAGGCCCAGCGCCTGAAGCTGGCCAGCGAGATGGGCAAAGCCCAGTCGGACTCTCTGTTTGTCTTTGATGAGCCCACCATCGGCCTGCACCCCGCCGATGTGCAGGTTCTGCTCGGCGTGTTCCAGACCTGATCGAGCACGGCGCCACCGTCATCGTCATTGAGCATGACCTGGATGTGGATCCGCAACGCAGACTACATCATTGATATGGCCCGGGCGGCGGTGCCCAGGCGGCACGGTGGTGGCCGCCGGCACGCCGGACGTTATCCGCCACACCCCCGCCAGCCAGACCGGCAAATTTATCTGATTTTATATCTTTATAAACAAGCACATCCCTCGCAGCGCCGTATTGGGCGGCGCCGGGGGATGTGTTTTGCTTTTATTCGGTTTTATCTGCTTTCTGCTTCTGCTTTTCTTTTAACTCTTTTGCAGCTCCGCTTCCACGCGGTCAAAGCGCTCCAAAAAGCTATGCTCCTGCCCTTCGGTCTTGTAGCCGGGCATGGTATCCAGCGCAACGCCGTGGATGCTGCGGAAAATGCTGTTCTCAATGTTGGGGTTATCCCGCTTTAGGCGGCGCAGCAGCACCTTGACTTCCTGCCGCTTGGAGCCACCGCCGCCGTTGTCGCAGGTGGTGCAGTTTTCGGTAAAGCGGCAGGCGCACTGGATGAATTCCAGGTCGTTATAGCGTTTCCAGGCAATAATATCTTCCTCCCGCACGCAGTACAGCGGACGGATCAGCACCATGCCGGGAAAGTTGGTGCTGTGCAGCTTGGGCGGCATAGCCTGCAGCTGGGAGCCATAGAACATGCTCATCACGGTTGTTTCGATCACATCATTAAAATGGTGCCCCAGTGCAATTTTGTTGCAGCCCAGCTCCTGAGCCTTCTTGTACAGGTAGCCGCGACGCATGCGGGCGCACAGGTAACAGGGGGATTTATCGCTGTTGTTGGCGACCGCAAACACATCCGTCTCAAAAATTGTGATGGGGATATTCAGCAGTGCGGCGTTGCTTTCGATCTTCTGGCGGTTGATCTCATTATAGCCGGGGTCCATCACCAAAAACACCAACTCAAAGGGCACATCGCTGTGGCGCTGCAGCTCCTGCATCAGTTTAGCCATCAGCATGCTGTCCTTGCCGCCGGAAATGCACACGGCAATTTTATCTCCCGCCTGCACCAGTTCATAGCGCTTGACCGCCACAATAAAAGGGGTCCACAACTCTTTGCGGTATTTTTTGATAATGCTGCGTTCAATCAGCTGGCAGGGTTCCATCTGGCGTTCCAATGGTCATTTCTCCTTTTGCAAATCCTTCAGGCAGCGGTCAAATGCTGCCAAAAATCCGTTCCGTTCTTCTTCGGTGGTCAGGTGGCTCAGGCTGATGCGCCATGAGCTGAGCGCATTTTTGCGATCCCGGCTGACGGCAAACACCGCCTTGGACGGTGTGCCGTCGGTGGAACAGGCCGATTTGACGGACACACATACCCCCTGCCCGCTCAACGCCTGCTGGAACACTCCGGCCTTGATGCCCGCCACGCTCACATTTACAATGTGCGGCACCGCACCCGCCGGGCTGGTTGATGCGCACGCCGGGGCGCTTTTGCAGCTCTGCGCACAGGGCATCGTGCAGCGCCTGCACATGGGCGCAGCGCTGGGGCTGTTCATCCAGCGCAAGGGCCAGCGCCGCCTGCAAAGCCGCGGCAAGGCCCAGGGTGGGGGTGCCGCTGCGGTAAATGGTAGTGCTGGCCCCGCCGTCCATCTGGGGTTCGATCACCAGCCCTTTGCGCTTGTACAGCACGCCAATGCCGTTGGGGCCGTAAAACTTGTGGGCGGTAAAGCTCATGGTATCCACGCAGTCCAGCCAGAGGGCCGTTTTACCCACGGCCTGGGTGGCATCCACATGCAGGCGGCAGTTGGGGCAGCGGTGCACCAGCGCGGCGATCTCCCGCACCGGCTGCACGGTGCCCAGTTCACTGTCCACCCCGCAGATGGAAACCAGTACGGTATCCTTGCGCAGCAGCTCTTCCAGCTGTTCCAGGTCAATTCTGCCATCCCGGCCAATGTTCAGCAGATCGATCTCGTACCCCTGCTGCTGCAAGGCCGTCAATGTTGCCCCCACGCTGGAATGCTCCAGCGGGGTGGAGATGATATGCCGCCCCACATGCCGGGCCGCGCGGGCCGTGCCCTTTAAGGCAAGGTTATTGGCTTCCGTTGCGCCGGATGTATAAATGATTTCCTCCGGCAGCACCCCCAGCTGTGCCGCAATCAGGCCGGTCACACGGTCCATCTCCTGCCGGGCGGCCTGCCCGGCGCAGTGGTGGAATTGGGGTTGCCGATAAAATTCTGCTCGGTGCGGCAGTATACTTCCAGCACACGGGGGTCCACCGGCGTGTTGGCCGAATAATCCAGATATATCATGCGCAAATCCCCCTGTTTTGTTGCCTGAAATTTAATTATACCACCATTTCCTACCGCGTCAATGGGTTGCAATGCGCCGTGCCGGATCCCTCGCCGAGCGTCAGCTTTTCATAAAGGCGATGATGTCCCTTGCCATCACATCCGGGTGGCCAATGATGTCGCCGTGGCCGTACCCGACAAAGGGGTGGTCCTGCGCGTTGGGGTAGGCGCGTTTTAATTTCTGCATCGCTTTTTTCATGTTCGGCTCGTTGGAACCGTACCAGATGGCCACCTTTGCTTCCGGGTCAGGGGCAAAAGTGTCGATCACGGGGTACTGCTTTTCCAGCAGCGGAATCACCGCTTCAAACTGGCGCCAGCTCATCATGTTGCCGGGCAGCAGCATAATTTTGCGGCTGTTTTGTTTGCCAAATTTCTGTACTTCCATATAAACCGTTCCCTCCTCAGACCCCTGCGTTTATTTTTGACTAACTCCTATCTCCATCATACCAGAACCCGCCTCAAAAATCCACAAAAAAGAACCTGGGAAGTTTGTTCTTCCCAGGTTCTCTGTTGCATTATTTATCGCGTTCTCAGTCTTTGTCGCGGTCGCGGCGGTCCGGCTTTTTGGTTTCCGGCTCCGGCGGGCGGCTTACCAGGCGTACTTCCTGCACGCGGCGGTTGGTGGCACGGGTCACGGTACCGTCAAAGCTGCCCCACACAAAATGGTCACCCACTTTGGGCAGGCGGCTGAGCTTTTCCTGGACCAGGCCGCCGATGGCCACCGCGTCGATTTCCTCTTTATCGCGGATATCCAGCTCCTCGGCCACATCGTCCACGCTGGCACCGCCGGCAATCAGCCAGCTACCATCGCTCTGCTGGCGGATATCCTCCACCACTTCATCATGTTCATCCCAGATCTCGCCAACCAGCTCTTCCAGGATATCCTCCAGCGTGATGATGCCCGCAGTGCCGCCGTATTCATCCACCACAACTGCCATATGGTGCTTGCTTTCCCGCAAAGTGCGCAGCAAAGCGGAGATGGGGGTCACGCTGGTTGTGTACAGCGTGGGGCCGATCAGGCTTTCCAGCTTGACATCTTCATCGCCCTTGCGCATGGCGGCAAAACAGTCTTTTTCATGTACCACGCCAATGATGTTATCAATGGTTTCGTGGTATACCGGCAGGCGGGAATAGCCGCTGTCGGCAAAAGTTTCGGTCACTTCGTCCATGGGGGTATCATCCGCCACGGCGATCACATCCACACGCGGGGTCAGAACGTCCTGGGCTTCCACATCGTCAAATTCAATGGCGCTGCGGATCAGCTCGCTTTCGCGGTTGGTCAGCTCACCGTCTTTTTCGGCTTCGCTCACCATGGTTACCAACTCACCTTCGGTAATGGTGTCCTTTTCATCGGTATAAAAGCGGCTGGCCAAAAAGCCTTTCCATTTGCCAAAAATAAAGTTCAGCGGCCCAAATACCGCCACAAGAGCACCAAGCGCCGGCGCAAAGGCATTGCAATGGATTCCGGCATTTCCTTCGCCATGCTTTTGGGGGTGATTTCGCCAAACGTCAAAACCAGTAAGGTCATGACAATGGTGGAAGCCGTGGGGCCGTAAGCATTGCCCAACAACCGGCTGAACAGCACCGTTGCAAGCGAAGACGCACCGATGTTTACAATGTTGTTGCCGATCAGAATGGTGCTCAGCAGGCTGTCATACCGTTCAGCCAGGGCCAGAACCTTGGCTGCCTGCTTATCGCCATCCTCCGCGCGGCTTTTTAAGCGGATCATGTTCAGCGAGGAATATGCTGTTTCCGATGCCGAAAAAAAGGCCGACAACATGATCAAAACGATCAGTGCGGTGATCATAAATATACTACTGCCATCGTCCATTGGAGAACCATCAACTCTTTCTTTTGTTTTTTGGCTGCCTGTGCGGCAGCGTTATCAGTATTGTATGCAGGGTATACTACACACATTATAGGTTATTATAGCATACTGTCTCCAAAAGCGCAAACACTGCAAAGGCTTTTTGCACAAAACAGTCGTTTCAGCCAAAATGTGTGCCCATTTGGCCGCCCGCTTTGCTATACCTGCATACAAAAAGGCCCCCGCCTTACAGCAGAGGCTTTTGCACACAATACCGAAAATTATTCCTATGGCAACACCGCATAATTCCCGCCTTACGGCTTAAGCACCGCTCCGGCGGCTGCGGCACCTCGCTCGCCGTATCGGCACTTAGAATTATGCGGTATTGCCCTATACTTTTTTGCTTCCCTCTCCGGGAAGATGATTTTGTTGACAAAGAAGAAGATCAGCATCAAAATGTCACCGTTGAGCATCGTGGTTCCGATGTTATAGATAAAGTCCGGCACCAGCAGGCCCGCAACCGCCGCTCACACGCGGTTGATGAAGTTAACGAAGCAGGTGATCAGACAGAATGCCAGCACCAGGCGATCTGCTTGGCAAGGTCGACCTTGCCGCGGAACACAAAGTTGCGCTGGATCAGGTATCGGATTTTTATTCAAAGCCGGGAAAACGGCCGGGTTCGAGCCCAAAACGGCAGCTGCAATCTTGCCTGTTTAGACCACGCATCAAATGTATATCAACAACCATGATTCATGGCAGGGAGCTTAGGACACAAAAGTTCATCCGATACAGTTTTCTATGCATCCGATGAACTTTTTCAGTAGCGTTTCCTTTTAAGCCACCTTGGTCTTTCGCAGATACCCCCATGCTGCCAATCCAACGAGCAGAACGATCTTGATCGGTGCCGATGCCAGCAGTACATCTGCCTGAAAGAAGGCATGCCCGCCTGCATAGAGAAAATCAAAGCTGATCATTTTATACAGCAATGCATTGGAAAGCCCAATGCCCCCTGCCGGAATCAGGGTGGACAGCCATTCTCCAAAGGAGCCCGGCACGACCATATAAACAATCAGCGGTGCCACCACACTGATCAGCGCCACAGACAAAGCGGTCAGGTTGTTCTTGGCCCATACGGATGCCATCAGCACAAAGGCCACCTCCGCAAAGAAGATCAGGAAGTTTGCCACCAGCATGACCCACTCCATCTGGCCAACGGTATACGGCAGCAGGCTGGTCACAGAAAACAGCCATTGCACGGAAGTTTGGGTACTTTCCCAGCCAAATAGAGCATTCGTGACCATGATCCACACCACGCCGCAGAGCAGATACGCCGCCCCTGTGATACTAAACGCCGCCGCTAGCTTTGCCGCTGCTAGCCGCAGACCGCCGTTTTTTGTGCACAATTGGATGTCCTGCGCCCCGGTCTGTGCATCCGATGCAAACACCGGGGCCGCAATAACTGCACACAGCAGGGTGAGCAGCAAGTTCAACAGGGTCTGGTAATCCATTGCGTCTGCACTGACCCCAAACGAATAGACTAACTATTAAAAGTCAAGCCCGAAATGCGGAGAAGTGGTGAAAAAATGCAGGCGGTTCAAAAAGGGTATAGCAAAGCAGACATCCAGACGGACGCCTAACTGAACATATAGAAGAATGG
>ENA-OQAA01000933-OQAA01000933.1-human-gut-metagenome-genome-assembly--contig:-NODE-933-length-17273-cov-2.467281_pt1 | contig 17273 bp, 27 predicted proteins | sample MGYA00242489_ERZ504515 | MGnify/ENA primary metagenome ERZ504515 (study PRJEB26092, sample SAMD00036237) | human gut metagenome | host: Homo sapiens | study: EMG produced TPA metagenomics assembly of... | reverse complement strand
GCTGCGGCACGGCATCTGCGTTGCCAAAATGCTCGATAAGACATCCAGTATTATCTGCGCTTTTGGCTTAGCATCTGCCGCACCTCGCTCGCCGTATCGGCACTTAGAATTATGCGGTATTGCCCTATTTCTACAAACACAGCAGGATTTTGCATTAAAAAGCCTTAAATCCTGCTTGTATTTGCGAAATATCCGTCATGCTCTTTGTTTTCAGATTCACATTAAAGCAGCAGCCAGTTTGTTTTACTCTTCCACCAAAGGGCGCATCAAACCCGAAATGTGCCGCTGCTCAGTTCTTTCCCCCGGCAGCGGCACATTCCATTGGCCTGTTTCAGCCTCGTTCATATGCCGACGGTTGCGCACGCCGACATTTTCCAGTTCTTCCGGCTCCATTACAATGCGGTAGAGTTCTTCATAGCTGTGCACCGTATATTTGGGCTGGATGCCAGTTTTATTTTCCTCGTTGGCAAAGTTGACCCAGCAGGTATCGATCCCCGCGTTGATACCGCCCTTGATATCGGCCAGCAGGTCGTCCCCCACCATCAGCACACGGCTGCGGTTGGTCAACCCCAGGTCCCGGATGGCATAGTCCAGCAGCTTGGGCGAAGCTTTGCCGCACCCACTTTTTCCGAGATATACACACCATCCATAAAGCGGCCAATGCCGGATGCCGCAATGCGGGATTCCTGTACCTGGGTAGCACCGTTGGAAACGATTGCCAGGGTAGCAACTTCGCCCAGTTCTTCCAGAGCGGTCAGCGCACCGGGCATCAGATCCGCATGGTTGGCCAGCTCGTTCTCATAAAAGTCGTTCATCTCGCGGGCGTTGCCGGCTTCCGGTGTGCCAAGAGCCTGCATCACGCGGCCAAACCGCACCGCAAACAGCTTGCTGCGGTTCAGCTCGCCTTTGGCAAGGCTGTCCCACAGCTGGCGGTTGATCTGGTGGTAGGTTTCCAATGCTTCGGGGCCGTTGGGCATGCCGTAATGCTCTAACGTAATGCCGACCGCAGCACGCTCTGCTGCGTTAAAATCCAGCAGGGTGTTATCCACATCCAGTAAAAGACAAGTATAATTTGCCATAGATTTATTCCTTTTTTCCGGTCTATTCTTGCCGGATATCTGCCGGGGTGCTGCCCTGCCGCCAAAACAATTACTCCGTGTGCTGTGCTTCCGTCCGTTCATCGTCCGTCAACGCATCGTCAAGGGGTTCTGCGTCAAGGGGCTGGCCCCAGTCAAAATCATAGTTTTCCACACTGCCGTCGGTCACATCGTTCTGGCCGTTATCCGGCTGATAGCCAGCCTCGCAGTCAAAGACAAACATGTGATCACCTCCCGGCTTATGCTATGCCGGGGGCAGGCGCTGTGTGACTGCAATCAGTTTCCGCCGCCAAAGGGGAAGAACGGGAACTGATCGCCCGAATCACTTGGTTCCGGGGTTACCGTGGGGTCCGAAAGGGGTTCCGTTACGTTGATGACAAGCTCTGCATACTGACCATTGTTGGCAGCACGCACGGTATAGCTGCCAACGGTATCCGCGCTGAACTGCACGTTATCGCCGGTTGCACTCCACTGCGGCTTCTGGGCACAGGTCCAGGTGGTATCCCCCGAAGGATTGCTTACGTTGGCCTGCAGCGTTGTGGTACTGCCTGCCGGCATGGAGCTGACACCAGTGATGCTGACGGTGGTAGCCGGTGCCTGCACATGCACCATCAGTTCCTGCGAAGTATAGGTACCGTTGACTTCCAGCCCGGCTTGATGCGGTAATCTCCGGTGGCATTCGGCGTAAAGGTATAACTGGCGCCATTCTGCATCAGGTCATCGTTGACCGACCACTGCACACCGCTGTTATCATAGCTCTTACCGCCCAAGGTGACACTGGCGTTGATGGTCAGGGATTCACCCTGCTTGATGGTGCTTTCGCCCTGATCCAGGTTGATCTGCACACGGGCATCGTTGAACATTGCCGTCACGGAAATATCCTTGGTCGCGCTGTCCACACGGGTAGCGGTGGTCAGGCCATCGCTCCACTTATAGAACGTATAGCCGTCCGCCGCCACAGCGGTAATGGTCACGGTCTGCTTTTCGGCTGCGTCCATTTCGATGGAAGTTACGCCGCTCTGGTCATTGCCCTGCAGGGTGCCCTTGCCTTCTTCCACCAAGTATTGCAATTTGAACGTTGTAGGGGTCGCCGAAGGCGTGGGCTCCGTGGCGGCTGCGCTGCCGCCAGCCTGCTCAGTACGCTGCGGAATATCATCCGTGTTGGGGCGGGTATCTGCAGTATCGTAAGCATGATTGCGCAGGTAGTTCAGCACCACATTAGCGCCGGATGTGCTGAAGCCATTCTGTTTGTTGTTCAAATAGGCTGCTTCGGCATAGCCGCTGTTGCTGTCTTTCAGTGCTTCGGCCAAGTTCAGGTATTTATAGCCTTCATCATTGCACATCTTGGCCAATTCCTGGTTGAACTGGTCGATCATCAGCTGCGTTTTGGCGGCATCAGATGCATTTTTTGCCACAGGCGGAATGGCACAGACAATGACATCGCAGTACTGGTACGCACCGGTAATTGCGATGACAGCCTGCTTATAGTTACGGGCAAAATTATCATAGGAAAGGCTGCCGTCCAGATCGTTGCTGCCCAGCAGCATGACCACGCGGCGGGGTTTCATTTTGGATACCGCCTGCGGGACGGTATAGGCGCTGGAATCCCCCGCAAAGTAAACGCAGGCATCGTTCAGCAATGAGCTGACGGTCAGGCCGTCCTTGCCTGCAAACTGATCCAGCGTGATGACTTTATCGTCATACAGGGACTTGGCAAACTGATCCCCCACAAACAGCGTGGAGGAGACATAATCGGTGCCTGCATCAGAGGTTTTGGCCAGCACGGACCCCAGCGAAGTATCCAGCGGATAGGCCTGCGGGTCATAGCGGCCGCTGCCGCCCAGCGACAGCTTGCCCGGCAAAACCCAGGATGCAATAAATGTAAGGATGACAGCCAGCACACATACTGCCAGAACAGCACATGCCTTGCGCTGGGTTGGGCTGAAGGATGCCCGGCTGCCGGATGTTTTGCGGCTCATAATGTTCGTTTCTCCCTTTGTTCCTTATGTAGGATGCGCCCGCGGGCCGGGTTGGTTCCGGCGGCGGGCTGTGCCCGGCAGCGCTTTGCACCGCGCGGGGTTCAGCCCAGAATATACTGGTCAGTTCTTCACAATTTTGCGCCAGCAGCACCGGATTCCAGGGTTCCATTTCTTCCCTGCTACCATAGCCGTACAGCACGGCAGCAGCGGGCAGCTGGTTGTTGACTGCGCCCTGCATATCATCCTGGCGGTCCCCCACCATCAGGATGCGTTTGCCCGCCAGGCGTGGGTCCTGCAGCACAAGGCGGATCACATCCGTCTTGTTGTCCACACTTTCGTCCATGCTGGCCCCGCCAATGCGGTCAAAATAGTCAAACAGCCCCTGCTCTTTCAGGATGGGTGTTACAACTTCGACCGGTTTACAGGTTGCCGTTGCCATGTACAGCCCGGCATCTTTCAGGGTATCCATCATCTGACGCACCCCGGGGAACAGGCTGCACTGGTGGCTGCCAACTTCCTCGTAATGCACGCGGTAATACTCCACGGCCTGCTCCACCTCGCATCCGTTGCAAAGTGCTGGGCAAAGCTCCAGCGCAGCGGAGGGCCAAGGTAGCGGGAACAATCTATCGCATCCGGGTCAAGGCCCATTTTGCGGAACGCATAGGCAAAGCAGTTAAAAATGCCCGGCCGGGAATGGATCAATGTTCCATCAACATCAAATAAAACGGCGTCGTAACGCTGCATCCAAAATACCTCCTGCGGAAAGGCGGTGCTCCCTTTATACAGTCCTGATAACTTCCCATGGCGCTTGCGGCCGCGTTGTTTATGGCTATTCTCCCGGTGTAAAGCACACTCACTTTACATCCATTTCAAGAGCCTTGGCCGCATACCATGCAGAGAAAACAATGAATTTTCCTGGGTTCTTTCTGTTCTCTTTTGGTGTATACGGAACCGCAAACAGACGATCCAATACTCTGCCGTCTGTCAATTCCGTCATAATATACAGTTGTATTATATCATAACTGTCAAGGTTTGAAAATGACTTCACGGAAATTTGATAATTTGCCCCTTCTTTCCTGCTCCAAAAGACAAAAAGCCGCTGCAAACCGGTAAAATCCGGCCCACAGCGGCAGTTAAATGGTATAAAACTTATCCAAATCTGATCCTGTACGCAATCTTATCAGGAAAGGATCATGCGGTCATTGGCTTCGCCGCCAGCCTGCTCAAAGCGCTGCAGCAGATCCGATACTTCCAACTTTGTCTTTTCTTCGCCGCGCACATCATAAATCACATGGCCTTCGTTCATCATGATCAGGCGGTTGCCATAGCGGATGGCATCGCGCATATTATGGGTGATCATCAGGGTGGTCAGGTGGTTTTCCTGCACGATCTTGTTGGAAATTTCCAGCACCTTGGCGGCGGTCTTGGGGTCCAGGGCTGCGGTGTGCTCGTCCAGCAGCAGCAGCTTGGGCTTTTTCAGGGTCGCCATCAGCAGGGTGACTGCCTGGCGCTGGCCGCCGGAAAGCAGACCGACCTTGCTGGTCATGCGGTCCTCCAAGCCCAGGCCCAGGGTTTTAAGCAGCTCGTGGTACTCGGCATTTTCCTTTTTGGTAATACCAATGCGCAGGGTGCGGCCCGCACCGCGGCGAGCGGCCAGGGCCAGGTTTTCATCAATCTGCATCGTGGCGGCGGTGCCCATCATGGGGTCCTGGAACACACGGCCAATGTAAGCGGCGCGCTTGTGCTCCGGCAGGCGGGTGATATCCTTACCATCAATAATGATCTTGCCCATATCCACCGGCCACACACCGGCAACAGCATTCAGCATGGTGGACTTGCCCGCACCGTTGCCGCCGATTACGGTGACGAAATCGCCGTCCTCCAGTGTCAGGTTCAAATCATTCAGGGCAACCTTCTGGTTGACCGTACCGGGGTTAAAAGTCTTGTAAACGTTTTTGATCTCAAGCATTGCTGCTGCCGCCTTTCTTTACCGCAACGCGGGTGAAGTATTTTGCTTTCCAGTATGGAACCGCAAGGAAGATGGCGACCACGATGGCGCTGAGCATTTTGAGCAGGTCGGTATCGATCTTGAACCAGATGCAGATCTGCATAACAATGTAGTAGATGACGCTGCCGATGCCAACGCTGAGCAGCTTGAGCGCAAAGTTGCGAAAAATCTTGCTGAACACGGCTTCACCGATAACAACGGCAGCCAGGCCGATCACAATAGCACCGCGGCCCATCTGGACATCAGCAAAGCCCTGGTACTGGCTGAGCAGCGCACCGGAAAATGCCACCAGACCATTGGAGAGCATCAGGCCCAGCACAATGTTGAAATTAGTGTTGATGCCCTGCGCCCGCGCCATGTTGGCGTTGCAGCCGGTAGCGCGGATGGAGCAGCCAAGCTCGGTGCCGAAGAACCAGTACAAAATAGCGATAACAACCACCATAAGAACGGCCACGATCAGGATGGTATTGCGGTAAAACGGAACGCCTTTGATATAACGCAGGGATACCAGCAGGTCATATTTGTCCACGTTGATAGCCTGATTGGCTTTTCCCATGATTTTCAGGTTGACCGAATATAGGGACAACTGGGTCAAGATACCGGCAAGGATGGCCGGAATGCCCATAAACGTGTGGAACAGGCCGGTCACCAGGCCAGCCAGCAGGCCAGCACCAAACGCCAGCAGCAAGGACAGCCAGACGTTCATGCCGGAAGTCATACACATGATGCAGACCGCACCGCCAAGGCCAAGGTGCCGTCTACCGTCAGGTCGGCAACATCCAGGATGCGGAAGGTAAGGTAAACGCCAATCGCCATAATGGCCCAAATCAGGCCCTGCGCCAATGCGCCCGGCATGGCATTGAACAATGTTGCAATGTTCAAGAGATCGTCAACTCCTCAAAAAAAGATATATTCTTTTTAAGTATATCAAAAATCGCGGGAAAGAAAAGCCTTTTCCGCGATTTTTGTATTAAAGTTACCTGCATCAAATCAAAGCAGGCCGTTCTGGCTGTTTAGCCTCGTATGCCACATAATCATCTGGGATGGTGATGCCCAGAGCTTCGGCAATGGTCGGGTTGTATTCCTTAGTGAACTCCGGAGCGTACTCAATGGGCATCTCCTCAACCTTGCTTTCGCCGGTCAGGATCTTGGCGGCCATCTTACCGGTAGCAACGCCCAGGTCATAGTAGCTGATGGACAGGGTAGCAACGCCACAGCCGCTCATGATACCTTCCTCGCCTGCAACAACAGGCACACCGGCGGCTGGCAGATGTTATTGACGATCTCAGTGTTGTTGGCAACGGTGTTATCGGTGGGAACATAGATCACATCGCTGGCATCGGCAGCGCTCTGGCAGACGGTGGCCAGATCGTTGGAGTCAGAGAATGCGTAATACTCGCAGGTGTAGCCCAGTTCTTCCAAGCTGGCCTTTACGGTATCAACCTGATACTGGCTGTTTGCTTCGGCGCTGCAATACAGCAGACCAACGGTCTTTGCATCGGGGAACAGTTCCTTGATGATTCCTGCCTGCTCATCCAGAGGAGCCAGGTCGCTGGTGCCGGAAATATTGGTGCCGACAAGGCCATCGAAGTCATCAATACCCAGTGCCACGCCGTACTCGGTAACAGAGGTGCCAGAACCGGGATGGTGTTGGTGCCGGCCTGTGCAGCCTGCAGGGCGGGGGTTGCGTTGGCCAGGATCAGGTCAACATTATCAGAAACAAAGCCATTGATGATGGTGCTGCAGGTGTTGGAATCGCCCTGGGCGTTCTTTTCCTCAAAGGTAACGGCATCGCGAGCTGCTCGGTCAGGGCATCCTTAAACCCCTGGGTTGCAGCGTCCAAAGCAACGTGCTGCACCAGCTGGCAGATGCCGACCTTGTAGGTCTGGCCGTCAGCAGCGGCGGTATCGGAAGCGGCGGTGGATTCTGCGGCAGAAGAAGCGGTGCTGTCCGCGGCCGATGCAGCAGAGCTTGCTGCAGTGCTGCCACAGGCAGCAAGGGAAACAGCCAGGCAGCCGGCTGTCAAAATAGAAAGTGCTTTTTTCATGGTATCTTCCTCCCAAATCTATGCATCGCTCACCGGCATCCACTATGCTGCATAGCCTTGGTGGGTGTCCTCTCCGAAAAAGCGATTTAGTGATTTAAAGTATAGCATCAATCGTATTTCCCTGCAAGATACAATCCGCCAAATCACGTCGCTTTAGAGCACTAAATTTCCACATTTTGCACAATTTTAACAAAAAAGCACACCCTGCGTTCTGCCTTTGGGGCATTCGCACAGGGTGTGCAGTATCAATAAGACTTATAAAATGATATTTTTCTCTGTTTCAGCAATCGGGTGCTGGATTGCTTTTGTGTTCCTTGCCGTTTTGGCCTCATTTATGCAAAGATTGCCGCTTCGGTCTGGTTCAGGATGCGGATAAACGCCTCTCGCGTATCCGCCATACGCAGTTTTTCCGTCAGGCGGTGGTCGCTGAGCAGGTTGACAAGGCGAGCCAAAATCAACAGGTGGTCGCTCTGGCGGTCCGGCGGAACCGCAACCATAAAGATCATATCCACCAGCTTGCCGTCCGCTGCGCCCCAGTCCAGCCCGCGGGTAAGGGTCAGCGCGGCCAGCCCAAGCGAGGCAACGCCCGCATTGCAGGCATGCGGATGGCAAGCCCTTCCCCAATGGCGGTGGTGCCGCCCGCGCGTTCACGCTCACACACGGCTTTATAGTAGGCGGTACCGTTGGTGATCACGCCGTTGCTCTCCTGAAGTTCCACCAAGGTTTCCAGCGCCGTCTGCACACTGGGCATCTCGGCATGCAGCATCACACTGTCACGGTTCAGTAAACGGCTGACTCTCAGCTGTGTCTGCTCACTTTCCCTGTGTTTCATACGCCCTCCACCTTGCTGATCAGCTTGTAAAGGAACTCGCCCACCGCGCCGCCGGTGCAGTCGCAGTTGGTCACTTCGTTGGCCGCTGCTTTTACTTCGGACGGCGCATTGGCCACAGCCACGGAATAGCCGCTTTTTTCATGATTTCGAGATCATTATAATAGTCACCGATCACGATGGTTTTTTTGATGTTCTCGTTCAGGATATGGCAAAGCTCTTCCATTCCGGCTGCTTTGCTGATGCCGGAAGGCATAATTTCCAAGTAGATCTGGTTGGTAGGCAAAAAGTAATTATCCCGGCCAAAGTACCGCGTTTTGGCGTACTGTCCCGCTTTGCGGATAGTTTCCGGATCCCCGGCAAACACCACCTTCAGCCAGCCATCCGGCACATTTTCCAGCGGGCAGGCCACGCTTTCCATGTGTTCATCCACCTGGTGGGCGTGGGTATAGCTGCTGGCGTGAACAACATACATCTCCCCCGCACCGGCCATGACCTCTACACCAATCTTCGGGAATTTTTGCAGCATATCGGCAATGGCGGCAGCGGCCTGTTCCTGATTCAGGCAGGAGCGACGCAGCACACGGTTGGTCTGGAAATCATACAGCAGCGAACCATTGCAGGAGATTGCTGGCAGCGAAAGCTCGATATCGCCCAGCGCCGCGCGGATCGACTCCGGCGGACGGCCGGATGCGACGGTAAAGCGCCCACCCATGGCGGTAAACAACCGGATGACGCTGCGGTTGCAGGCGGGAATGCCCTCCTTTGCAGTCAGCAGGGTGTTATCCATATCACAAAAAACCAGATAATCACTCAAACGCTCCATGGCGGCTTTCCTTTCTCAGACGGCTTAAGTAGTCCTGAAACCAGTCAGGCAGTGAGCTGTCAAACTGCATCCATTCCCCGGTGGCGGGGTGCACAAAGCCAAGCTCCTTGGCGTGCAGGCACTGACCGTTCAGGCTGCGGATACAATTTTTTGGCCCATACACGGCATCCCCAGCCAGCGGGTGGCCAATGGACGCCATATGCACCCGAATTTGATGGGTGCGGCCTGTTTTAAGCTTGCATGCAATGTAAGTAAAGTTGCCGAACCGTTCCAGCACCTGCCAGCCGGTGTAGGCATATTTGGAGTTCTGTTGGGTCACGGCCATCTTTTTGCGATCCTTAGGGTCGCGGCCAATGGGGCTTCCACAAAGCCGGTATCCTCTTTCAGGTTGCCATACACCACAGCGTGGTACACCCGATGGATAGAATGCACGCTCATCTGTTCGGTCAGTGCCTGGTGGGCGGCGTCCGTTTTTGCAACGACCAAAAGGCCGCTGGTATCCTTATCAATGCGATGCACAATGCCGGGGCGGATGGCCCCGCCGATGCCGGACAGCCGCCCCGCACAGTGCCACAGCAGTGCATTGACATGGTGCCGTCCGGGTTGCCTGGCGCAGGGTGCACCACCATGCCTTTGGGCTTGTTGACCACCAGCAGGCTGTCATCCTCATACACAATGTCCAGCGGAATGTTCTGGGGCTGGGCTTCGATGGGCTGCGGGTCCGGCAGGGTGAGCAGAATCGTCTGCCCGGCTTTCAGCTTATCCTTTTTGTTCAAGGGGCTGCCGTTGCAGGTCACACTGCCCGCTTCGATCAGGTTTTGCAGCTGGCTGCGGGAAAGATCCGGGCACTGTTCCGCCAGCCAGCGGTCCAGCCGCAGGCCAACACTTTCCGGCGCAAGGGTCAGTTCACGCTGTTCCATCTGTGGGCGCACTCCCCTTTTGCTGTTTTTGCTTTTTGTTCGCGGCGCATATCCAGCAGCAGCTGAGGACCAGCAGGCCCACGCCGACACAGATGCAGACATCCGCAAAATTGAACACCGGGAAATTGATGAACAGGCAGTTCAGGTAATCGACCACCACGCCGGTGAGGATACGGTCAATCAGGTTGCCAACACCGCCGCCCACGACCAAAATCCAAGCAGCACGCTCCAAACGCGGCATTGCGCAAAAGCAGCATACCGGCCAGCACAGCCAGCATCACACCGGTAACGATCACCAGCAGCGTGCGCTTGCCGCTGAGCATGGAAAACGACATACCATCATTGAGCAGGTAATAAAATTCCAGCACATGCGGGATAAAGGGTTTGCTGCCAACCGGCAGCAGTTCCACGGTGGCCCAAAGTTTGATCAGCTGGTCAACCAGCGTCAGGCCTGCCGCAGCAAGAATGGATAAAATGCCAACCAGCATAAAACGCCTCCGTCGTCCGGGCCAATGCAGCGACTGCAAAAGCTGCCTAGAGCGAAAACAGCGATGCAAGCTTGATAAAAGCGCAAAAGCACCGCTGTAAATCATACTATGGCAATACCGCACAGTTCCTGTTTTACAGGCTTAAGCACTGGAACAGCGCTTAACCTCATGCGGCATAGCCTTTATTTGAAATTAACCAAGAACTTTCGCACAGCGCGGGCACAGGCCGTCTTCGCCAACCGCTGTGTCGAACTTCCAGCAGCGCAGGCACTTGTTGCCGGCAGCATGGGCAACGCTCATGCCCAGGCCCTCGGTCAGACCCCTCACGCCGCCTTCACCCTTGACCAGATCCACATGGGAAACGATCATCAGATCGGCCAGCTCATCCATCGGGATGGCGTTCAGGAAGTCATACATTTCATCGCTGCAGTACAGGGTAACGGCAGCTTCCAGAGAGGAACCGATGGTCTTATCGGCACGGGCCTGCTCCAGAACCTTCTTTACATCGTCACGCACAGCAATGATCTTGGCCCACTTGGCGTCAAAAGCGGCATCCTCATCGCTCTTGGCTTCCGGCATACGCTCCCAGCAGACATACTCCTGCATGCCTTCCAGCTTCGGGATGTAGCTCCAGATTTCCTGGGCGGTGAAGCACAGGATGGGAGCAACCAGCTTGGTGAAGTCAACCAGAATGCGGTACAGCGCAGTCTGGGCGCAGCGGCGTGCGTGCTCGTCCGCGCAGTACAGGCGTCCTTGATGACGTCCATATAGAAGTTGGACATATCAATGACGCAGAAGTTGTAGATTGCGTGGTAAGCGCGGGAGAAATCGTAATTATCGTAAGCGGCACGCACATTGGCGGTCAGGCTGTTGCAGCTCTTGAGTGCCCAGCGGTCGATTTCGAACAGCTGATCCTCGGCAACCATATCCGTGGCAGGGTTGAAATCGCCAATGTTGCCCAGCATAAAGCGGGCGGTGTTGCGCATCTTGCGGTATGCTTCGGACAGCTGCTTGAAGATATTCTTGCCTGCGCGCACATCAACGGTGTAATCGCTGGATGCAACCCACAGACGAACGATGTCAGCGCCGTAATCGCGGATGATTTCGGACGGCTCCACACCGTTGCCGGCAGATTTGTGCATCTGCTTGCCCTGCTCATCAACGACCCAGCCATGGCACAGAACGCCTTTGTACGGGGCAACGCCCTGGGTGGCAACGCTGGTCAGCAGGCTGGACTGGAACCAGCCGCGGAACTGGTCGGCGCCTTCCATATACAGGTCAGCGGGCCAGTTCAGTTCGGGACGTTCGCGGCAGACTGCGCTCCAGGTAGAGCCAGAGTCGAACCAGACATCCATGATATCGGGATCCTTTTCCCAGTCAGAAGCGCCGCATTCGCAGACCTCAGTCTTGGGCATGATCTCGTTGGCATCGTACTTATACCAGGCATCGGAGCCTTCCTTGCGGAACAGGTCGCTGACAGCCTTGATGGAAGCATCGGTGATGTGGTACTTGCCGCAGTTCTTGCAGTAGAACACCGGGATGGGCACACCCCACACGCGCTGACGGCTGATGCACCAGTCGCTGCGGTCACGCACCATGCCGTGCATACGGTCATGGCCCCCAGGCCGGCTGCCACTTGACTTCGTCAATGGCCTTATAGGCTTCCTCGCGGAACTTATCAATGGAGCAGAACCACTGTTCGGTTGCACGGAAGATGATGGGGTGGTGGCAGCGCCAGCAATGCGGGTACTGTGGGTGATGTGCTGCACGCCCATCAGGTGGCCGGACTGCTTGATGTGCTCCAGAATAACTTTGTTAGCAGCCCAGACCTTAAGGCCTGCAAACTCTTTGCCTGCTTCTTCGGTCAGGTAACCGCCATCGTCCACGGGGACAATAACGGGAACCTGCGGGTAGTGGTTGACGCAGACTTCAAAGTCCTCAACACCGTGGCCAGGTGCGGTATGAACGCAGCCGGTGCCGCCTTCCAGGGTAACGTGGTCACCCAGGATAACCAGGCCCTTGCGGTCCAGGAAGGGGTGCTGATACTGCATCAGCTCAAATTCAGAGCCGAGAACGCGGGGCTCCAGAACTTCGTAATCCTCAATATGGCAGGCTTTCATGGTGGATTCCACCAGACCGGCAGCCATCAGGTGATATTCGCCGCCGATTTTGACGAAGGCATACTCCAGGCTGGGGTTCAGGCAGGTTGCCACGTTGGCGGGCAGGTCCAGGTGGTGGTGGTCCAGATCACGATCCATGCCTTGTCCAGAGGGATACCGTACTTGGCCAGAACACCGTTGGGGTCATCGGTGAGCTTAAAGCGGACATAGATAGAATCGCACTCGTCCTCGGCATACTCGATTTCGGCTTCTGCCAGAGCAGTACGATCCTCCGGGCACCAGTAAACGGCTTTCATGCCCTTGTAGATATAGCCTTTCTTGGCCATCTCGCCAAAGATCTCCACCTGGCGTGCCTCAAATTCGGGGCGCAGGGTCAGGTAGGGGTTGGCGAAATCGCCCTGAACGCCCAAGCGGGCGAACTGGCTGTTCATCACATCAATATGCTCGGTAGCAAACTCTTTGCAGATCTTGCGCAGTTCCAGCTTGGAAATGCCGGCCTTTCTATCGCCCAGAGAGGACAGAGCCTTCAGTCAATGGGCAGACCGTGGGTATCATAGCCGGGAACATAGGGAGCACAGTAGCCCGACATGTTCTTTTCACGGATGATGATATCCTTGATGATCTTGTTCAGGCAGTACCCATATGGATATTACCGTTGGCATACGGAGGGCCATCATGCAGAACAAAGCGCGGCAGATCCGCGTTATGTTCGATCATTTTTTCGTAGACGTGGTTTTTCTCCCAATCCTCCAGCATTTTGGGCTCCTTTTTCGGCAGCCCGGCACGCATTTCAAAGGGGGTAGCCATCTTATGGATGGTATCATTGTAATTCTGCGGCAAAGTTTCCAACTCTCCTCTATTTCCTTATTATAGCTGATATGGCGGCTTGTCCAAAGCGCAGTATACCAAGTTGCCCCGGCAGTTCTGCACCGTTCAGGCAGGTCTTAAAATGCTTGGGGTACACGCACGCACAAATGCGGCACCTCAAACATCATAATCAATGTCATCAAATGCGTCAAGCTCCGCTTTGGCAGAGCTCTTGGTTTTGCGGGCATTTTTGCCCGTGCTGCGGGCCGAAGCGCCGCGGCTGCGGGAGCCGGATTTCTTGGCGGGCTTTTCCGGCATATCCCCGCCGTAAAGCCCGGCAACAGATGGCATATCATCGTCCGGCAGGATTGGCTTTGTTTTGGGGGCAAAGGCAAATTCTACCGTATCGATCTTTTCCTCGTCCAGCGGCTGGACAGGAGCAGGTGCCGGAGCCGGTTCCGGCTCTTCGGGCTGGGCGGTTTTTTCCGGCTCAGCCTCGTAATATTCCGGTTCCTCATATGCCGGGTAGCTTTCCTCCGGGGCTGCGGGCTGCGGAGCCGGGACATCCTCCGGGATTGGCTGGTTGAGTTCCGGTTCCGGCTGCGGAGCCGGGGCAGGCTGTTCTACCGGCTGGGATGCAGGCTGCTGCGGGGCTTTCTGCGGTTCCGGCTGCGGCTGCGCGGCCTGCTGTTCTGCACGGTTGGGTGATACTCCGGAATTTTGGCAATCATTTCGATGTGCTGGCGGTACAGGTCCATCAGGCGCTTTTTGAACGCATCCGCTTCCTGCTTTATTGTCACAAGCTCCTGCTGGGCCAGCTCCACCTCATCGCGGGCGCGCTGTTCACGATCCTCCGCCTTAATGTTGGCGGCACGGATGATCTCGGCAGCTTTCTGCTTGGCTTCCTTGATGACGTTCTCGCCAAGGCGCTGGGCATTGATCATGGTTGTGCTCAGGGTATCTTCGTCGCACGGTACTGGTCAATGCGCTGGGCCAGTATGACCAGCTTTTTCTGCAGGTCATCATTTTCTGCGGCCAGGCTGTCGATGCTGTCCGCAACCTGTTTGAGGTAATCGTCTACGTCCTCACAACGATAACCGCGCATGGCACGGTCAAAGGTCACGCGGCGCACATCATCCGAAGCAATCATCCAAATTCCTCCTGTTTCGGGTGGCACACACCCGGAATGGTATCCGAAATTTTACCGTTCGGCACGGCTGCCGGGCTGCCCCGGCCCATGGGTTTCACATTCAGGTTTTATGTTCAATACTAATAAAACGTGATAAAGATGCGGTCCTTGCGGCTTTTGCCGCCGATTGCCACCAGACGGTAGCGCCCAACGCCCCGCACGGTGAAGATATCGCCTTCAAACACATCCTCATGGGCGGTGCGCAGCGGAACGTGGTTCACTTCCACCCTGCCGCTTTGGATCGCCTGCGCCGCAATGGAGCGGGAGGTGCGCATCATGGCTGCCAATACGGTATCTGCCCGCAAAGATGGCACCGTTGCATCCTGCGTCTGGCGTTCCGGCCCGCGCAGGACTTCTTCCGGCACGGCATCGCAGCGCTCGACATGCACCGGGCTGCGGCCAGCTTCCGTCAGGTTGGAAGCAATAAAATCCGCCTTATCTTCCACACAAAGGCATACACACTGCGGGCATCGGCCGGATCCGGCAGGATATCCCCCAAACAGGCACGATCCAGCCAAGACCCAGGATCGCCCCCAGATAGTCACGGTGGCCCGGCACGGCGCTGCCGCCCTGCTGCGGTGCTGTGAAATGCAGCACCGCAACTGGCTCTTCCGGCCAGGAATCCGGTGGTTCAATGCAGAGCACTTTGCGTTCCGCATCCGGCCAGCCTCCCTGAAAGCGGGCAAAATCGCAGCCCTCACGGTTGAGCGCGGCCTGCGCAAGGGCCTGTTCGCGATCCGAAAGGAAGCCCGTTGCCCGCGGGATGCCACGCTGCATGGCGGTACGGCAGAGTTCTTCCACCCGGCGCATCAAAAAGTGTTCATCCTCGTTCTGCGGCGGCACAAAGCCGCGGGTCCTTGTATCAGAAGAAGACGCCATTGTTCTCCAGCTCGTCCAGCAGGTCGCCCATAATATCAACGTTATACGGGGTAATGATGAATGTACTGGTTGCTACACGCTTGATCTGGCCGTTATTGGCGTAAGCCACGCCGGACAAAAAGTCGATCAAACGGCGGGAGACTTCTTTGTTGGTGGATTCAAGGTTCAGCACAACAGTGCGCTTTGCGTTCAGCTGGTCTGCAATGGCAGCAGCATCGTCAAAACGTTCCGGCTTGACCAGTACAACCTGCAGCTGGGTGGTAGCATTGATGTTGACCACCTTGTTGCTGTGCTGCTTAGCAGTTTCCTGCGTGGGGTAGCTTCTTCCGGGGCTGGCGAACCGCCCTGACCACCGCCAGGGAAGATATCATCCTCTTCGTTATCATCCACATAGGAATCTGCTTCGGGATCCTGGTTGATTCCGAGGACGTTTCTCAAACCGTCTATCATGGACATGGCAGTTACTCCTTACGTTTGCTTAGTTGTATAAATTGCACAAAAAAAGCCCCGATTGGCTTTTGTCACAACTATACAGTATTTATTATCTTCCATTTTTGCTTCGTTGTCAATACAAATATAACAGAATATGGGGCAACGCCCGTTTTCTGTCCTTACAGCAGCTTGCCGTCCTGCAGGTTGCTGCCTTCCACGATCACCTCATCGTACAGGCGCAGCTCGTTATCCTCCCCCACTTTGCCGCCTTCCGGTACAAGGATGTAGGTATCGTCCTCATATAAAATGGTAATGCGGCGGAAGCGCTGCAAATCGCCGTATTTGACATACACGCCGCGCTGGCCGTTCACGATATGCAGGGCCCTGCGGTCAATGCGGATGCCCTGGTAGGTGTGCAGGCTGATTTCGGCTTCCTCATAATTCAGGCAGAGCACCTGAGCATTGATGCTGCGGCATTCCAGCGCCACTTTGGCAAGGCCGGTTTCTTCGTCGGTGGTCACATCCACTACGGTGGCAGCCAAAGGCTCTTCCTGTTTGCCCGGAACGCTGATGCTCACGCGGGACAGGCCGTTCAACCGCTCGGCAAGGTCTGCCGAGCACACGGCATAAAACCGCCAGGAAAACCCGGTTACAATATGCCCGGCAAGGTCGGCATTGGACGGAGTTTCCCCTGCGTTGATCATCTTTTGCAGATCAGCCGGGCTCATGGCATCCAGCTCCATGGGATCCCGCACCACCGGGGCGGCGCTTTCGGATGAGACAAAATACCCGTTGGTATCCGCTTCGATCGTCTGCAGGCCGTTCAGCTGGGCAGCAATGCCGTCCCGCTCGGCCTGCAGGCTGGCCAGCACCTCGCCAAAGCCCGCCGCCTGGCCGGTGCTGATCTGCAGTTTATTTTGCGCCAGCAAAAAATCTTCCGCAGCATCCTGAATTGCGCCGTAAGATGCTGTGTCGATCTGGTCCAGCAGGTTATACAGCGCCGTGCGCGTCTGGGTGGTCAGAACCGAAAGATCGCTGCCGGAGGAATTTTCCGACTTTGTCAGCAGCAAAATCGCACGATCCAACCGGTCCAGCCGTTCCCGCATTGCTCCCTGGGAATCATCCGTATACTGTTCCGCCAGAATGGTGCCCGCGCTGACGCGCTCACCATCCTGCACCACATATCCCAGGTTGCCGCTGCCAGGCACATCCACTGCCTGGAACACTGCCACGCCTTTCAGCGTGATGTTATCCGACATGGTGTAGGCAATGGCGGTTTCGGTTTTGTAAGTTCGGTGGAAGATCGTGTAAATCTGGATACAGAGATACCCAAGCACCACAACCAGCAGCGCCGTAAACAGGGCAAAAAGAATTTTTATGAATGCTTTGGGCTGGCTTTCATTCTGTTCATGCATTGGGTATCCCCCCCCTTTGGTTTTATGGCAACACCGCACAATTCCCGTCTTACGGCTTAAGCACCGCTCCGGCGGCTGCGGCACGGCATCTGCGTTGCCAAAATGCTCGATAATGTCGGGTTGCCGGTACCCGCATCGTGCTTCGGGGGCAAAAGCCCCTCGCACTCTCGCGACCGCTGCCCCCTGCTTCGGTTTCGCCTGTTTCCCGCCACTGGCGGCGCCTCCACCTTTTGCCAG
>ENA-OQAA01000932-OQAA01000932.1-human-gut-metagenome-genome-assembly--contig:-NODE-932-length-17307-cov-1.772061_pt1 | contig 17307 bp, 18 predicted proteins | sample MGYA00242489_ERZ504515 | MGnify/ENA primary metagenome ERZ504515 (study PRJEB26092, sample SAMD00036237) | human gut metagenome | host: Homo sapiens | study: EMG produced TPA metagenomics assembly of... | reverse complement strand
CATCTCGCTAACCGATAAAACTCATCTTAGAGATTTGTTCGACAAATCGAATTTCAAAAATATCAAAGAGCTAAATGATTCAAGTGAATCGAATTTATTTAATTTTTAACCGACTAGTGACCAAAAATTTTTAGTGGACACTAGTGATAACATGAATCAAAAGACCGATTTAACAGCAATGTGGTAGTAGTCCAACCCATCGATAAAGGTATGGTTGACATGCTGAATGCCCAGGATGACCTTTATCATGTAAATCTGCAAGGTCTGGATAAAGGAGAAACCATCAACAGTCTGACTATGATAGATGTAATCAGCCGTGCCTTAAACCCCTATACTCAAAACGATGAGTTCATGAAATTGGCCGAACAACCGGAAATGCGTTTTGTCATTTCCAACACGACGGAAGCAGGTATAGCCTTTGACCCTGCTTGTAAGCTGACAGATACACCGGCGTCTTCTTATCCGGGCAAACTGACACAGCTGTTGTATCACCGCTTCAAGACATTCAACGGCGACAAGAGCAAAGGACTGATTATCTTCCCTTGCGAACTCATCTTCCTGAATGGCCACAAGTTGAAGGAGACAATCTATCAATACATTGAATTATGGCAATTGGGTGATGAGTTCAGAGCTTGGTTTGAGGAAGCCTGCGGTGTGTATGCAACACTGGTGGACCGTATCGTTCCAGGATTCCCCCGCAAAGACATTGCCGCTATAAAAGAAAAGATACAGTACGATGACAATCTGGTAGTGCAGGCTGAAATTTTCCATTTATGGGTCATCGAGCTCTCGCAAGAAGTCGCCGAAGAATTCCCTGCCGACAAAGCCGGACTGAATGTATTGTTTGTTCCTTCTGAAGAACCTTACCACGAAAGAAAAGTAACCTTGCTGAATGGACCTCATACCGTATTGTCTCCAGTAGCCTATCTGTCGGAGGTAAATATTGTACGCGATGCCTGCCAGCATCCTATAATCGGACAATACATCCATAAAGTGATGTTTGACGAGCTGATGGAAACGTTGAACCTGCCGAAAAACGAATTGAAAAAGTTTGCAGAAGATGTATTGGAGCGCTTCAACAATCCGTTTGTTGACCATGCCGTAACCAGTATTATGCTGAACTCTTTCCCTAAATACCAAACCCGTGACCTTCCTGGCCTGAAAACCTACTTGAAACGTAAAGGAGAACTGCCGAAAGGTCTGGTATTGGGACTGGCTGCCATCATCACGTACTACAAAGGAGGTACCCGCGCAGACGGCACAGAAATCATCCCGAATGATGCTCCCGAAATCATGCAGTTATTGAAAGACCTTTGGGCAACGGGGGATACCCGCAAAGTGGCAGAAGGCGTATTGGCAGCCAAAGACCTTATCTGGGGGGAACACGGAGACTTGAATACCGTTCCAGGATTGACAGACATGATTACCTGCTTCTTAAAATCCATCCAAGAAAAAGGCATGCAGGAAACAGTAAAAGGTATTCTTTAATTCCTATGATTTTAAACAAGCAGACCGTACAAAAGGAGTTTTTATACGGTCTGCTTTATTTATACCACATTTGATGGGAAATAATTAAGTCACAGTTTTCTTTTTTGTCTAAAGGCTTTCCTGCTCTGCTGCCCGCAATATAAAAGTAGTGGCACCAATAGTTACAATGGCTCCATCCTCAATGCGAATACGGTCTTTGTCACCCAAAATTTCATTATTAAGGAAAGTTCCCGTCAGGCTGGGAGCATCGCGTAAGGTATAAATCAACACTCCCTGCTTATTACGCTTTACATTAATGATACAGTGACGCCGGTCCATACTCATATCCGAAGTCTCAATCGGCACATCGATAACATTCCCCACGCAACGCCGGCCTATGATATTGTCACCTTCTTGCAATGGAAGTACCTGCTTAAAACCAAACACGTTCTCAATGACCGTGATGCTGCCAAAAGCCTCTTTAAACTCCGCTTCATCCGGACGTTCTTCCTTTTGAGGGGCTTTCATCTTTGATTTACCTAAACGGATACTGAACTGCTTCTTACACTGGTCACATACAAAGACCAGTGATTGGCCTTCGGTATACTTGGTTTCATCGAATGTTAAGTAATTTCTCACATTTGGGACAACGGATACGCTTCATGATAGTTAAAAATTAAAGAATTAAAAAATAAAGCAAGGGTAGATTACTTTCTACTTCTTTAATACCCAAGCGTTCTTATACGTTTATTCTGGCGAACTCTGTTCAATGCCTGATATGCTTCTGTTTCTGTGCCACAAGACTCAATGCTGACACGCATTTTACCATCTCCAACAATTGCTTTTGCATGAGGGTAACCTTTTTCAATCAGTTGCTTTGCCATTGCTTCGGCATCCTTCTCAGTACCTACACTGGCAATGATGACGTGGTATTTCTGTGCAGAGACAAGTGACGGGGCGACAGTCCCTGCTGTGGTCTTTTGAATTTCACTCTTTGTTGTTACAGATGTTGAAGAGGACACTTCTGCCGCCTGCTGCTTAGGCTGAGAAACAACCGGAGCATTCTGCGCGTTAGCTTGGCCCACCTTAACCTCTCTTACGGCAACCGGAACCACCTTTTTCTTTGCCTTCTGCCCCGTGTTTTTTTGAGCCGACGCTTTCGGAGTGTCGGCCTTCCGGCTAACAACAATCGGATTAATGGCAAGGGATTCCTTTTCTATCATCTCAAAAAGTTCATTCGGAAGTAATTGCGCATAATTTCCTTCAACCACTTCCGTATTCTCTATCGGTGTAGACAAAAAGAAAAACAAGGCAACCACTGCAATCATGGCAACCGCATTCGACAAATAGGAACGGTTGAATTTAATCTCAAACCTTCGCTTTTTGTCTTCCGGCACAACTGGAACAGAATAACGGATGGTCTTTTCCATGTACGGTTTCTTCAGTTCCGCCAGTTCCTGCATTTCAAAACTATCCAACCCATATAAGTAAGGAGTGGTTATCTTGTGGTCATAGGGAACAAAGTCATAAATACCATGAATGGAGTAACGCAATTCGCCAATGTTGGGCAAATCCACCTTACCTTCTTCATGGAGAGCAGTGAATATATGCGCCACTTCTTTTTCTACAATCCGCGTAGCATCAGAAAAATCAGTATCATAGACAGCCATATAGGATTGTACAAGTAAGCCGTCATTCATCTTCAGTTGAGGATTGAAACCGATAATACGGGTAGGGGGCAGAAAAACATTCTCTTCCGCTACTCTCATTGCCGGAGTATAATGAGCTACAAATCCTCCCAAACCGGGAACAATGACACAATCGTTCTCCAATAACAATACTTCTATGTGCTGTGCTAATTCAATCATGCTACAAAAGTAGCGGAAATATCGGATATACGCTAGTTTCAGAGCTTTTTTCTTATCAACAAATTATGAACATTGCACATTGAAAATGTATTTGAAAAAGGTTTTTTGGCAAGAGAAGGAATTTTTACCGGAAAAATTTCTACTTTTGTACCGTTTAACTATACTCGTCAAGAATAGAAAGACAAAATTGCCCTCGCAAGAGTATACAAACCTAAACACTTAACAAAAGACTATTATGCGTATAATTTTCTGTCTGATGGTTTTCTTGTTCATAGGAAAGAACACGATGCTGGCACAGCAGCTGTCCTCATTCGTAGAATATGGAGCAGCCCTGCATACCGGTGACAATACTCCTCTTTGGCAGGTCAGCAACCAGCAAGGACTCACTTCGCTCGACAACAATACTTACATACGTGGAGGAATATCCTACAAACACCAACTTGGAAAATGGAAGTTTGAAGAAGCACTGGATTTGGTTGCAGCAGCCGGATTCAGCACGACCTCCTTCATTGTACAGCAGGCTTACGTAGACATCCGTTACAAGTGGTTTGGATTCTTTGCCGGAAGCCGGGAACAGAATTCTCCATTGCTGAATCAAGAGCTGAGCAGTGGTGGCATGACCTGGTCGGGTAATGCGCGTCCCATCCCACAAGTACAGATAGGCATACCCGAGTATGTACAGTTGCTACCCCGTTTAGGCCTGAAAGGAGAAATCTCGTACGGATGGTTTACAGATAACAAATACCAGCGGGAGCAAGTCGGAGAAAAAATACTGGTACACCAAGAGTATCAAATACCATCATAAAGAAGGGTTCCTGCGTATCGGTATACCCAAAGGAAAATGGCAACTGGAACTCGGAATGACCCTCGACACCCAATTCGGAGGATACAAGATTGGAGGTTCCGAATCGGGAGACTTGGGCAACGGATGGAAGGATTACGTACGCGTATTCTTCCCCGGCCACGGGCGTGAGGACGGACCGGTAGGTGAACATCTGGCTTTCCAAGGCAATTTTCTGGGTAGCGAATATATCAAAATACTTATCGTCCTAAGGAAGATTTCTCCATCAGCGCCTATCTGGACAATCATTCGATGACTTCTCCGCCATGGCCAAACTCAACGGTTGGGATGGCTTATGGGGTGTGGAATATAAATCCAACCATAGACAAGCCATCAACGGAATCGTTATCGAATATCTCCAGACTACCAATATGAGCGGTCCTCTGCACGGTTTGCAAAATTCTGTAGTAGGTAAGACCGGAGGAGCCGACAACTACTACAACAACGGTTACTACCAGGATGGGCACATTGGGGTATGGCGATAGCCAATCCGTTGATAGCATCGCCTATCTATAATAAGGATGGCGATATGAGTTTCAAGTACAATCGCGTTAAGGCCCTGCATCTGGGATGGAGCGGCGACATCAGCAGTGAGTGGAGATATGTGGCAAAATTGTCCCACAACAGAACTTGGGGAACTCCTCATCGTCCAATACCCGATATATTAGAAAATTTTTCTACTTTTGCATCGTTTTACTATATTCCCCGTAAATGGAAGGGCTGGTGCTTCAACGCGTCCCTTGCATTGGATATGGGAGAGATATATGGAGACAATTTTGGATTCCAACTGAAAGTACATAAAACATTTTAAGAAAATGAACTACATACAAACAGAGATTGACGGCGTATGGCTGATTGAGCCGAAAGTATTCCATGATGCCCGCGGATACTTTATGGAAGCATTTAAGGAAGAAGAGTTCCGTGCACATGTCGGAAACGTTCACTTCATCCAGGACAATGAGTCCAAATCCTCTTTCGGTGTATTACGTGGTCTTCATTACCAGAAGGGTGATTGCAGCCAGGCCAAACTGGTACGTGTCATTAAGGGAAAAGTGCTGGACGTGGCTGTCGACTTAAGAAAATCTTCTCCCACTTTCGGAAAGTATGTCAGTGTGGAGCTAAGTGAGGAGAACAAAAGACAATTCTTCATTCCGCGTGGTTTTGCCCACGGTTTTCTGGTGCTGAGCGATGAAGCTGTCTTTACATACAAGGTAGACAACGTATACGCACCACAATCCGAGGCATCCATCCGTTTTGACGACGAAACCATCGGTATTGAATGGCCCGTTGCTACGGAACAGCTTCTATTATCAGATAAAGACGGACATGCCGTATCGTTCAAGGATGCGGTCTATTATGAATAAAATATGAAAATAGCCATTGTCGGTACAGGATACGTCGGTTTGGTAACCGGAACCTGCTTTGCGGAAATCGGTGTCAACGTTATTTGCGTAGACACGAACAGTGAAAAGATAGAGTCACTGAAAAAGGGTGTTATTCCTATCTATGAAAATGGACTGGAAGAAATGGTTAGCCGGAATGTGAAAGCAGGACGCCTGCAATTCACCACGTCTCTGGAGAGTTGTCTGAATGAGGTGGAAGTGGTATTCAGTGCCGTAGGTACACCACCCGATGAGGATGGAAGTGCCGACTTGAGCTATGTGCTGGAAGTTGCCCGCACCATTGGACGCAATATGCAGAAATATGTGTTGGTGGTAACCAAAAGTACCGTTCCCGTAGGTACTGCCAGAAAAGTGCGGGCTACCATTCAAGAAGAACTTGATAAGAGAGGGATGAACATTGACTTCGATGTCGCTTCGAATCCCGAGTTTCTGAAAGAAGGTAATGCTATCAACGATTTTATGAGTCCCGACCGTGTAGTGGTGGGAGTAGAGTCCGAACGAGCCAAGAAGATAATGAGCAAGCTCTACAAACCATTCCTGCTGAACAACTTCCGTGTCATCTTTATGGACATCCCTTCTGCAGAAATGACAAAGTATGCAGCTAACTCCATGCTTGCCACCCGCATCAGCTTCATGAACGACATTGCCAATTTGTGCGAATTGGTGGGAGCGGATGTAAACATGGTGCGCAGTGGTATCGGTTCGGATACCCGTATCGGACGCAAGTTCCTCTATCCGGGGATAGTTACGGCGGTTCATGCTTCCCTAAGGATGTAAAGGCACTGATTAAAACGGCTGAACTGAGCGGCTACAAGATGCGTGTACTCCATGCAGTAGAGGAGGTGAACGAGAAACAGAAGAGTATCTTATTCGAAAAGTTGCAGAAGCATTTCAATAATGATTTGGAGGGAAAGACCATTGCCATTTGGGGGCTGGCCTTTAAACCCGAAACAGATGACATGCGTGAAGCCCCGGCTCTGGTATTGATTGACGAGTTGCTGAAGGCCGGTTGTAAAGTACGTGCCTACGACCCGGCTGCATGAACGAATGCCGACGCCGCATAGGAGAAAGTATTTATTATGCGACAGATATGTATGATGCTGCGCTGGATGCAGATGCACTGATGCTGGTGACCGAATGGAAAGAATTCCGCCTGCCTTCATGGGCAGTCATCAAGAAAACTATGGAGCAGCCGTTGGTATTGGACGGACGTAACATTTATGACAAGAAAGATATGGAAGAACAAGGTTTCACATATCATTGCATCGGAAAATAAAGTTGCAGAAAAAAGAAAAGAAATAAATAGGGACGTTATGACAATAAAAGGAAGTGCGATTCTCATTGTACTTGTTGTCTCATTGGCCTCATGCAGCAACAGACAAACAGGAGAGGTTTCCGTAAAGGAAGACCTCATTGCAAAACAACTGTTACAAGGCATCTGGGTGAACGATGAAACAGAAATGCCGTTGATGCGCATCGAAGGGGATACGGTATATTATGCCAACCCGCAAAGCGCTCCCGTACCTTTCAAGGTTGTTCACGATACAATCTACATATACAGCAATGAACCGGTGGCCTATAAGATAGACCGTCAAACGGAATACAGCTTCTGGTTCCACTCGCTGGCCGACGAAGTAATTAAACTGCATAAATCAGAGAATGCGGAAGATTCTTTGGTTTTCACCAGTCGAGAAGTGGAGGTCATTTCTACTACTCCGGAAGTGATAAAGAAAGACAGTATCGTAACATACAAGAATACAAGATATAGGGGATATGTATATATCAACCCTTCAAAGATGAAGGTTTTCAAGACTTCCTATTCTGAAAATGGAATCAGTGTGGACAATGTGTATTATGATAATGTAATCCACATCTGTGTATACGAAGGGAAGAAGATGCTTTATGGCCAGGACATCACTAAAAAGATGTTTGCGGATATATTCCCTGCCGAAATGCTGGACCAGGCCATTCTTGCCGATATGAATTTCATGGGTGTGGATAGTAAGGGGTACCATTATCAGGCAACCCTCGGCATACCCGAAAGTTCCGTATACAATTTGGTAAATATGATTATTGGTTTTGACAATACAATGAACATAGAAAAAGCGGAATAAATCCGCTTTTTCTATTTCTTTTCTTCACCACAATGTTTATTTCTTCTCGCCGCCATTCTGTGGACGTTTGGCTCTGGCTTTCCACCTTTACTGTTGTTACGGCCGTTCTTGTTTTCTCCTGGCTTACGTCCGTTTCCACGGCCGCCCCGTCTTCCTCCGTCAAATGCTCTCGGCTTGTATTCGGGGGCTTCGCCCAGCTCCTCGGGAACCGGTATTTTATAGATGTCCCTATCCAGGAATTTTTCGATATTCTTAAAGTTCCCCTGCTCCTTTTCGGAAACGAAGGTGATGGCTACGCCGTCATTATTGGCACGCGCCGTACGTCCGATGCGGTGCACATAATCTTCACTGTCGTGGGGAACGTCGTAGTTTATCACCAGACGGATGTCATCGATATCAATACCTCTCGCAACGATATCTGTGGCTACCAGGATATTGATACGTCCTGCCTTGAACTCATACATCACTTCTTCGCGCTGTGCCTGCTCCAAGTCGGAGTGCATTTCACCAACGTTCAGTTTCATCTGCTTCAAGGCTTTGGTCACTTCCTTCACTTTCAGTTTGGAAGAAGCAAAGATGATGACGCGTTCCGGCGTCTCCTCTGCAAAGAGGCTACGGATGATGCCCAGCTTCTGATTCTCGTAGCAGACATAGGCTGCCTGCACAATCTTTTCCGCTGGTTTGGAAACCGCCAACTTCACTTCGGCAGGATTGTTCAGAATGTTGCCAGCCAACTGTTGTATCTTGGCAGGCATGGTAGCAGAGAACATAATGGTCTGCCGCTCTTTAGGGAGAAACTTGACAATCTGCATAATGTCATCATAGAATCCCATGTCCAGCATCCGGTCTGCTTCATCCAAAATAAAATAAGAGACACGGGAAAGATCTACATAACCAAGGCTAAGATGGGCTATCAAACGCCCGGGGTAGCAATAACGACATCAGCACCAGTGTCAACCCTCTTTTCTGCTGCTCGAACAGTATTCCGTCATTACCGCCATACACAGCCACGCTGGAAACCGGCATGAAATAAGAGAAACCTTCCATCTGTTGGTCTATCTGTTGCGCCAACTCGCGGGTAGGAGCCATGACAATGCAATTGATGGCATCGGCAGGGTGTCCGCCCTCTGAAAGCTTGTTCAATATAGGCAACAAATATGCGGCTGTTTTTCCCGTTCCGGTTTGTGCCACTGCTATTAAATCTCGACCTTCGAGTATGACGGGAATTGATTTTTCTTGTATGGGGGTGCACTCTTCAAAGCGCATGGCATCCAGTGCCTCCAGCACATCGCCATTTAAATGTAGTTCTGAAAACTTCATGTATCTCTTTTAAATTTGCGTACAAAGATAGGAAAAAGACTTATAAAATAGACTCTTACAGTAAAAAAATAAGCCCTTGGGACAATAATTATCTCAAGGGCTTGCAAATTTGTTTCAAGCATCTGCCTTCAACGGGGAATATCAATGTATGAATCCTTAAATCCCAGAAAGTAAAGTACGCCATCTAAGCCGATGGTGTTGATGGATTGCTTGGCATTGGCAACTACTTTGGGCTTTGCATGGAAAGCGATTCCAAGGCCGGCAATTCCCAGCATGGGCAGGTCGTTGGCACCGTCGCCCACAGCAATAGTCTGCGCAATATCCACTTTCTCCACCTGAGCTATCAAACACAGCAACTCTGCCTTACGCTTACCGTCGACTACATCACCGAGATAGCGGCCGGTCAGTTTGCCATCCTCTATTTCCAGCTCGTTGGCATACACATAGTCTATACCGTACTTCTTCTGGAGGTACTGCCCGAAGTAGGTAAACCCTCCCGAAAGAATAGCTATCTTGTAACCGTATTTCTTCAAAACATACATTAGGCGATCCACACCTTCCGTAATGGGAAGATTTTCTGCAATCTCCTGCATCACGGACTCATCCAATCCTTTCAGCAAAGCCACTCGTTCGCGAAAGCTCTCAATGAAATCTATCTCACCACGCATGGCGCGTTCGGTAATGGCCTTCACCTGGTCGCCCACACCCGCACGTATGGCCAATTCATCAATTACTTCTGTTTCAATCAGCGTAGAGTCCATATCGAAACAAATGAGGCGGCGCATCCGGCGGTACATATTGTCCAACTGGAAAGAGAAATCCATTTCCAGTTCGGTTGCCAGTTTCATTAACTGTTCTTGCATGGCAATACGGTCTTTCGGAGTGCCACGAACGGAAAATTCGATGCAGGCGCGTGTACGCGATTCGCATTCGTCCAGCGGGATACGTCCTGTAAGGCGCTTGATGGCATCGATATTCATGCCTTGCTCTGCAAGAATACGGGTAACGGCAGATATTTGACGGGCAGACAACTTACGCCCCAATAAAGTAAGAATATAGCGGTTCTTTCCCTGCATATTCACCCAATCCTCGTACTCTTTGGTAGTAATGGGGTAGAAACGGACAGTCACTCCCAGGGAGGAAGCCTTGAAAAGCAGTTCCTTCATAATGAACCCCGAGTGTTGTTCTTCCGTCTTGCACAAAATGCCCAACGAAAGAGTATTGTGAATATCTGCCTGGCCAATATCCAGAATGGTAGCATCATATTTCGCCAGAATTTCCGTCACGGAAGCTGTCAGTCCCGGACGGTCTTCACCCGTAATACGTATCAGGATGAGTTCAGTGTTCAATGGTTGCATAAGTCATCTTTTTGATAGAATAATAGCTACAAAAGTAAGGAAAATTCCCACTATTTATGCTAAATAACATAAAAATATGCCTCTAAAAAGTGAGAAAAATGCTTGTTTATTTGGAAGTTTGTTTAGGAATTACTTACCTTTGCACCCGATTTCACAATTAAAAGCTTTGATTATCAGTGTATTTATCACTATTCAAGGCTTTGACAAGACGATGTTCCGGGAAGAAATCACTGTTGAAGGACAGTCCCGGATAGTATTAACCAAAACCGTGCCGCATGAAATATGCAAAATGGATTTTTGTTGTATTACTAATAAGTTCCTTGACTTCTTTTGTAGAAAAAGACAAACCTACCGGAGGTTTGAATGTGGGTGACATGGCCCCGGATTTCAAAATCCAAACCATGTCGGCAGAGCAATCCCAAACCGAACTTTCAGACTTGAAAGGAAGTATGTATTGCTCAGTTTTGGGCAAGTTACGACGCGCAGTCCCGGATGCAAAACGCAAGTTTGAGCAATGCGCTTCGCTCTACTGCCCGCAACAATGTGAAGATGGTTTCAGTTTCATTCGATGAGTATCAGTCAATCTTTGAAGAAACCATCCGTAAGGACCAAATAGTTACGCCCACTTGTTTCGTGGAAACTAAAGGCGAATATTCCGGCCTCTTTAAGAAATATCGCTTAGGCCGCGGATTCACTAACTATTTACTGGATGATAATGGTGTAATTATTGCCAAAAACATCTCTGCTGCAGAACTTTCCGCTTACTTGAATTAAGCTTGCTGATGCCCGGTGCATACAACAGCAACTTAAAAAACCTGTAAGACGAAAGTGAGGGTGTTCCCTAGAAACCGACGTCTCTTTCCGGCAAAAAAGGGAACAGAACAAAAGAGGAAAATGAATACAACAAAAAGCCCCTCCCGCACTTGTACAACGCAAGAGTGGGAGGGGCTTCTTATTTTAATGGGCTTCCAGAGACAAACATCCTAAACCTCTGCTTTAGTACGCCAAACCTCAACTTGAGCAAGCTGAAGTAGAGGTTTAGAATGCTTATTTCGGCGCTTTCCTATATAGATAGAATGCAATGAAGGCATACATTATATTCGGTATCCACACAGCGATGACCGGAGGCATGTTGCCGTTCACGGCAAATGTGGAAGCAATGGTCTGAAACAGAATATAAGAGAAACTCAATGCCAAGCCTATACCTAAATGCAATCCCATTCCACCTTTCGTTTTCTTGGAAGACAAAGACACTCCAATCAGCGTCAGGATAAAGGAGGCAAACGACATGGCAATGCGTTTGTGGTACTCTATCTCAAATTCCTTAATGTTGGCAAAGCCGCGTTGCCGCTGCCTGTTGATGTACTCGCTCAGCTGAGGGCTGGTCAACATCTCCTGCTGGTTCTTCATAATCAAGAAGTCGGCAGGCTCCATAAAAAGGGTAGTGTCTATGCGGTCACCCTTCGTGATACTCTCCTTCATGCCATCCATCTGGCGAATCATATAATCCTTGATTTTCCATTTATGCACGGCCGTCGTGTCGTAGGTAATGGAACGGGCCGTAAGGTGGGAGACCAATTGCTTGTCATTGAACTTGTCCAAAGAAAAGCGATAACCGGTCTTACTGTAGTCTTCAAAACGTTCGATATAGGCAATTACCCCCGAATCCACTTCCAGCTGGATGTTCCGTGCCGTATTCGCCTTACGGGGTTTGTAGTACTTGTCCTCAAAATTGATACGTGTCACACTGCCTTTGGGAATGACATAAGACCCGAGGCAGAACGTCACTACCGCAATGATTGCCGCAGATACCATATAAGGACGCAACATACGCTTGAAACTCATTCCCGTAGAGAACATGGCAATAATCTCCGAGTTCTCCGCCAGTTTGGAAGTAAAGAAGATTACGGCGATAAATACAAACAGCGGACTGAACAGATTGGCAAAGTAGGGGATGAAGTTCAGATAATAATCAAAGACAATAGCATTCCACGGCGCTTCATGAGACATGAAGCGGTCCATCTTCTCGTTGAAGTCGAACACCACCGCAATGGAGATAATCAATGCGATGGCAAAGACATATGTACCCAGGAACTTCTTAATAATGTACCAGTCCAGCCGCTTCAGGAATTTACCTCTCGGCAGCTTTATATTCTTCCATATCCTCCAGTTCATTTTTCTCATAATCTTGTCGATACGCGTTTCACCATCATCGGTTTCCAGGTAGCAAAGTCGCCTGCAATGATATGCTTACGTGCCTCGCCTGCCAGCCACAGATAGAAAGCCAAGTTGTGGATAGATGCTATCTGCATGGCAAGCAGCTCTTGTGCATGGAACAGATGGCGCAAGTATGCCTTGCTGTACATGGTATCTACGTAGGAGGCACCGTCTGCTTCAATGGGAGAGAAATCCATTTCCCATTTTTTGTTGCGCATGTTCATGATGCCGTCCTTGGTAAACAACATGCCGTTGCGTCCGTTGCGGGTAGCATCACACAGTCGAACATATCGACACCGCGTTCAATGCCCTCTAGAATGTTTACCGGGGTCCCGACTCCCATCAGATAGCGAGGCTTGTCTTTGGGAAGAATACCGTTCACCAGCTCAATCATCTCGTACATCTTGTCTACAGGCTCGCCCACAGCCAGACCACCAATGGCATTACCGTCAGCACCTTTAGAGGCAACAAACTCTGCTGACTGCTCGCGGAGGTCGCGATAGACGCACCCCTGCACAATGGGAAATAAGGATTGCTGATAACCGTATTTCGGTTCTGTTTCGTTGAAACGCTTGATACAACGGTCCAGCCAGCGATGTGTCAATCCCAGTGATTTTTTGGCATATTCGTAGTCCGAATCCCCCGGAGGACATTCATCAAAGGCCATCATGATGTCTGCACCGATAGTCCGTTCTATATCCATCACCTTCTCCGGTGTAAAGATATGCTTGCTACCGTCGATGTGTGAACGGAATTCCGCACCTTCTTCGCGCAACTTGCGGATACCGGACAACGAGAATACCTGGAAACCGCCGCTGTCTGTCAGCATAGGACGGTCAAAGCCGTTGAACTTATGCAGTCCACCGGCTTTCTCTATCACTTCCAGTCCCGGACGCAGATAAAGATGATAGGTATTACCCAATATAATCTGCGCCTTTATATCCTCTTTCAGCTCAGGCAGATGCACGCCTTTCACTGTTCCCACTGTACCTACCGGCATAAAGATAGGTGTCTCAATCTGCCCGTGGTCAGTAGTAATCAGTCCGGCACGTGCATTGGTCTTGCTGTCTGTATATTGTAACTCGAATGTCATTCCTCTTTCTTTTCGGTCTTTTCTTTCTTTACGGACAAGTCGATGGCATCGGCTACTTTTCATCAGTCAGCGCAATGGCAAACACTTCCTTAATATCTTTCACATAGTGGAAAGTCAGTCCTTTCAGATATATATCCTGTATCTCTTCTATATTCTTGCGGTTCTCGTCGCTCAAGATAATCTCCTTGATACCGGCACGCTTGGCAGCCAGTATCTTCTCCTTGATGCCTCCTACCGGAAGTACCTTACCGCGAAGTGTTATCTCTCCCGTCATGGCAAGATTGGCCTTCACCTTTTTCTGGGTGAGGCAGAAGCGAGGGAGGTAGCCATCGTGATACCGGCAGACGGACCGTCTTTCGGAATGGCGCCTTCGGCACATGGACATGGATGTTCCAGTTATCAAAAATCTCTTCGTCAAGATTCAGCAGGGAGGCATGCGCTTGATGTATTCCAATGCCAGCATGGCCGACTCTTTCATTACATCACCCAAATTGCCGGTCAATGTCAAACGTCCACCCTTGCCACGGCTCAGGCTGGTTTCCACGAAAAGTATTTCACCACCTACGGCAGTCCACGCCAGACCGGTCACCACCCTGCATACTCATTACCCTGATACTTGTCCCGGGTATATTCGGGTGCACCCAGGAATTCATACAAGTCTCCCGGTTTTATTTCGGTCTTCGCAAAATAACCGTCCGTAGCATATTGGCGTGCAGATTTACGGAGTATCTTTCCGATTTTCTTTTCCAGTTCGCGCACGCCGCTCTCACGGGTATAATTCTCTATAATGGTTTCCAGTGTGTTCTTCGGAATCTTGATATCATTCTTTTTCATACCGTTTGCCTCCAATTCCTTCGGAACCAGATGGCGGCGGGCAATCTCAATCTTTTCTTCCGTGATATAGCCGCTTACCTCAATCAGCTCCATACGGTCCAGCAACGGTCCGGGGATGGTATTCAGATTATTGGCAGTAGCGATGAACATCACTTTGGACAAATCATAGTCCACATCCAGAAAATTATCATGGAATGTAGTGTTCTGTTCCGGGTCGAGCACTTCGAGGAGGGCAGAGGAGGGGTCTCCCTGGCGGTCGGCACTCACCTTGTCTATTTCATCCAGAATAAATACCGGATTGGAGGAGCCTGCCTTTATCAGATTCTTGATAATCCGTCCCGGCATGGCACCGATATAGGTTTTACGATGACCGCGAATCTCAGCTTCATCATGCACGCCTCCCAGCGACATACGGATATACTTACGCTTCAAGGCGGCAGCAATGGAACGCCCCAAAGAGGTTTTTCCCACACCCGGAGGCCATACAGGCAGATGATGGGTGATTTCATATCGCCTTTCAGCTTTAATACAGCAAGATGTTCCAGAATGCGTTCCTTCACCTTCTCCAAACCATAATGGTCTTTGTTCAGTGTCTTTTCTGCATTGACAAGGCTCAGATTATCCGTCGTATAAATGCCCCACGGCAAACTAAGCATCGTCTGCAGATAGTTCAGCTGCACGCTATAGTCGGGAGACTGAGGATGGGTACGTTCCAACTTATCCACCTCTTTCAGAACGTAGCCTTCACCTCATCATTCCATTTGATGGTCTCCGCCTTCTTACGCATCTCCTCTATTTCCTGCTCTTGACCGCCGCCACCCAGCTCATCCTGAATGGTTTTAATCTGCTGCTGCAGGAAATACTCACGCTGCTGCTGGTCTATATCCTCACGTGCACGCATCTGGATAGACTCTTTGATTTCGGCAAGCTGCACTTCACGATTCAGAATCTCAAGCAGGCGGTAGGTACGCGCCCGCAAAGAGTCGATACGGAGCAGTTCTATCTTTTCGTCTTTCTTGAGTGGCAGGTTCGTACAGATAAAGTCTACCAAAAACATTGGATTGGTAATGTTCTTGATGGCAAATGCCGAATCCTGCGGAAACATATCGGATGACTTGATGTAGCGTACTGTCAAGTCTTTACACGCCTCTACCAATGCATGGAATTCCTTGTCATTCTTCTCCGGAAGTTCTTCATTCAGCGTAGCTATCCGTCCCTTCAGATAAGGAGTCGTATCCGTAATCTCCTTCAGTTCCATACGTTTGGAGCCTTGCAGAATGACTGTAGTTGTCTGGTCTGGCATTTCAAGCACACGTACTATCTTGGCAACTGTACCGATGGTATGTAAATCCTCAAACAGAGGTGTCTCTGTTTCAGCCACCTTTTGACATACAACAGCTATATAAGAATTTTTCTTTTCTGCTTCACGCACCAATTTGAGGGAAGATTTTCTTCCTACAGATACCGGCATAAACACCCCAGGGAACAATACCATATTTCGGAGAGGCAATATCGGTAAAACCTCTTCTACCTCAATGTCCATCAATTGTTCTTCATTCCCCTCAAAATCAGCAATTACAGAGAAAGCGTTTCCGCTTCTATCTTCGACATCACTCAGGTAATTTCTTTTCTTCATTTCTTTCTTTTTAGTTTATGTCATATTGGCAGGCCAATAAAGCGCCTGCAAAGTTAAGCTATTTCTTCATAAATAAACGTTCTTCACCCTTTAAAAAGACAAAAACAGTGCCAATTTTATGACAAATATGCAGGCTTTGATTATTTTTGAGCCCAATTAAAGAAGATAAACATGCCAAAATCATCTTTAAGTTTAAACAATTTACCATATTTCATGATAAATGCGCCATGAAGGTCGGCACAGATGGTGTACTACTTGGGGCATGGGCCCCGGCAGACAAAGCAAAGCGTATACTGGACGTTGGAACCGGTACCGGATTAATAGCCTTACAGTTAGCGCAAAGGAATCCGCATGCCCGGATTACTGCAATCGAGATAGATGCGGCTGCAGCCGGACAAGCCACAGAAAATGTATCTCACTCTCCATGGCCGATAGAGTAGAGTCATATGTCATGATTTCCGAGATTATCAGCCGGAAAACAGATTTGACCTCATCGTTTCCAATCCTCCCTATTTTATAGATGCGTTGAAATGTCCTGACGAACAAAGGTGCACAGCACGGCATGCGGGCAATTTGAATTACGATTTACTGTTTCATCGTTCGGCATCTTTGCTTGAAGAGCAAGGAGTCGTAAGCATCATTATTCCAGCGGAAGCTGAAAAAACGGTTGTGGATACAGCTTGGAACCATAAGTTGTTTCCATTGCATCGTGTGCAAGTCTTCACCAAGCCCGGAAAACCGTGCAGACGGGTATTGCTGAACTTTGGTTTTGAAGCAAAAGAGTGTAGAGAAGAGAAACTCTGTATTGAGGTGAATCACAATGAGTTTACCCCTGAATATGTAGCTTTAACGAAAGATTTCTATCTGAAAATGTAATTTTAATTGCATAAAACTTGCCTAAATGTTTGGTTGGTATCAGAATTGTTTTTACCTTTGCACTCGCTTTCAGAAGTAAAGTATTCGGGGTGTAGCGCAGTCCGGTTAGCGCACCTGCTTTGGGAGCAGGGGGTCGTGGGTTCGAATCCCGCTACCCCGACAGAAATTAATAAGCTACTGATTTTTCAGTAGCTTATTTTTGTATATACCCTCTTTCCCACTTATCCAAATAGCAGCGTAAAGCAACTCCCTTTTCCCACAGTAGACTGCACCGTGATAT
>ENA-OQAA01000931-OQAA01000931.1-human-gut-metagenome-genome-assembly--contig:-NODE-931-length-17319-cov-2.595742_pt1 | contig 17319 bp, 17 predicted proteins | sample MGYA00242489_ERZ504515 | MGnify/ENA primary metagenome ERZ504515 (study PRJEB26092, sample SAMD00036237) | human gut metagenome | host: Homo sapiens | study: EMG produced TPA metagenomics assembly of... | reverse complement strand
TAATGCCGGTGAGACAGAGAATAAAGGTATTGATTTGACTATTAATTCAAGTGAATATTACAAATAAAGATTTCACATGGAATACAACGGTTACTTTATCGCACAATAAGAATTCGGTAAACCAGTTGACGGGTGAGAAGGTGCAGCTTTATTTAGCGGATATGGGTGTTAAGGGTGCTGGCTCTTCACATAAAATCGGAGTTGGTGAGCCTTTAGGACAATTCTATGGATATATTTCTGACGGTTTGTATCAAGTGTCTGATTTTAACTATGATAAAGCATCGGGTAAATATACATTAAAAGATGGTATTCCTTATCGTGGTGAGAAAGATAAGGTACAACCGGGTATGTTGAAATTTAAGAATATAGACGGAAGTGAAGATAATAAAATTACAGAGGATGATAAAACCGTCATAGGAAATGCATTCCCGAAGTTCTATGGTGGTATCAATAATACTTTTACTTATAAGGACTTTGATTTGAGTATATTCTTGACTTACAGTTTTGGAAATGATGTATTGAATGCAACCAAGCTGACTAATACAAGAACAGCTTTAACTAACAAAAATGTATTGGCTGCCGCTGATTGGAATCACCGTTGGGTAACGATTAATAAAGAAACTGGCGCTCTGATAACAGATCCGGAAGAACTTGCTGCTGCCAATCAAGGAAAAACAATTGCTTGCTTTGATGATAACGGCTCATCTGATAATGCAGTTATACATCATGGGCTGTAGAAGATGGTTCTTACCTGAAGCTGAGTAATATAACACTGGGGTACACATTCCCTAAAAAGATTGTTAATAAAATTGGTTTGTCTAAATTGCGTTTGTATGCTACAGGTAATAATTTGCTGACTTGGACCAAGTACACAGGTTATGATCCGGAAGTATCTACTATGAGTAATGCCATGACACCGGGTGTGGATTTTGGTGCCTATCCGAGAAGCCGCTCTTTTGTGTTTGGTGTTAATGTCGCATTTTAATGAACTATAAAAATCGAAATATAATGAAAAAAAATAAATTGGTATATGTGCTTGGTGCACTATTGAGTATGGGTGTGGTTTCTTGTGATTTAACGGAAAAACCTACTTCATTCTATGAAATGGATACCTATTTTACAACTGCGGATAAAGCCAAAATGGCGGTAATAGGTATTTACGACTGTCTTGCTGCTGAAGGATCTTATGGACAGTATGTCATGCCGTTTGCTTCGTCGGACGATATGTATATGGTTAGAGGAACAGCCACCGGTGATGGTACTCGTCGTGATATTTCCCATTATGCTCTTACTTCTTCCAATACTTGGGTTGCTTCCGTCTGGAATTATATCTATGAGGGAATAGACCGCGCAAATACTGCAATTGCAGGTATTGAGAAGATGCCGGGCTACGAAAATAGTGATGAGTTGAAAGAATTGGTCGCTCAGGCCCGTTTCCTTCGTGCTTTTTTGGCATTTGATTTGGTACGTTATTGGGGTGATGTACCTTTTAAAACTACAAGCACCGGTAGCTTTGGGGATACAGCTCAACCCCGTACAGAACGAGAGAAAATCTATGACCAGATTATTATTGATTTGGATTTTGCTAAAATACATTTGAAACCGGGAAATGAAGTTGCTTCTTCTGAAGTACCTTGCCGTGGAGCTGCTCGTGCTTTATTGATGCGTGTCTATTTGCAGCGTGCCGGTTATAGTTTGGATCGTACTACCCGTACATTGACTCGTCCGGATGATGCAACGCGTAAGAATTATTTTGATGCTGTGATAGAGGAGTGGAAAGCTTTTGGTACAGAAGGTTATCATAATTTCTATGGTGCCGGATACGAAGAACTCTTTAAAAACTATTCCAAGCTGGTGTTGAATAATCAGGAAAGTTTGTGGGAAATAGCTTTTGAACCGAACAATGGCCAAAAAGACAATGCCGGATATTGGGCGTACATATAACGGGCCGTTGGTAGATGCTCCGGACGCAGGCAGTGGAGCTGCAAATCAAAACTTTTTCGGACGTGCTAATGCTTTCTTCATCGTATTGCCTTATTGGGAGATTTTATGATGACAATGATGTTCGTCGTGATGTGAATTTTGTTGATTATGTATACAGATGGGTAAAAAAAGATAAAGCTCAGGTGAAGATGTCTGTATGCCAAGAAATATCCAAGAACATGTATCGTTATCCGGGTAAGTGGCGTAGAGAATGGATGGCACCGGGATTTGTCGATCCTAACCATACAGGTGTTAACTACTGCCCGTTACGTTACGCAGATGTAGTGCTGATGGCTGCTGAGGCTTATAATGAAATAAATGATACTCCGAAAGCGTGGGAGTTATTGAATGATGTACGTGCTCGCGCTCATGCAACGGAAATCAATTCCTCTAATTATGCAAGTTTGATGAAAGCGCCTAAAGTGTATGATTTGCCTTTCATTAGCGATGGAGATGAGGCAGGCAAGTTCCGTACAGCTCTTTATTGGGAACGGGCTTTTGAAACAGCTTATGAAGGTCAGCGTAAATTTGATTTAATTCGTTGGGGAGTTTTAGGTGATGCGTTGCGTGCTGCTCAGACATATATAGAAGGTTGGGAAGAAGGTGCTAATCTATTTAAAGATGTAGATAAAAACGGAAAACCGACAAAATTAGAAGAAGGAGAATCTCCCGCTGTATGGGATCCGGTTGTTTGGGCAACACAAAATTATGTCGCAGGTCATAATTTTGTGGATGGTAAGCATGAATTACTCCCTATTCCTTTGGCCGAAATACAATCTAATGCACAGTTGAATGGAGAAAATAATCCGGGGTATGAATAAATAGGTATTATATTCGTTATAACTATTGAAATAGAGTCTATTTCATCTACTTTTTAAAATTCTGAAAGATGTTTCATAAGAGTGTTTTCTTATGCCAAACATCTTTCAGTTTTTCAGAGGGTGATATATCTGTTGTTATATTATATAGAAAAAAACTTAATTTACTTTGCTATATTGCAATTTTATATGGTTTTTTCCGGCTGCTCTCCCAAACAACCGGAAAAAGATTATACCTGGCTGAAACAGGGAATAGAAACGGCTGCGTTACAATTGAAATTTACCGTGGCTGAAATCGGAGATTCAATCCGGTTGCCCCGTTCCATCTGGACGGGCTATGACACGGATTTTTTATGTCGTCAGCTGGATAAGAAACAGTTGACAGGCAAAGACTCTGCCCGGCTGAAACCCATACATGATAATTTGGGTTCCCGCCGTTATTGCTTTTCCATTTACGATTGGACAAGCGGTTTTTTCCCCGGCAATCTTTGGCTCGCTTATCAACTTACCGGCGATGAAGCTTGAGGAAGCGCTGTGAAGTCACTAATTATCTTATCCGCTGCGTGAGTATAAAGGTACGCATGATATAGGTTTTATGATGAATTGCAGCTACGGTAACGCCAATCGTTTATCTCCTGCCGACAGCGTCCGCAGTGCATTGATACAAACAGCGGATAACCTGTGCGGCCGTTTCAATCCGGAGATAGGCTGTATCCGTTCCTGGAACTTCGGGAAGTGGAATTTCCCCGTTATCATAGACAATATGATGAACCTGGACCTGCTGTTTTATGCCACTCGCCTGACCGGTGATGATAAATATAAGGAGCTTGCCTTGACACACGCAAGGACTACGATGAAAAATCATTTTAGAGATGATTATTCATCCTACCATGTAGTCAGTTACAATAACGATGGGACGGTGGAAAAAAAGTGCACGCATCAGGGAAAGAGTGACGCATCGTCATGGGCGCGCGGACAAGCATGGGGATTATATGGCTACACATCCTGTTATCGCGAGTCTAAAGATGTGCAATTTTTGCGGCAGGCCGAAAATATAGCCTCGTTAATCATGCGGCGCGTAAAGACGGAAGATGCAGTTCCTTGTGGGATTATGATGCGCCGACACGCCTCAGACACCTCGTGACGCCTCTGCTGCCGCTATTACCGCTTCCGCCCTGATAGAACTGAGCACGCTTGTTGAAGACGGACAAGCCTATATGGAGTATGCCGGGAAGTTGCTCAAAAGCCTTTCGTCCGACGGGTATTTGGCAAAACCGGGAACCAACCGGGGCTTTGTACTGATGCATTCAACGGGCTCATTGCCGAACGGTTCCGAAATAGATACGCCGCTTAACTATGCCGATTATTATTATCTGGAGGCATTGCTCCGTTATATGCAGGTAAAAGAGATTGATTATAAGCATATTTAAATTCATTATTACCATATCATGAAGACAATAAGATACATTTTTTAGCATTTGCTTGCTTATGCTTGCTGTTGTTGCAGATGCACAGCAACTAAGGCAGGAGGCTTTTGAACTGATAAATTTGGATTATCCTGGTTTGGAGAAAGTAAAAGCGGCATGCTCCCGGCAGAAGTGGGAGGCGGCGGCACAGGAACTGTTGAATTATTACCGTAGCCGTACCGGTATTACACATCCGGATATAGACTTGAAAAACCTCATCATATCCAGGGAAGAACAGAAATGGGCGGATGATGCTTTGGAGCATACCTTCTTTGTACATAAAGGCTATCAGCTTCCTACAACTACGGCAAAGATATCAACTGGGAGTACTGGCCGGTAAAAGACAATGAGTTGCGTTGGCAGCTTCATCGTCATAAGTGGTTTACGCCTATGGGTAAGGCATACCGTATCTCCGGAGATGAGAAATACGCAAAGGAGTGGGTACATCAATATATGGATTGGGTTCAGAAAAACCCGCTGGTGAACATGAAGCAGGAAGAGTTCGAGCTTGTCAGTGCCGGTGAGGTAAAGGAAGATGCCGACAATGTATATTTTGCATGGCGGCAACTGGAAGTCAGCAACCGTTTGCAGGACCAGACCTGCCAGTTTCTTTTGTTTTGCTCCGCATCGGCGTTTACTCCGGAGTTCCTGACCGAGTTTATCGTCAATTATCACCGCCATGGCGCACATCTCCTGAAAAATTATTCAGCAGAAGGTAACCACCTGCTGTTTGAAGCCCAACGTATGGTTTATGCCGGTGTTTTCTTTCCGGAACTGAAAGATGCCGCCATTTGGAGAGAAAGTGGAATCAATATCCTGAATCGTGAAATCAAGAAGCAGGTATACAATGACGGCGGACAGTACGAGCTGGATCCCCATTATCACCTTGCGGCAATCAACATATTCTGCAAGGCCTTGCGCATGGCGGATTGTAACGGTTTCCGCAATGAGTTTCCGTCGGAATACCTGGATACGGTCAAGAATATGATTGCTTTCTATGCCAACATTTGCTTTCCCGACTACACCAACCCTTGTTTCAGTGATGCCAAGTTGGGCGATTATCAGGCAGAACTTGCCAACTACCGCGATTGGCTTGCATTGTTCCCCGACTGCGATTGGATACGTTATTATGCGACAGAAGGGCGTGAAGGCGCTCCTTTCCCTTATCTTTCCCACGGGGCATTGACATCCGGTTTTTTTACTTTCAGAAACGGTTGGAAGAAGGATGCAACGGTCATGGTAGTTAAAGCCGGACCTAAAGGAGAGTGGCATTGTCAGCCGGATAACGGTACTTCGAACTCTGGTTCAACGGCAGGAATCTGTTTCCCGATACCGGTGCATACGTCTATGCCGGAAGTGCCGAAGTGATGAAACTGCGCAACTGGTTCCGCCAGACACGTGTACATAACACCCTGACCTTGGACGGACGCAACCTTGAAACCACGCAGTCCGTAACCGGATTGTGGCAGCCGGAAGGTAAGGAGCAGATACTGGTAACGGAAAATCCCGGTTATAAAGGGTTGAAACATCGTCGTACCGTCTTTTTTGTGGACCAGGCCTATTTTGTAATAGTGGACGAAGCCACAGGCAATGCCAGAGGAACCGTGAATTTGAATTATCATTTCCGTGAAGGTGAGGTAAACGTTGATGCGGAGAAAAATATGGTGACTACGGCTTATGAGGGTTCGAGTAATGTGAAGTTGCAATGTTTTCCGGAAAAAAGCGCGTCTTTAAGAGCGGAAGAGGGCTGGCGTTCCACTGCCTATCGTCAGCGCGTAGCCCGTACTTCGGTAGCTTTCGATACAAATAAGGATGATGCGGAGGCTGTGCGCTACATAACGGTTATCTATCCGGTGAAGGATGTTGCCGCTTACCCGGTATTTGAAGCAAAATTCCTGAACAAAGGTTATGATGAGAAAGGGGTTGAGGTCGAAGTTTCCGTCAACGGTACGGTACGTCGGTTGGCATCGCGGCTGAACTGAATCATGAATGCGGCAGACTGTTTTAAGGCAGACAGTTGCTTTGTGAACAGTAACCGTCCTGATACACAGGAAATGGATTTGTTTTCATTATTTTGATATTTAATGGAAGAATACCTATATTTGCTATCTGCAAAACAGATAGATTAAATAAAGTATGGACAATAAATTTATAGTAAATATAGGCCGCCAGTTAGGCAGTGGCGGACGGGAAATCGGAGAGAAGCTGGCTGCCCGGCTGGGTATTGACTTCTACGACAAGGAATTGATTAACCTTGCTTCCGAAGAAAGCGGATTATGCCGTGAATTCTTTGAAAAAGCCGATGAAAAAGCGTCTCAGGGAATTATAGGCGGTCTGTTCGGGATGCGTTTCCCGTTTATCAGTGACGGGGCTATGCCGGCTGCCAACTGTTTGAGCAACGATGCGTTGTTTAAGGTGCAAAGCGATGTGATACGGAAACTGGCTTCCGAGAAATCCTGTTTGTTCGTAGGGCGTTGCGCCGACTACATTTTGCGGGATAATCCGCGTTGCGTCAACATCTTCATCTCTGCTTCGCGCGAGGATCGTATAGCCCGTTTATGCCGTCTGCACTCTATTTCGGAGAGTGCGGCGGAAGAGAAGATGAACAAAGCGGACAAGCGGCGTGCCGAATATTACAACTATTACAGCTATAAGACATGGGGAGCGGCTGCTACCTATCATCTTTGCGTCGATTCGTCCGTATTGGGCATTGACGAAACGGTCGGCTATATAGAAGAGTTCGTAAGGAAGAAACTGAAACTGTACGAATAAACGCTGTGACCATTGCAAATGAAATCGGGAAGAATTTTACTGCCATCCTAACGGAGATTATAGTAAAATCTTCCCGATTTTATTGATAAGAGCCTGAAAGCTCCTTGAACTGATTTTACATCATTGCCAGCAATATCATCTGTCCGGCGAGGATGCGCAGAAACATCGTCAGCGGATAAACCGTAGAGTAACCTACCGACGGAGCGTCATTGCCCGATGCCTGGTTGGAATATGCCAATGCGGGTGGGTCGGTGTTACTGCCGGCAATCAGTCCCATCAGCGTGAAATAATTGACCTTGCAATAGAACCGGGCAATCATACCGATTATCAGCAACGGGATGGTGGTAATCAGGAAACCGTAGCCTACATACGCCAGACCGCTTCCTTCCACGACCGTCTGTACAAAATGCTCACCTGCCTCTATGCCTACGCTGGCAAGGAAAAGTACGATACCTATTTCGCGCAGCATCAGGTTGGCGCTCATGGTGGTATACGTTACAAGATGCATCTTATGTCCGAAACGTCCGATAAGGATGGCTACCACCAGCGGACCGCCCGCCAGACCTAATTTCACCGGTGTCGGCATGCCCGGAAATGCGATGGGAAGGCTGCCTAACAGAATGCCGAGGAAGATACCGACGAAGATGGTAACGATGTTCGGCGTATCCAGACGCTTCAACTGGTTGCCCAGTACACCGGCCACACGTTCCACCGCGTCCTGCTGGCCTACAACCATTACACGGTCACCTACCTGGAGCACCAGGTTGGGATCGGCAAACAGGTCCATACCCGAACGGTTGATACGTGTCACGTTAACTCCGTACATACTGCGGAAGTGCATGCTTCCAAGTTTCTTTCCGTTGATTTCCGATTTGGTCACCAGAATACGGCGTGAGACCATCGGAGTGTCCTGCTTCTCCCAGTCCACTTGAATTTCCCTTCCGATAAAGGCGGTAACCGCTTCGGCGTCTTCCTCGGAACATACGATGAACAACTGGTCGCCGATGTGGAATTCCGTATCCTGGTTTGGAATGCTGACGTGACCTTCGTGACGGATACGCGAGCATACGAAAGAACGTCCCAGAAAATCCTTCACCTGAATCAGCTTTTTGCCGTCGATAGCCTCATTGCGTACTTCCAGATGCAGCATATGCGGCATGTGCTTCATATCCGTTTCTTGCGTGTTAAGCTCCTCTTCTTCTTTTTTCAGGTTGATGCGGCAGATGTAACGCACGGCGATAATAGAGCCGATGATGCCGACCACACCGAGCGGGTAGGCGCAGGCATATCCCAATGCGATGGGGTCTCCCGTATAATTCAGCTGGTTCAACGCTCCTGAGCTGCACCCAGACCGGGAGTGTTGGTTACGGCACCGTACAGAATGCTACTATCATCGGCAGGTCTATATTTCCATCGATGAAATAAATGCCCAGTGCGACTACTATGTTCAGTGCCACAATGCCCACGGCAAGCATGTTCAGCGTCATACCCCCTTTCTTGAAAGAAGAGAAGAACGACGGCCCTACCTGCAGACCGATGCAGAATACAAATAAAATCAAACCAAATTCGCGGATGAAATGTAGGATGTGTATTTCACCTGTAAATCCGAAATGTCCCATCAGGATACCGGTAAAGAGGACAAACGTCACTCCCAACGATACTCCGAAAACTTTAATCTTGCCCAGCAGCACCCCCACGGATATAACGAATGCGTACAGGCAAACGATATGTGCGACGGATGTCGGGTCCCAAAGAAGACTTTCTAACCAATTCATAGTACCTTATTTATTGCTTTTTAAAATTTTGCGCAAAATTACTTAATAAAGGGGAGCTGGCAAAGGGTTTTCTTTTCTTTTTGTAATACCAGCTTTGCAAAAGCAAGGTATCTATGGAGGGATGCCGGTAATAAGGATGGACATAGTGTTATCCGTAAGTGCAATTTTCCCTAAAAAACCTTTTTGTTTGAAGTATTTCCTTATATTTGCAAGTCTATTGATGACAAAATGAATACTATTCATCTATTTTAATTTTAAATAAACTATGGCAGACAGTAAAGAAAAACTCTTCTCGGACTTTTCTCCGGTTTCTACGGAACAGTGGATGGAGAAAGTAACCGCAGACTTAAAGGGTGCGGACTTTGAGAAAAAGCTCGTTTGGAGGACGAATGAGGGATTCAAGGTAAAACCTTTCTATCGTATGGAAGACCTTGAAGGTTTAAAGACCACGGATGCTCTTCCCGGTGAGTTCCCTTATCTTAGAGGTACAAAGAAAAACAATAATGAGTGGTTCGTCCGTCAGGAAATAAAGGTGGAATCTCCCGAAGCAGCCAATGCCAAGGCGTTGGACATTTTGAACAAGGGTGTCGATTCGCTCTCTTTCCACGTGAAAGCCAAAGAACTGAGTGCGGAGTATATCGAAACTTTGCTGAAAGACATCTGTGCGGAGTGCATAGAATTGAATTTCTCCACTTGTCAGGGACACGTGGTGGAATTGGCACAACTTCTGGTCGGTTATTTCCAAAAGAAAGATTATGACCTCACGAAGTTGCAAGGTTCCATTAACTACGATTATTTCAACAAGATGCTTGCCAAAGGCAAGGAAAAGGGCGATATGGTGGCTACTGCCAAGGCTTTGATTGAAGCTACCGCCATGCTTCCGAAATACCGTGTCCTGAACGTGAATGCGCTGACGTTGAACAATGCCGGTGCATATATCTATCAGGAACTGGGCTACGCGCTGGCTTGGGGTAATGAATACATGAACCAGCTGACCGATGCCGGACTGCCGGCAGCTTTGGTAGCCAAGAAGATAAAGTTTAATTTCGGTATCAGTTCCAATTACTTCCTTGAAATAGCAAAATTCCGCGCTGCTCGTATGTTGTGGGCCAATATCGTGGCTTCCTATAATCCGGAATGCCTGCGCGACTGCGAAAACAAGGGCGAACACAACGAATGCCGCTGTGCTGCCAAGATGAGAATACATGCGGAAACGTCCACTTTCAACCTTACTTTGTTCGATGCGCACGTAAACCTGTTGCGTACGCAGACCGAGGCTATGAGTGCCGCTCTTGCAGGCGTCGACTCCATGACGGTTGTTCCGTTCGACAAGACGTATGCCGTTCCCGATGAATTCTCCGAACGTCTGGCACGCAACCAGCAGCTGCTCCTGAAAGAGGAATCGCATTTCGACAAGGTTATCGACCCGGCTGCCGGTTCTTACTACATCGAGAACCTGACCGTGGCTATTGCCAAGCAGGCTTGGGAGCTGTTCCTTGCAGTGGAAGAAGACGGCGGTTTCTACGCATCCGTAAAATCCGGCAAGATACAGCTGCCGTGAACGAGAGCAATACGGCCCGCCATGCAGCCGTTGCCAAGCGTAAGGAAGTGCTGTTGGGTACTAACCAGTTCCCGAACTTCAACGAGAAGGCGGGCGACAAGAAACCGTTGGAAGCTTCTTGCTGTTGCGGCGGACACAGCACTTGCGAAAAGGATGTTCCGTCACTGAACTTCGACCGTGCAGCCAGCGAATTTGAAGCGTTGCGTCTGGAAACGGAAGCGTCCGGCAAGCGTCCCAAAGCATTTATGCTGACTATCGGCAACCTGGCTATGCGTCAGGCACGTGCCCAATACTCTTGTAACTTCCTGGCCTGTGCCGGATATGAAGTTGTTGACAACCTCGGTTTCCCGACCGTAGAGGAAGGTGTGGAAGCTGCAATGGCGGCTAAAGCCGATATTGTGGTTCTCTGTTCGAGCGATGATGAATATGCGGAATATGCAATTCCCGCTTTCAAGGCCTTGAACGGCCGCGCCATGTTTATCGTAGCCGGCGCTCCCGCTTGCATGGACGAGCTGAAAGCGGCAGGTATCGAGAACTTTATCCATGTTCGTGTCAACGTTCTGGAAACATTAAAGGAATTCAACGCTAAAACTTTTGAAGTAAGATGAGAAAAGATTTTAAAAACTTAGATATATATGCCGCTTTCCAGCCCGCCAATGGTGCTGAGTGGCAAAAGGCTAACGGCATTAAAGCCGACTGGAAGACTCCGGAACACATTGAAGTGAAGCCTGTTTACACCAAAGAAGACCTCGAAGGTATGGAACACCTCGACTATGCGGCAGGTATCCCGCCTTATCTGCGCGGTCCGTACTCTGTAATGTACACCTTGCGTCCGTGGACTATCCGCCAGTATGCAGGGTTCTCTACTGCCGAGGAGTCCAATGCTTTCTATCGCCGTAACCTGGCTTCCGGACAGAAAGGTCTGTCCGTAGCATTCGACCTGGCTACCCACCGCGGCTACGACCCCGACCACGAACGTGTGGTAGCGACGTCGGTAAGGCAGGTGTGTCCATCTGTTCACTGGAAAACATGAAGGTGCTCTTCGATGGCATTCCCTTGAACAAGATGTCCGTATCCATGACCATGAACGGTGCGGTGCTTCCTATCATGCATTCTACATCAATGCCGGTCTGGAGCAAGGCGCCAAGTTGGAAGAAATGGCGGGTACTATCCAGAACGATATCCTGAAGGAATTCATGGTGCGTAACACCTATATCTATCCGCCTGCATTCTCCATGAAGATTATCTCCGATATCTTTGAATACACATCTCAGAAGATGCCTAAGTTCAACTCTATCTCTATCTCCGGTTACCATATGCAGGAAGCCGGCGCTACGGCGGACATCGAGTTGGCTTACACCCTGGCCGACGGTCTGGAATATCTTCGTGCAGGTGTTGCCGCAGGTATCGACATCGACGCATTCGCACCGCGTCTGTCATTCTTCTGGGCTATCGGCACCAACCACTTCATGGAGATAGCAAGATGCGTGCCGCACGTATGTTGTGGGCGAAGATTGTGAAACAGTTCAACCCGAAAAACCCGAAATCACTCGCATTGCGTACGCACTCCCAGACTTCCGGCTGGTCGCTGACCGAGCAGGATCCGTTCAACAACGTGGGCCGTACCTGTATCGAGGCTATGGCTGCCGCTTTGGGACATACCCAATCCTTGCACACCAACGCTTTGGACGAGGCTATCGCATTGCCTACCGATTTCTCTGCACGTATTGCACGTAATACGCAGATTTATATTCAGGAAGAAACTTACATCTGCAAGAATGTCGACCCGTGGGGCGGTTCTTACTATGTAGAGTCTCTGACCAATGAGCTTGCACACAAGGCTTGGGAGCTGATTCAGGAAATCGAGAAGTTGGGCGGTATGGCGAAGGCCATCGAAACCGGTATCCCCAAGATGCGTATCGAAGAGGCTGCCGCACGCACGCAGGCACGTATCGACAGCGGTTCGCAGACCATTGTGGGTGTAAACAAATATCGTTTGGAGAAAGAAGCTCCTATTGATATTCTTGAGATTGACAATACGGCTGTCCGCCAGGAACAGATCCAGAACCTGAAGATATTGAAGGAAGGCCGTGATGAGGCTGCCGTGCAGAAAGCACTCGATGCCATCACCAAATGTGTGGAGACGAAGGAAGGCAACCTGCTGGAACTGGCAGTGGAAGCAGCACGTGTCCGTGCCACATTGGGCGAGATTTCGTATGCTTGCGAAAAAGTTGTAGGACGTTATAAAGCAGTAATCAGAACTATTTCAGGCGTGTATTCATCAGAAAGTAAGAACGACAGCGACTTCCACAGAGCTTGTGAGTTGGCTGAGAAATTTGCGAAGAAAGAGGGACGTCAGCCCCGTATCATGGTAGCTAAAATGGGTCAGGACGGTCACGACCGCGGCGCCAAAGTGGTGGCAACGGGTTATGCCGACTGCGGTTTCGACGTAGATATGGGACCGCTGTTCCAGACTCCTGCCGAAGCTGCCCGCGAAGCGGTGGAAAACGACGTTCACGTAGTGGGTGTTTCTTCATTGGCTGCCGGACACAAGACATTGGTTCCGCAGATTATTGAAGAACTCAAGAAGTTGGGCCGTGAGGATATTGTAGTGATTGCAGGCGGTGTGATTCCCGCACAGGACTATGATTTCCTTTATAAGGCCGGCGTAGCTGCCATCTTTGGTCCGGGTACTCCGGTGGCAAAGGCTGCTTGCCAGATTCTTGAAATCCTGTTGGATGAGGAATAATCCGCAACGATAAATGTTAAAAAAAGGACGGTGTGCGTTTGCATATCCGTCCTTTTTTCTTAATCTGTGTTATAAAACATACTTTTTTTCTTGGATAATTTGCAGATTTAGCAAATGTCCGTATCTTTGCAATGTGTTTTTCATAGTATTAGATTTAAGGTTAACAAAGGTTGGAGTACAGCGGTACTCCTTTTTTTATGCCCGTACGTCAGGATGAGCTTAGGGGAGAGATTATGAAATCAATGATTATCAATCATTCAAGGTCTTATGATACTGAACCTTCCTTATCACCAGTTTGCTTTCACCGGAAATTTGTTGCGACACAATTGTGAAACGGATGCGCGTCAGCTTTTTCCGGTTCCAGGAGTGGATTAATTTCGGATCGGTCAGTTCGACGGTATCCGTTGCGGGCGATAAGAGTTTTTTATCGTATTCCACTTTGAACCTACCTGCCTCTCCTGTCAGAGTAATGTTTTTGTTGCGGTCGATTTCGACTTCGCAGCAGGTCATCAGGTTTAATACACTCGGTTCGTTGCATGCCGAAAGTTCCATTTGTCGGTGATTGTGAAATCCTTTTTTCTGTGCAGCGTATAGTTGCGAATCCAGCTTTTTACATTTGCTTCCTGCGGATAGGCATGGGCAATGTCCACCTGGTAGGATACGGTTTTGGCGGTGGCTTTGTATTGCTGGCTGTGTGCGGCAAACTCCCGGCCGTTCTTCTGCGGGGTTCCGTTGATGAGGGGCAGGTTGTGATAATCGGACTGCATGGTCCATATCGTGTACCGCTCCGGTCCGAAGATCTGTCGGGTATAAGTACCTACGCCTGCATCGATAAGCACCGGCAGGGCATTGTAGTAAAGGATACACGACCCCACATCGTTATGGTTATGGCTTTCCTGATTGTTTCCGCCTTTCGCTGCGAAGAAGAAGCCGTCGCTTTTGCCTTCGGTGTCGCGTGCCACGCAGATTTGGGTGTCTTTAAACCAATAAGTGCCGGTAAGCGGTTCGCCTTGCGGATGGCCGATGATATCTTTGTACATAAAAAGCTCGTCCAGGGCAGAAGCGAAATATCCGTTTACCCCGTCCTTGAAACTTTGGTTTTGCTGTGCCATGAATGAGGCGAATTTCATCATGGCGGGGTCTCCGGTCAGTTCGCCGTACCGGTAGAGGATACCCGGGCTTGGACTTACTTTGGGTGCGGAGTCGGCGAAGTTTACAAAATAGTTGCCGCCGATGTGTACCCGGTAAATATATTGCGCCATATTACGCAAGAGGGGAGCGTTGAAGATGTTCACCTTGTTTCCGGTTACTTTAGCCAGCAAATCCAGAAACTTCAGGGCATAGCCGGAAGCCCCGCTCCAATAGGTGGGACCCTCGTCGCAGGCTCCGTCCTCGTGATACATGCTGAAAAAGAAATCAGTGGATTTCATCAGCTTCCAGACTCCTTGCCGCACACGTTCCGGGTCTTTCTCTATCAGCATCAGGGCTTGCAGCACGTTGTAGTTAATCCACGGATTCCAGTTATTTACCTGCTGGCCGCCGAATCCCATCCACCAGTAATCATCCGTGCGAAGTAGGGGTTTATCAGGTTTCTGTTGACTTCCTCGATAATCCGTTCGTTAATCAGCGGGCTCACCTTGTCGAATTCGTCTTTCAGGAAATAGTAAGTCCATGCCATTTGCGCGCCGATGTCGGCCACTACCAGTTCGATGGTCGGTTCATGCCTGTCGGGCAGTCCGGAGCGGTCTTTCTGGAAGCCGAGGTGTGCCGAGTGTATCCAGGACGTCTCGCACAGAAACCATACACCGTCTATGATGGCATCCATAAATCTGCCTTGTCCCTCTACCAGTCTGCGAGGGTCAAGGCTTGCAGGGCTTTGTGGTTGGCGCGTCCGGTGCGGATTTCGCCGGTGCGCTTAAAGGCAAGGTAGTCGGAGGCAAGGTCCGGTTTCCATTCGTGTTTCAGGGCGCGTTCGCCGTTCCTGATGATAAGCTCCCTCATTTCGGGGGTTGTTTTCTCTTTCCAGGATTTCCGGTCGGTATAGGCGGGATAGTCCACCCAGCTTTGCCGGTAGCGGAGTACATTGCCCAATTCCTCGTAAGAAACGGTCTGCTCAAGAAGATGCCTTTCGGTTGCATGGGCGGGAAAATTGATACAGACAGTTGCGATACATAATGAACTTGCCAGTAACAGGCTTTTTATTTTTGACATTTGCGGAATGTATTAGATGATTTAAAATAAAGAACGAGGATAAATGATTATCCCCCGTTCGTCAAAGTTAATTAAAAAAACAACCGTTTACCCAACCTTTACCCTTTATTTTTCAAATCGATGTATCTTTTTAATGCTTCCATATAGTAGTAATCCGCGTAGTTCAGCGGTACGTCTATTTCAGAGCCATGCGGCAGTGAGCCGGTGGAATGCATCAGCACGTAACCTTGATTGCTGCCTTTGGCTGCCAGATATTTCGGACCGGACAAGTTTTTCAGGATTGTTTCGGCATAGTCGGAATATTTTTTGCCGTCGGGTGCAAATGTGCTGAGCTCCAGGAAAGCCGATGCCGTGACAGCCGCGGCAGACGCATCACGCGGAGTCTTTTCACCTGCCGGGGCATCATAGTCCCAGTAAGGAATCAGGTCGTCCGTCTTTACACGTTCCATAATCATGTCTGCAATGTGAACGGCTTCCTGCAGGAAAGCCGTGTCCCGGGTTTCGCGATAGCAGGAAGTATAGCCGTATACTCCCCACGCTTGGCCGCGCGACCAGGCCGATTCTGCATTTTTACCCTGGTGTGTCTGTTTGATTTCCACGCTTCCGTCATTGTTATAGCTGACCACGTGATAGGAGGTGTAGTCCGGACGGAAGTGGTTTTTCATAGTGGTTTGTGCATGCTTTACAGCCACATTCTTATACTTCTCATCTCCTGTCAGCTTATATACGTTGAACAGCAGGTCCAGGTTCATCATATTGTCAATGATTACGGGGAAGTTCCACGCACCGAAGTCCCACGAGCGTATACAACCGATTTCCGGGTTGAAACGGGCGCACAGATTATCCGCTGTTTCTACGAGTACGGCTTTAATGGTGTCGTTAGGGGCGAGGCGGAGGGCATTGCCATAGCTGCAATTCATCATGAAGCCCACGTCATGGGTACCTTTCAGCTCACGTATCGGGTTCAGGATGTTGGTATATTCGATGGCACGTTTTTTCAACTCTTCATCGCCGGTCAGTTCATAGGCATACCAAAGGCTTCCGGGGAAGAATCCGCTGGTCCAGTCGGCAATGCCGCAAAGACGTTTTTGTCCTAATTGCAGGGCTTCGGGATTGGGGTGTAAAGAGTCGATGTATGCTTTGTTCTCGCGCTGCAGCTGAGTATCAAGAAAGTTTACATCATAGCCGGAATGTATGGAACGTGGGAACTTGCTTGTTCCGGAGAGTTCCTCGGCGGTTGATTTCAACTGATAGGAAGCGGCATCGAGTGCGTTGCTTATCCAGGCTTCTTTCTGGACCGGAGTGTTTTTGCAGCCTGTCATGCCTATGAGCAGAGCGGTTGCAAGCAACAGAGAGTTTCTTTTCATGTCAGTAAGTATTTAGTGATTTTTGTTCACCGGCAAAAATATGGATATTCGTGAAATATCCTATGCAGGATTGTTGAAAGGTGTTTGGGTGTAGTTTAAAGGTATGTTACTTTTGTCGAATACTGTTTTAATTCTGTATTTTCTTGGGTGAAAGCATTACATTTACCTCTTCAGGCTTTTTACCTGAAAGCCTGTAAATAGTGTGTGGTTTTCTAATAGGCGGAGTCCGAAATATCCGTCTCCCTCATTCTTTTTAACCGGCAGTCGGAACAGCTCCTCGCCGTTGACACTGTAAGTTGTGACTCCTTTTTCCACACGGATTTTGATGTCGTACCATTTATTTGGAATCAGCAAGTGCGCCTTGTCCGTATACTCTTTGATTACGGGGCGGGCTATGGCATCACTGGTATCCGCCGCTTTGGCAAAGTACTGGCGGAAGCGGGTAGTGGAGTTGTGGTTTCCGCCGTATCCCACATAAAACAGGCTTAGCGTTTTATAATGTTGGAAAATTCCGTTTCGCCATTCGCTGCGTGCGAAGAGATTGTCGGGGGATTCCGGGTCATTGGCGCCCCAAAAGCAGTTCAGGTCGCTAAGACGGTCGTATTTTCCGCCTTGCA
>ENA-OQAA01000930-OQAA01000930.1-human-gut-metagenome-genome-assembly--contig:-NODE-930-length-17328-cov-1.731062_pt1 | contig 17328 bp, 20 predicted proteins | sample MGYA00242489_ERZ504515 | MGnify/ENA primary metagenome ERZ504515 (study PRJEB26092, sample SAMD00036237) | human gut metagenome | host: Homo sapiens | study: EMG produced TPA metagenomics assembly of... | reverse complement strand
GACAATTTCTAATGGTTTTTCTGGAATTTTAACAGCAGTATCCATCATAGCGCGTTCAAAAGCACCTTGACCTGCCACTTCATCACGAGGGCAAGCATTCCATGTAGTTGGTACTACTGCTTGATAGTTGCTACATTTTTTATCTTTAATTGCAACCCAATGGCTAAGTGCACCACGAGGAGCTTCATAAAGACCCACACCTTTTACTTCTTCAGTTGGCCATGTAGATGGATCCCATTTAGTAGTATTAGCTGTATCTGTATCACCATTAGCAATATTTTTAATGAGTTTTCCGAAGAAATATTTATTCATGCAAGCATTAAGCTGTGCATCTAAACCACGAGTAATTGTACGTCCAAGTGTAGATGGTAACCATACTTCTGGTGCTACATTTAATAATTTAGAAATAGCATCTACTTGATCTACCATCATCTTTCTGCCCAATTTGGTTGGAGAAGATTTTGTTTAACTTTTGTATAAATAATAATATAACGAGCAAGAGGTCCAACTTCTGCCATTTTGCCACGCCATAATGGTGTTTTAATCCAGGAATATTTGCCTTTTTCATTAAGCTGTTCCCAATGGCTCTTATTACCATTTTTATCACCAGTGTATTCAGCTTCAGATTTACCATCCCATGGATGAAGAGCATCTCCATCTTTATACCATGCATGAGTTGTAGTTTCTGTTAATACTTCTGGATCTTTTAAGTCATCAGCTGTAACTTCAGTAACTTTTGCGTTCATAACGCCAGCACCAAAGTTTTCAACTACAGCATTGCAGTGAATCATGATTTGATTGAACCAATCTCCACCATTAGCTGTACCTGCAAATGGTTCTTCTGGGAAGGAGCCAAATCCTAATACACGTTCTTTAGCAAGACCAGCACCGCCAGTGATTAAACCTTTCTGAGCATAAATATGACCAATAGCTAATAAGTCAGGTAAATAGAAATTATTTACTAAATCCATGCTTAAATTGATGGAAGTATCTACAGCAGCTAAACGCTGGCTATTAACAGGAGCATTCATTTCATCCATGGAAATAGCGCATGGCATACCACCAACAACATAATGAGGATGTGGATTTTACCGCCAAAAATAACATGAGGAATAACTACTTCACGTTGTTTATCGAGCATATTTAAATAATGAGCGATAGCCATTAAATGTACTTCTGGAGGAAGAATTTGATAATCTGGATGATCCCACCAGTTTGCAGCAAAAATACCAAGCTGTCCACCGCTAACTAAAGCTTGAACTTTATCTTTAATTGCCTGGAAATATGCTGGTGTTGCTTTTGGGAAATCTTTTGGATATGCAGAAAAATCATATTCCATTGGACCATTAAATGGTAATTTATAATTTGCAAGCACTGCATTTTGTAAATTAGCAGTTGCTGTTGGGTCTGCTTTTAATGCTTCAATTGGGCTAACCCAATCTAATGCATGTAAATGATAAAAATGTACTAAATGTCATGAACAGTAAGTGTTGCTGCCATTATATTACGGATATAGTTTGCATTTTTAGGAATTTTAATGCCGAGTGCATCTTCTACTGCACGAACACAGCCCAAAGAATGAGAACTAGTACATACGCCACAAATACGTTGAATATATGCCCATAAATCGCGAGGGTCACGATTTTTAGCAATTACTTCAAGACCTCTCCAAGCTGTTCCGCTAGAAATAGCATCTGTTACTTTATTGCCTTCCACTTCAATTTCTACACGTAAATGTCCTTCAATACGTGTTATTGGGTCTACTACTATATGTGCCATTATTTATCAACCGTCCTTTCTTTCAGAGCTTTTTTTAGCTTCAGCTGCATCTCTTTTCTTTTTCTGAATAGCAGATGTAGCTGCATGTCCTGCGATACCGACAGCATAGCACCAAGTGCAATACCACCAACTGTATCAATATTACCAAGACCTAGGCTACTAATACCTGGAACATCTGGTATACGTTCATATAATGGATCTTCATCCCAGAAGTTTTTGTTTGTACAACCGATACAACTTGCCCCAGATTGTACAGGATAAGATAAACCATTCCACCAACGAAGGTTACCACAAGAGCTATAAGTTTCAGGTCCACGGCAACCTAATTTATATAAGCACCAACTGCTTTAGCACCTTTGTCATTGAAATCTTCAGCAAAAAGACCAGCATCAAAGAATGGACGACGATAGCAAGTATCATGCAAACGATTGCCAAAGAACTGTTTTGGACGTCTTCATTATCTACAGGTGGTAATTTACCAAACATAGCATAATGAGCAATAACACCAGTCATTACTTCTGGAATTGGTGGGCAACCTGGTACATTGATAATAGGTTTATCACCAATAATATTAGGTACGCCAGTAGATTGTGTAGGATTTGGTCTAGCAGCTTGAATACCGCCCCATGCAGAGCAAGAACCATAGTTAATAATTGCAGCACAATGAGCTGCTGCTTCTTTTAACTGATTAATGAAAGCATGACCACCTACCATACAATAGCCAGAATCTGCAAGAGCAGGTACTGCTCCTTCTACAGCCAAAATATATTGACCATCATATGCTTTAATAATTTCTTGAAGATGTTCTTCAAATGGTTGTCCGCTGGCAGCTGCTAAAGTATCGTCATACTCTAAAGCAATCATATTTAACACTACGTCAGATGCCATTGGTGCTCCAGAACGAATGAAGGCTTCACTACAGCCTGTACATTCATGACCATGAAGCCATACCACAACTGGTAATCTTTTTTCTGCTGCTTCTACAACTTCAGATAACATACTTGGAGCTATGCCAAGCATAGCAGCCATTGCTGTACAAGCTTTGATGAAGGAACGACGACTCATTCCTTTTTTTTGGTACATGTCCCAAATAGAATTATACTTTTCCACAGTACCCCTCCTAAATAAATTAAATACTAGACCCACTCATTTTTCCTGACTAAGGTATGAATGAAAAATATCATATTAGACCCAATATTTATATAAAATAATAAGAATATTATTTATTCCCTTAATTAGATTTTTATAATATATGTAAATGCAAAAAACACATAATTTGTAGCTATATTTTTATATATTATTTTTATTATTTTATTAAATTATATAAAGTTTTCTTATACCTTGTATTATAGTTCTCTAGTTATTATATCGTCAAGCATTTTAAAAAGTTACAAATTATTTATGTAATTATACATTTAATATATTATTTAATGATTTTTCTTTACTCTCAATCTTCCACCTACAATATCACTAACAGGATTAATAGTTACAAATGCACCTTCATCTATATCTAAAACCATATTTTTTAATTTATCTATTTCTAATCTAGTTACTACACAATATAAAATTTTTCGTTTTTCTTTCGTATAACCACCTTCTCCATGAAGTACGGTTACACCTTTATCCATTTCTAACATCAAACGATTTAAAATATCCGTATGTTGTGAAGTAACTATCATTACAGAATAGGTTTCTTCTAAACCTTTTAAAACCACATCAATCATTTTAGCGATGACAAAATAAGCTACTAATGAATACATAGCTTTATCCCAGCCAAAAACTAAACTTGCACTACTTAAAATAAATAGATTTATAAACATGACAATTTCGCCAACAGAAAAAACTGTTTTCTTATCTGTCAAAATCGCCACAATTTCCGTTCCATCTAAAGAGCCACCATTGCGAATTATAAGACCCACACCTGTTCCTGTAATAATACCGCCAAAAACTGCTGCCAAAAAATAATCATTAGTTACAGGCAATACAGGTAAAAATACACTAGACCAAAATGACAATGATATTACAGCAAAAGTAGTCGCTATAGCAAAAGCTTTACCTATATGTTTATATCCTAAATATAAAAAAGGTAAATTTATCAAAATTAAAAATGCACCGAAAGGAAGTCCTGTTATAGCACTGAGCATAATAGAAATACCTACTACGCCACCATCAATTATATTATTAGGAATTAAAAATATTTCTAACCCTATTGCTGTTATTATCGAACCAATAAAAATATAAATATATTTCTTCACGTACTGGCTCAATTTACTTTTTTTAGTATTCAATATGTAACCTCCTTTTTTATTTTAATCATATCATATTTATATATATATTCTCTATGAAAAATACTTATGACGGAGATAATTATAATTTAATTGACCGGCTTTGGTTTGTTTTAGCAGATTTCAATCATTTTGTGATTGACTTTGATTGAGTTTGAGTGATATAATAATCTTGAAATGAGGTGAGCTTATGTTAACACAAGATCGTCATTGTGCTATTTTAAATTTACTAAAAACTAAATCTAGCGTTACTTTATTAGAATTAACTACTTTATTAAATACATCTGAATCTACTATTCGTCGTGATTTGACAGCACTTGATAAAGCTGGAAACTCCGTAAAGTACTATGGCGGAGCAACTAGCATTGATTTTTATACTGCTGATGAAAAAGACATTCACACTAAACATGATTTACAAATTACAGAAAAGAACTTAATCGCCAAAAAAGCTGCTAGTTTAGTAAAACCTCATGATTTAATTTATATTGATGCTGGTACTACTACAGAATTAATCATTGACCATTTAACTGAAAAAAAAGCAACCTATATAACAAATGGCATTATTCATGCTCAAAAATTAACTGATAAAGGTTTTAAATCTTTCATCATTGGTGGTCAATTAAAAAAATCTACTGGAGCTATTATCGGCACAACATCTATCGAAAATCTTCAACCTTATAATTTTACTAAAGGCTTCTTTGGCACAAATGGTATTAGCTTCAGGCAGGGTTTTCTACTCCTGATAGTGTTGAAGCTTGTGTGAAGAAAACTGCTTTAAAACACTGTCAAGAAGCTTATGTCTTGGCTGACTCCACTAAATTTGACCAAATAACACCTATAACTTTTGCTAACTTAGAAGATGCCATCATCATCACTGACATCTTAAAAGATAAAAAATATCTTGATTATACAAATATCATGGAGGTGTTGTAAATGATTTATACTGTAACATTTAATCCTGCTATCGATTACATTGTTCGCATGCCAGAATTTATTGCTGGAGCTACTAACCGTGTAAATTATGAACAAGTTTTAGGTGGCGGAAAAGGTATAAAACGTTTCTATCGTATTGAAAAATCTTGGTATTGATAGTACAGCTTTAGGCTTTATTTCCGGTTTCACTGGAAAAAGAAATCATTCGCCAGCTTCATAGCTTTGGTTGTAAAAGTGATTTCATTGAATTACCAAATGGCTTTTCTCGTATAAATGTAAAAATTAAAACAAATGACGAAGAAACTGAAGTAAATGGTCAAGGCCCTGATATTCCAGCAAATGCTATTGAAGAATTATTTGCTAAATTAGATAAATTAACTGCTGGTGATACTTTAGTTTTAGCTGGTAGTATTCCTAAAACTTTGCCAGATGATATCTATGAAAAAATCATGGCTCGTTTAGAAAATCGCAACATCAATATCGTTGTTGATGCTACTAAAAATCTCTTACTTAATGTTTTAAAATATCGTCCATTCTTAATCAAACCTAACAACCATGAATTAGCTGAAATGTTTAATGTTACTTTAACTTGCAATGATGACATCATCACTTATGCTAAAAAACTCCAGGATATGGGAGCGAAAAATGTATTAGTTTCTATGGGTAAAGATGGTGCTATCTTAGTCGCTGAAGACGGTTCCATAACATATAGCCCTGTTCCTAAAGGAAAATTAGTAAACTCCATCGGTGCTGGTGATTCCATGGTTGCTGGTTTCTTAACAGGCTATATTGAAACAAATAGCTATGAAAAAGCTTTCTATATGGGAGTTGCTACTGGTTCTGCTTCTGCTTTCTCTGAAAATTTAGCAACTCGCAGTGAAGTTGAAGCTTTATTAAAAACTTTAAATAACTAACTTCATAAAAGTTAATAATATTAAGGAGATATATTAAATGAAAATTACCGACTTATTAAAACCAGTTAGTATTCAATTAAATGTTGCTCCGCCAAAATCCAAAACTGAAGCTATTGAAATCTTAGCTGATTTAATGGAAAAAAGCGGTAACCTCAATAACAAAGAAGAATACTTAAAAGCCGTAATAGCTCGTGAAGAATCTGGTTCCACTGGATTAGGCGATGGTATCGCTACACCACATGCAAAAAGCGCTGCTGTAAAAGAAGCTGGTCTTGCTGCTATGGTTATTCCTGATGGTATGGACTTTGAAGCTTTAGATGGCAATCCATCTCGCTTATTCTTCATGATTGCAGCTCCAGATACTGCAAGCGATTTACATGTAGAATTATTAAGTAAACTTGCTATGATGGTAATGGATCCTGATTTTAAAGAATCCTTAATCGCTGCAAAATCTGTAGATGAATTCTTAAAATTAATCAATGATAAAGAAAATCCACCAACTGAAGAAGAAACTAAAGCAGAAACTGCACCTGCCAAAGAAGAAACTTCTACTGGTTATGATGTATTAGCTGTTACAGCTTGCCCTACTGGTATCGCTCATACTTATATGGCAGCTGAATCCTTAGAACAACATGCTAAACGCAAAAATATTTCCATCAAAGTTGAAACAAATGGCGCTGGCGGTAGAAAAAATGTATTAACTGATGAAGATATCGCTAATGCAAAATGTATTATCGTTGCTGCTGATAAAAATGTACCAATGGCTCGTTTCAATGGTAAACACGTTATCATTACTAAAGTAGCTAATGGTATCAATAAAGCTGATGAACTTTTAGATAAAGCAATGGCTCAAGATGCTCCTATATATAAAGGTTCTGGCGATGATGACAGTGCTTCCACTACTTCTAGTGAAAATGAAAGTATCGGTCGTCAACTTTATAAACACTTAATGAATGGTGTTTCTCATATGCTTCCATTCGTTGTTGGCGGTGGTATCTTAATCGCTATTGCATTCTTAGTCGATGTTTATGATCCAGCTAATCCTTCTAATTTCGGTTCTAATACTCCACTTGCTGCCTTCTTCAAAAATGTCGGCGGTGTTTCTTTCGGATTTATGCTTCCTGTACTTGCTGGATTTATCGGTATGAGTATTGCTGACCGCCCAGGTCTTGTTGCTGGTTTCGTTGGTGGTGCTATGGCAAACACTGGTGTTCTGGTTTCTTGGGTGCTTTAATCGCAGGTTTTGCTGCTGGTTATATCATTTTAGGTCTTAGAAAAGTTTGCAAAGTATTACCTGAATCTCTCGAAGGTATCAAAACTATCTTAATCTATCCTTTATTTGGTGTATTATTGATGGGTATTGCTATTACCTTCATTATCAATCCTCCTGTAAGTGCTATTAATACATGGCTTGTTGAAACATTAAAAGGTATGGATCCTAGTAGCCGTATTTTAATCGGTATTATCGTTGGCGGTATGATGTCCATCGATATGGGTGGCCCATTCAACAAAGCAGCATATGTAACAGGTACTGCTCTTTTAGCTGATGGTGAATTTGGTATTATGGCTTCTGTTATGGCAGGTGGTATGGTTCCTCCAATTGCTATTGCTCTTTGTACTACATTCTTTGGCAATCGCTTCACTGAAGCTGAAAGAAAATCTGGTATCACAAACTATGTAATGGGATTATCTTTCATCACTGAAGGTGCAATTCCATTTGCTGCTGCTGACCCTGCTCGTGTAATTCCATCTTGTGTTATCGGGTCTGCTGTGGCTGGTGCTTTGTCTATGGCTTTTGAATGTACTCTTCGTGCTCCTCACGGTGGTATTTTCGTTGTTCCAACAATCGGAAATCCTCTCATGTACTTATTAGCTATAGCTATAGGTGCTGTCGTTTCTATGATTCTCTTAGCTATTTTAAAAAAACCATTAAATAAATAATAATAATAAAATCAATGCAGATTAATTTCTGCATTGATTTTTATTGACCAAAGCTAACAAATAAGGCTCTAATACTTGCAAAACAGTGTAAACTTTTATAAAATAATATTAGGAAATATACCATAATATAATTTACTTTTAGTCATTTTATTCAGATATATAAATCCCTATTTCTAGCTATAATTAAATTTAAAACTATATTAAATTTTATATTAGTAGGCAGATATCGTTATATTCCAATTTACAATATATTGCTTATTTAGCTAATATATATATACATTAGTAGTATTATTTATATTTTTATATAGCTAAAATTTATTATAATATTATTTTTATTTATAGTCATTAGGAGGTATTTACTATATTGGAAACTCGCACTAATCAAAAGGAAAAACTTCACATTATAGCAATAAAGGGTAAATTAGATATATCTACTGCACAACAAGCAAAAAATTGAAATTTAGATAAAATGACTTCTGGTGACAATATTATAATTGATATGTCTGATTGTAATTACATTTCTAATTATGGTCTATATTTACTTTCTAATATTGCCAACAAAGCTAAATTATTAAATATAAAAGCAATCTTTGTTTCCATAATTGATAAAATATCAGAAATATTTGATTTAACAGGTTTAACAGATACAATTGAACTCGCTCCTTCAATTATGATGCTATAAAAAAATATGCTCTGATACATTAATGAGGTGTTATCATGCAATTAGATATTCTGCCTACTGATACGTTCAAACAATTTAAAATTAGACGCGGATTTTTCCGCTTAAACGGCTCCTCTATTGTTCCTGGAGGAGTTAATTTTTGCATATATTCAGCTGGTGCTACAAGTTGTGAATTAGTATTATTCAAAGACAGAGCACCTAAACCTTTTGCGATAATTCCATATCCTGAAAATTATCGTGTTGGCAATGTTTTTGCCATGATTGTACTTGATTTAGATTATGAAAATATAGAATATGGTTTTCGCATTGATGGAAAATATGATAAAACCACTGGCGATATTTACGACCGTCATAAAATCATCTTAGACCCTTATGCTAAAATGATTTCAGGACGTAATGAATGGGGTGTATTACCTGACAAAAATAATATATTTCAATATCGCTCTAAAGTAGTAATTAGTGATTTTGAACTTGATTCTGATTTACCACAAAAAGCAGACCATAGTGATTTAATCATTTATGAAGCACATTTGCGAGGTTTTACTCGTCATAAATCTTCAAAAGTAAAACATCCTGGAACTTATGCTGGATTTATCGAAAAAATCCTTATCTTAAAGAATTGGGTATCAATGCTGTTGAATTTTTTACCAATCTTTGAATTTCGATGAAAACGAAGATGTTATTAACAATACTATTCGTTATGATAGTAAAGGTAATCGTCTTTTAAATTACTGGGGATATAATCCAATATCTTTTTTTGCGCCTAAAGCAGGCTATGCTGCCAGTGGAAAATACTCCATGCAAAAATTATGAATTTAAAAATCTAATTAAAGAATTACATAAAAATAATATAAAAGTTATTCTTGATGTTGTTTTTAATCATACAGCAGAAGGCGATGAACGTGGCCCATATATATCCTTTAAGGGTATTGATAATAAAGCCTATTATATTCTAGGGCCAAATGGTGAATATTATAATTTCAGTGGTTGTGGCAATACTTTAAATTGCAATAATCCAATTGTTCGCCAAATGATTTTAAACTGTCTACGCCATTGGACAGCTGAATATCATATTGATGGCTTCCGTTTTGACTTAGCTTCCATCTTAGGACGCAATCAAGACGGTTCTCCTATGAGTAACCCTCCACTTTTAGAATTATTGACCTTCGACCCATTGCTCAATAATACTATTTTAATTGCTGAAGCATGGGACGCTGGTGGATTATATCAAGTAGGTACATTCCCTGCTTATGGTAAATGGTCTGAATGGAATGGTCATTATCGTGATGATGTTCGCCATTTCCTCAAAGGTGATTTAGGTTTTGCTCAGGCTATAGTAAATCGTATCACTGGTTCTGAAGATATTTACAATCCTTCTAATAGAGGTAATTATGCTTCCATCAACTTCATTACTTGTCATGATGGCTTCACATTGTGGGATTTATTCTCTTACAATGAAAAACACAATGAAGAAAATGGTTGGAATAATACAGATGGTGCTAATGATAATATCAGTTGGAACTGTGGTGTTGAAGGCGAAACAACAGACCCAGAAATTTTGACTTTACGTAGAAAAATGGTACGCAATGCTGCAACAATCTTATTCTGTAGCATTGGTATTCCTATGCTTTTAGCTGGTGATGAATTCTGTAATTCTCAATTTGGCAATAATAATGCTTACTGCCAAGATAATGAAACTTCATGGTTGAATTGGAACCAATTACAAGAAAATCATGATATGTTCTTATTCTTCAAACAGCTAATTGCGTTTAGAAAAGAACACCCTCTTTTCCGCCGTGCTTCTGAGGGTACACCTAAAAATTATCCTGCTGTAAGCTTACATGGTATTAATCCATGGCAGTTTGACTCTTCTCATGGCAATCGTGTTGTCTGTATTATGTTGACAGGCAAAACAGAAGATGGTCGTGATGATTTTATCTATATCGCTATCAATGCTCACTGGGAAAATCATCGCATTAATTTACCATCACTTCCACATGATACGCTTGGCAGTTAATTATCAATACAGAATTTGATGATAAAGCATTTATCAAACCACAAAATAGACCTAAAATTTACCAACAAAATACATTAAATGCTAGGTCTGTATCTGTATATAATGCTATAATATAGTTATTATATATTTGAGGAGGGATTTTTATGTCTCAAAAATTTTATATTTGTTCACACTGCGGTAATATCATTGCTTTTGTAAAAGATAAAGGCGTGCCTGTTATCTGCTGTGGTGAAAAAATGAAAGAAATTATTCCTGGTACTACTGATGCTGCTGTAGAAAAACACGTTCCTGTGATTTCTCAAGAAGGAAATATTGTTACTGTTTCTGTAGGCTCTGTTGAACATCCTATGATTCCTGAACATTATATTGAATGGATATCACTTGAAACAAATAAAGGCAATCAACGTAAGGTACTACAACCTAATACTCCTCCAACAGCTCAATTTGCTCTTTTAGATGGTGAAGAAGTAATTACAGCTTATGCTTATTGCAATCTTCACAGCCTTTGGAAAGCTTAATATAAAAAACAAAGCCACTCATTATTTATCACTATAATGAGTGGCTATTTTTATTTTTTATATCCAGTTTCAAAATCGACAATATTTTTTAATTCTTTGCCATCTATCAAAGCTTGCAAATTACCTTTAGCGATATTCACTATATTATCTAAGGTCTTTGCCAAATGATATTGACCTGCTGTATGTGGTGTAATATGCAGATTTTTTGTCTGCCATAAAGCACTTGTTTGTGGTAATGGCTCTATATGCGTTACATCAATAGCAGCACCTGCTAAATGATTTGAATTTAAAGCTTCTATTAAATCATCTTCAACTACAGCACTTCCACGACCTGCATTAATAAAGAAGGCACCTTTTTTCATCAAAGCGAATTTTTCTTTATCAAAAATCTGATAAGTCGCTTTCGTTCCTGGCAATACAGTAGCTACTATATCAACTTTAGGTAAATACTCATTTAATTTATCTAGACTAACTAATTCATCCACATAGTCTGGTTTTTCACCAAGGCGACGCTTAATACCGATTACTTTTGCACCTAGGCTTTTACTCGTTTAGCAAAACAACTTCCTATATCACCTAAACCCACAACTAAGATAGTAGACTCAAAAATAGAAGTTACTTCGCCTTCATCTTTCCATAGAGATTGTTTTTGATTATCGTGATAACTATATAATTTTTTCTGCATAGCCATCAATACAGCAAGCATATATTCAGATAAAGCTAAACATATGCCCCTGTAGCATTAGTCAATATAGTTTGCATTGGCAAAATACCTTTTTCACAATATCCATCAGTACCTGCGCTATTTAATTGCAACCATCTTAAATTTTTAGCATTTTTCAATAGACTCGGCTTAACATTGCAATAATCGCTTCCACATTTTCCACTAATTCTTTGTCTGGATTGCGTTCATAAATAAATTCTACTTGAGGAAAATTTTGAGCCATTAATACTTTATGCTTATCTTTAAATGGCATCACTACTAAAACTTTCATCTATATCACCTCTATATTTTAATAAAAACCTTCAAAAAAATACTCTAAACTAATTTTTCTAAAGATTTTTTGGTCATCTTTTCCCATAGTTTCTCGTGCTGAATGCATAGCTAAAATAGGAATACCTACATCTAATGTTCTCATAGTCAATAAAGCGGAAGCCATCGAGCCTATAGTTGACCCACCTGGAATATCTGAATTATTTACATACATCTGATAATTTATCTTATATTTTTCACATAAAGCTCTTACGATAGCAATAGCTTCAGCATCTCCTGCATACGATTGACTAGCTGCCATTTTTATAGCCAAACCTTTATTTAATATTGGCTTATTAGTCAAATCATTTTTCTCTACATAATTAGGGTGCATAGCATGAGCTACATCTATAGATAACATAAAGCTCTTTGCTAAATCTGCCAAAAATGCCTGTCTAGTATAACCAAAAGCCATATAAATGCGTTCAATTACATTTGATAAAACATTAGAAGCTCCACCTTGTTTTGTTCTACTGCCCACTTCTTCATTATCAAATAAAACAGCTATATCTAAACCCACCTTACGCTTATCAGCATAATTCCTTCAATACAAGCTTTAACAGAAGTTATATTATCTAGTCTAGGTGCTGTTACTAATTCACCTGCAAAACCTAAATAATATGGAGTTTCCACTTGATATACAGTTAAATCATAGCTCAAAATATCCTCTTGAGCGCAAGATAATTCTTCCGCTAACAATTTAATTAAATTACTATTATCATTTGCTAATTCATCTTCACTATTATTTTCAGTTTGCATAAAGCTAAAGGCAACATTTCTTTTTGTTTATTTATACTCTTACCTGAATTAATACTTCTATCCATGTGAATAGCAAGATTAGGAATAATCATCAATGGTCGTTTAAAATCTACAAATCTCGCATCTGGCTGATAACAGTCTTGACCTTTCAAAACGACTTTTCCCGCTATGGATAATGGTCTATCAAACCATGTATTTAAAATCATACCACCATAAATTTCTACATTTAATTTGCCATAATCATTTTGCATAATATCAGCACTAGGTTTTATCTTTAAACAAGGAAAATCTGTATGGCTGACAGCAATTTTCATGCCTTCACGCAAATTTTGATGTGGAATAAATGCAATCAATGTTGAATCATATATCTTCGTAAAATATTTTTTATCTGCTTTTAACTGCCAATCTTCACTAAAATCGACTTCTTCAAAGCCATTTTTTATCAAATATGATTGTGAATTTAAAACTGTATGAAATGATGATGTTGAATTGTTAATAAAATTAAATAATGAACCTGTGTAACTCATAAAATCAATCCTCAAAAAATTTAATAAAAATTCTATCAAATTTATTATACTAATATAAATTTATAACATTCAATAACTATTTATAAAAATAAAAAAGAGTATGGCTTACACCATACTCTTTTAATAATCCTATCTATATCAAATTATTTACCGAAGTAACGTTTTAAGAGGCCATTGAAGCCACATCCATGACGAGCTTCGTCTTTAGCCATTTCATGAACTGTATCATGAACTGCATCTAAGCCAAGTTCTTTAGCTAAAGTAGCAAGTTCTTTTTTACCAGCGCATGCACCATGTTCAGCAGCAACACGGAGTTCAAGATTTTTCTTAGTGCTGTCAGTTACAACTTCACCGAGAAGTTCAGCAAATTTTGCAGCATGTTCTGCTTCTTCAAAAGCATAACGTTTGTAAGCATCAGCGATTTCAGGATAACCTTCACGTTCAGCAACACGGCTCATAGCGAGGTACATACCAACTTCTGTGCATTCGCCAGTGAAGTTCTGCTGTAAACCTTCGATAATGCGAGGGTCAGCACCTTTTGCTACGCCTACACGATGTTCGTCAGCGAATACTAATTCACCGGATTGTTCTACAAATTTATCTGCTGGTGCTTTACAAATTGGGCACTGTTCTGGTGCGCTTTCACCTTCATATACATAACCACAAATACTGCAAACCCATTTTTTCATTATAAATTCCTCCAATACTTAGATATATACACATTAAATAAATTGATAATTTCTAATTCCTTATCAATATTGTTTGTTCCTTATGTGTATATTATATGATTATACTAACAATAAATCAAACGCTAAAAATTCCATATTATCTCCTTTTTTCTCCTATTTTCTTTTATATTCTTCATTATCCTATGTTTTACTAAATGAAATTAATTTTTTATAGCTTTTTTTACTTTTTAATTAATTATTATTCATTTAGTTATATACTTAAAAAATACAATTAAATAAACTGTAGATATACTTATTTTATGATACAATTAATATACAAAGAATTTAAAATATGAGGATATTCACTCCAGGGAGGTTTTTTTGTTGATAGGTATTATAGTTACAGGACATGGTAACTTTGCATCTGGCCTTGCTTCATCTATTGAAGTTATTGCTGGCAAACAAGATAAATTTGAAGCGATTGATTTTCCTATCGGTTCTACAAATACAGAATTAGCTAAACAATTACAAGAAGCTGTTGACCGCTTAAATTGTTCTGATATTATTTTCTGCACAGATATAGCAGGCGGTACACCTTTTAATCAAAGCGTTATTTTATCCACACATTTACCAAATAGTAAGGTTATCAGTGGAACTAATGTTCCTGTTTTATTAGAAGCACTCTTTAGCAGAACTAATCAAACAGCTTTAAGTTTATCTGAAATTTTAGTTGATAGTCATCAGTCCAGAATTCAAGTATTCCAATCTCGTTCTCAAAATAAAAAAAATCGAGGAAGTGTTCTTAATGACTAAAATTGCTATTAAAGCTCAAAAAATTTTCACTGCTGATTTTATTGAAAGCAACAAATATCTAGTCATTGAAGATAATAAATTTGCTGGATTTTTCTCTAAAGAAAACGTTGAAAAAGAAAATATTCCTGTAAAAGAATATAATGATGCATTCATTATTCCAGGTCTTATTGATACTCATATCCATGGTGCTGTAGGTCATGACACTATGGACTCCACTCCAGAGGCTTTAAAAAGCATTGGGGATTATCTTTTGACTCAAGCACTACTACATGGATGCCAACTACAGTAACAGCTCCACTTGAAGATATCTATAAAGCTATTGCCAATGTAGCTGAATGTAAAGATACATTAAATAGTGCTCGTATTCTTGGTATGTTCATTGAAGGACCTTATATCACAAGTAAACACAAAGGAGCTCACCCTGAAGAACATATTCGCCCATTAAATAAAGAAGAAATCGAAAAAATGGCTGAATATAATACTGTAAAATCCATTATCATTGCACCTGAAAAAGAAGATGCACCAAAATTCACTAAATGGATAACACAAGATTTAAAAATCAAAGTTTCCTTAGGTCATAGCAGTGCAAATTACGAAGAAGCTTGTGCTTGTTTTGATATGGGTGCTGATGCTGGTGTTCATACTTACTGTGCTATGGAACAACTCCATCATCGCAATCCTAATTTATTAGGTGCTATCATGACTCGCAATGATGTATATGCCGAACTCATTGCTGATGGTATTCATGTTTCTTTACCAGCTATGAAAATTCTCTTACAGAATAAACCAAAAGATAAAGCTTTACTCGTAAGTGATGCAATTCAAGGCACTGGCTTAAAAGATGGTCGCTATATGCTTGGCACTTTACCATTTAATGTAAAAGATGGAATTGCTCGCATTGATAGTGGTAATCTCGCTGGCAGTACAACAACTCTTTTAAAAGAAGTTCGTCGCCTCATTTTAGAATTACATGAAATCCTATTCATGCTGTTAATATGGCATCATTAAATCCAGCAAAACGTTTCGGTGTTGATGATTGAAACTTGGTAGCATTGCCATTGGTAAAAAAGCTGACTTCCTTATCATAACTCCTGATTATGAACTTAAAGAAACTTGGCTCGATGGAAAATGTGTATTTAAAGCTTAACAATTAATAAAAAACACTTTCTAATTTTTATTTAGAAAGTGTTTTTAGTTTTTGCAGTAATATAGTTTTTATATTATAATTAAGAATTAAGGTTTATCAATTATTAAACTATCTCTTAATGAAAGGATTTTTTTATGAAAAATACTAAGCTACGACCCTTAACTGAAAGTAGCCTATTGACTGCTATAACAGTAATCATTGCTATGGCAGGAATTTATATACCTTTTATTATTTTATTTTGGACTTTACCTATTACAATTATTACAGCCAAACATAATCTTAAATATGGTATATTTAGTGCTTTAATTGCTAGTATTTTATTATGTGTATTTTTAACACCTGTTACTGCCATACCACTTGTCCTAGGTTCAGTGCCTCTAGCTTTAACTTTAGGTTTTGGCTATAATCATTGTTGGTCTGCTGTAAAGATTTTTGCTACATCTTTTGTAGCTTCAATCATTGGTGTATGTCTATTTTTAATATGTACCTTCTATCTCACAGGTATAAATTTATTTGTAGGCCAATTAGATGCTTTTAAAACAGCTATGCTTGATACAAATGAAATGTTTAATTCTATGGGCATAACTTCCGAAGCTATGATTGATGCACAAAGACAAACTCAGCATTTAATAGAAACTCTTGCGCTTGTCTTACCTATGATTTTTATTTTAAATGCTGCAATAAAATTAGTGATTAATTATATTGCTAGTTCTTTTTTATTAAAACGCTTGGGAACTACAAATATTAATTCTTTGCCACCATTTAGATTATGGCGTTTCCCTAAAGTTTTCATATATATATATGCCTTTTCTTTAATCGGCATGTATTGGGGCGATACTCGCAGTATTACGCTACTTTATCAAATTGCTCTAAACACTTATTTATGTGCTAATGTCTTAGGTTTAGTACAAGGTTTATCTGTCATAAGATTTTTTTATAAATTAAAAAATTGGCCAACTGCTGTTTGGATTTTCATTATCATTATGTTATGTCTAAACATGATAATTGCTCAAATCATTGCTCTTGCTGGCTTCTTTGATATGATTTTTGATTATCGAAAGAAATTCAAAAATAGCAATGATATTTAGGAGGTAATTTTATGCCTAATAAATTATCCACTTGGATTGATATATGTGTTACTTTAATAGTTTCTTTGATATTATTAGTCATATTATTTCAATACAATTGGTATATATTTAGTGGCGGTATTGTTTTATGGATATGTTTATTCTTTTATCTAAAAGAACGCAGTATTGAACGACGCAAAAATCTAAAAGCTTACTATGAAAATGTCATTAAAAATGTAAATGAA
>ENA-OQAA01000929-OQAA01000929.1-human-gut-metagenome-genome-assembly--contig:-NODE-929-length-17355-cov-1.947121_pt1 | contig 17355 bp, 24 predicted proteins | sample MGYA00242489_ERZ504515 | MGnify/ENA primary metagenome ERZ504515 (study PRJEB26092, sample SAMD00036237) | human gut metagenome | host: Homo sapiens | study: EMG produced TPA metagenomics assembly of... | reverse complement strand
GAGCTTTGTTATGTATGGTCAGGATCTGTTATCAGACGATAGAAGGAAAAGCTGTTACTACAGAAAAGGGAGACGTATGTATTTTTGATACTCATGCTGTTCATTCTATAGAATCGGCAGGAGAAGATGATATTCTTGTAAATATACTTATGCGCAGAGAATTTTTTGACACTGCTTTTTTAAGCCGGATGACAGTCCAAGGAATTGTCTCAGAATTTCTTGTGGATGCGGTTACAGAAAGCCGTAAGAAAGAACATTATCTTTATTTTCCTTCCCATAAGAATCCAAAGGTACATGAACTGATGAAAAATATTATGGTGGAATATTTTTCACAGGATATCGGGACAGCTGAAGTTCTGGAAAGTTATATAAATATCCTGTTTACCGAGCTTTTAAGAACAATAAGAGATGAATCCACACAAAAGGATGACCTTTCCAGAGAGGTTCAGATTGTGGAGCTTCTTTCCTATATCGAAAAAAATTACGAAACCTGTACGCTTACACAAATGGGGGAAAGTGTTTGGAATGCATGGGAATTATCTGACTGCTCTTCTGAAAGAAAAAACCGGAAGGAGCTTTGTGGAACATGTGCAGGAGCAGAGACTGAAAAAGGCCAGAATGCTTCTGGAAAATACAGATATTCCTATGGCAGAGCTTATTCCACTGTGCGGATACAATAATATGAACTTTTTTTATAAAAAATTTAAAGAGGCCAGTGGATGTACGCCTGCATATTACAGAAAAATGAAAAGAGAAAGTACATACACCTTAAAAATGGTCAATTTTTTATTGAAAAGCGTTATTGAGAAATAACGCTTTTTTTTGTATTGTAAAGAAAATCAGGAAAGGAAAGCTTTAAAATATAATTCTTATGGAGGCGGAAACGATGCTGAAGATTACAGAAATTTTAATGGATTACGAAAAAGAACAGACAGGAATGGACCATATGCCCCAGCTTGGCTGGAAGCTGGAAAGTGATGGACGGAATATCCAGCAGGAAGCATATGAGTTAGACATTGCTCTGGATCAGGACTTTTGTGATTGTGTATACAGAAGCGGAAAGGTCATGGAGAACGCTTCTGCTCAGATCATGGTAAAGAATATCAGTCTGAAATCCATGACAAAGTACTTTGTCCGTGTAAAAGTATGGGCAGGAAAAGAAGAAAGCTGCTGGGCAGAGACATTTTTTGTTACAGGTATCCTGAATACTCAGGAATGGAAGGCTTTATTTATTACTGCAGAGAATGATGAGGATGCTGCAAATTCAAAAGGAACTTATGTAAGAAAAGACTTTTGCGTAAACGGGAAGGTTAAAGAAGCATTTGTCTGTACCACAGCTCTCGGTTTGTACAATTTTTATATAAACGGAAAGAAAGTAGGACAGGATGAGCTTACGCCAGGCTGGACTTCTTACAGAAAACATCTCTGCTATCAGACCTATGAAGTAACAGATTGTCTGAAACAGGGCGGAAACGCCATGGGCGCTATTCTGGCTGCCGGCTGGTATAAAGGAAAAATGGGATTTGACGGTCTGGCAAATACAAGAAATCATTATGGGGACAGAACTGCATTTCTTGCCCGGATGGCAGTAAGATATGAGGATGGACGCGAAGAAATTTTTGTGACAGATACTTCATGGACAGGTGAGGATGCTCCTGTTATTTTTGCGGAAATCTATGATGGAGAAGTTTACGATGCCCGAAAAGAGATTCCGGGATGGGCTGAACCGGGAAGTAATGGGGGAAACTGGAGAGCAGTTTCAGCAGTTGATTATGACATGAATGTTCTTACTGCTCAGGGCAGTGGTAAAGTAAGAGAAATGGACGAGGTTCCTGCAAAAAGAATCTTTACAACCCCTGAAGGAGATACAGTAATTGATTTCGGGCAGAATATGACAGGTCATATCCGGGTTCATGCGCGGGGAAAAGCAGGAGATGTGATTGAACTTCACTGTTTTGAGGTTCTGGATGCAAAGGGAAATGTATATCTGGATAATTTAAGAGGGGCAAAAGAAGCAATGAAATATATCTTTGCCCGGGAGGAAGAGATCAGCTATGCGCCATCATTTACCTTTATGGGCTTCCAGTATGCAAAGATAGTTTCTTTCCCTGGGAAACCGGAAGTAGAAAATTTCACAGCCTATACTCTGCATACGAAGATGGAGAAAACAGGAAGCTTTGAATGTTCCAATCAGGATCTGAATCAGCTTGCCCACAACATTCTCTGGGGATTAAAGGGAAATTTTGTAGATGTGCCTACAGACTGTCCACAGAGAAATGAGCGTCTGGGATGGACTGGAGATGCCCAGATTTTCTGCAGAACTGCCTGCTTTTTAATGAATACTTACTCATTCTACAGAAAATGGCTGAGAGACGTGGAAGCAGATCAGACACCTGAGGGCGGAGTAGCTCATGTGGTTCCGGATATTATCACAGGAAATACAGGAGCAGACTGGCTGTTGCAGCAGGGAAGTCATTCAGCGGCAGCCTGGGCAGATGTGGCAGTGATCAATCCGTGGACCATGTATCTGACTTATGGAGATAAAGAAATTCTGAGGCTTCAGTACCAGAGTATGAAGGGGTGGATTGATTTTATGAAAGATCATTCTGTTGATTATATCTGGAATTATAAGCTTCAGTTTGGCGACTGGGTTGCGTTGGATGCAGAAGAAGGAAGCTATTTTGGCGCAACGCCCAATGATCTTACCTGTACTGCTTATTTTGCATATTCTACACAGCTTTTTGTAAAAATTGCAGAGATCCTGGGTAGAACAGAGGATGTAAAGGCTTACAGTGAACTGCATAAAAAGATTGTAGAAAAATTTCAAAAAACATTCTTTGACCGAAATGGTGTGATGACTGCTCAGACACAGACTGCCCATATAGTAGCGCTTTACTTTGGCCTGGTTCCGGAGAAATACAGAGAAAAAACAGTAAACGGACTTTTAAAACTGCTGGATAAGGAAGATGGACATCTTGTAACAGGATTTGTGGGAACGCCATATTTCTGCCATGCTCTCAGCCAGAACGGTCATGTAAAAGAAGCTTATGATCTTCTTCTGAAGGACGATTTTCCATCATGGCTGTATCAGGTAAAAATGGGAGCGACTACCGTATGGGAACACTGATGGTATAAAACCTGACGGAACTATGTGGAGTCGGATATGAATTCCTTTAATCATTATGCGTACGGTGCAATCGGAGAGTGGATGGTCCGTGTTGCAGCAGGTATTGAGATTGATGAGAAAAAGCCGGGATATAAGCATACAGTGATCTATCCAAGATTTGGCGGAAATCTGGGATGGCTGAAAGCAGAATATAAATCAGTTTATGGTCCGGTAAAGGCGTTCTGGGAGGACCAGGGAGAAAAAGCGGTTCTGCATGTATCCGTACCTGCAAATACAACAGCCACAATCTGCCTTGACAGGGCGAAAAAAGTAACAAGAAGCAGATGGACTTGAATTTATTCAGTAGCGGAAGGTATATGAAGGCAGAGACAGGATCCGGAGATTACAGATTTGTGTTTGAAAAATAAATATATTGTATAATAACTGTGCTGGAAAGTACATGGGGAAGGCTTGATTCTCCATGTACTTTTTTTTGGCGCTGCAGATAAAATAAATTTATCATAAGCGAACAGAAAACCATTAAGAAGGAGGAAGAAAACATGAAACGAAAACTGATGAGCATTCTGCTTTGTACAGCGATGACGGCAACAACTGTTGCAGGGGCAACCACTGTATTAGCAGAAGAAGAGAAAAAGGATGCAGGAGAGAAAGAATGGGAATATAAGGAAGCTGAGCTTACATTTTTGATTGATCCGGATACTGCATCAGCAGGATATCAGGCTGTGTTTGATCTTTGTGAGGAAAAAACAGGAATCCATATTGAAACAGAAATCCGTGCATCAGGAGGAGATGGTGACAATCAGGTAAAAACAAGGCTTGCATCCGGCGAGATGACAGATCTTTGCGGTTATAATTCCGGTTCCAAACTTGGTGAGTTAAATCCGGAAGAAAATTTTATTGATATTTCAGGAGAAGAATTTGCACAACGTTTGGATGATACTTATAAAACTGCGGTAAGTGCAGGTTCCGATACGGCAGTTTACGGTATTCCACTGACAGCTACAATGTCAGGTGCGATTCTTTATAATAAAGAAGTGTATGAAGAAAATAACCTGGAGATCCCTCATACATGGGATGATTTTCTGAAAAACTGTGATGTACTGAAAGAAGCAGGAATCGATGCAGTTGTAGGATCACTTGGTGATTCCTGGACGATTCAGGTACCATATTTGGGAGATCATTATAATGTGCTGGCAGGAGAGCCGGATTTTGCAGAAAAGTTTGAAGCAGGAGAAACAAAATATGCAACCTCAGAGGCAGGTTTAAAGAGTTTCCAGAAGCTTGAGGATCTTCAGTCGTATTTTAACGAAGATTATACAGCAACTACCTATGCTGATGCATGTGACAAACTGGTAAATGGAGAAGCCGGACATTACTTTATTCTTACTCAGGCACTTTCCAGCATTTATGAACTGTATGGGGATGAGGTCAATAAAATCGGACTGATGGGAATTCCGGGAGACGATCCGGAAAATCATGGACTGACTGTGTGGGAACCCACATCTATTTATGGAAATGCAAACAGTGATAAAAAAGAAGATATTCTGAGATTTATGGAATTTTATACATCAGACGAAGCTCTGGATGCGTTTACAGAAGCTCAGAAACCGGATGGACCATATTGTATTAAAGGATATGAGCTTCCTGAGGATTCCTATGATGCAGTAAAACAGGCACAGGAATATTTTGATGCAGGTAAGGTAAATGTTGCACTGGAATTTCAGACTGCTGTAAAAGGAACCAACTGTGAGTATATCTGCTCTGAGCTGCAACAGGCCAGACAACAGCAGAGGAAGCTGCACAGGCATATGATGATGACTGTAAAAAACAGGCTACGCAGCTTGGATTGGACTGGGAATAAAAATGATAAAACAGCCGTCTGCAGCTAATACAGACGGCTGTTTTCCGTCAGGAGAGGAAAGTGAAGCATGAATAAAAAGAAGGTATACAGTACATGGTTTCTTGTTCCGGCATTGACCATTTTTCTGGTTTTTTTTATCATTCCTATGGTAACATCACTATTTTTTAGTTTAACAGTGTGGGATCTGAAATCATTTACATTTTGCGGACTTGATAATTTCAAGACATTTTTTGGAGAGCGTTCTTTAAGCATATCTGTAAGAAATACATTGATCTATGCTTTTATGACAAGCGGATTGAAGGTTGTGATTGCATTTTTTATTGCTCTGTTTCTTACCAGCAAGATCAGAACAAAGAATTTTCTCAGGGCACTGGTATTTTTTCCGAACCTTGTAAGTGCGGTTGCGATAGGTATTGTATTTAAGGCTTTAATGCATCCAAGTAAGGGTCTGATCAATGCTGTGTTAGAGGCAATTGGTATTGCGGGACCAAACTGGCTGGGGGATACAAATCTGGCACTGTTTTCAGTCATTGCAGTAGATGTATGGAAAGGCGTAAGTATTTCTACAGTTATTTTTATAGCAGGGATCACGTCTATTGATTCCAGTTATTATGAGGCAGCGTCCATTGACGGTGCAACCCGCTGGCAGACAATCAGGCATATTGTGATGCCTCTTGTACGTACATCAACGAATACAATTATTACATTGTCTTTGATCGGAGGACTTCGCTGCTTTGATCTGATCTGGGCAATGACAAAAGGCGGTCCGGGATTTGCAACAGACGTTTTATCCTCTGTTGTTTATAAACAGTATGCTTCTGGTTTTTACGGACTGTCAACAGCAGGCAATGTAATTATGTTCATATTGATTGCTATAATTGCATTTCCTCTTCAGAGATTTCTGAACAGAAGAGAGGTGTATAACTAAAATGAAAAAGAAAAAAAGACTGACACTTCTGGGTGATATTCTGGCTGCATATTTGGGATTCTTATTTTTGCAGTGCCGTTTGTATTTATGTTTGTAAATTCTCTGAAAGACAGAAGAGAGGCTAATCTGCTTAATCTTTCGCTGCCTACAGAATGGATGTGGGAAAACTTTAAGGAGGTAATTTCTGCAAATAATTATCAGATCCTTACTGCTTTTAAAAACAGTATTATTCTGACAGCCGGTTCTCTTCTTATACTGATTCTTGCCGGTTCTATGGCTGGCTATGTGCTTCAGAGAAGATCGGACAGAACCACCAGAACAGTAGATACAATTGTTATGATAGGACTTATGATCCCTCCGGCAATACTTCCTACAATATGGGTGATGCAGGGGCTGCATATTTATAAACCATGTTTGGAATGATTCTGGTAGAGACTGCTCTTCAGATTCCGTTTACCATTATGCTGTATAAAGGCTTTATGAATACAATTCCGGTAGAATTAGAGGAGGCCGGGTATATTGACGGATGTACCAGAGGAAGAATGTTTGTGAAGGTTATTTTTCCACTGTTAAAGCCGGTTACATCTACAATCATTATTTTAAATGCTGTTACTATTTTTAATGATTTTACAAATCCTTTGTATTTTCTTCCTGGAAATGACAATGTAACAGTTCAGCTTACTTTGTATAATTTTATGGGAAGGTATTCCAGTTCTTATAATCTGCTTTTTGCTGATGTGCTGATTATTACGGTTCCTATGCTGATTCTGTTTTAATCTTTAATAAGAAAATTGTTGATGGTATGGTAGCAGGAGCTGTAAAAGGCTGATACGTTTTCAAGAGAGGGTATTGCAGAGCTGTTCGTTCAGTCTGTGATACTTTTTTTTATGATACAGAAGATTTCTTTTTCCTTATTTCCAATTTCGAAATTACTGAAGGTAAATTCAGTGAATTATATGAAAAACATTGAAAAATGAGGGGGGGGTATTTATAATGTTTATATTGTCGGTAAATTAAAGGAGATGAACGATGAAATTTCGAACAAAGCTGATTATTGGATTCTCTGTGATTGTATTTTTTATATCGGCTATTCTGGGAATTGTTTATTATCAGTTTAATTCAAAACATATTACAAGAGATGACAAGACAAAATCTAGAGTTTTATGCAGAACAATTAACTGTGAATATGGATAATATGGTGGAATCCATGAAACAGGTAACAGATTATATTGTATCAGATCCAGACATGCTCTCTGCAATTCAGGCAATGCCCAGGTATCATGAAACAGGAGCTGATCAGGAAAGAAAAAAACAGGGAGAAGTAATTACATCAGGTTTATCTCTTATTATCTGAACAGAGATTTTTACAGAGTACTGGTATTTAATGAAATGGGAGATGTATTCAGCAGTACAAATACCGGATCGGGAATTATTGACAGAAACCGGAATATTTCAGAGATTTCCTGGCTTTCAGATGCAGCAGCGGCCAAAGGCAAAGTTGTTTTGGTTCCACCCCATGAAGACAGATGGGGACTTCGCGGTTCAGAAAAAGTGTTTTCTCTTGCAAGAAAAATTCAGGGAGGAAATTTGGATATATAGAAGTCCAAAACGAGGCGGAAAAATTAGAATCTGTTCTTTATGTACCGGACGCTAATGTAAAAGTAATTGTGTATCTTCCAGATGGAAGGATTTTTTATGAGTCGGAAAAATTTCCGGAGCAGTTTACGGATCATATTTTTAACATGCAGGAAAAGTTTTTGCAAACCGGAACAGATAAAGGCGACTATCGGATTGCAGCAGTGCATACTTCAGAAAAGTCAGCGATCCGTGCAGCGGTAGTACAGGACAGTCAGGGAATGTTTGCTGATATGAAACAGGTAGTACTTTTATCAGCTTTTTTAGCTTTAGGATGCTTTGTGATTTCGGAGGCAGTGGCGGTGATCATAGCAATAAGCTTTCACGTCCGATCATGCAGCTGAGAGATCAGATGGAAAATACAGGGATTGAAAATCTGGATATGGAGCCTGTGATTTTTAATACAGATGATGAAATGGAAGCTCTGAGCATTGCCTATCAAAAACTGATCAGACGCTTAAATGAAGCTATGGTGAAAGAAAAAAGAATCTCTCTTCTTCAGCTGCAGGCACAGTTTGACACGCTGCAGGCACAGGTGAATCCTCATTTTATATATAATGTTTTAAATGTAATTTCTAACAGAGGGATTGTGGATGAGGATGAAGAAATTTGCGAAATATGTGGAAGTCTGGCAGCAATGCTGCGCTATTCCGCTAATAATAAGGAGAGATACGCTACAGTAAAAGAGGAATTTGCTTATCTGGATAAATATATTTATCTCTTAAAATCCAGATATGAGCACAGGCTGGAAGTAACAGTAGATTATGATTTATCTATAGAAGGAGAAGTTCTTCCAAAAATTGTGATTCAGCAGCTGGTAGAAAACAGTATTCAGCATGGATATAAAAATGGAAAAGACATTATGAAAATATGTGTACAGGGCTGGAGAGATGAACAGGGATGGTATATTCGTGTACATGATAATGGGGACGGAATTACAGAACAGATTTCTCTGAAACTGGAAAATAAAATGGAAAACATACGGCGGAAGATTATGAGAAGCCAAAGTAATATCGAACTGGAAATTGGAGGCATGGGACTTGCAAATACTTATGCAAGAATGTTCCTTATGTATACAGACAGAGTTATTTTTGATATGAAAAACTGTCAGGATGGATTCAGTATTACAGTAGGCGTCAGAAACAGAAGGGAGGATGACAGTGTATCAGGTAATGATTGTGGATGATGAACCAACATCAGTAAATCTGTTAAAAACAGTAATTGAAAAAAAGTGCGATGGATTTCAGGTAACAGAAATCGCATATGACGGAACAGAAGCTATGGAAAAGTTAAAAGGTGTTCAGCCGGATATTTTAATCACAGATATCCAGATGCAGGTAATGAGCGGACTGGAACTTGTAAAGAGAATCCGTGAGAAATATCCGGAAATGCTTTGTGTACTTGTAAGTGGATATCAGGAATTTGAATATGCGAAACAGGCAATTCAGTACAGAGTTTCGGATTATATCCTTAAACCAATTGTTCCGTCAGATATAAAAAAACTGTTTGTGAAACTGGGAAAGAAACTGAAACAGACGTACTACTATCAGAGAAATATCCTGATTCACAGAATGGTAAATCAGCTTCCGGTGGATGAAATTGAAATTGAAAAATATTTTCAGTCAAATTGTTATTACGGAGCGATTGTCAGAAGAAATGGCATTTTATCCCGTTTTTCGGACAGATGTAACAGTGAGGTATTTTCTGACATTAATGAATGGATGATTTCATATGGGCGTGACGATCAGGAAACATTATATCTTTGTCCGGAAGAAATTGTATGCGGAGACTATGTGGATATTATCAGTCATCAGATAAAAAAAGAACAGCCGGAAGCAGAATATATAACAACAGTTATTTTTCGGGAACCGTTTGCCCGGCAGACCATTGGGAATATGATAAAAAGACTTTACCGTGTTCTGGATGAGAGCATTATTCTTGGAAAGAATCAGATGCTTATTATGAATACAGGAGAAGAATTTGTTTCTTCTCAGGATAATGATTACAGCTATCTTCAAAAGCTGGAGAGTATGATAAAATCCAGGCAGTACGACAGTCTGAAAAAAACGGTGAGAGAATTGCTTTATACCTGGGGAGAAGAACAGAGAACACAGCTTTGGGTAGAGTGCAGGGTACGACAGATTTGCTATATGCTGCAACGATACGGAGCAGGAAACGGTGAATACAGAGATTATGAATATCTGATGGATGAAGCATTCAGCAATGCCGGTGATATGAGTCAGCTTGCAGAACAGATATCAGATATTTTTTTCAGAGATTTGAAAGAAAAAACAATGGGTGTACAAAAAACGTCAGCAGAGGACTACTTTAATAAAATAAGGAATTATATACAGAGAAATATGGAAAAACCGTTGAATCTTCAGGAGGTCAGCCATGAAATGGGAGTTTCTCAGACATATCTGAGCCGATTATTTCGGAAATATGAGGGACAGTCCTTTAATAATTATCTGACAGAACTGAGAATGGAAAAAGCAAAGGAACTTTTAGGAAGCCAGGATAAGGTATTTGTCAAGGATGTAGCAACACAGGTAGGATATAAAGATCAGTTTTATTTCAGTCGTATTTTTCATACATGGACAGGGATGAGCCCTTCTGAATATATAGAAAATGAAAAAAACTGACTTGAGACTGTTACATTTCCATGCTCCGTTTAGTTGTCGGCAAAAACTGAGTACATCCAGAGTAGTGATAAAAGGAGTTGGAAGCTGTAAAATAGTATTTGCAATATAGAGGCAGAAAAGCACTTGTAAACAGTTTATATGCATGATACAAAAAGAGGCAAAAGCTGTGTTAAAATATGCTTGATTATAGGACTTGTAAACAAATAGAAATTGGAATATGATAGAAAAAAGAATTCATTATTTTTACAAGTAAATTCTGGAAAATGAAACGGAGGATTCAGGAAATGAAGAAAAAGATTGATGTATTTGAGTATACAGGACAGATTTTAAACGGTGTAAAATCAGGTGTTCTGATTACATCAAAATCAGATGAGAGGGTAAATTCCATGACAATTTCCTGGGGAATGCTTGGAATTGAATGGGGAAAACCTGTTTTTATTACTGTGATCAGAGAGGGAAGATTTACAAGAGAGCTTCTGGAACAGAATGGAGAATTTACAGTAAATATACCCCTTGATGACAGCCAGAAAAAAGCTCTTGGTTTTTGCGGTTCAAAATCCGGACGTGACGTGAACAAGCTCAAAGAACTTGGCCTGACTCTGGAAGAGCCGGAAAGCATTTCCGTTCCAGGAATTAAAGAGCTTCCTCTTACATTGGAGTGCAGGATTGTCTACAAACAGAAGCAGGATATTAATGCAATGGAAAAAGAAACTGTAGAAAAATTTTATCCTCAGAATGTAGAGAGTTCTTTTACAGGCTCTAATCGGGATGTACATATTGCATATTATGGAGAAATTGTCAACGCATATATTATTGAGTAAATTTTAAGTAATTCCCCGGCCGTAACGACCGGGGGATTTTTATCAGCATTTTTTGCAGGAAGCCTCGCAGGGCATGTCAAAGGACGGGTTGAAGGCGTAGAAGTTTTTGGAGTCAAGCTGTTCCTGTACACTTCGCAAAGCTTCACCGAATCTCTGAAAATGAACCACTTCTCTTGCACGGAGAAATCGGATGGGATCTGCAATCTCAGGGATGTTGCGTACCACACGGAGAATATTGTCATAGGTGGCACGGGCTTTTTGCTCTGCTGCAAGATCTTCAAAAAGATCGGTAAGGGGATCGCCCTTACTCTGGAATTCACAGGCGTTAAATGGGATCCCACCCGCAGCCTGAGGCCATATGCCTACCGTATGGTCAATATAATAGGCGCCCAGACCACTTTTTTTCTATTTCCTCCATGGAGAGATCGCGGGTAAGCTGGTGAACGATAGTAGATACCATCTCCAGATGGGCCAACTCTTCCGTGCCTATATCGTTTAGTACAGCTGCTGCCATTCGGTTTGGCATGGAAAAGCGCTGGGAAAGATAGCGGAGGGAAGCACTGATCTCACCGTCCGGGCCACCAGAGTGCAATACCCTATAATATGCCTGGAACCAGCTATTTACAGTGCTTTCAGGACTTTTGAGAAGAGAAAAACCACGAAACTTCTCACGAAACAATGATATCAAAGTACATCTTGCCCTCTTCTTTGTCATAAATAATCTGGTCTACAACGCTGCGGATCAGCAGCCCTTTCTCCTCATATTCCACATCTGGGTTCTTCAAAATATCATTCACAGATTTAATTTCGCGAAGAACTTCTCAGTGTCGATTTCAGGTTCTTCCTGATCATGCAGCAGGTTCTCAATCTGGGAATTTATTTTCAGCCTGGAAGCTGTCAGACGTTCTTTATTGGTTTTGTATTCTTCCAATGTGTCAATCTCACTCTCATAGCTTCCCGGATTCGTTTTTCCCGGATCTCCAGTTTGGAGAGCTCTTTTTGTAGCCGCTCAATTTCGAGGTCATTATTATCCTTGGGCTGAGATTTGCGGATGTAGGAGAACTCAGCGCCGGAAAGAATCTGATCAAAGTAGTCTGTAACAGCTTCTTCGGCCTTTTTTACAGACAGTGCCACAGAAGTCTTGTGGAATCCTTTAGCATACTTCCAGCATTGGAAATAGGGACATGCGTTGCTCCCTGTGTAGGAGAGAGTGGCGCCACAAATGGAACATTTAATTAGCCAGACAGCCAGTGCTTGCAGGTAGAGACGTTCCTTGCTTGATCGGACGTTTCCGGGATGCGATCAGCTCCTGCCTTTTCTCGAAACGCTCTCTGGACAGACGTACTTCGTGAGCACCTTCAAATTCCACGCCATTCCAGATTACGGTTCCGCAGTAAAATGGATTTTCAAGAATCCGGTCAACAGTGCGGCGTTCAAATGGATTGCCGCGTTTGGTGCGATATCCAAGATCATTGCAGCGTCTCGCTATGGCTGTCTCATCCATGTTCTGGTTATCGTAGAGATCCATGATATAAGACACCATAGCATATTCCGCCTCATTGATAACAAAAGGCTTCCCGTGGCCAACAGCGTCATATCCCAGACAGGGGGTAGTTTGGTATCCATGCTGCAGAGCTTTTTCTTTCATGCCTCGCAGCACTTCGCCAGACAGTCGGATAGAGTAGTATTCATCCATCCATTCAATAATGCGCTCGATCAGGCTGCCAAAAGGTCCCTCGATCAAAGGCTCGGAGACGCTGACTACATCTACACGATCTTTTTTTTAACATGCTCTTGTAGACGATGGATTCTTCCTGATTCCGGGCAAATCGACTGAACTTCCACACCAGGATCACGTCAATAGGGTGGGAGGGCTGCTTTGCAGTGGCAATCATACGCTGAAACTCAGGGCGTTTTTGAACGTGTCGGCCAGAAACACTTTCGGAAAAAATAAAGTCCTTAGAAACAATAATATCGTTCTTTTTGGCGTAATCCAATAAAAGACGTTTCTGAGCCTCGGGAGACAACTCCGCCTGATCCTCGGTACTGACACGGATATATAGAGCACCTGTTTTCATTAAAACATCACCTCGGTTTTAAATTATGTATTTTTAGGTACAAAAATAACAGTCGAACAAAGTTTCTGATTGAACGACTGCCCCGAAGATGATACAATATTCTTGCATAAATGAATGTCATCTTCGGATGTAAGAGCCGTCTCTGCGTTGGTAGCACAGGGGCGGTTTTTTTATTTATTTCGTCATCTTCAAAACTATCTACAATAAAAGAACTGGTGTAGTTTTCGGAAGAAGATTGAGATTGCCGAAATTCTTCTGCGAGCATAGTTTTATTAAATTCAGCTGTGGGCTCAATTTCATTAACCAGTGACTCCAATTCGTCAACCGATGTATAGAAAAATTCCTTGCGCGCATTAACTTTGTTGACGCGCTTCTCATTTAACATGCTATGCAACTTGCTTTCCAGTCCGACAGCATCTTCAGAAAAAATAAAACTATGAACATCGAACTTAAAAGGAACTGAGGCGTCTCCTAATTCATTTACCCTATCTTGAGGATTTAAGCGACGTGTCATTCCAACTTTAAATACATTTTCTCCAAAGGAACCGAGATTACTAATAATATATACATTTCCGGCTTTTCCATTGGAGAGATTAGAAATTTCCTCTTTTTTACAATTACGTCAGCTAACTGACTCTGTAATTCTAAAATACGAGCATTTAACTTGTCCAGCTCAGAGTTTTGCGCTGATGTTAGTTGCTCTTTTAGTTTCTCAATCTCGGATAAATACTTAGATTCTTCTTTTTCCACCTTCTTACGTTCGGCTTCTAAAGCCTTTCGTTCTTCAGCTTCTTGCCGCATTTGTTCTCTTAAAGCAAGTTGTTCCTGTCGCGCCTGTTCTTTTTTTACGTAGTAGTTGTATTCGATTTTAACAGCATTAATAAAGAGATACTCAATTTCGCCAATAAATTTTGTAAGCGTTCCCGCAATGCTTTGATTACCTTCACCCGCAATTTTTAGGTATTTTGCAGTTACAAGTTTTACAAGGTCTATGGAATGATCAAGTCTTTCGTACTTTAAATTGTACAAGATGTTTTGAAGTTCAGCCTGCAATGCAATTACCATCAAACTGTAAATGGATTTATTAGCTTTAGTGGTGTATCTGGAAGAGTATTGATCCAGGAGTTTTTCTATTTGCTTCTGATTCTCCCTATAAGCTTTTTTTAAGTCTTTTACATCCATACAATGAAGTTTTAACATTACTGACGGAGAAATTAATTCTATATCGCTGTAGTCTTTTTCGGGAAGTTTACAGTTTTTATATTCAACATCAGATGCGAGAAAATGATCAATAGAATAGACCATACTATTATACAGCTCTTTAGAACGATCGATTTTCCTGGTCTGAGTTTTAACCTGCTTAGATAATTTAGTTTCTTGTTCTTCAAGAGCAGAAATTTCTTCGCGGAGTTTTGCGATTAATTCGTTATTTTCAGAAATAGTTTTGTTTGACTCTTCTTGTTTTTGCTCTAAATCAACATTTAGTTTATCGATTTTTTCTTTGGTCTGATAATATTCAGTCACACCTAAATCATCAATTTTCTTTTGAAGCTCAGATATCTGAGATTTCAAGTTAGTATTTTCTTGTTTTATTGAAGATATACGAAATATATCTAAGAATCCCATTGAAAAATCCTCCCTTATTCATGTGCCAGAGTTTCAATCTCCTGCACGTTTTCTTTTTCATTTTTCTTTTATGTTAGAATATACCTATTAAAACGCCAAAGCGAATTAATTCAGTTTTAATTTAATCAATCTTTTATCATATCCGGTAACACGAGATATCTGATCGATTGAATACCCCATTTCCTGATATTCGGAAAGCAGATCATCCGGCAGCAGGAGTTCCATAGCAAACAGATCGGCTTCTCGCTCGTATCTGGCTCCGTTGAGCTGAGTTCGAGTATCCATAAAGATTGCATTTGCTTTTTTATGTAAAAACATGTGTCCAAGTTCGTGAGCCAAAACAAAATGCTGTTCCGGATCCGACAATTGTTCATCCAGATAAATGATATTATTCCGCTGGAAATATTGATAAAAACCCCGCACGCCGTCCAATGGATAGTGTACCAGGATCACACTTAAGCCCCGGACAATCTCAAAAGGGTCACGGCTCTTAAACATACGGGCGATTTTGTTCGCCTGTTTCTTGACATCCATACGCGTCAGTCCTTCTTATATTTCTTAGGTGTGTATTTCTCCTTGTTCTTCTTTTTGGCCAGTTCCATACCAATCTGCATAGCAGAAAGAATAGAATCAATGGCTTCAGGACTGGCCGGATCTCCATCAAACATCAGCCCTTCTTGATTCATAAGCTGCTCTCTGGTTTGCTCCAGAATCTTCTCGATGTCTTTTTCGTCTTTGGGGGTTAATGTCTTTTTACTGTTTTCTTCAACGATATAACCCGTCATTAGATTATCAACAGTTACACCCAAGAGTTCAGATATTTGTTGGAGCTTTTCTATACTAGGAGTATTTTTGTTGAATTTATTTATAGAGCTCCTTGCAAATCCTAATTCTTGCTCCAAGCGATTAATTGACAATCCCTTGGTCTTAGCAATATCTCTTATGTTTTCGTATAGTCCCATATATTACCTCAAAATTGCGCAATTAAAGCTTGACATACGCAAAATCTTGTGTATAATAAAAATATAAGTTGCGCAAGATATTACGTATATTGATTTTTGGTTTCAGTTGGTGGTACTTCTGATTGTAGAATATTTTACGCAAAAAGTCAATATAAATCTCAAAATTTTGCGCATCTTAAGCAAAAAAAAGGAGGTGGAAGTTGTTGCTCTACGATAACATAAAAGAATTATGCTTAGAAAAAAAGATAGCAATTTCTGAAATGGAAAGAGATTTGGGATTCCCAAGAAGCTATGTGTGTAAATGGAATGAAAATGAGCCGGGAATTCGTAAAGTACAAAAGGTAGCAGATTATCTACATGTATCCATTGAGAAACTTCTGGAAGAGTAGGAGGTGAGAGAGGGTGAATGATTGGCAGAAAGCATTAATGATTATATCCTTTTGGATTCTTATACAGATATGCATAAGACTGATGGAAAAAATAGAGCCATACAACAAGATTTACCCATTTTGGGCAAACCTTATTGCTGTTTTAATGACATTTTATTTTATTTTTCTTTAAAGGATTCAAAAGGATTGTCTCTGATAAAAAGCTCTGTTGATAAACTATGAGAAAGAATAGAGAAATCAGAAAGAAAATGCTCTTCTACGTTATCTTTTCCGCGAGAAGCAACCAAGCATTCGACAAAACTAGAGATAGCATTTTTGCAAGTGTCGGTGGAGCAAACTGCTATAGAACAGTACGCAGAGGAATAAAGAGAATCAAGAGCTTTTTGGTTATTTGAATCAGAATGATATCGAGTGGCGGATTTTATCAAATCCAAAAAAGCATCTTTTTTGGCATCGTATTCTTTCTGAAATCGAGTTTCCTCAAGATGCTGAAACAACTCCATTTTCTTAATTTCCTCGAGATGCTTGAATTCGGCAATCCGAAGTCTTGAAGTATTCCAATTATTTATTATTGCGACAAATATTGGAGAAAATACAGCCGACAAAGCAAGAGCGATGGAAAGAATTATTGATAATTTAGACATGTATAAGCCTCCTTTCTTTAAACTCGGTGCTGCAACACCTGTACTTAAAGAATAGGGATAAATAAGCGAAAAGTCAATGAATTTTGTAAAATCCAGAATGTCACACACAAGCTAATAAACATACAGTAATACAGGAGGTGATTAACTGTGAAAGAAATAACATATATCACCAGAATCCGCACAAATGGAGAATATCGGGAATTATCTCAAGAAGAAGCAAAGAAACTCCTGCAGGAGCGCATAGAAAACACCTTGCAGGGGTTGAATTACAAAAAAGCTGCCGGATAGGCAGCAGAAAGGAGGACAAGCCATGCGAAGAAAATATTTAGCAGCAGTATATATAGCCGCATTTGAATGGCTGCTGTCCTGGCAGCAGTGGGATGGAGTAATAAAAACAGTCCTGGCCCTGTGGGTGTTCTGGGAGCTGAACTTAATGCTTATGGCACTTGCAGCAGGAGAGTTAGATAAATGGAGGAATGAAAATGCAGAGATATAACCCGGAGATCCATGCACCTCGTACCGGATGGGATGCAATCTCTCTTGAAATGGCACGAGAGGAAGGCAGAGAGCTCTTTGTAGATGAAAACGGAGAGGTCTGGACAGCAGATAAAAAGCATTTTGCCGGGGAAGATCCAGAAGGAG
>ENA-OQAA01000928-OQAA01000928.1-human-gut-metagenome-genome-assembly--contig:-NODE-928-length-17364-cov-2.470383_pt1 | contig 17364 bp, 22 predicted proteins | sample MGYA00242489_ERZ504515 | MGnify/ENA primary metagenome ERZ504515 (study PRJEB26092, sample SAMD00036237) | human gut metagenome | host: Homo sapiens | study: EMG produced TPA metagenomics assembly of... | reverse complement strand
GCTTCCGGTCTGTTTTTTTCTTTTTCAACAGCCGTTTCCTGATTTTCCCGCATATCATCACTGCCCGACTGAAGATTTTCCTCCTTCATCATATCAGCCAGATATTTTGCATTACTTTCCACAAGTTTTTCATAGGTTTCCGGATCTTCTCTCTGAGGAACACTTGTTGCTTCTTCCTCCAGAAAGCAGTAAAGCGGCAGCTGCCTGTACACATTTCCCCGCAAAAAAAACGGTCCCGGAACCAAAAGCAGAACCGCAAAAAAGAAAACGCTCAAAATAATGCAGGTTACTTTCTGGAGCTTTGTCATAGAATCACCTCTTTCAAAGAATCCTATGACAAAAATGATATGATTATACCCCTGTATTTCCGGAAATATGCTGCTGTCAAAGTATTTCCCGGTCATATATTCTGATTCTCTGCGACAGCAGCAATAAGCTTTATCTATGCAGAAATCTATTTTTTGATTTTCCCATCAGACGCCTGAAAAAGCCATATTTAGCCCCTCTGATATGGTAAAGCTTAAATATTTTACAGTTTCATCCACATCCTTCGGTGTCACAAACATACTGTAAAGATTTGGCGCAATCATTTCCTCCAGGAACTCTTTCTGCTCCTGTTCCTCCAGTGCATCCAGAAGATGTTCCATAGAATCATGGACAATCGTTGCCGCATCTACTACTGTGGGAACCCCGATTCCAATTACTTTTACCTGAAGATTTTCTTCAGTAAGTCCGATCCTGTGATTTCCCACCCCGGAACCTGGATGAATCCCCGTATCCGTGATCTGGACTGTCCGGTTCAGCCTTCGGATACTGCGGGCTGCCAGGGCATCTACCGCAATAACAAGATCCGGCTTTGTTTCTGCCACTACACCCATTACAATTTCTGAAGTTTCCATTCCTGTCTGAGCCATAACGCCCGGCGCAAGACCACTGACCCGGTGCAGAATTTCCTTTTCTGTACTTTTCAGTCCATATTCTCTGATAATATGACGGGTCATCCTGAGATTATCCACAACGTGGGGACCCAGGGCATCCGCTGTAATTGCCTGATTTCCCAGACCTACCACAAGAACTGATGTCTCCCGCTTCAGATTGACAAGCTTTCTCAGATGACGGGCGATCTCTTCTGAGATTTCTCTGTGATAATCCTCGTCCGAGGCCGAAAGATTTGGCGCTTCTATGGTAATATAATTTCCCTGAGGCCGCCCCATAGCCTTTGCTCCGTTTTCTGTTGTTATTTTTACAACAGTAGTGCGGATATCTCTTTCTTCATCATATTGTTCCTTTACTTCTACTCCCCGAAGCTCTGTATTGCTTTGGGCAAAGCTCTCCGTTGCTTCAAGAGCCAGGTCGGTTCTGATTCTGCTGCTTCCTGACATTTTTCCCTCCATGCCTGTAAATGATATTGCCAGTGTCTTTTCCCTGCTATACATGCAATCCTGTCCGATTTCATACAATTAATGCGCTCATTTTCCCGGGACATCTGAAATAAATTCCAGTGTTATACTGCGCATAAAGCAGTTGATAGCTCCTTTTCTATAAGATTTACATTTTTATGAGAATTATGTATTGACATTCCAGAATATGTATACTAAAATAAATAAGCATGTTTACAGGAGCGCCCGTGTCTGTTCCTGTAGCAATCAATCAAAAAAACTCGAAATGGAGGTGTCCACATTGGCTAACATTAAATCTGCAAAGAAAAGAATCTTAGTAAACAGAACTAAAGCTGCGAGAAATAAGTCTATCCGTTCTGCTGTTAAAACTTCCATCAAAAAGGTAGAAGCTGCAGTTCAGAATAACGACAAGGCTGCTGCACAGGTTGCACTTAACGAGGCAATTGCCACAATCAGCAAAGCTACATCCAAGGGTGTTTACCACAAAAACAACTGTGCAAGAAAAGTTTCCCGTTTAACAAAAGCCGTAAACAACATCGGCTAATAAAAACGCCTTTTATTTTTAATTATAAGCTTATAATTAAAAAAGACAGTCACAACCGTCATGTGACTGTCTTTTTTTATGTATTTGACACCCGCCCTCTCCCGGGCTATAATAATCTTACATACGTAAGATTCCATTCTATCCATCCCGAAAGGAGACTGTCATGAAACTTCCCCAGATTTCTGAAGCAGAATACGAGGTAATGAAAATCATCTGGAAACATGCCCCCATCAGTACCAACCAGGTAACTGACATACTTTGCCGGACTACTGACTGGAGTCCCAAAACTGTCCAGACCATGCTGAAACGACTTGTGACAAAAGGTGTGCTCTGCTATGAAAAACGCAGCCGGATGTTTGTCTATTCTCCTGTTTTTTCTGAAGAGGATTATCTCCGCCAAAAAAATTCCAGTTTTCTCGATCGGTATTATAATGGAAAGCTTTCTGCCATGTTCTCCTCTTTTCTGGACACGGAACCAGTTTCCGGGGAAGAACTGGAATCTCTTCGTCAGCTTTTGAACGATCGTTTTCCGGAAGGGGGAAATTAATTTGCAGAATTTTGGTAGTCGCTTTCTGATCTGCAATCTTATTCTTATAGCTCTTACAGGAATACTGGTCTGTGCAAAAAGACTTTTGAAAAACCAGCTTTCTCCGGGGCTCCAGTATTATCTCTGCATACCGTATTTTATCCTTCTGTCCGTGCCTTTTCTCCCACTGTCCTTTTTCGGATTTTCGTTTCCCGTATCCCGAAGCTCATTGTTCCAATGGCTTTCTGCTTTTATAAACAGCCTGCAGCCGGCTTCCGCGCAAAACCTCCCTGGCATTTCCTCTATGACAGCCTCGGATTCCAGCTCCGTAATCCGGGATTTTGCAGTCTCTGTAAATTCTGCAGCTCCCGGACACTGGAATCTTATACTTCTTTCGTTCTGGATTACCGGTGCTGCCATAACCCTGCTTTTATTTTTCCATATTACATGGAAGTTCCATAAAATAAAATGCGGCGCCAGTCTCCTTGAGAAACCGGAAATCCAAAAAATTTTTTCAGACTGCTGTACAGAGCTCCATATTCGTCGTAAGATTTTGGTTTTTGTCAGCCCCAAAATCCCCTCTCCCGTAACAACCGGTTTTCTGAAACCCCGGATTTTTATTCCTGATGATCTTGATTCTGTATTTCAGACCCACGAATTACGGTATATGTTTCTTCATGAGCTTCAGCACTGCCGCTGTCTGGACGGACTTGTCAATGACCTTTGTATACTGTTCCGCATTCTTTACTGGTTTAATCCGGCAGTTCTCCTGACACTAAAAAGAATCCCCCTGGAACGGGAGCTTGCCTGCGATGCCTCTGTGCTGGCTCATCTATCAGCAGAGGATTACCCTCTTTACGGAGCTTCGCTTTTAAATCTGGCGAAAAAGCTCTCTTCTTATCCGTCTGCTTCCGGAATGGTAAGCAAAGGCAGCCAGCTCCGCCGGCGAATCCTGGGAATCACCTCTTTCCGGCACAGAAACAGGAAACAAAAATGGAAAAGCGTAATTTCCTATCTTCTCATTTCTGTTCTTATTGCAGGAATGATACCTGTATTGTCTGCATACGCCGGCTCCGAAGAAACTGTTTCTTTACATGGAAAAACCACAGAGAATCTTGAGATTTCCACAGATTTCCATGGTTTTGACGGAAGCTTTGTTCTGTATGACAGTCAGACCGGGCTTTGGAAAATTTACCGGCCGGAGCTTGCAGTCCAACGTTTTTCTCCGGCCTCTACCTTCAAAATTTATTCTGCTCTTCACGGGCTGGAAAAGGGCATTATCTCACCGGAATCCTCCTCCATGAAATGGGACGGCACTCCCTGCGCATTTCCCCGGTGGGAACAGGACCAGACCCTTGATTCTGCATGAAGGACTCTGTAAACTGGTATTTTCAGAACATAGATCAGCTGCTTGGAAGAACAGAAATCTCCTCCTTTCTGAAAAAAATCAATTATGGAAACAAGCAGATAAGTAAAGATCTGAAGCTTTACTGGGCTGACGACTCACTGAAGATTTCCGCAGTAGAACAGGTGGAGCTTCTTCAGAATTTTTATACGAATACCTTTGACTGCTCCGAACAAAACATTCAGGCAGTAAAGGATGCGCTTCGGGTAGGAGAGTTCTCAGGCAGAACGCTGTACGGCAAAACCGGAACTATTCGGAGAAACGGCAGGGATATCAGTGGATGGTTTGTAGGTTTTGTGGAAACAGATGATAATGTTCTGTATTTTGCTGCAAATATCCAGGTGTAGACCATGCAGACGGCTCGCAGGCCGCTGCAATCACCCGTTCTGTATTATCCTCCAAAATATTCCTCTAAAACTTCCGCATCCTTTTGGACTACATATCCGCTTCCTCCCAGTTCCTTTACGTTTTCCACCATGGATATCAAAAGAACTGGTCTGGAAGCATCCTTTTCCACAGGAAAAACAGCAAACCATCCGATTTCTGTACCTGTAGAATCTTCCTGGGTTGCCTTAAGCTCTGCGGTTCCTGTTTTTCCCGCAAGAAGAACGTCCTGTCTGCAGGCTCCATATCCGGTCCCCGAAGGATCGTTCACAACCCCAGTCATTCCTTCCATAAGCTTATCCACGATCTCCGGAGAAAAGGTCTGTGTAATCCATGTTTCTGCAGAAGGATTTTCCCGGTATCTCAAATAGGGACGAAGCATATTTCCCTGATTGAGAAACGCCGTATAAATGCTTGCAAGATGAAGAGGATTCACAAGAATCTGACCCTGCCCGTACCCGCTGTCCGCAAGCTGGATCTCTGTTTCAATTTTATCAGTATTCGAATAATGGGATTCCGCCACAGAAATCTCAAAAGGAAGCTTCTGACCAAAGCCAAGCTGTTCCAGCGAATCTGCCAATGTCTCTGCCCCGATTCTCAGCGCTGCCTTTGCAAAATAAATATTATCAGAATAGATCAGGGCATTTTTTAGTGTAACTGGCTCATATTCATGAAGAGTCGTTACATGGTAATCTCCCCAGGAGGAATCCTTCTGCCAGGAAAGTCCTTCATTTCCAAAATCCTCCTCCGGGTCCAGACTGCCTGTTTTCATTCCGATTCCCGCGATCACAGGCTTCAACACAGAGCCCGGACACCAGATCTGACGAAAACGGTTATACATTGGCTTTTTTATATCCTCATTCAAATCCTTCCACTGAGTATCCGAAAGTCCCAGAATAAAATCATTATTATCATAGGAAGGAGTGCTTACAAGAGCCAGAACTTCTCCCGTATAAGGATTTACTGCCACAGAACAGCCGGGATCCTCCTGAAATTTTTCATAAAGGGACTGCTGCAGGCCGCTGTCAATGGTAAGCTGAATGTTCTGTCCGTCTTCTCTTAGAACACTGGCTGCCACTTTCCTGGTGTTTCCAGCCTGATCTACAATTCTGATCTCACATCCATTTTTCCCCTTCAGTTCTTTTTCATAGAGAAGCTCTGCCCCGCTTTTTCCAATCACACTGGCAGCATCATAGCCCTCGCCCTTATGCTCTTCCAGATCCTCTGCGGTTACAGGCTGCACATACCCGATCAAATGAGAGGCGGCTTCACCCAGAGGATACGTCCGGATCTCCTGATCTGTCAGCATACTCCCGGGACGGCAAGAAGCTGTTCCTGACGCTGCTGCTCCTGAAGAAGCTCCTGACCGGGATTTTCTGCCATAAGCTCCAGTTCACTGACTTTTGGAATAGTTGCCAGCGGCACAAAGGAATCTTCCTTTACCCAGGATGCGCTTAACTTCTGAAGAATGGTTTCCTCCCTCATATCAAGAAGCAGAGCCAGTTCCTTTACAGCTTCCTCCTTATTCTGAAGCTTTCCCGGGACAATGCCCACAGAAGAAGCAATTCCGGGACCGGCAAGTGTCTTTCCGTTCCGGTCAAGAATCCTTCCCCGCTGTGCCTTATCTGTAACAACACTTACCTTGTCTGATGGAGTCAGATCAGGAAGAATCATCCCGTCATTCCATAAAAGTAAATATCTGTTTTTTGTCCTGACAAAGCCTGTCTCATCAGAAAAAGCAATGGTTCCGGCCGCAGTATCCATAGAAATATCATAGGACAGCACAGTAGTCTTTCCCCTGCTGCTGATTTCCTGAATGTTTTCAATACGGATATTATGGGCTTCCATTCCCTCATAAATTCTGGAATTTCTATGGATAAAACCCTCTTTATCAAGATTGATCAACGTATCCGGATCCACCATCTGATACATGGATTCATAATCCTTTTCTTCCACTGCGGAAAAATACGCCCTCAAAATTTCTTCCGGCTTTTCTGTCTTCATCTGCAATACCAGGCCAGCAGCCAAAACCATCAGAAGCATCCCTGCAGCAATCAGCAAAACTGTAAACAAAATCTTTTTGACTTTTTATCATAATCACCTCTTTTTAAATCCTACATATGTAATCTTTATATCTAAATATTACATATGTAAGATATAAAAGTCAAGGTTTTATGTGTTTAAAAAATTTTAAAATCCCTCCTCCCCCGTTGCCTACGCCTCAGATAACACTGTAATAATGTAAGCTATGATATCAGTTTCTGATCAAAATTATCTGTTTTCCACCTAACCACAAAAGGAAGCGCTTTTCGCGCTTCCCCTCGTTCCATATATTTATTCAACCATTTTTCTGATACATCTTCCTGCGCCTTCCATTACTTCCGGAGACAGCTCGATCTCTTCTCCTGCAGTTCCTCTCAGGCAATTATAAACATCCATTAATGTAGTAACCTTCATGTCCATGCATGTAAGAGAAACAGACAAAGGATAAAACTTTTTATCCGGGCAGGAAAACTGCAAATGCTCTACAATACTGTTTTCTGTTCCGATAATAAATTCTTCTGCATCCGATTTTTCCGCATACGCCATAATTCCTGTTGTAGACCCCACATAATCAGCCTGCCGGGTCACCTCAGGGCAACACTCCGGATGTACAAGAAGAAGGGCGTTGGATGAGCAGCTTTTGCTTTTCCACCTCCTGACCTGTAACCATCTTATGACGTGGACATCCTCCGTCATAAAAGGCAAAGGTCTTTCCGGAAGCTGCTCTGCCACAAAATGTCCAAGATTCGGGTCTGGAATAAACAGGATCTTATCATTGTCAAGCTTTCTGCAGATTTCCAGTGCAGAAGCGGAAGTGACACATACATCGCACTCTGTTTTCAGCTCTGAAGTGGTATTTATGTAGGCAACAACTGCATAACCGGGATATTTCTTTTTCAGCTGACGAAGTCCCTGAACATCAAGCTGTTCAGCCATAGGACAGCCTGCTGCCGGATTTGCCAGCCAGACTCTTTTATCAGGATTCAGAATCTTGCAGGTCTCAGCCATAAACCGGACACCGCACATGATCATACCGCTGCAGTGGCTTTTTGTGGCCTCTACACTTAATCCGTAGGAATCTCCTGTATAATCCGCTACCTCCAGGATCTCATGTCCCTGATAGCATGTGCCAGAATACAGATGTTTTTTTCTTTTTTCAGGCGAATGATTTCTGCCTGTAACTCCGCTACTGTCATCTTATGTTCTCCTTTTTCTCTTTCTTTTCCCAGGCTGCAGAGGCGCCAGCAATCCTGCGTTCTCCAGCTGCTGCCCGATCAGATCAAGCCGCTGCTGACTTTCCGCTTCTACCAGATGATAATGGTAACCGGAAGTGGCATTGCTCAGAACTGTGGAATGGCTGCTGTTCAGAGCTTCTACGAATTCCGTCACATCATGCCTGGAACGGATGTCCATTTCTGCGGAAACACGGCCATATACCCGATGGCTGATGCTGATATTCTTCACACGGCCGCCGCAGTCCACAATCAGATTCAGTTCCTCGGCTGCCTGCTCCTGACTGTGGCGGACCTTAAATTCTCTTGTACAGCTGTTTTCCTGCTGTATGGTATAGCCCTTTGTAGTGGAAAGGATTCCTGCGTTGACGCCCGTATCACCGCCATATCCTGAACGATCACCTGACGCTTACGCCAAATTTTGCCGCAAGCTCTCTGGCCGCCACCGGAAAATCCGAGCTCCGAAGAGTCTTCAGAATCTCCTTTCTCCTCTCAGAGGTATTCATGCTTTCCCTCCTCTCAGATTGCATGAAGATTTTTCATGGAAATATCAAGAATCGGTGCAGAATGAGTGAGAGCACCGCTGGAAACATAATCAACACCCACCTCACGGATCTGGCAATGTTTTCTTTTGTAACATTTCCCGAACATTCTGTTTCCGCTCTTCCGTCAATGAACTCTACTGCCTCTTTCATCTGTTCCGGAGTCATATTATCCAGCATAATAATATTGGCTCCTGCCTCAACAGCTTCTTTTACCTGCTCCAGAGACTCTACCTCAATTTCAATTTTACGGACAAAAGGCGCGTATGCTTTTGCCATAGCGACAGCTTTTGCAACGCTTCCTGCCGCACCGATATGATTGTCCTTCAGAAGAACTCCGTCAGAAAGATTATATCTGTGATTATTTCCCCCGCCTACACGCACTGCATATTTTTCAAACACACGACAGTTGGGAGTTGTCTTTCTTGTATCAAGCAGAGTCAGACTGCTTCCCTCAAGAAGTTTTGTCACTTCTCTTGTATAGGTGGCAATTCCGCTCATTCTCTGAAGATAGTTGAGAGCCACACGTTCTCCGGAAAGAAGCACACGGATATCTCCTGTTACTCTGGCAAGCAGCTGTCCGTTCTTTACTTCTTCTCCATCCTGGCAGAAAAATTCAATTTCTGTTTTGTCATCAAGAAGTGTAAATACTCTTGCATAAACCTGAAGTCCTGCAATCACGCCGTCCTCCTTGGCGATCAGGTCAACCGTTCCCTTCTGTGCCTTTGGCATAACGGCATTTGTGGAAACGTCCTCGCTTGTAATATCCTCTCTCAGAGCCATCATAATCAGCTCATCTGCCTGCATTTTCATTGTAATTTCATTCATGATTTTTTTCATCCTTTCAATTTCATTTAAATCACTGTACGGTAGCCTGCCATAAGACTTTCCCGGTCCTCATACACCTTCCGGTCTACCGCGCCTGCCCGGCATGGCTCCGGCTTCTTCCCAAATAATATATCATCAGCTGCCCTTCTTGCAAATACAAGAGATTCCAGAAGGGAATTGCTGGCAAGACGGTTCTTACCGTGAACACCATTGCAGCTGGTCTCTCCACAGGCGTAAAGCCCCTGCATGGAGGTTCTGCTTCCCAGATTTACTTTGATCCCGCCCATAAAATAATGCTGGGCAGGAACTACAGGAATCGGTTCTTTTCTTACATCAAAGCCTTCCTCCAGACATCTGCTGAAAATATTCGGAAAATGCTTCATAATAGTACTCTCTCCCAGAGGTCTCATATCCTCCCAGACAAATTCTGTATCCTGCTTTTCCATCTGAGAAAAAATTGCCTGACTCAGCAGATCTCTGGGCTGAAGCTCATTTGTAAAACGCTGTCCGTTTTTGTCATAAAGGTAAGCTCCCTCGCCTCTCACTGATTCTGAAATCAGGAAACGTCTTCCGGGCTTCTTTGAATACAGAGTTGTGGGATGGATCTGTATGTAATCAATATTTTCCAGCAGAATCCCATGCTTCATGGCAATTCCCAGAGCATCTCCTGTAATATGCGGAAAATTGGTAGAATTTTTATACAGGCCCCCAAGTCCTCCGCAGGCAAGCACCACGTAAGGAGCAGTTATCTCGTAAATTTCGTCCTGTTCGTCCATGGCAACAACTCCGCCGCAGATATTATCTGCTGAAATCAGATCTACCATTGTCATGTATTCAACAATTTCAATATTTTCTCTGGCCTGTGCCTGAGCCAAAAGCTTTGAAGTGATCTCCTTGCCTGTAATGTCCTCATGAAAAAGGATCCTCGGCTGAGAGTGAGCTCCTTCTCTGGTAAATTCCAGATCTCCTTTTTCATTTCTCTCAAAATCAACCTCTCTCGTCAGAAGATCCCGGATAATACTGTTGGAACTTCTAAGCATCAGATCTACTGCCTTTTTATTATTTTCATAATGTCCGGCCCGCATGGTATCCTCAAAATAATCCTCATAGTCATCCTCACCACGAAGCATACAGATGCCGCCCTGAGCCAGAAAAGAATCAGACTGATCCGCTTCCTTTTTTGTGATCATCAGGATATTCTTTCTTTCCGGAAGGTTCAGGGCACAGTAAAGACCTGCTGCGCCAGTTCCCACAATGATCACGTCATAATATTCTTTCATTTTCTCCCTCGCACCGCATAGCTGTCATTTTCCGACACCTGAGCGGTTTTCTTTACATAATCTTTGGCTGTTCTTAATATTTTTTGCAAGTATACCACCAAACTTGATAGGTGTCAAGACACCTGTAAAGCACATAAAACAACAGTCTGCACCATATAAATTCATCTCAGATATCTTTCGAAAATATGCAGTTTCTTGATTTCCTTTCATAACCATGTCCATAAACCAGCAGGATTCCTGAATAAAAAACCAGAAACAGATTTATTTTTTATATTTTAAAAGGCTGTTACACTAAGTAGCGTAACAGCCTTTCATATCAAAATATTTACAAAAGAATATCCATAATTCCATCAGCCATAGATTGCAAAATAATGCAACATGATGTTGCTCCGGCATCCAAAACTCCTCTTGAACGTTCTCCCAGCCGACTGGAACGTCCAAATTTTGCAACCATATCCTTTGTAGAATCACGTCCTGTTTCGGCGGCATGCTTCATTTCTGACAAAGCCTCTGCAAAATTTTTTCCAGCTTCAGCCGCCTCTTCCATCACATCTACCGCCGGGGAAAGTGTATCCACAAGTGTTTTATCGCCTACCCGCGCATCAACAATCTCACATAGTCCTTTAAGCCCTGCTCTTTAACATTTTTGACAAAATCAGAAACACCTATTTCTTCCAAATCTTCGCCGGCTTCTGCCATGTCCATCAGAATAGTACCGTATATAGGCCCCATGGAACCGCCTATTTCATTTAACAATATCGTTCCAAGTTCATCAAGTCCTTCTGTAAAACTAAACTCTTTATCTGAAAAGCGATTTTCAAATACTGTAAATCCCTTATTCATATTCATGCCATGGTCTCCATCTCCAATAAGCCCATCTACTTCACCAAGATATGCTTTATTTTCCTGGATACCCTTTACCATTTTCATCAGTATCGTTTTACCAGAAGCATTTTTGAATGTACTCATGCTGTCGCTCCCTCTCTTTCCCTTTTATTCCTGCTTAAATCCCATACTGTATGCAGGCATATCCATAAGCGTCTTTAGCTCATCGTCCAATTTCATTACCGTCAAAGTAGCACCGCTCATTTCCAGAGAAGTAAAATAATTTCCTACATAAGATCTATGAACTCTAATTCCCTTCTTCTCTAAAATTTTCTCAATTTCGTTATACAAAACATATAATTCCATGACAGGTGTTGCCCCAAGACCAGAGACTAATACAATCACTTCATCACCAGACTCAAATGGATAATCAGGAAGAACAATATCTGTCATTCTTTTTGCCATTTTATCTGCTGTCTCAATTGGAACTACTTCAATTCCCGGTTCGCCATGATGTCCGATTCCCACTTCCATAGTTCCATCTTTAATTTCAAAGTTCGGGTGTCCTACTGCCGGAAGTGTGCATGGGGTTAAACCAATACCAACCGAACGGGTATTATCAATTGCCTTCTGTGCAGCTGCGATCACTTCATCAAGATTACCTCCCTGCGCAGCCTTTGCACCACCGGCTTTCCACATCAGTATTTCACCAGCAACACCTCTTCTTTTTTCTCTCTGACTTTTAGGTGCTGATGCAACATCATCATTGGCAATTACTGTTTTTACAGTAATTCCCTCTTTTTTTGCCATTTTTACTGCCATTTTTACATTCATGTTATCTCCGGAATAATTACCGTACAGGCAGGCCACTCCTTTTCCCTGATCTGCTGCTTTCGCCGCATCCAGAAATGCTACCGCAGTGGGAGAAGAACAAATCTCTCCTACTGCTGCTGCATCGCAGAGATTTTTTCCAACATATCCAATAAAAGCAGCTTATGACCGGATCCACCGCCTGTAATAACACCGACTTTACCTTCCGGTATATTTTTCGCCTTTACCACACGAGAATTTTCTGTTGTCTCTACTATATCAGAATGTGCCTTTAAAAATCCTTCCAGCATTTCATCTACAATATTGTCTGGATTATTTAATATTCTTTGCATAATATCCTCCCAACTCTATATGTCGTATTATCAATATTATTGAATAGTAAATCCACCATCTACAAGAAGATTATGACCAGTAATCATACCTGCTCCCTTACTGCAAAGAAATGCAATAACAGAAGCGATTTCTTCAGGTTCTGCAAACCGTTTTGCAGGAATTGTCTCTTTAAAAGCATCTCCCACCGGACCATCCCACGCTTTATGCCCTAATGCTGTAAGAACTACAGTAGGAGATACAGAATTTACACGAATCCCATAAATTCCCCATTCCTTTGCCATTACTTTTGTCATTGCAATGATTCCACCTTTCGCAGCACAATACGCAACATGCTTATCCAAAGCAATAACTCCTGCCTGTGAAGCCATATTAACAATACATCCCGGTATCTTATTTTCGATCATATATCTGCCAACAGCCTGTGCCATAAAAAAACATGCAGATAAATTAATATTAATCGTACGATTCCAGAAATCTGCACTGATTGTCTCAGCATTATCAAGTGCAACAATACCCGCACAATTTACCAGGATATCAATTTTTCCAAATGAATTTACTGCTTTTTCAACTACCTTAGCAGGATAGTCTGTGTCACAGACATTTCCAACAACTCCAATAGTATGTTCTCCGATTTCTTCAGCTACTTCATCAAGTTTGGGGTTAAGGTCAGCAAGTACAATATTTACACCTTTTTCATGGAAGAACTTCGCTGTTGCATAACCAATGCCAGCTGCGCCTCCAGTAATAACAGCAGTTTTTCCTTCCAATGAAAACTCAAGATCAACACCCTCATAAGGCAACATAATAAATCCCTCCTATTATTTTATTATCCCCAATGTCATTTAATATTTTCCCTGGTAATCTTTAAAATTATCCGGAGTAATCATTTCAAACGGAATCCAAAGTTCCTTTTCATATTCCTCATCATTAACACATTTCACAGCAGTTTCCAGTGCACCGGTAATCTGACCTTCCGCATTCTGGAAGTCACTAGCAATCATTTTTCCATTTTCAATTGCGGATACGGCGTCTGTAATACCATCAATTCCAATACATGGAATATCCATTCCTGCCGCTTCAATTGCCTCTCTTGCCCCCAATGCCATTTCATCATTTTCAGATACTACTGCATCAATTTCATCCCCATATGTAGTGATCCATGTTTCCATTAGAGCCATTGCTTCAGAACGTGACCAGTTTGCTGTATTTTGGGCAAGAATCTTAATATCTGGATAATCCTTTAATACATTTGTAATTCCCTCCATACGCTGTAACTGTGCCGATTGTCCCATAGGACCTTTCAATAACTACAATATTAAATTCTTCACTGCCATATACTCAATCATATATTCCATAACTGCTTCACCGGCAGTTACATCCTGAGACCCTACATAAGCAGTCAGTTTGTCATTATTTACCATAGTGTTTACACCTATAATTGGAATACCTGCTTCTACAGCCGCATCTACGCACGCAGAACATGCGTCTGCATCCTGAGGATTTAAAATAATAGCATCTACACCATCCGCAATCATAGTTTCAACCTGCTCCAGCTGTTTTGCTGCATCATTATTACCATCATAAGATTTATAAGTTACACCATTGTCTTTCGCCCATTTCTGTGCTGCATTATCCATACGCATACAAAATTCTGTCTGAAGGGTATAAAAAGTTGCTCCAATATTAAGTCCCTCTGCACCGGCTACTTTTTCGCTTTCCGTACCTTCAGAAGCAAATACTGCCACACCTCCTAAAGTAGTAGCTGCCACTGTGAGCGCCATTGTTGCTGCCAGCATTTTCTTTGTTGTCTTTGCCATAATCATTTCCTCCTTTGATTGTTGATTATATATTTAATATGATTTTCTGGTTCAAAACTTATTCGGTCAATCAGAGCTAAGCCCATCTAACATTACCGCTCCAATTACAACAAATCCTTTAACCAACATCTGATAATATGCATTAACCCCCAGCATATCAAGTCCCGTAGAAAGGAACTGCATAATCAAAATACCTACGATAGTTCCCCAAAGCCTGCCTTTTCCTCCTGCCAGACTGGTTCCTCCGATCACACTGCTGCAATTGCATCTGTTTCATATCCATCCCCGGTTGACGTAACTCCTGATGTCACTCTGGCAGTCATAATGACTCCTGCCAAAGCGGAAAGTATACCTGTAAGTACATAAACAGAACAGATAATTCTTTTGGTATTAATACCTGACACATGAGCTGCATTTCTGTTTCCGCCTACTGCATAAATATAGCGTCCATATCTTGTTTTATACAAAAGTGTAAAACATATAATTAAAACAAAAATCATTATTACACACGGAATTGGAAGAAAACCCAAACTGCCGCCTCCAATGTATTTAAATGTATCCGACAGATTAGGAATCGGTTTTGCATCTGTTAATAAAAACTTCAAACTGTCTGCAATACTCATAGCACCTAAAGTTCCTACAAATGCTGGAACCTTCAGATAGGCAATACATACTCCATTAAAAACACCAAATACAAGTCCTACTGTTAAACCTATTAAAACAGCAACAATAGCAGGATATCCCTTTACAGCCTGTGCAAAATATGCAGAATACATACCTGCACATCCCATAATCGCACCAACAGATAAATCAATACCGCCAGTTAAAACAACAAATGTCATACCTATTGCCAGCAATCCATTAATGGATGCATTCCGAAATACATTTCTTAAATTGGCAGGACTGACAAATCGTGGTCTCAATATGGTAATAACAATTACCAAAAGTATCAGTCCTATTAAAGAACCGTAAGTTGAAATAAATTGTTTTCTTGATAATTTTTCGTTCTTTGCATAAGCCTTCTTCTTTACCATTTCTCCATTCATACTTCTCCCCCCTATTCTTGTTTTGTCTGCATAAATCTAAACTGCATCTGCGCAATTGTCTCCTGACTAAATTCATAACGCTTTAGCTCACCACTGCATTTATGATTACTTAATACAATCATCCTGTCAGACATTCCCATAGCCTCCGGCATTTCAGAAGAAACCATAAGAATGGCATTTCCTTGACTTACATAGTCGCACATAATTTTATAAATTTCTGCTTTTGCACCTACATCAATTCCACGGGTAGGTTCATCAAAAATCAAAATATTCGGTCTGGCGATCATCCATTTTGCCAAGACTACTTTCTGTTGATTTCCACCCGAAAGTGACTTAACATCCATAGAGGTTCTTGAAACTTTGATTCCCAAAGAGGCGATTTCCTGTTTTACTATCTCCACTTCTTTTTTATTCTGTAAAAACCCCTTTTTTACAAATGATTTTAAAGAAGCAATCGTAATGTTCTTTTCAACACTCATTGGTAAAACCAGGCCTTCTCCTTTACGATCTTCAGTCACATAGGCAATTCCATGCTCTATGGCATCTTTCGGATTTTTAAAATTCACTTCCTGACCATTTAACAAAATTTTTCCGGAATCTGGTTTCGTGATGCCGAAAATAGAATGCATCAGTTCTGTACGCCCTGCTCCTACCAGACCGACAAAACTTAATATTTCACCTTTATGGAGTTTAAAACTTATGTCTTCATATTGGCCTTTGCGAGTAAGATGCTGAACCTCCAGTACAGGGTCTCCAATTTGTACATTTACTTTTGGAAACTGCACTCCCAAATCACGTCCTACCATGCTGCGAATTAAAATATCCTCATCTATTTCAGAAGCTTTAAAAGTGTCTATGTATGTGCCATCACGAAGTATTGTCATTTCATCACAAATTTGAAATATTTCGTCCATCTTGTGTGAAATATAAATAATACCAACCCCTGAAGCCTTAAGTCCTCTAATCATTTCAAATAAGCTGTCTACCTCTTTATCAGTGATCGAAGAGGTTGGTTCATCCATGATAACCACTCTCGCATTTTGGGAAATAGCTTTTGCAATTTCAACCATCTGTTGATCTGCTACTCTCAATTGTTTCATTTTTGTTTTAGGGTTTAAATTTATTCCAAGCTTTTCAAGTAATTCTCCTGTTTGCCGATATAACTGTTGATAATCAACCAATCCAAATCGCCCTGGTTCCCTGCCCAGATAAATATTCTCTGCAACAGACATTTCAAGTTCTGAAGAAAGTTCCTGATGAATCATGGCTATCCCCAATTCACGCGCCATAGCCGGAGATGAAATGTTTACTTCTTTACCATCAAGAAGAATTCTTCCAGAATCAGCAGAATGAACTCCTGCAATCACTTTCATCAACGTTGATTTCCTGCACCATTTTCACCCATCAGTGCATGAACAGTTCCGGCCTGCAAAACAAAATTTACGCCATGGAGGACTTCAACTCCATAAAAACTTTTATGAATATCCTTCAACTCAATTAAACTCATTGTTTTGCCACCTCTCTTCTAAATTGTCATTATCGATTCATATCATATTCCACAAACGCATCTACCTTTGGCTGAGAGGAACATCCCTGAACAAACTCATTTGTTAAAAAATGCATCTACCAGCTCTTCCCTTAATTTACTGCCAATCGTAAAACGCACCAAAACAGGCAATATTTGCGTTATTACTAAGTCGTGCACGCTTAGCAGAATAAATATCTGTTAATAACGCAGGATATGCACCCTTTACTTTGCTTGCTGCAAGACAAACACCAATTCCTGTTCCACAAATCAATATTCCACGATCGTATTCTCCAATAGCTACTGCCTCCGCAACCTTAGTCGCAACATGAGCATAAATTGTATCTTCACTTCCAAAATCTGTAACAGATCCATATCCTTTAGTATTCATAAATTTAATAAGCTCTTCCTTTGCACTCTGAGCATTTGGATCACAACCAATAGCAATTTTCATGTCTGTTCCCTCCTTTATTGGCTTTAGTATATAGTAAATATACAAAAAAACCAACCCGACCAGATTTAGATTGGTGGAAAATATCAAGTTTTTATATATTTCCTCATTAATATTTTTATCTTTTTTATATTTATCTGGCATTTTTTTTCGTTTTATAAGCGATATATACAAAAAAAGCATTATCTGCAAATACGTTCTGTTGTAAGTAAGTAATCATCCGTATCTTTTTTTTCATTTTTTATTCTGCTACAATCTCCTTAAAACTCAGGAGGTATTCTATACACTATGAAACAAAGAAAGAAAAAGCAAAACTCTGGGCTGACCGTATCCAGACAAATACAAAACCAAG
>ENA-OQAA01000926-OQAA01000926.1-human-gut-metagenome-genome-assembly--contig:-NODE-926-length-17382-cov-1.537699_pt1 | contig 17382 bp, 21 predicted proteins | sample MGYA00242489_ERZ504515 | MGnify/ENA primary metagenome ERZ504515 (study PRJEB26092, sample SAMD00036237) | human gut metagenome | host: Homo sapiens | study: EMG produced TPA metagenomics assembly of... | reverse complement strand
CATTGGATAAGGCTGCCAGTGAAGGTGGAGGTATTGTATATCTGCCCGGCGGGCGTTATAAAGTGCTGGGGAATCTGACAGTTCCTACAGGTGTGGAACTGCGGGGCGCTTCTGATTTTGCTACTATTCACGTGGGCATGGCAGTATTCTTGAAGTCTATGCAGGGCGCGGACAGGTACAAGGAGAGGCTTTCCTGAAACTCTCAGCAGGTAGTGGCGTGCGTGGATTGTCGTTTGACTATCCCGAGCAGGTATCTTCCGCATTGCTACTGTAACTGAATATCCTTATTGTATTCAGGCGCTGGGAAAGGATGTGTATGTAGTGAATGTAGGTTTGCGTGCTGCATACAACGGTCTGGATTTGTTTACTTATAAATGTGACAATCATTATGTCGATTATCTGGCAGGACATGTTTTTATGAATGCAATCCGCATCGGTGGCGGTTCAGAAGGTGGGCGGGTCTGCAATATGCAGTTCAATACGATAGTGTATGCTTGTGGAGAAGAAACAAAGTTTGGTTCATGGCCCAACAGTGCAAAAGCAGATCAGGACAAGGCTTATTGGCAGAATCAGACAGAATTACGTTTCATCACCGTGGCGATTGCCGTAATCAGATTTTGTACAATGACTTCCACTATGGTGGTTTCGAGGGCATCGTCTTTCAAGCCGATCAGGGTAAAGCCGCATCGGGTTGCTCCCTTGGATTGGGTATTGATGGTTCCTGGAATTCCGTGGTTTACGAGGCGCTCGATCCGGCTGGCTTTGATATGATTAATTCTCAGGTTGTAGCCCTTGAGGATCAAAGTAACACATATACAGAAACCCGCTTTCTGACTACTCGTGCAGGCTTTTCGGGTGAGGTAACTCTTTTTGGTGCGGATTTCTGGGGAAGTGCCAAGCATGGTGTCGTTGTGGAAAGTGGAAAAATGAATCTGAATCTGGTGAACTTCAGTACGTCCGGAGGGACTTCCTTCATGAACTTTCCCAAGACTACAGGTACTATCGTTTTACACAATGCTGTCGTAAATATGAAAGACGAGGCTGCCTTCATTAGCGAAGGACACGAGAAGCAGGCTTCTGTTACGTCTACTGTAACCGATGTGGCTGCCGGAACTATTGATAAGATAGCTGTGTGGGAGAATAACTTGACGATTGCACCTGTTTTCACTACTACGGATGCACTGTTAAATCGTCTGAAATGGAAGATCACGGCCAGTACGAACAATTCAAATGCGGGTAAAGCCATTGATGATGATGCCTCCACACGTTGGGATACAAGCGCTTCGCAGCAAGCCGGACAGTGGGTGATGGTGGACATGGGAGCGGCACAGAAACTGAACCGGATTATTCTGGACACATCGAAGAGTCCGAATGATGGTCCGGCAGGTTATGAATTGTATCTGAGTACCGATGAAGGCGACACATGGAAACTTGTTGCTTCGGGTAAGAATGCGGGATCAGTACAAATTATCTCTTTCCCGGCGGAAGAAACTTCAAAATTCAAGATTGTGCAAACGGGAACTAAGGGTAATTACTGGTCGATTCATGAACTTTATGCCGCTTGCGTAGATGATCCTTCAACCGGTATTTTACCGGATGCTTCCTCGTCTGCGGCAGAAATGTTTTACTACAACGGCCAATTGTCCTGGAGTGGCTTAGGGAATGATATGAGTACCCGGATCGAGATCGTTGACTTGTCCGGCCGACGCCTGCTTTTGCAAGATACCAACGCTAATTTTCTGGAATTATCAGGTATGCAAAAAGGTTTCTATATCGTTATTGCAACCAATGGTACAAATGTACTGAGGAAGAAATTATTCTTTAAAGATTAATTCATTTTTTATCATTCATCTCTTTTTTGTACCTTTGCTTCCCGAAAATGGGCTGTATCTTAGCATAGTGCAAATAAATTTGCTTCTGCTTTCGATTTATACTACTTTTGCCCGACTAAAAAAGAGATGAATGATAGTTTGTATTGCCGAAAAGCCCTCTGTGGCGCGTGACATTGCTGATGTATTAGGAGCGAAAGACAGGAGAGACGGATACATCGAAGGGAACGGATACCAGGTTACCTGGACTTTCGGTCACCTCTGTACACTCAAAGAACCGCATGAATATACCCCGAACTGGAAATCATGGAGCCTGGGAAGTCTGCCCATGATACCGCCCCGTTTCGGAATAAAACTAATCAGTAATCCTACTTACGAGAAGCAATTCCATACGATAGAAACCCTCATGCAGAAAGCCGACATGATTATAAATTGTGGTGATGCCGGGCAAGAGGGAGAGTTAATTCAGCGTTGGGTGATGCAGAAAGCCGGTGCACGCTGTCCGGTAAAGCGGTTGTGGATTTCATCGTTGACGGAAGAAGCCATCCGTGAAGGTTTTGCCAAACTGAAGGATCAGAAAGAGTTTCAACCGCTCTATGAAGCGGACTGAGCCGGGCTATTGGCGACTGGTTGCTCGGAATGAATGCAACCCGTCTCTATACAATGAAGTATGGACAGAATAAACAGGTACTTTCCATTGGTCGTGTGCAGACGCAACGTTGGCACTCATTGTAAACCGGCAGTTGGAAATAGCGAATTTTGTACCCAAACAATATTGGGAATTGAAGACTGTATATCGTGATACAACGTTTTCTGCCATAATCCGGAAAAGTGAGGAAGAGCTGATTCTGGAAGCTGAAAAGAATAAGGAAGCTATCGCTGCCGGGAAGAAGCCCAAAAAGGAAGAAGAAAACCGGGGTATTGATCCTATTGCCAGCCAAGAGCAAGGGGCGGCATTGCTGGAACAAATACGGAATTCTCCTTTTGCCATTACCAATGTAACCAAGAAAGAAGGAAAGGAAGCTCCCCCCCGTCTTTTTGATTTGACTTCCCTACAGGTGGAATGTAATAAGAAGTTTGCTTATTCTGCTGATGAAACTCTGAAAATTATTCAGCATTATATGAGAAGAAGGTGGCTACCTACCCGCGTGTAGATACCACTTACCTAAGTGATGATATCTACCCGAAATGTCCGGGCATTCTGAAAGGACTGCGTGACTACGCTACGTTTACGACACCTTTGGATGGCACTACTTTGCTGAATCCAAAAAGTTTTGATAATTCAAAGGTAACGGATCACCATGCTATTATCCCTACAGGGCAATATCCGCAGAACCTGACGGATATGGAACGTCGCGTTTTCGATCTGATAGCGCGTCGTTTTATTGCAGTGTTCTATCCTGATTGTAAGTTTGCCACTACTACGGTGTTGGGGGTAGTTGAAGAGATTGAATTCAAGACTACCGGTAAGCAGATTCTGGAACCGGGATGGAGAGTTATATTCGGAACTCCGGGGGCACAGTCGCAAGAAGAAAAAGACCCGGGAGAGGAAGAGAATGTATTACCTGCTTTTGTGAAAGGTGAAAGCGGACCCCATGTGCCTGATTTATATGAGAAGTGGACGCAGCCGCCTCGTCCTTATACAGAGGCTACCTTGTTGCGTGCCATGGAAACCGCAGGTAAACTGGTGGATAACGATGAATTGCGGGATGCCCTGAAAGAGAATGGTATCGGCAGGCCGTCTACGCGTGCGGCAATTATTGAGACTTTGTTCAAGCGCAATTATATCCGCAAGGAAAAGAAAAACCTGATTGCTACACCTACAGGCGTCGAACTTATTCAGATTATCCATGAAGAACTGCTGAAGTCTGCCGAACTGACGGGAATCTGGGAAAAGAAGCTCCGGGAGATTGAAAAGAAAACATATAATGCTGCACAATTTCTTGAGGAACTGAAACAGATGGTTTCCGAAGTTGTGATGAGCGTGCTTTCGGATAACAGTAACCGGCATATTACAATTGTACAGGCTGTGCAGGAAGCGACTGCGACGGTAAGAACGGGAAAGCTGCTAAAGAAAAAAGATGCTTCGAAGCCTAAGCGTCAGAGTAAACCGCGGAAAAAAGGCTGCTGAAGCTAAACCTGTCACACCGGTTGATGGTGCTTCGCAGACAGGGAATATTCAGACAGATGCAACTCAAACAGATTCTGCCCAAACAGATTCTGTTGAGGGACAAGTTTGTCCGTTGTGCGGCAAAGGAACCATTATTAAAGGTAAAACCGCTTATGGTTGCTCTGAATGGAAGAACGGATGTACGTTTCGTCAGGCGTTTGGTTCGGAATGAAAGATACAATATCTGCCGATTTTTCAGTTTATTAGAATGAACTATGAAAAGTAATGGAGCATGAGATTATATAGGCGTTTTCTTTTCTTTTTTCTTTCTGTCGGTTTACTTTCTCACTTCCTGTGGAGTGGGACGGAGTTTGCGCCATGCAGAGCAAAGCTATGCTCGTGGTGAATACTTTGATGCTGCCCGTCATTATAAAACCGCCTATACCCGTACTTCTCCGAAAGATCGTTCGCAACGGGGCATACTGGCCTATAAACAAGGCGATTGTTATCGTCGAATCAATTATACATTGAAGGCTAAAGGCGCTTATATGAATGCTGTCCGTTATCGTTATCCGGATACTCTCTTCTCATTTTTATCTGGCGGAAATGCTCCGTAAGAATGGTGAGTATGCAGCGGCTATACCTTATTATGAGAATTACCTTGCTTACGCACAGACCTTGCCTACCGGGAAAGAACGTAAAGACTCTCTGACACAAATCGGACTCACCTCTTGTCGTCTGGCGCAGGAATGGAAAAAGAAGCCTACCCGGTATATTGTAAAACGGGTGCCTATTCTTGTTTCCCGCCGTAGCGATTATTCTCCTATGTATGCGGGAGATGATCCCGATATCTTGTATTTCACCTCTACCCGTAATGAAGCGAAAGGTACTGACCTGAACGGTATTACCGGGATGAAGAGTGCTGATATATTTCATTCTAAACGGAATGAAAAGAAACAATGGCAGAAGCCTGAACCGCTTGCTTCGGAAGTGAATAGTGAGTTTGAAGAGGGTGCCTGCTCTTTTTCGTCGGATGGTAAAACAATGTATTTTACTCGCTGCCGGACCTTGCCCAATGCACCAGCTTATGCCGAGATTTATGTTTCTCAGCGTGCCGGAGCAGAGTGGGGAGCTCCTCAGAAATGTGCAATTCTGAATGATACGCTTTCTTCTGTTGCTCATCCGGTGTTGTCTCCTGCGGGTGATTATCTTTATTTTGTATCTGATATGCCGGTGGGCAGGGAGGGTTGGACTTGTGGCGTATCAACATAACCCGCGACGGTTTCGGCTATGTCGACAATCTGGGACCTGAAATAAACACCTCTGCTGATGAGATGTTTCCTACCTTTTCGCCGGATGGTACTTTGTATTTCTCTTCTACCGGACATCCTGGTATGGGAGGGCTGGATATATTCCGTGCTATAACAGACAGCCTGACGGGGCGATGGCGTATTGAAAATATGCAGTCTCCGGTGAATTCACAGGGTGACGATTTCGGTATGACTTTTGAGCCTGGTGCTCCCAATCGAGGGTTCTTTTCTTCTAATCGTGGAGATGCCCGTGGTTGGGATCATATTTATAGTTTTGAGTTTCCTGAGGTACATCATGTCTTGAAAGGATTGGTGTACGATAAGGAGGGAGATGCGCTCTCTGATGCGCTTGTCACTTTGGTGGGGGATGACGGTACTTATTTAAAGATAAACGTGAAGAAAGACGGTACTTTCACTCAAGAGCTCGCACCGGGATGCCGTTATGCCCTGCTGGCTTCCTGCGTGGTTATTTGAATGACAAAGAAGAAATGGCAACGGAAAATATTAATGAGGATCGCCTCTATGAACTTGAGTTTCCGCTATCTTCCATTACCCGCCCTGTACTGATAGAGAATATTTTTTATGAGTTTGATAAGGCTGATCTGACATCAGAATCTACAGTGGCTCTAGATGAACTGATAGAGTTGTTGAATGACAATCCAAATGTTACTATCGAACTGTCTGCGCATTGCGATTATAAAGGAAATGATGATTATAATCTTCGTCTTTCGCAACGCCGTGCAGAGTCTGTTGTACGCTATCTTATTAAGGGAGGGATTGATCCGGAACGTCTTACACCGAAAGGATATGGTGAACAGCAACCTAAAACAGTGACCAAGTTTACGCTGAAATCAGCACCTTTCCTGAAAGAGGGAGATGTGTTGACAGAAGAGTTTATAAAAATCTCCCACCGGAACAGCAGGAGATTTGTAATGCGATTAACCGTCGTACAGAGTTCAAGGTGTTGAGGACGACGTATCAATGAGTTGCAGCTACGAGCTACAAGCTAATATGAAATTCCACCACCGCTTCAATACCTTTTCTAAAAATATCGAGCGGGAAGTTTTCGTTGGGTGAGTGGATGGCATTTGATTCTAATCCAAACCCCATGAGCACTGTCTTAATGCCAAGCACCTGTTCGAACGTTGAAATGATAGGGATACTTCCTCCGCGTCGCACAGCCAGTGGCTTTTTCCGAATGCTTTTTTCAAACCTTTTCTTCAGCGCCTTGATAGGCAGGCAGGCTGATAGGACATACATAACCTTGTCCTCCGTGCATCGGTGTTACCTTCACTTGTACCGTATCCGGAGCAATACTCCGAATATAATCGGCAAACACTTGCGAAATCTTGTGGTGGTCTGATGCGGAACCAGACGGCAGGATACTTTTGCTGTAGCTTTGGATGGAAGTACTGTTTTAGAACCTTCACCGGTATATCCACCCCAGATGCCGCAAACGTCGAATGAAGGGCGACAACTGTTACGCTCCAGCGTACTGTAACCTTTTTCTCCGAACAGTTCTTTTACGCCAATAGCGTTTTTGTACTTTTCTTCATTAAACGGAATGTGTGCAATCATATCACGTTCTGCCTGCGGCACTTCTTCTACGTCATCGTAGAAACCGGGTACCGTGATACGTCCATCCGCATCTACCACTTTGGCAATCATGCCGCATAGTACGTTGATAGGATTGGCAACAGCGCCGCCGAAATGTCCTGAATGCAGGTCGCGGTTAGGTCCGGTTACTTCTATTTCCCAGTATGCCAGTCCGCGGAGTCCTGTAGTGAGTGAGGGTAAGTCCGCCCCCAGCATACTGGTGTCCGATACGAGAATGACATCGGCTTTTAATAGTTCTTTATGATCTTCACAGAAAGATTCCAGACTGGGTGAACCTATTTCTTCTTCACCCTCGAAAATGAACTTGACATTGTTCTTCAACAGACCGTACTTCACAAGGTATTCGAAAGCTTTCACTTGGATGAATGCTTGCCCTTTGTCATCATCGCACCGCGTGCCCAGATGTGTTCATCACGTATTTCCGGTTCAAAAGGTTCACTTTTTCCACAGTTCTAACGGCTCTGCGGGCATCACGTCGTAATGCGCATATATTAAAACTGTTTTTGCTGTAGGATCTACTGTCTTCTGTCCGAAAACAATCGGATTGCCTTTTGAGGGCATCACCAATGCTTCGTCTGCACCGGCTTCAATCAGAAGTTGTGCCCAACGCTCTGCACAGGCCAGCATATCATCATGGTGTTCCGGTTTTGCACTGATACTTGGTATACGGATGAGGCTGAACAGGTCTTCCAGCATCTTGGATTCATTCTTTGAAATGTATTTCTGTATTTCGTTCATAAATATATATAATAAGGTGAATTACTTTAACACCCTACCACTTCTATAATTGTGTAGTACGGTCAATAAGATAAAAATCAAGTATGGTCATGGCAGCCATTGCCTCTACGATGGGTACTGCACGTGGCAATACGCATGGGTCATGGCGACCGCGGGCTTCAGTGTGGTGTCTATCCCATCTATGTTGACCGTATGTTGCTCCATAAGCAACGGTGCTACAGGCTTGAATGCAACGCGGAAGAAGATATCCTGTCCGTTGCTGATGCCGCCTTGAATACCGCCGGAGTGATTGGTTTTCGTTTCAATACGTCCGCAGTTATTGAAGAATACGTCATTTTGTTCCGAACCTTTTTTGCTTCAGGCCTTTAAATCCGTCGCCGTATTCGAATGCTTTGGCAGCATTGATACTGAGCATGGCCGAGGCAAGCGAAGCGTGTAATTTGCCGAATACTGGTTGTCCCAGTCCGATAGGACATCCTTTGATGACACACGTCACTACACCTCCGATAGTGTCACCTTCTCCCTTGATCTTGAAAATCAGTTCTTCCATTTCCTTCGCCTTTACAGGGTCCGGACAACGTACAGGATTGGTATCTATAAGATCAAGGTCATAAGCGGTATAATTTTCTTCCAGACGGATGGGGCCTACCTGTGAGGTATATGCCGTAATGCGTACGCCCAGTTGACGGAGTGCTTGTTTGGCAAGCGCACCTGCCACTACGCGTGAAATGGTTTCGCGTGCCGATGAACGTCCGCCGCCACGATAGTCGCGAATGCCGTATTTCACCTTATATGTATAATCCGCATGCGAGGGGCGGTACACTTCCTTCATATTATCATAATCACTGGAATGTTGATTTTCGTTCCATACTATGAATCCTATGGGACATCCTGTCGATTTACCTTCGAAGATACCTGAAAGGAATTCTACTTTATCACCTTCCTTCCGTGCCGTTGTGATGAGGGATTGCCCGGGACGGCGACGATTCAGTTCCGCTTGCACGAAATCCATGTCAATGCGGATACCAGCGGGAAATCCATCAATGACGCTCCGATGCCTTTACCATGTGACTCCCCAAAGCTGGTAAGGCGGAGAATGTTGCCGAATGAGTTGAACATAATCTTTTGCTTTAATGGTTTATGTATAAGGTTTATTCATGCCAAATCCTTTGAATAAAAGCTTTTGGATGCCTAAAGATAACAAATAGTTATGGATTTTTTCTCATGAAAAGAAAGAAATATTGTTTTTTTATGGAATGAGGTGTTTTTTACCCTGTGTTGAATTGTACCAGGATCGTACCCGAACTGTATCTGAACCGTACTTGCTCCGTACATTCTTCGGTCAGAAGTACCTTTAGACGGAGAAACTGCGGACTTGGTACGGAGCAAGTACGTCCTAGGTGTGGTGAGGGTGGGAAAGAACTGATATGAGAGGTTTATAATCCTGTTGTCTATAAAATAAAGTATAGAAATGCCTATATAAATGGGGAATATTATAGAAAATATTAAAAAAAGGACAAAAATATTAATGTATTGACCTTGTTTGGTGTGACAAAAAACGGTTATTTTGCACCCCGAAAGTGATACAAAGAAAAAGCACGGTTATCCAGTGTTGGGAAGCTATTATTAACTAAACAATAAGGATTATAAAGAACAATTTGCTCTATTTATTTGTATATTGTTCTGGGTAAACGTTCTAATATACTTAATATATCTATTGAAGGTAAGTAAAGAGAAACTTAAAAATAGAACATTAAAATGTAGAACTGACCTTTTTTATGTGCATTATAAGCTGTTTCTTTGTGCCTGCGTAAACTTGTTTAATAAAAATAGAACATTGTTGCCTTCGTTGAGAAGGATTGTATTAACTAAACAACAGAATTATGAAGAAGAATTTATTTTATTTGTTTGCATTGATCTGCTCAATGAGTGTATTCACTGCTTGTAAAGATGACGAAGAGCCGGAAGTTCCTCCTACAATAGAGGATGTAGTAGCTGAATATTCTGGGGAGAACCTCAAATTAGCAGTTGAAGGTGCGGGGGCTGTTGCACAAGATGCTAAAATTGAACTTGCTAAATCGGATGCTAGTGATAAAGTAACTATCGTTTTATTTAACGTGGTTCCGGGAGTTACTGAATTCAAAATACCTAATGCTGAATTTTCTGTAATAACGAAGAGTATTTATGCCAGTACCTTGAAAGGAGAGGTTTCTGATAATGTATCTGGGTACAATGTAAAAGTAGAAGGTACAGTTGATGAGAAGGTGTTGACAGCTAATGTGATATTGACGGAAATAGAAGGTGATACGGTAAACGTAACTTCTTTCTATAAAAAGGTATATAAAGGTGATATGGATATTAATGTATCTAATATTCCTAATCCGGTAACAATGGAACAGCGTGTTTACATCAGCAAACCTTATTCTTATAAAATGGAGCAAAGAGATACAGCTATGATAAAATTAGCTATTAAGAACTTTGCTTTTGAGGGAATTGAACTGGGTGATATTACAGTAGATACCATTCCTGTAGTAAAAAGAGGTGAGGTGTATGCTTTTGGAGTAGAAGCCAGAACACTGAAATTGCAAGATCCTATCGGTGAAGTGACCGCTGATCTGAATGGTACGATTATCGGTGAAGATATGACTTTAAAACTTAATATTGATGCACTGGGATTGAAAGTAAAAGTTGCTTTCCAGGGTGGCAGTGTAGTTGAGAGTCAGACTGTAAATATGGAAGAAATGATCATCGAAAGTGCTGCAATTCTTGAACAGAAAAAGACGGGTACCACATCTCTGACGCTGAAGATTTGGGATAATACTCCGGATAAAGATTTGCTGTTAACTCCTAGCTATAAAGTGACAGATAAAGGTTCGGTTGAGTACATTTTGGTACATGTATCCGGTCAAGAAGATGTGCGTCTGTCTCAGGACCAGATAGATGGTAAGCAGCCAATTGATTTTTCCGTATTGAAAGGTAGCGATGATTATATTAAATATCATATGGTAGCAGAAGATCCTAATACAACTAAAGATTTTCTTATTAAGATAGAGCGTTTTACTACAACTATGGTGTTTGATATGAAAGAATGGGGAGAAAAGGATCCGGTAGGCCTGACTTCTTCTAATGATGCAGCTGCTTTATTACCATTGATGGGAATTATTATGCCAGAAGAGCCGGCTGGTCCCGTAGTGAAAGCTGCTGATGGTGCTGCTCGGATAACTACTTTCAAAACATTGACAAAAGACGGCCACAATCCTACTTTGGTACCTGCGATAACTGCCGGAACTTTGTTCACAGGTGTTTTTAGTATTAATATTTCGAGTACGTTGAAGAGTACTAAATTTGGTTTGCCTTATAACAAGAAGCCTAGTAAGTTTAGTTTTACTTATAAATATACTCCGGGTTCACCTGTATACCAAAGTGTAGAAAAGGACGGTAGAAATCATGCTGTACTTGTTGATGACAAGGATTTGGATCAATGTTCTATTGCAGCTTATTTATTTGAGGTGAGCAGCTATGATGAAACTTTGGATGGAACGAATGTTAATACTTCTAGTAAGGTTATTCTGAAAGCTGAATTAACAGACGGAACAGCAAAGAGTGATTATCAGGAAGTGACTGTTGATTTCAAGGAAACCGGTAATGGTTCATATGATGCAACTAAGAAATATAAATTGGCTATTGTATGTACTTCCAGTAAATGGGGTGACCAATTTATGGGAGCTGACTTGAGTAGCTTGTACGTGAAATATTTAGCTGTGGAATAATTCTCTTGTAACAATAGAAAATATCATAAATAGAAATCTCCTGCCTTAACAATAAGGGCAGGAGATTTTTTATTAGGGGTTAATCTCAATGTGTACTATTGTAAAGTAAGTAGTAGTTCTATTTATGGAGATTGGTTTTGCTATATTATATTAGTATTATCAAGAATATCATTTCTTGGAAGTATCTGCGATAGAGTTTAAAGGGAGAGGTGGAGAATATTCTAAAAATATAAGGCAGTTAATTCATTAGGAACTAATTGCCTTATATTTTTCTATTACTGAATATCCTTAGAAAGCGTATCCGAATCCAACGTTCAGATAAATAGGATACATATTGAAAGTGATTGTCTGGAAGTCTTTATTGAAGATATTATTTAATCCCCAAGTTATATCTCCAATGTACCGTAAGACGTTTGAAAGCCCTCCAACTTGCGCCGGCTTGTACGCCCCATTGGAAAGAACGCAAATCATCAGAAAAGTCATAAGGAGCTGTATTATCTCCAGTAAATTCCACTTTAGTACCTGTAGGATCTTCTTTCCTTAAATATCCTTCAGAAACATATCCGTTAAAGTCTCCATTGGTTTTGAATGAGATATACGGACCTGCACTTAGTCTGACGCGATTGCTAAGCTGATAAGTAGCTAGCACGGGAATAGAGAAGTATGCAGCTCGGAATTTAGTTTTGACATCACCAGTCCAGTTACCTGACAGACGTTCGCCTCCTCCTCCAATGATTTCCATACTGTAATTTTTCACGCGGGCATCAGCTTCCATACCTTTGTTCTCAATCCGTATACCTAATGTCATTCCCCAATTTTTCTTTTTGGTGAACCACTTTGTGATATTTCCTTCTATAGAAAGGTAAATATTAGGGTTGTATCCTGTCAATGCTCTAATTTCTTGAGGCAGAGGAAGGGGAGTAGCACCACCGATATTTATACCGGCTTTTATTTCATATTCCAATCCATGCAGTGAAGACCAGATAATACCGTGATTTCTTTCTTCTTGTGCATGAGCGATATTCACAGTGTTTACCAGTGTCAACAGGCAAATAAATACTATAATCTTTTTCATTTGTTCTGACTTTAATGCATATAACTTAATTCTACCTCATCAATATATAGAGTACTTCCTACGGCTCCTTCAAATAAATCACCTTTGACGCTTGAAGCAAATACGATAGCAAGGTTGTAACCGTCATTTTGTAGTTTTTCCAAATCAACTTCCTTACCTGGTTTATTAACGAAGGTAAGATTGAATAAGGTCCAATCGTCTGTTTCTTTTGCATCGGAGATGCGTGCAACAGATATAATGTGCGGATCAGTGAAGATATTTGTACCGTCTAGTGAATTTAGGTTTGCATCTGTTTCATAGAATACACCATAGATATCGCACATGTCTTTTCTTCCACTGACCGGTTTTCCTGCTACAGTAAAGGTTTCTCCTGCTTTGTATTTATAATAACCTTTCAGAGATACAGGTATGTGGTTAAAGGGAACTCCAAACTTAGTTGCTTTTACAACCTCAGGAATTACAATCTTGAAACTTCCCGTAAATAAATTTCCGGCAGCAATGTACATCTTTAAACGTTCGCCTAATTCACCGGTACTTTTAGTTGTCAGTTTTACACAATTCCCTACTTTTCCATTAGGAGAAGGACTGGTGGGATAATCATCGGCGGCGGCTTGTACGCCAGTATAATTGAAACCTTCATTTGCATTTGCCCACTTCAACAAATTACCTATAGCATCAGTTTCCTGAAAGTTGTAAAAGATAGGTTGCCCATTCTTATCATTTACAGGTGTTACTTCTTCAAAATGAAAACTGGTAGGTATACCGGAAAACATGGCACTCACCTTATACTGCTTTGTCCACTGCTTGTCTTCTGATGTTACCGTATAGAGTAGTGGTTTATCTTTTGTATCCGTAAAGTCTCGCACGGTTCCACTGGCCGGTTCAATAGTTGCTCCCGGTGTAAGAGTGAATTCAGGAGCTAATTTTGTAATATCTGCTCCTTTTTTTAACGGTAAGGTGATTTCATCGTTACCAATGATCGGTTCCCGGTTTAGTACATCTCCCGGAACAGAACATGTTTCGATATCCGCTTCTGCATTAAGCGCTTCGTCTTGTATACAAGAAGATATGGCAAATGCCAAAAAGAAACACGAGGTTAGCGTTTTAATCTTCATTTAATTCAGTTTTTGGTTATTAATAATGTAAAACTCGGGCGCAAAGTTAAGTTTCTTTTTTGAAATAGAAGACTTTGCGCACGTATTAAAAACATTTTTTCTAAATTTGTGTCCATTAAAATCAGTGAAATAATGATAACGGAAACGGAGAGAAAACGGATAATCGACCTGATACATCAGGAAGTGGTGCCGGCTATTGGGTGTACAGAGCCCATTGCTGTGGCATTGTGCGTAGCTAAAGCAACAGAAACACTGGGGACAAAGCCGGAAAAAATAAATGTGTTGCTAAGTGCTAATATTCTGAAAAACGCTATGGGAGTAGGCATTCCGGGTACCGGAATGATTGGCCTGCCCATTGCTATTGCGCTGGGGGCGTTGATCGGAAAATCGGAATATCAGTTGGAAGTGTTGAAAGACAGTACGCCTGATGTAGTGGAAGAGGGGAAACGTTTCATTGAGGAAAAGCGCATTCATATTTCGTTGAAAGAGAATATTGAAGAGAAATTATATATTGAAGTATGCTGTGAGGCCGGAGATGATAAAGCAACAGCTGTGATTGCCGGAGGACATACCACCTTTATATATAGAACGTAACGGAGAAGTTCTATTTCAGAAACAACATACGGCAAGCTGTGAAAAAGAAGAAGAATGCCTGGAACTGACTTTACGTAAAGTTTATGACTTTGCTCTGAATACTCCACTGGATGAGATCAGTTTTATTCTGGAAACAGCCCGTTTGAATAAGGCGGCTGCCGAACGTTCTTTTGAAGGCAATTATGGCCATGGCTGGGTAAGATGTTGCGTGGCACTTATGAACATAAGTGATGGGAGATAGTGTCTTCTCACATATCTTGTCTTATACATCAGGTGCCTGTGATGCTCGTATGGCAGGGGCTATGATTCCGGTAATGAGCAATTCCGGTAGTGGAAATCAAGGTATATCTGCCACTTTGCCTGTCCTCGTCTTCGCTGAAGAAAATGATAAATCAGAAGAAGAACTGATACGTGCTCTGATGTTGAGTCATCTGACAGTAATCTATATTAAACAAAGTTTGGGACGTTTGTCTGCTTTATGCGGCTGTGTGGTTGCTGCTACAGGTTCCAGTTGTGGTATTACCTGGTTGATGGGAGGAACTTACGATCAGGTGGCTTATGCCGTTCAGAATATGATAGCCAACCTTACGGGTATGATTTGTGACGGTGCGAAGCCCAGCTGTGCGTTGAAAGTAACAACAGGTGTATCTACCGCTGTTCTTTCTGCCATCATGGCTATGGAAAACCGTTGTGTAACTTCTGTAGAAGGTATTATTGATGAAGACGTGGATCAAAGTATCCGTAATCTGACCAAGATAGGGTCGAAAGGAATGAATGAGACGGATAAATTGGTGCTGGAGATAATGACGGGGGAAATAGTGATTAGTGGTGAGTGATTAGTGATTGGAAACTGTGCAGCATAATAGCACAGCATACTAATCACTAATCACTTACCGTTAATCACTATCTTAATGATTGCATCCGCATCCTTGGTGATCGTGATCGCCGCATCCGTCGCCGCAACCGTCACCACAGCTATCGCAACCGCAACTGCATCCACCGCCGCTCATCATACGAGCGATTTCAGCTAATTCTTCATTGGTTGCCGGGCGGCTTTCTATTACTTCACCTACAAAGTTCAGGTCGCAACCTGCCAAGGGGTGGTTCATATCCATTACCACTACGTCTGCCTTAATTTCTTGTACGGTTCCGTTGATACGTTGACCTTCAGAGGTCATTAAAGGCACTACGTTACCGGCTACAATACGTTCGCTATCGAACTTACCATCTACTTCAAAGATTTGTTTCGGAAGGTCGATTACATGTTCTTCGTCGAAGTCACCGTAAGCATCTGCGCAAGCGATTGTGAAATCAAACTTGTCACCTGCTTTCAGATCTTTCACCTGATCTTCGAAAGACTCTAAAGTCAGACCCAGACCGGAAATGAATTGGAAAGGGTGTTCTGCGGTGGCTTCTTCGGTGAAATCTTTTTCACCATCTTCTATAGCGTATAATTTATAAGCTACGGTAATGTACTTGTTTTCTACTGTTTCCATTGATATATTCCTACTGTTTTAAGTTAGTAATTCCTGTTTTTTCTTTTTGGAAGGGACAAAGATACGAATAATTTAGTTGGCGAATGAGTAAGCTCTTGTAATTTTCAGATTATTAAATGCTTCGAACCCTCTTGAATAATTCCTGTTCATGGTAGCGAATTACTCAGATTTGCCTTGAATAAGTGATAAAATAAGATTTTAATGCGGGGTTTTCTTACGATTAATCATAATAATCTCATTTTTTTCTTCAAATTGTTTGGAGTTTATAAAAAAGCCCTTACCTTTGCAGCACGATTAACGAAAACAGTAAAGTAAATAAAGTTATGAACTTACATACATCTATTAACCTGGCAGTCCTGCATATTATTCGCGTCGTGGTCCTGGAATCAAGAGCGTGAGAAAGGTTGTGTATGTATTCGTACGTTAAGATATCAATTTAGGAGCCTTTCTCACCATATGTGAGGAAGGCTTTTTAATTAAAAGGAGATTTGAAGATGAAACACCAATTACGCAGTTCGTTCAGCACGCAAGGCCGCCGCATGGCAGGGCTCGTGCGTTGTGGATGGCAAATGGCATGAAGAAAGAGCAATTGAGGAAACCTATTATCGCAATTGTCAACTCATTTACACAGTTTGTCCCGGGACATGTGCATCTGCACGAAATCGGACAACAGGTGAAAGCTGAGATTGAGAAGCTGGGATGCTTTGCTGCCGAATTCAACACGATTGCCATTGACGATGGTATTGCGATGGGACACGATGGAATGCTTTATTCGCTTCCTTCACGTGATATCATTGCCGACAGCGTAGAGTATATGGTGAATGCGCATAAAGCGGATGCGATGGTTTGCATCAGTAACTGCGACAAGATTACTCCGGGTATGTTGATGGCAGCAATGCGCCTTAATATCCCTACTGTATTCGTTTCAGGCGGACCGATGGAAGCCGGCGAATGGAACGGTCAGCATCTGGATTTGATCGATGCTATGATTAAGTCGGCTGATGAAAGTGTAAGTGATGCCGATGTGGCTCAGATAGAACAACATGCTTGTCCTTCTTGTGGTTGTTGTTCCGGTATGTTTACCGCTAACTCAATGAACTGTCTGAACGAAGCCATCGGACTGGCATTGCCGGGTAATGGTACGATTGTGGCTACTCATGCCAATCGCACGCAACTGTTCAAGGATGCTGCTAAACTGATTGTTGAAAATGCTTATAAATATTATGAAGATGGGGATGACAGTGTGCTTCCCCGTAGCATCGCTACCCGTCAGGCTTTTCTGAATGCTATGACGCTGGATATTGCGATGGGTGGTTCTACCAACACAGTGCTTCACCTCTTGGCTGTAGCACACGAGGCAGAGGCCGATTTCAGTATGGATGACATCGATGTGCTGTCACGTAAGACTCCCTGTCTGTGTAAGGTTGCCCCGAATACTCAGAAGTATCACATTCAAGACGTAAATCGTGCCGGAGGCATCATGCTATCATGAGCGAGCTTGCCAAAGGCGGATTAGTCGATACGAACGTAAAGCGTGTAGACGGTATGACGCTGGCGGATGTAATCGACAAATACGGTATTGCCAGCCCGAATGTTTGCGAAGAAGCTGTGAAGAAATATAAGAGCGCTGCTGCCGGAAAGTTCAATCTGGTACTGGGTTCGCAAGATGCCTATTATAAAGAATTGGATACTGACCGTGCCGGAGGTGCATTCGCGATCTGGAACATG